>Ga0315289_10007831_pt1 | contig 15507 bp, 13 predicted proteins | sample YL17G11_40_MG_FD_203452 | JGI IMG/M metagenome (GOLD analysis project Ga0315289, IMG submission 203452) | Sediment microbial communities from Yellowstone Lake, YNP, Wyoming, USA - YL17G11_40 | ecosystem: Environmental > Aquatic > Freshwater > Lake > Sediment | place: USA: Wyoming | collected... | reverse complement strand
AAAGCCTTGGAGATGGCAAACAGCATCCAGAGAGAAAGGACAAGAGGACAACTCTCTTTCTTTGACCTGGGCCTGGGTCAGGATAGACGGCTATTTTCCCATAATTTTGAGGAAGTCCCCAAGATTGGCGAATGGCCCAAGATGCAGATACTCTCTTTCGAGAAGGAGATGTTAGGATTTTATGTCACGGGGCACCCCCTGGCACGCTATGAGACTGAAATAAAAAGATTTACCAATATAACTATTTCGGATTTAGCCAATCATAAAGAAGGAGAAGAGATTAGTGTCGGCGGTTTAATCAGCAAAATAAAACATGTAAACACGCGCAACAAGAACGAGAAGATGGCTATTCTTGTCTTGGAAGATTTAGGCGGTTCGGTCGAGGTATTAATTTTCCCCAGGGTCTTTAATAAAGTCTTTCAATATCTAAAACCCCATAGCGTAGTCTTGATTAAAGGCAAACTCAGTCTAAAAGAGGATTCGTCAAAGATTCTGGGCAATGATATTCTACCGATAGAAAATGCATTTAAGTCAATATCTTCCATATACATAGACATAGCTAACCCTCAAGAAAGTATGCTCATGATGTTAAAAGAAAAACTGCTTACCTCTCCTGGTAAAATTCCCGTCTATTTGCATATACCTGGCGGTTCCAATCGCCGAATTCAAATCCTTGTGGGAGAAGATTATTATATCCAGCCCAATAAAGAATTAGTCACCAGCCTGGAAGAATTGTTAGGCGGTAATATCCTCAATTTCAGGTGGTAATTCGCCAACTACTAAAAATCTCCGCTTGATTTTTAATTATTTCATAACTCGTTGTCTTTAAATCCGTTATTATTATTTTTTTAATATTTTTAATTACAATTTTGGGGTTTTTAAAAGGCTTTATTTTTACTTGACATCGTAAGTTTTTGTTGATATTATAGTTATGTTTTTAGAAGGAGGTGTCTTCATGACCAAAAAAGATATTGTCTTAAAGGTTTCTGACGATACAAATATCAAGCAGATTGAGGTAAAGGCAGTGGTCCAGAAGACCTTTGATTGTATCGTGGATGCCTTGGCTAGAGGCGAAAAGGTTGAACTGCGCAACTTCGGTATATTTAAAGTAAAAGAGAGACGCAGCCGAACAGGCAGAAATCCGCGAACTGGTCAGGTTGTTCCTGTGCCTCCGCGTAAAGTTGCAGTCTTTAAGCCTGGCTTGGAAATGAAGAAAAGAGTCAGATAAGTAATTTAGATTAACCAAGATATAGGTTTTTTAATAAAGAGGGCGGGTTAACTTCAATTTGATTTAACCGCCCTCGTTTGGCTAATGGAAATAAAGTCACCCCGAGGAACAAAAGATATCCTGCCCCAAGAGGTAGGATTATATCAGGAAATAGAGAGATTCGCCCGACTGATTTTTACTATTTACGGCTATAGAGAGATACGCACGCCTCTATTTGAAGAAACCCATCTTTTTTCCCGTTCATTAGGTAAATCCAGCGAAATAGTCCGGAAACAGATGTTTTCGGTTGTTTCCCAAGGAGATAAATCCCTTTCTTTGAGGCCAGAGGCAACTGCTCCTATTATTCGCGCCTTCCTGGAGCATAACCTTGACAAAAAAGCAAGTTTCAATAAATTTTATTATATTGGCCCGATGTTTCGGGCAGAGCGGCCTCAAAAAGGAAGATTGCGTCAATTTCATCATATTGGTTGCGAAGCGCTTGGTTCGTCAAGTCCCTATCTGGATGTCGAGGTTATTTCCCTTTGCATAAATATACTACAAGGCCTAGAAATAAAGGATTTTAAACTTTTTATAAATAATCTCGGCTGCCGAGGCGATATAAAAAGTTTTTCCAATGAACTAAAACAGAAATTGAAAAATAAATTATCTCATTTGTGCACTATGTGCAAAGATAGATTAAAACACAACCCCTTGAGGATATTAGATTGCAAGAATAAAACCTGTATTCAGATCGTTAAAGATTCATGGCCAGATATTGAGTATCTCTGTTCAGCTTGCCAGGATAAATTCGATAAGGTCAAAGAGGCATTAGCTTTGTTGAATATAAAGTATGTAATTGCTGCTAATCTTGTTAGGGGCCTGGATTATTATACCGGAACCGTCTTTGAAATTACCCATCCTAATTTAGGGGCTCAAGACGCTATTGCTGCGGGCGGTAGATATGATAATCTAGCAGGAGAATTTAGGAAGGTGGATGTGCCGGCAGTAGGTTTTGCTATTGGCTTCGAGAGATTAATTCTGAGCCTAGATAATAACAAGAGGGATAAAATTTCAAAACCAGATAATATAGATGTCTATATTGCTTCTATAGGCCAAGAAGGTTATCATAAAGGCTTTGTGATCTTAGATCAACTGAGAAAACAGGCTATTTCAGCGGAAATTGACTATGAATCAAAGTCTCTAAAAAGCCAGATGAGAACCGCAGACAAATTAGGAGTAAGGTTCGTTGTGGTGATAGGAGAAGAAGAATTAGCTAATAATAGTGTTACCCTGAAGGATATGCAGAAAGGCTCACAAGACAAAATAGATTTAGAAAATTTTTATAAGATAATTAACCAGAAATTGCAAAAATAAAATGATGAGAACGCATTATTGCGGACAGGTATCTGAAAAGGAAATCGGCCAGACTGTTTCTTTGGTAGGCTGGGTACACCGCAGGCGCGACCACGGAAAGTTAATTTTTATTGATTTAAGAGACAGAACCGGCCTGATTCAGATAGTTTTTAATCCGAAAGAGTTTGCTGCAGTTTATGAACAAGCAAATCAATTGCGTAATGAATGTGTTGTCTCCCTAAAAGGCAAGGTTGGTGCCCGGCCGGCCGGCACAGAGAATCCCAAGATTTCAACGGGAAAAATAGAAATCTTGGCCAACGAGCTTACCATATTAAATGCCTGCCAGGATTTGCCATTCGAGATAGAAGATGATACGGACGTTTCCGAAGAACTAAGACTTGCCTACAGATATCTAGATTTACGCAGACCAAAAATGCTGAATAATCTGATACTGCGTCATAAAATATACAGGGTTTTTCGCCAGACCTTAGATGAGGAAGGTTTTATCGATGTCGAGACTCCTATATTAACTAAGTCAACGCCGGAAGGCGCCAGGGACTATCTTGTCCCCTCCAGGTTAAACCCCTTTAAATTCTTTGCGCTCCCCCAGTCACCCCAGCTTTTTAAACAGATTCTAATGGTGGCAGGCCTAGACAAATACTTCCAGATTGCCAGGTGTTTCCGGGACGAAGACCTGCGTGCAGACCGACAACCCGAATTTACCCAGCTTGATTTAGAGATGTCATTTATTAATGAAGAGGATATTTTCGCGCTCAGTGAGAAATTGATGTATAATGTATTTAAATATGTAAAAAATATTGAACTAAATTTGCCCTTTAAAAGAATTAACTATCAAGAGGCAATGGAAAAATATAAATCAGATAAACCTAATATAGGAACTGATGAATTTAATTTTGTCTGGGTCTATGATTTTCCGCTATTTAAATATAACGATGAAGAAAAACGTTGGGAAAGCGAACATCATCCTTTTACCTCACCCAAGGAGGAAGACATTAGCTTTATTGATAACAACCAGGCTAAGGTAAGGTCGCGTTCCTATGACCTTGTCCTGAATGGCCAAGAGATTGCTAGCGGCTCAATTAGAATCCATGATACTAAAATTCAGGCAAAGATCTTTAAGGTAATAGGCTTAAGCCCAGAGGAATCCAGGGAGCGGTTTGGTTTCTTGTTAGATGCATTCAAGTTTGGCGCTCCTCCTCACGGAGGTATTGCTTTTGGGTTGGATAGATTGATTGCGGTTACCAGCGGCGCTTCCTCAATTCGAGAGGTAATTGCTTTTCCCAAGACGCAAAAGGCAATCTGCCCCCTGACCGATGCTCCGTCAACAGTCGAGGATAAACAACTAAAAGAATTGGGCATTAAACATATTTAGATTAACAATTGTATGCATGAACTTACCCTTGACATCGGAGATGTCAAGGGTTAATTCGCGCAAATGACTTACGTCGCATTTTCTGCTCCGTAAGTCATGCGCTCATTAAAAAAGGAGGTTGAGAATGGCTCCAAAATTTAAAGTTTTAGGGGCAATTAGTATTTTTTGCTTCTTATTGAGTGGCTGCGTGGTGCGTACGTATACTCAGGTAAAGGATAGGGTGGATCAAGATTTAAGCGGAAACCGCGGTTATATCCAAGGTAAGGTTCCGCCTCAGGAAGTTTCTGCTAGACCCACGACGCGTTCAACAAAAGTTGTAGAAATAGAACTGCACGCGCCTTTTAAATTTGAAAAGGCAAAACCCCAGACAAAAATGGAAGAGCAGGCTATAGAACAGGCTGGGATAGCGCAGAAAGGGACAGTCTCTGTCAGCGCCACCACTACTAAAGCAACCAAGACCTATACAGTCCAGAAGGCAGATACATTACAGAAGGTATCCTTAAAATTCTACGGGACCACAAAAAAATGGACCAAGATTTATAATGCAAACCGTGAAAAGATTAGCAATCCCGAGAAAATTTATCCTGGACAGGTTTTGGTGATACCCGAGAATTAGATTCTGAATGCAGAGTATAATTAAACTCCCCGATACCCAAGAATTACGGATTATATTCGGCAATCACGATGAAAACTTAAGATTGATCGAAGACGAATTAGGCGTAAGGATTGTGGTAAAGGAAGACGGTCTAAAGATTTCAGGTACTGCAGAATCAATAGAGAAGACTAAAAATATCTTTCATCATCTGCTCGAGATTATAAAAAAAGGCGAAGAACTCACGAAGAATGATATTACAAACCATATCAAATCTATGAAAGAGGCTGGATCTGTAAATTTTGTCTTAGATACCGCGGATTTTATAGATGTCACCATAAAGGGCAGGCGCATAGGCCCGAAGACCAAAGGTCAACGTGAATATGTCCAGGCGATTAAGGAATACGATATTGTGTTTGGAATTGGTCCGGCAGGTACCGGAAAGACATACCTGGCTATGGCTATGGCAGTATCTGCCTTAAAAAAAGCAGACGTAAGGAGAATCATCCTCACCAGACCAGCGATAGAGGCAGGGGAGAGTTTGGGATATTTGCCAGGAGATATGTACGAAAAGATTTCTCCGTATCTACGACCGCTCTATGATGCCCTTTATGATATGATGGACGTAGAAAAGATTGAGAAATTTTTGGAGATGGGCATAATTGAAGTCGCTCCCTTGGCCTATATGCGCGGGAGAACCCTGAATGACGCCTTTATAATATTAGACGAGGCCCAGAATTGTACTAGCGAACAGCTGAAGATGTTTCTAACCCGCTTAGGCTTTGACTCTAAAACTGTCATCACAGGTGATATAACTCAAAGTGATCTACCTGGAGGCAGACCCTTAGGACTCTTACAGGCGAAGGAAATATTAAGTAGCATTGAAGGGATTAAATTTATTTATTTTTCTGGTTCTGACATAGTAAGGCATGAGTTAGTACAAAAAATTATTAAGGCCTATGAAAGCACTGATAAAGGATAAAGGAAAGAGGTACGGCAAGCCTATATTTAGGATATCCCTGTTAATCATAACCTCTTTGTTATTAATCTTAATCTCTAATATCGGCAAAAGAATCTACATTGAGGAATTAAGCGAAGGGGATATTTCCCTAAGGCCGATTTATTCTCCCTTTGATTTCTCTTATCAGGGTGACATTGATGAACTGAAGACCAAAGAATTCCAGGCTGAGGCTATACAGAACGTTCCTGATGTCTATATTTTTATTCCCATACCTTTATCCTTAGAACCAGAATCCCTGCCTGAAGAGTTAAAAGAGCTGCCCCAAGAATCAAAGGATTTCGTGCCTAAGATTAATGAAATATATAATGAAATATCTGCCAAGATTATTTTGAGCATTGAAGATGAGTTAAATCTTGCAAAAGAAAAAACAGATAAGATTACTGTAAAAGATAAGGCCAAAGCAACAGAAAGATTGGTTTTGCTGGATGATCTATTAAAACAAAGGAATCTGCCTAAAATATTGGAGCCCGAGGCAGCAAAAAAATTTGAGTCAAGAAAAATAAGAAACCTAGCCGTCGACTTATTAGAAAAGAAGATTCAGCCAAACTTAATTTTTGATAAAGATTCAACAGAACTCAATCGAAAAGAAGCCGCTAGCAGAGTGCCCTTACAATACAAACAAATTGAAGTGAAAAAAGGAGAATCAATTGTTAATAAGGGCGATAGGATTACAAAGACGCATGTTGTCAAGATAGGTAAGATAAAAGAAATCTCTAAAGAGCTGGCTAAAAAAGAACGGATTATTTCTTCGATCGGCATAGGAGTTATTATTATTATTATTATCGTCATATTTATTGTCTTTCTTAAAACTTTCGAAAAAGAATTCTTTTTGATGAACAGAAATTTAGTTCTTGTAAGCCTGCTTTCAGTATTGGCAGTGGGGATATCAAATTTAGTTGCCTTTTCTTCGTGGCCGAGCTTAGTCATCCCTGCAGCTAATTTTTCAATGGCCATAATGCTGCTATTAAATAATCACGAGGCAGCTCTTTTATTTGTCATATTCTTAAGTTTATTTTTACGCTTAGGCCTAAGTTTCAGCGTTAATATTATGATAGTTTTTATATTGAGCGGTGTAGTCGGCATAATCTCTGTCCGAGGAGTTAGGCGTAGAACCCAAATTATACTGGCAGGCCTAATAATAGGCATAGTTAATTTTTTTACAATTATAGGATTGGGTTTATTTAATAATTTAAATTATGCTGTATTTTTAAATGAAGCACTTTTAGGGATGTTTAATGGCATAATCTGCGCGTTCTTCCTTATGGGAATTCTACCCATATTAGAATGGATTTTTGGTTATATTACAAATATCAGCCTTCTGGAATTATCCGATTTTAACCAGCCCATATTAAGAGAGCTCATTTTAAAGGCACCGGGAACTTATCATCATAGTTTAATTGTTGGCAATATATCTGAAGCAGCTGCTGAGGTAATTGGTGCAAATTCATTACTGGCACGGGTCGGCGCCTATTATCACGATATAGGAAAGATTGAAAAATCAGAATATTTTAGTGAAAATCAGACTGAAGAACAGAGTATACACGATACTCTTAGCCCGTCTATGAGCAAGCTCATTATTGTTAATCATGTAAAGAATGGTATCGATTTAGTTCAGAAGTTTAGATTAAAAAAAGCTATTAGGGATTTTATAGAACAGCATCATGGAACAAGCCTGGTTTACTATTTTTACCGTAGGGCCCTGGAGGAACTGGAGGAGGACCAGGAGGTAAAAGAAGAAGGATTTAGATACCCCGGCCCTAAGCCACAAACGAAAGAGACTGCTATAGTGCTTTTGGCGGATTCGGTCGAAGCAGCGACCCGCGGTATTCAAGATTCGAGTCCCCAAAAAATAGAGAACGTAGTCCAGAAAATAATTAACAATAAATTTATTGACGGCCAATTAGATGAATGCGACCTGACCCTAAAGGATCTAGAAAAGATCGCTGGCACGTTCATTCATATTTTAAGCGCCACTTATCACAGTCGGGTTAAATATCCTGAGCAAAAAGATGAAAGTAAAGATATCGAATCTCCAAAAGAAGATTCGCATAAACCACAAAACCATAAGAGGCCTGATTCGGGATATACTCCTCGCAGAGAATAAGCCAAAGACTGAAGTTTCAATACTGCTTGTAAACGATTTAGAGATAAAGAAGCTCAATAAAAAATATCTTGGCCGAGATTATCCTACCGATGTAATTTCCTTCCCGATGCAAAAAGGAAAATTTTCTCAAATTACTCCCAACCTTTTAGGCGACATAGTAGTTTCAACGCAAGCCACAATCAGAAACTCAAAATTTTATAAAACCTCTGTTTATGATGAATTCTATCTTTGCCTGATCCACGGGCTGTTGCATCTTTTAGGCTACAAAGACAACAACCAAAGAAATAAATCCGCAATGTCTAGACGTCAATGGCAATATCTGTCCAGTTTTAAGAAGAGGTCCAGCTAACATGTCTATCCATAAGACAGAGGCGATAATCTTGAAGACTTATGATTTTAGAGAAACGAGTAAGATTGTCGTATTCTTTAGTCGAGATTTTGGCAAGATTAAAGGGCTATTGAAAGGGGCCAGAACCGAGCCGCAGAAATTTGGCGGCTTTCTTGGGCATTTAAGTTTTGGCGAAATTATCTTTTATAAAAAGAAAAATTCTGAATTAAATTTAGTTACCCAGTTTGACTTAAAAGAAAATCTAAAACCTTTAAAAACAGACCTAAGGGTTTTTGTGCTTTCCTGTTATATAACAGAACTCCTTGATTACCTCATGCCTATCGAAGAAAAGAATGCGGAAATTTTTAATTTGACCTTGAGTGCGCTCAAGAACCTCCGTGACCTAAAGGATGCGGATAAAGTATTTCATATATTTATCATAAAATTATTATTGTTATCTGGTTTTAGGCCGCATCTTGACTCTTGCCTTATCTGTGATAGCAAAATTAAAGAAAGTGCTAAATTTAATTTTCGAAGAGGGGGGCTGGTATGTTTAAGATGCGCCGCGACGGATAATTATCCGGTCAAGAGCATTTTAAAGGGCACAATTGCAACTATTGAGCATATAGAAGATTCGAATTGGCAGATGTCTTTAAGATTAGGGATTAGCCCAAAAATAAGAGAAGAATTGAATAATGTCTTGACAAACTTCCTTAACTTTCATCTGGAAAAGGTGCCATTTTCATCGAAGCTATTAAGAGAATAAGAATTAGAAATTTAATTTATAGAAAGCTTTACTAGTACCTCGTCACATTAATCTTTGATAATATTGTTTACGAGGGTGACTCGGTATTGTGCCGAGTAACCCTATTAAAATCTTATGTTACGAGGCACTAGTTGTTCCTTTATACTTGTAGCGATTTTTTCTCCGATATGCGGAATTTTGGTAAGCATTCTGATATCTGCGGTCTTTATCCTGGAGAGGGTTTCGAAACCATGACTATAAAGACTGCGTGCCCTGACCCTGCCAATTCCTTTTAAGCCCACTAATTCCAATAGTTCTTCCTTCACCCCATAGTGTAGCCTAGTAACTAGCTTATCAGTTTTGGGCAGGATGCTGCGTAGACCAAAGATTTTGGCTAATTGATAGCTACAATACATAAGCCAGCCAGCACTATTGATGAGTCTACGAATATCGCCGGGTCCGATTTTAAATTCTACGCAAATATTTTCTTCTTTTTCTTCCTCAATCCATTTACTAAGCATTATAGAAGTTTTTAACTGGGCAAGGTAAATGTCAAAATCAAAGAACCTAAGCACATCCTCAAAAGGGACTAAGAGACTTTCTAAATTTAAATTGTAGTATATTTCTAAATTATGATAATCATTTTTATTTAAGGCAAGCTCCTCAATTTCCGAGCAGCAACACGCCAAATGCAATAGGGCAAAGTAATCGGTCTTTAAAGTCGCTCTTCTTAATCCATTTCTTAAAATTAATGCAGAAAGGGGATCTATATAGAGTCTGCTGGTCAGAGTGCCAAATAGGGTGGGCCTAAAAGTATTTTCTGATACTTCGACGGCACTCAAACCTCGTCCTTCAGGACGGGGTAAAGAAGTGCCGCTCAGTATCAACCCTGAGCCCCTCGACTTAGCTCGTGATGGTTCGAGGGATGGTGAGCATGTCGAACCACAAACCCCGTGCTTTAACACGGGGCGCGTCGAATGGGTTGATTCTTTTATAAATTCCTCTTTTTTTAAGAAATCAACAACAGAGTATAAAATGTGTGCTAAGTCTTTTGCGCTATTTTGAAAGGCATAAAAGGTTGTTTTAAAAAAATCACGAAGTCTATCCATATTATTGGTAAATCCTGAAGCGATAGAAGAGAGGATGTGGGTCCGTAAACATGCTTCATTATTTAGTTTTGACTGTATGGGTTCAGGATCTTTGTAAATATATTCAGAAAATAACATTTTACGTTCAAGCGAGGTTTTTGCAACCAGGACTGATTCCCCGAATTTATCATACTGGGGCCTACCAGCACGACCTGCATACTGTTTGTATTCAAATACCGGAATAAAATCTTGGCCTAGCCCTGGACTATATCTTTTAAAATCTCTAATGATAACTCTTCGGGCAGGAAGGTTTACTCCAGCAGCCAAGGTAGGGGTGGCACAGACTATCTTAATGGTATTGTTGCGGAAATTATCTTCTACTAGTTTTCTCTGTTTAGGGTGTAGTCCTGCATGATGAAAGGCCACTCCCAATTTAATAGCCTCGCTTAATTTCTTACAGATTTTTGTAGGTTCGCCTAAGGTATTTAATGCTTGGGAGGATACCTGTTTCAAATTATTTTTTTCTATTTGAGAAAGACCGCTCATCTCACTTGAGATGATTTTAGCCTGAGTCTGAGAAGATACGCGTGTATTTAGAAAAACGAGCGCTTGGCCACCTTCTTTTACAGTATCTAACGCTAATTTAGTAACCTCATGGTTTATATTTAGATTTATTTGTTTTGAACTACCATCGTCAAAATTTATTTTATTTTCCAAATACACGCCTTCTTTTAGGGGAACCGGTCGCCAATTAGATTCAACAAGTTGGGCGCCAAGCCAGGATGCAATCTCTCTGGCATTACTAATAGTTGCACTCAATGCCAAAATCTGTGTCTTTGGGTTTATTATTCTAATGCGAGATAAAAGAATTTCCAAAGTTGGTCCGCGCTGCTTGTCGTTTAAAAAATGGACCTCATCAAAGACTGCTACGGATAAATTATTAGTCAACCAGTCGCACCTTTGCCTAAGCAACGAATCCACTTTTTCTGAAGTTGCGACTAGGATATGGAAGCCTCTAAGACTTTTGGCTGCCACATCGTAATCGCCAGTAGATACACCGACATTTACATTTAGGCTGCCGTATTTAGTCCTAAACTCTTCATATTTTTCGCTAGCTAATGCCCTAAGAGGCACTATATAGAGACATCTTGTCCTGTTTAGGAGAATGTTTTTTAGCATACACAGCTCGGCGATTAAGGTTTTTCCTGAGGCAGTTGGACAAGCCAGCACAAAGTTTTCTCCGTTTAAAACTCCTCTATTTATGGCTAATTCTTGAGGAGGAAAGAGTTTCGTTACACCAGAGTCTTCTAATGCTTTAATTAACTCTCCTGGCAGGTTAAATTTTGTGGGAATTTTTTTGACATCCATGGTAAACCCCGTTAGAAAGTTCAAACGGGCCATTATACCCCGTTTTCGCTCTGTATACTTTACCCCGTGTTTACACACGGGGCTTTCTAACGGGGTAAAGAGTGTTTTAACATATATTTTTGTTAATGTCAACCCTTCGAATTTGCTCTTCGAATTTGCTCAGGGCTTAGTCCTGCCTCCCTCGGGACCGAGTCCCTCTCGGAATGGTTCCTCGGGACGAGGTCGCACTGAAGTACTTGCGCGCAAGGTGCTCGGCATTGAGGTGAGTTAAATCGAAGGACTAAAACGAAGTCGAATGTATCAACCTATGAGATTTTATTGCACTACATTTGGAATTATGATATTATTATAAGCTATGCAGAATAAAAAAGTATTGCTTATGTATATTACAGAGGTATCCGGCCACCATAGCGCTACCTTGGCCATAGAAAATGCCTTGAGGATTCAAGAGCCCAGCATAGATATCTTAAATATTAATGCCTTCCATTATACGAATCCCATATCCGAGAGAATTGTTAATCGATTCTATATGGGTGTGATTAAAAAAACCCCAGGAATATGGGATTATCTATATGATAATCCGAGCATAGTAAAGAATACCCGCAGGATAAAACAATATGTACATAAATTAAATTCACCGAAGCTTAAAATTTTATTTGATAGGTTTAGGCCGCAGGTAATTGTTTGTTCCCAGGCTTTTCCTTGCGGCATGGCAGCGGATTTTAAAAAGACTTATAACCTAAATATTCCCTTGATTGGCGTATTAACTGATCATGCGCCGCATTCCTTTTGGATATACGATAATGTTGACTATTATATCACCCCCTCTCAAGATACCAAGAATGGTTTTATAAGGAAAGGTGTGCCTGCACAACGAATAAAAACACTGGGAATCCCCATAGACCCTAAATTCGCTAAGCACCATAATAAAGAAGAAATTGCAAAAAAAATGGGACTTGATTTAAAAATACCTATCGTTCTACTTATGGGTGGTGGCCAGGGAATTGGCCCGATAAAAAAAATAATAAAATATCTTGATAGGACAGGGGCAAATTTTCAAATAGTTGTGATTGCTGGAACGAATAAAAAACTATTAAATAAATTAAAAAATAATCACAAAAACTATAAAAAGAAAATTACTATCTTTGCTTATGTAGATAATATCGATGAACTCATGGAGGTTTCGAAATTGGTAATTTCAAAAGCCGGTGGCATGACCACTTCAGAGGCTTTAGCTAAAGACCTGCCTCTCGTAATCATAAAACCAATCCCAGGACAGGAAGAATTGAATACAGAGTTTTTATTAAGGTGCGGTGCGGCAATAAAGATCATAAAAACTAAGGAGATCATTTCAGTTATTGAAAGGCTATTGAATGACGCAGAAAAACTTAAGAAGATGTCTCTAAATGCAAAAAGGCTTGGTAAACCCAACGCCTCCTTTGATATTGCTGATCTTATCTTAAAATTATGTTCGAATACTACAGATATAGAATAGGTAAATTCTTAGCACTGCATCTGCCCTTAAATATTAGTTATGCCTTGGCGACATTTCTGTCAGAAATGCATTATCTATCTTCCAAAAAAGACCGCATTATCGTCAGGGAAAATTTAAAGGCAATACTTATGAATGTCAGCCCTCGTGAAATTAACAGGATTACACACGAAGTCTTCAGGAATTTTGGCAGATACTTAAATGAATTCTTTCGATTTACCGAATTGGATAAAGAATTTATTGATAGGCATGTTAAGATAGAAGGGATGGATTATGTTGATGAGGCCTTAAGAAAAGGTAAGGGGATAATTAGCCTAAGTGCTCATCTGGGCAACTGGGAACTCGGCGGAATAACCTTTGCTATGTTGGGTTATCCGTTCGTGGCAGTCACACTGCTCCATAGCGATCAAAGGATAAATAATTTTTTTAATTTGCATCGGGAATGCAAAGGCGTTACAGTAGTACATGTTAAAACAGGCATGCGTGAATGCTTTAGGAGTTTAAGGCAAAATAAAATTATCGCTCTCATGGGAGACAGAGACTTTACCAATACCGGAATTTTGGTTGATTTTTTAGGTAGACCTGCGCTTATTCCTCGAGGCGCAGCAGTGTTTCATTTAAGAACAGGTGCTCGTATTGTCCCGGTATTTATGATAAGGGAGGGCTCTTCTGATTATTTTAGACTAGTATTTGAAAAACCCATTGAATTTACCCCTACTGGTAATGAAGAGGCCGATATAATGGCTCTTACAAATATTTGCATCAAAGTTATAGAGTCTTACATCCGCAGATACCCCGAACAGTGGCTTATGTTCAGGCCGTTCTGGTTTGATCGAAATTCCCCCAGAGAGGAAGTTAAGATAATCTAATGAAGACCTGCGTACTCATACCTTCATATAATGAAGAAAAGACCATCGGCAACATAGTTAAAGACGTTCATAGCTTAGGATTTGATGTTTTTGTTGTCGATGACGGCTCAACTGACGATACAGAGAAAATTGCCAATGAGGCAGGCGCTTTTCTATTAAGACACAAAAAGAATGAAGGTAAGGGATTTGCTTTGCGTAATGGTTTTAATTACATATTGAATTTAGATTATGATGTTATTATCACAATGGATGGTGACGGTCAGCACAGCGTAAAGGATATTGAAAAATTTATAACTGCCGTCCAGAATAATACCGAAATAGGAGTTATTGTCGGTAATCGTATGTTGAATACTAAAGACATGCCCTATACCAGGATATTAACAAATATATTTATGTCGTTTATTACTTCTATATTTTGCCGACAAGAAGTCTCTGATACGCAGTGCGGATTTAAATTAGTAAAGAGAGTTGTTCTAGAAAATATTAAACTCCTTACTTCAAATTTTGAAATTGAATCAGAGATACTTATCCGCGCTAGTCGTCTAGGCTATAAGATTTTATCTATTCCTATTGAGACAATTTACCTTGATTCATCTTTAAGGTATAGTAAGATCAGCCCGATCATAGATACGTTTAGATTTATAAAATTTATGTTTAAGGAGATATGGATTTCGATATTTTAAGAAGCCACATGGTTGAAGAACAGCTCATTCGTCGAGGAATAAAAAATGAAAGAGTTAGGAATGCCTTTCGTAAAGTTCCTCGCCATAAGTTTCTGCCACACAATCTCCTTGATAGTGCCTACGCTGACACGCCTTTACCTATAGGAGAGGGTCAGACTATATCTCAACCATATATGGTTGCCCTGATGACCGAATGTTTAGGGCTCCAAGGAAAAGAGCGTGTATTAGAAATCGGCACAGGCTCTGGTTATCAGGCAGCGATCCTGGCGGAATTGGCAGACCAAGTATATTCTATTGAACGATTTCAAGCTCTGTCAGGAAATGCAGAGTCTATTTTAAATGAGCTTGGCTATACAAATATTCATCTAAAGGTCGGTGATGGAACGCTGGGTTGGCAAGATTACGCGCCCTTTGATGGAATTATTATTACAGCAGGTGCCCCCATTGTGCCGCAAACCTTAATTGAACAGTTAGCAGAAGGTGGCAGGCTAGTAATTCCTCTGGGAAGCGGTTTTAGCCAGATACTTAATTTGATAAGAAAAGAGGCCGGATCGATAAAAACCGAAGAGATTTGCGGGTGTGTATTTGTGCCATTGGTAGGAAAATATGGTTGGCAAGACCAGGTTAATTGATAATGAATAAAGAATTAATGGTAATTTTAACAGCAGCTCTGCCAATTTCAGAATTGAGAGGAGCAATTCCTTTAGCATTATCTTTTGGAATGACTATGGGCAAGGCCTTTTGGTTATCTATCATTGGGAATATTATTCCCGTGGTGCCTGCTCTTTTTCTTCTCGATCCTGTTTCGCAGAGACTGAGAAAATTTAAAATCTGGTCGCGTTTTTTTGATTGGCTTTTTGAACGCACTAAGAAAAAGGCTGATGCAATTCAGAAATATGAAGCATTGGGTTTGGCTATATTTGTCGCCATTCCACTTCCTATGACAGGGGCTTGGAGTGGAGTGGTGGCAGCCTCACTCTTTAAGATTAGATTTAGATACGCATTTATAGCTATAGTTTCTGGCGTTATAGGTGCAGGATTAATCGTCTGCATCCTGTGCTCATTAGGCATAGCGGGCTGGAAGGCGGTGGTATTACATTGATACAGGTTTACACAGGCAATGGCAGAGGTAAAACAACTGCAGCAATTGGTCTGGCTGTAAGGGCTGCGGGTGCGGGACTTCGTGTCTATATTGGACAGTTTCTAAAGACGGGTAATTATAGCGAGGTGAAGTTGCTTAAGAAAATTAAAGGAATAACCATTG
>Ga0315289_10007830_pt1 | contig 15508 bp, 14 predicted proteins | sample YL17G11_40_MG_FD_203452 | JGI IMG/M metagenome (GOLD analysis project Ga0315289, IMG submission 203452) | Sediment microbial communities from Yellowstone Lake, YNP, Wyoming, USA - YL17G11_40 | ecosystem: Environmental > Aquatic > Freshwater > Lake > Sediment | place: USA: Wyoming | collected... | reverse complement strand
GGCAGAGTCTCTCGGCTCGCACCGGAGGAGATTCACATAGTAGGCGAGAAGTTCGGTTTTTCGGACAAGAGCATTGAATCTTTGCAATATGCAAGCAGGATGAGCGCAAAGGTAGACAACGCCGCAGTGCAAGCGGGTTATCAGCTGTACCACCACGCGTTCTTCGTAACGGAGGACAGTAGGTGGGCTGTAGTGCAGCAGGGTATGTGTGAACAAGATCGCACGGCGAGACGTTATCACTGGCTTTCGGAAAGGACAAAAGAGTTTGTTGTTGAACCGCACAACGCAATTGTCGGTGAAGCCAGGAAGCCAAGAGTTTTGGACTTGACGGCCAAGGTAAGTGAGGGATGTCGGAAGGTTTCAGTTGACTTAGTCAGAGAGCACCCAAAAAGACTCGTGAGACTCGTCATGTCGGCAAGACCGGAATTTCAGAAATCACTGGGCGAATGGATGCCAAACACTGCTGACTTGAAATCGAAGAACGTCCCTGAATTCCTGAGCATGCCAAGGAACATCAACTGGAAAACAATGAAAAACGTCTACGAGTTTCAGCCAACCAACTATGAAGAGCTGCTCAGCTTTAGAGGCGTGGGATCAGCAACCGTAAGAGGACTAGCTTTGATCGCAGAACTCATCTACGGCGAAAAACCGAGCTGGAAAGACCCAGTTAAGTACTCTTTTGCCTACGGAGGCAAGGACGGAGTTCCGTATCCAGTTGACCGAAAAGCGATGGACGAATCAATACAGATCCTTAGACAGGCAGTTCAAGAAGCAAAAATCGGTGACCAGGAGAGAATGAACTCGCTTGAGAGATTGAGAAGATTCGTTCCACCTTGAATCGCTGATGTAATGGAAAACATCAGGCTTTCACAGGACGAGTGTACACAAGTTCGTTTGCAAAGGAATGCAGCTCACAACATGACCAGTCTCTCCGTGTTTTGTGAAAAAACAGACCACTTACGTTACTTCGAATTGCTTCGAAAGTCAGAAGCAATTACGTTTTTCTGGCTGTTGACTGGGGAAACGTATAAAGGTAGAGAATTGTTTATATTTCTCGCTGAAATTGTAGAATATTGTTTGAGTATTGAAGTGAACGTAAAATGGAGATTAATCCACAAGTTGATGACTGGCTGTCAGCTCGTGCAGAAAGTCCTTCTTCACGACACTCTTACCTTGACCACTGGAACATTTTCTTGAAATTCTGTCAGACCAGAGGCAAGAATCCTCACAACCTTGTGAATGATTTCAGAGCTGTCAGACTTCAAGGAGAACAACAGAAAGAAATCTTCCTAGAGGAATGGCAAGACTTGCTCCGAGCCTTCATGACCTATCTCAAGAAGAAGAATTATGCTTCAATGTCCGTTGCTGTCCGTCTGGCAATCGTGAGAAGTTTTGTGAAGTACTGGAAAATTCCTCTTGAAGTGGACTTGCCACAACGCACTTTTGTGACCTATCATAACAGAGACATCACGAAGGCAGAGATCAAGAAGATTCTATCAAACGCTACGCTCAGAGACAGAGCTGTTCTCTTGATGCTTGTCGAGTCGGGGATGAGAATTGGTTGCTGTGCTAGTCTGAAGTATTGGCAGATCAAAGAAGACTATGAACGGTCAAGAGTGCCTATGCAGATCAAGCTGCCGTCACAAGTGTTGAAGGACAAAGTCGGAGATAGGTTCACTTTCATTGGGCAAGATGGTTTCACAGTTCTGCAAGAATATTTGCAGACTAGACCACCATTCAAGGATGATGACTATGTGTTTCAACTGGAACGGTCAAGTAAGAACGGAGACATGTCAGACCGTGCTCTTTCTTCTTCTATCTCCACAAAATTCAATCGTGCAGTGCAAAAACTGGGCATCGACAAATCTGCTGGAAAGCGAAAGCCGAAGCAGATCAGACTTCATGGACTGAGAAAATACTTCTTCAATAACATGAACGCTGACAGTGACTACAAGAAATTCTGGATGGGACACAGCATCGGCGTCGAACAGCATTACATCAGCAGAAACGTGGAAGAGCATAGGAAGAAGTATGCTGATGGCTACCAGTATCTGAGGCTCGGCACGCCCAGTCCAGACGAAAAGCTGAACCTAGTGGAAGCAGTCATGAAGGAGAATGCCGAACTGAAGAAGAAACAGATGGAAACTGAAGCAGAACTGGAAAAGGCAAAGATGACTCTGTCTATGATGGAAGGCACGCTGGGCACGGTGACGCCAGACATGGTCGACTGGCTCAAGAAACAAGTGAAGAAGCAACAACTTTCCGAGGAGCAGCTGAAGGGAGAAGAGAAGGCTCAGTCTTGACAAAGCGGAAACGGCGAATTCTAGATCAGATTGGGAAGACACTGTCCATTGAAGAAAGCGGTGGCACAAAAGAAGTCTGGAAGGATGGCAAACAGAGGGAAATCTGGTATCTTGACAAAAACGGTGAAGTCTGCGGTGGAGTGCTTCTCGACGAAAACGGACGCATCACCACATACTACGACTAGCTATTGAACGCGTGCTATCTCTCCTTCAGAGAATACTCGTACACATATTGGAAAACTATTAAGACTGATTCTCCATATTTACATTGTGCGACAATGTATCCTTACTATTTGCCTTTTCCAATAGTTCTAATCTTTATTGTTTTATACATAGTCTACCGAATAGTCAAAATTGCCAGCAGAGGATCTCCCAAATCTCTTGTCGTATCGAGAAGGTTCAAAGAGAATGACAAGTCAACTTCAGAGGATGAGAACAACCAAGTTATTGGTATGACCAAGTGTGAATATTGCGGGTCTTTAATGCCTCAAACTCTAACAGTTTGCCCACATTGTGGTGCTCCAAGAAAGGAGTGAGTGAGTCTATATCGTGTCAAGAAGTTTCTTTCTTTTCTCTTGGAATTCTTCTTCTGTTATCGCTCCCATTGCGCGCGCGCTCTTACCAACCATTCTCTCAACTGAGGCTAGATTCTGTTCAATCCTTCTTTGAAAACTCATGACTTCTCTCAGAAGTGCAAAAACGTCATCTTCAGAGACTTCTTTGAAACGATAATACGTGTCTTTAATGACACCACTTTCAAACATGTCAAGTACTTCTTTGAAGTCTCGTTCAATGTCTGAAATCATGCTTTCGATGCTCGACAGCGATATCACACTCCCTCAAGTCGAGTCTTGTGCAAAAGCTCGCTTTTAACACACACGGTTTCTGTCCAAAGCAGACGACGCCAAGGACAATGGTTCGTCCGTGCTGAGTGACTTTGTTGATGCTTTCGCCGGAAAAGATGAGTTCGACACTAGGAATAACAGGTTCATTAAAGTAAACAATTCAACACCATAACGTATTAAGGCAACAAATCTCGTAGCTTATGATTCACTAATGAAGGGCCATTAATGGAGACTATTGCTGTTAGAATTGAAGGGCTGGTTGTCAGCTACGGTTCTTTTGTCGCTGTCGAAAACCTGTCGTTCGCGGTCAAGAATGGTGAAATTTATGGACTTCTAGGTCCGAACGGTGCTGGAAAAACCAGCACGATCAAAGTGCTTGTCGGAGTATTGCAGCCACGCGCAGGAAAGGTCGAGATATACAACACGCCAATCTCAAATGAAGTCGAGGCAAAAAGCCAAATCGGCTATGTGCCAGAAGAAGTCGTGTTGTTGGACTCGCTAACGCCAAGGGAATTCTTAGAGTTCACAGCTTCAATAAGACGACTAGATACGAACACTGTCAATTCCAGACTTGAAAGGTTTGCATCTGCCTTTGAATTTAAGCAATATTTCGACACGCCGATCGCTGCTCTGTCCATGGGCAACAAGCAAAAAGTCGCGATTCTGGCTGCGATGCTGCATGATCCGAAACTCTTGATACTTGATGAACCACTGATCGGATTGGACGCGAGATCTTCGAAGATCCTCAAAGAGCTCATAACATTCCATGCGAAGAAAGGTGGGGCTGTCATATTCTCAACTCACATCATGGAAGTTGCTGAAAAACTGTGCACGAGAGTCGGGATAATAAACAAGGGAAAACTGGTTGGCGAAGGTACGGTGGATGATCTTAGAAAACTGGTGCGGAGCGCCGAAGGCTCCTTGGAAGACATCTTCTTGAAGGTTACAGAACAAGAAGCAGGAATGCAGGACATAATCAAAGCCCTCGAAGAGGAGTAGAAAACTCGGTGAAATTCTCGGAACTCTGGAGACTTTCAAGCACAGTCTACAAGGAAGTCTCATTCCAATCAATCTTCTCTCTCAGAGCTGGTTCAGGATTACCTCAGAGCGGGAGAAGAGACATCAAGCAACTCGTCAGTAGCGCAAAGTTCAACACTCTGATTAGCAAATTGGTCACCTCAGTTTTCTTAGCTATCTTCGCAATCACCGTTTTCATACCGATACTCTTCAGCGATATGGGACCGTCGATTCCGAGAGAAATCGCAATTCCAGGAGGCATCTCAGCGTTTCTCACGGTTGTACTTTTTCTGATAGTCTTCATGGGTCTTCAGATGTCCACGTCCTTCGTGTCATCCAAAATCGTAGACGTTCTTAGCCCCCTCCCTCTTTCAAAACGCGACATCTCAAGGATTGTTTTCTTATGTTTCTTAAGAATATTTGACATCCCGCTAGTCTCTGCGGCAGTAGTCTTCTTGGCAGTCTTTTTTTTCATCGGCGGCTCAGTCTTAGGTGGAATAGTATCCCTCACAGGCATTGTGGTGACCGAGATTTTTGCATTGACTCTTACCGTACTCTTAGCAAAGTTTTTCTATGCAAAGGTCGCGAGGGCAGGAGGCAGATCGATTTTTCAGACAATCTTGAGATTCATGTTCATGCTCGTATGGATCATTCCCACATTCGCCGCATACTTTGTAGTGAATTTTGCGAGAGAGATAGTGATAGCCTTTGCAACCCTGACACAAGGACTTGCAAGCGTTTCCCAGACAATTGTTTTGATCTATCCGTTTTCCTACGGATTTCTGGTCTCTTACGCCGCTTTCCTATCCAAAATTGACTACTTAGCTCTGAGTCTGTCGGTTGTGGCCTCAGCCGCCTACGTGCTTCTTGCCTACTACTGCCTGAGATGGGTAACAGGAACAGTCAGAGAAATCGGAACGAGTGCCGTGACACGAAGTGCCAGAGAGATCGTAAAAGACACGATCATCAAACCCCAAATTCCATGGGTCGGAATCATCCGCAAAGACATACGGGTCGCCTCAAGATCGCCTTCCTACGCAAGCCTCTTTCTACTGCCTGTCGTACAGACCGTCGTGCTTGCCGTAACCTTTTCCTCCTTCAGCGAAATCGGCCCCGCCACTGCTCTGGGCTTGCTGACTGGAATTTCGCTCCTAACACTGCTGCTTCCGCCCACTCTTTTGTCTATCGAAGGACTGGCATCTGCCTATACAAAACATCTTCCTTTAAGGAAACGGACATTGATCGCAGCAAAGACCCTTGTAGCTACGACAACCTACATTGTGTCTATCATCATCCTCACGGCAGTTGCCTTTTTCATCGGGAAGGACTTCGCTGCGATCGCGACCTTCGGAGTTATCCACACATTCTCAGTGGCTGCCGCGATAATGCTTGAAATCACGATTCTGCTTAGGAAATTCTGGAAAGAAGGCTTCGCCGTCGGAAACATTTACTCAAGAATAACCACGTATATTATGATCCTCATTCCAGGGTATATTTTCGCGGGAATACCGATGGCTCTGGCCTTTCTCAGCTTCTTTCTATTACCGGCCTTCGTGCTGCCAGTTTTCCTGGTGGCGGCGGCTGTAGAGTTCGCTTTGATGACATTGGTCGTTCTTTACCAAAAATAGCTAGCTTCTGATATCAAGATAGATTTGTGAGCAACAGTAAGAAGAGAAAGAAACCTTCAACTTCTGGTTTTCAGCAAATCGGACAGCCTGTTCGGTCGGAAAGGCAATTGCGTCCACGCCGGCCTTTATCGCCAAGATTTCAGTCTCGCCTCTTTGCTCATCTCTAGGTCTCATGCAGCCTAAGACCAGGGGCGTATCTGGAAAAAGCAGTCTGCCCCCCGCCAATACCCGTGCAATATCCTGCGGTCTCGGAGGTTTGACTTTTTCCATTTCGGTCTTGCGAATAGGCATGAAAGCGATTACGACCAGTGCGGATGGCGCGTACTTGGAAATCAATTCAAGAGCCTTCCACTCGCCTTTGAGTTTGCCGTAGTGCAAACCAACGATAACATGAGGCACGAACGGCATCTCTGCCGCGGCCAAAGCTCGTAGCGAATCAGCGTAATCTTTCACGGTGATATCCAGATTGTAGATTTCACGTATGGTTTCGTTTGAGCCTATGATATCTATTAGTGCAGCATCGACTCCCGCCTTCTTCAAGGCGTTTGCAGTCGTGAAATCAACTATTCCTGTGTGGACGAAAACGGTTAGTCCAAGATGTTTTTTGATCTTTGCTATCGTTGTCATGAATCCACCGAGAGGCACAGTTCCGTTGGGCAAACACCCGCCGCTGATCAGACAGCCTTTTGCGCCTTTCTCCTTCAGCGTTGCGCACGTATTGAGTAGTTCTTCAGGAGTGACCGCGGAATACATCGTGTTCAACACTATTCCGCCGCAGTGTTTGCACTTCAGAGCACATCCGCTGCCTGTTACAGATATAGTTGGAAAATCGTCAGACGAAGAACAGTAATAGTTCGTCTTATAGTACATGAAGCTTGGTGCATAGAAACGAATTTCCTTTTTCCGGTTCGGCAAGATGTCTTGGTCTAAGATTTCCAAAAACTCGTTTTCGCTCGACTGCCGAATAGTACTAGACGAGAGACTAACCATCTATTCTCGCTTAGGATTGCGCCACCCGCAGATTATTACTTTTCGTTCTACTCTTCTCGTGGCTCATCATTGTCCTTTGAAAGCAAAGGCAAAGTATGCATTGCGTCGTCGATGGCGGAGAGTGCATTTGAAACTTTTCCGAGGTATTTGTTGAAGTTCAATGTTTTGAAAACGGTCACGCCCCTTTCAGTAATAGCGTAGAGGGTTTTCTTCGGCATGAGTCGTTCTTCAACTAGTCCGTTCTCCGCTAGGAAGCCTAGACGCTGGTTGAGTATGCTAACAGCGATGTCCGTTTCGTATGCTATTCGATCGATGGCTAGAGGCCTTTTCATTAAAGCTTCGAGAATCGCCTCGTATGTTTCCAGCTTAGACCTTCTCACTTTTGAGCACCTGTTTCGTTCATGTTGTCCAGTTTGAGATAAATCAATTATGAATTGATGATCTTGAGCAGAAAACATGCACTCGAATTCATACACCGACATTATCAGCTGCTTAAGGTTGAAGACTAGAAACTCTTTAATCCAACATGTCGCCTCTGCAAACCTGAAAAATCGTACAGAAAACAGAAAGCTGAGGCACCCATGAACACCCAGATTTGCTTACCCGAAAAAGTTCGCGTTTCCGCAGGTTCTGCTGTGGTGCTAGGCCTACTGAAAGCCAAACTGGACGCGGCGCCTACGACCGCGTACCTGATGACTTACAGAAAGAAGAAGTGTGACGCAAACTGTAGTTTTTGCCCTCAGGCCAGAAGGAGCAGCGGTCGGACAGACCTGCTTTCGAGGGTTTCCTGGCCTAGCTTTCCCACGATCGAAGTGATCGAGGCAATAGAACCTGCCTTCAAGAGCAGGGCGATCAAGCGAGTATGCATTCAAGCGTTGAATTATCCTGAAGTATTCGACGATCTCCTCGCTTTGGTTGACGCAATACACTCCTTGACACGCATACCGATCTCAGTTTCCTGTCAACCCGTAAAAGAAGAGGACATGATCCTCTTAAGAAGGGCGGGTACCCAGCGAATAGGAGTACCTTTGGATGCAGCCACAAAAGAAGTCTTTGACAAGATCAAAGGATCTGAAGCAGGCGGTCCATATCGTTGGGAAAGACAGTTGCAGGTGCTGAGAGACGCTACCGAAGTTTTCGGAAAGGGAATGGTGAGCACGCACCTTATCGTGGGGATCGGGGAAACAGAAAAACAAATGGTCAAGACGATTCAAGACTGCGTTGACATGGGTGTTCTTCCAGGGCTCTTCGCATTTACACCTATTCAAGGAACGGCGCTTGCAGGCAAAACGCCTCCAGAGGTTAAACAGTATAGGCGCATTCAGGTTGCGCTCTATCTGATTTTGCAGAAGATGATCAGATGCGAAGATATGAAGTTCAAGAAAGACCGTTTGACAAACTTCGGAGTCGAAGCCGAAACACTCGAACGAATAGTGAAAACGGGAAAACCTTTCCTCACGTCGGGATGCTCAAACTGCAATAGGCCCTACTACAATGAGAGACCTGGAGGTCCAATCTACAACTATCCGATGATGCTGACGAGAAGCGAAGTTACGGAGACTCTGAACGAATTGGGACTTGGCATGAAGAAAACAACGGGCACAAACTAGGCCGCCCTTGGCTTTAGTTTGCAGGGAATCCTGTGTTGACAGTTTCTTTTGTTTGTCGAAAAGTCTAAATGCTAAAGATTGTTTATGCAGAGCCAAACGGTCGGAGACATCTAAATGGAAGCTCCTGTAGAAGACAAACTGATAACCCTCGAAGAGGCCGTGAAGCTTGTCCCTGACGGTGCTCATCTTTTCTGGGGTGGTTTCGGTTTCCAACGTCCGCCAATGGCTTTCGCTCACGAGCTAGTCAGACAGAAGAAAAAGGGTTTGACAATTTACACTTGCGGCTCGGAGCTTGACATTGACATACTTTCGGGCGCAAGAGTTGTTTCCCGTTATGAGATGGCTTTCTACTCAATCGAAGGAATAGGGCTTGCACCGAACATTCAAAGAAGAGTCAGGGACGGAACCATAGAAATCGAAGACTACTCGAACCTTGCGATGGTGATGCGGCTTTTGGGAGGCGCACTCGGTGTACCTTTCATGCCTTTGAAGAGCATGTTTGGAACTGATATGCTCGCAAAGAAGAAGTTCAGAGAGAAGAAAGCAGAAATTGTCGACTGCCCCTTCACCGGAGAGAAGGTAGTACTCGTGCCCTCAGTTCGTCCAGACTTCAGCATAGTCCATGCACCGCGAGTAGACCGTGAGGGAAATGTGCAGATTGATGGAATCAAAGGGGAAGACGTTGAAGGAGCAAGGGCTGGAAAAAAGGTGATCGTATTGGCTGAAGAGATTGTTGATACAGAATTCATACGAGCGCAGCCGGATCAGACCATCATTCCCAATATTTACGTGACTCATGTTGTTGAGCGCCCATGGGGATCCTATCCTATGATGGTCTACAATTATTACGACTTCGACAGAGAACACATCCGCATGTACTATGATCAGTGCAAGACTGAAGAAGGATGGGAGAAATACTGTGAGAGCTTCATAACAGGGGTAAAGAACCACGACGAGTTTCTGCAGAAGATTGGTTTGCAGCGACTCATGAAGCTTAAAGCGAAAAGGCCGTTTCCGTACTAGGAGGAAAAAGAATCATGACGAAAATCGCAAAACCAGACGAATTCTCTACTCTTGAATTAATGACTGTTTGCGGTTCAAGGCAAATCAAAAACGGAGAGGTTGTGTTTGTCGGAACAGGGTTGCCGATGATCGCTTCGCTTCTTGCCAAAAGAACTCATGCCCCTCGTGCAAAGATCGTTTTTGAATCAGGTTTCATAGATTCAAACGCCAAAGACTTGGCATTGTCAATAGCCGATTCAAGGCTTGGCTGGCGAGCGTCAGGAGCAATAGGACTGCTTGAGACGCTTGGACTCATGGTTCAAGGGGGCCACGTTGACGTAGGATTCGTTGGTGCAGCCCAGATCGACGGATACGGAAACATTAACACTACTTACATTGGAAGCTTCGAGAAGCCGGTGGTCAGACTGCCCGGAAGTGGTGGGGGAAATGACATGGTATCCTCGGCGAAGCGCATAGTTGTCATAATGCCTCATGAAAGAAGGAAAATGGTCAACAAGCTTGACTACCTTACAAGCCCAGGTTTCCTCGATGGACCAGGAGCTCGAGAAAGAGCAGGCTTGCTGGGCGGCGGACCATCGCTGGTAGTCACTAACCTTTGCCAGATGGATTTTGACCCAGAGACAAAACGCATTAGACTAGCAACCGTTCACCCAGGTGTGACATGTGGACAAGTTCTTGAGAACTCTGGCTTCGACCTGAAAGTTCCTAAGAACGTACCGACTACAGAATTTCCGACGTGTGAAGAGCTAGACTTGCTCAGAGCAATTGATCCTACGGGCATATACATACCAAGAACTAAGTAGGCGCGGAACCCGGCGGCTGTGCCAACTTTGGCTTCTGCCTCGTTACTTGCTCAACTATCCTCCAGAACTCCTCATCCGTCAAGTTTTTCCTCGCGTCTTTCAAGAGCTTCTTGACCTGATAGAAGGTCATCTGTGCTTCGCCCTTGTCCAAGGCCTCCTGAGTCCCTTTTATTCTCTTGACTATTTCATCAATCTGAATCGGCGTGGCCTTGATGTCTGAGATCTTCAAGCGGTCTTCGACAACGCGTTTGCCCGTTCGCCGGCCCATGTGAAAAGTTGTTTCTCTCCCAACTATCTCGGGTGGAAAAGGCTCGTTAACAATAGGGTTAGTCAACATCATCTTGACGTTTTCATCCATCTCGTAAGAGAAAGCGTTCTCACCAATGATAGGTTTGTGGAATTGAATGGGCATTGCGAAGGCTTTTTCCACCATCTGCGATAGTCTGAACAACTTTCCAAGATCCACTCCAGTCTCCACGTCATAGAGCAATTCTAACGCCGTGGTGACCTCCTCTAGAGGTGCACAGCCCGCTCTTTTACCGAAACCAGCTATACAAGTGTGCAGGTAAGTGACGCCTTCTTCGACAGCAGCCAACGTGTTTGCTGTGGCAAGACCGAAGTCGTTATGACAATGAACTGAGAGAGGAACTTGTCTTTTCATTCGACTCTGCAATTCGTCTCGGACGTGCGAGATGAGGTAACGCATAGAAAGTGGTCTCAGAAATCCAACAGTGTCAGCGATAACCAACCGATCAGCACCAACTTTTAGTACGGCTTGAAATATCTCCAGGATGTCCTGCAAAGGCGTACGCGACCCATCCTCGAGAACAAAATTGACTTTCGCCCCATGCTTCTTGGCGTATTCAACGCTCTCCACGGTCTTTCGCAAAACATCACTTTTACTCATATTAAGCCGGTATTGAAGCTGAAGACCATTGTACGCGGCATTAATGGAGATGTCTCTTATACCACATTCAAGGCAAGCATCAATATCACTCTTCATTATTCGTGAAGAAGCAGCAATGGTTGCCTGTTGAAAACCTTCGTTTGCGATTTTCTTGATTGAAGCTTTCTCCTGGTCCGAAATTCCAGGAAAACCAACCTCTATCGTTGACACCCCCATTTCATCCATCATCTTTGCCAACTTGACCTTCTCGACATAGGTCAAAAAAACAGACGGAGTCTGAGCACCTTCCCACAGAGTTTCATCCCAAATGAAAACTCTTTCCGGAAGCTTCGGAGGCAGATTCTTTCTCATGTGGTTGTAGTTCGTGATCAAATTCTGAGCTTCAAGTTTCTTGAAAATAGTCTTTCTCATTCAAGACACAATCCAGACAAGGCGAACCGGGGCTAATGTCCTATTCACGCGTCACTAATATAAGATTTGACGTAATTGAGCTTTCCATGTTGATGGCACGAATATTGCACTCTTTCGCCCAGCGAAAGTTTAAAATCCCATACTCCATTAGCCAATATCACCTCAGGTGCACGACATATGGAACTTTATTCGTGGTGGAATGATAAACAGAAAATGCTGATGGAAGATGCAAAGGCTTTTGCTGACAGAAGCATACCCCGAGGAGAGGAAGTTTTCTGGACGAAAAAGTTCCCAACAGATTTGTTGAGACAGGTCGCTCAGAAAGGATGGTTCGGGGCAGTTGTTCCCAAACAGTACTATGGAATGGACGTCGGAGTCACAGGCGTAAGCATAATCGCTGAAGAACTCGGGAGAATATGCTCAGCTCTGTCCGAAGCGTATTCAGTGTCCATGTTCGGCGGCGTCGAGCAGTTGTTGACTTTTGGCACTGAAGAACAGAAACGCAAATGGCTTCCAAGAATAGCCAAAGGAGAACTCGTTGGAGCTGTGTGCATAACCGAACCTTCCGTGGGTTCTGATGCTGCCGGAATTGAAACAAAAGCCATGCGTGAAGGAAAAGACTATGTCCTGAACGGGAAAAAACGTTTCATTACCAACGCTGGGCTAGCTGACGTTTACGTGGTTTACGCAAGAACAAGTGAGAAACCTGAAGACAAGGCAAAATACCAGCACCTTACAGCTTTTCTTGTCGAAAAGAAGACACCTGGCTTTTCGGTCGAAAAAATCAACGAACTCTCTGGATGGATTGGTCTTCCCAATGGATCCCTAGACTTTGACAACGTCAAAGTTCCTCCCGAAAACCTGATTGGATCCGAAGGGGCGGGTTGGAAAGTCATGATGGCAGGACTGAACTTTGAACGAGTAGTCTACTCGGCCGCAATGCTTGGGCCAATGAGAGAATCGATACGACACGCAGTTGCGTACGCGCAGAGAAGAATCCAGTTTGATAAGCCCACGAGAGACATTCCGACAAATCAAGCAAAAATAGCTGAAATGATTTCACAACTCTACACTTCAAGATTACTGGTCTACTACGCTGCTCACCTGCTAGACCAACACAAAGACGCGATGGTTGAAGCAGCAAACGCGAAAAGGTTGACCTCAGACACTTACGAGAAACTAATCAGCGACGCTATTCAAGTCATGGGAGGAGACGGCTGGACGAGATTCTACCCGCTCGAAACATATCTCCGTGACGCGAAAGTCAATCAAATCGGAGCAGGAACTAACGACATCATGAAACTCGTCATATTCCGCGGCGGATTAAAAGCAATGGCCAAAGATCTCAAAATGCCCAATAGACGAGTGCACGCGAAGATCAAGGTCCCTATCTCAACTACCGAACCTTTGGCAAAATTAGAGGCAACCGAACCAAACATGTTGAAAATTCTGGCCGAAGATTATGTCGTAAACCCGGGATTGTACATGTCCAAGGAAGACCTTAAGGGAAGACTAGGAGACGCCGATGATACAAGACTGGACGAAATCCTGAAGAATCTAGAGTCAAAGGGACTTGTCAGGCTCTATCGTGATGCGAAGAAAACAATCGCTTTGGCAAAAGCAACTTATGATGGACTGCGGAAGGCTGAGCCGCTGGAGAAATTCAAGTGGTATCCTGAATGGCTTGACAAAGACTTCATCTTCTAACCCTTTTTTCTTCTCCAAGACAACAAGATACCTGAGTAGCACACGTCCTTCCTTCTACAAGTCGAAGGAACATTGGCAGAAGCTTGCCGGAAAACCTTTTTAGTGAAAAGGTCGAGTTACTGATTCTGAACTGATGGGTGATTAGAATGACCGAAATCAAAACAGTTGCAGTTTTAGGAGCAGGTTTGATGGGGCACGGGATTGCTCAAGTAGCTGCTCAAGTCGGGAAGTATGAAGTCAACATGCGGGATGTTGAGCAAAGATTCATCGATGGAGGCATGAGCATGATAAGGGACAGTCTCCAACGATTCGTCAAGAAAGCGCAACTTTCGGAAGCGGAAATGAACGCGATCTTGGCCAGAATTCATCCAATGCTCGACCTCAAAGAGGCTGTTTCAAACGCAGACCTGATAATCGAGGCTATTCCCGAGAATCTGGAATTGAAAAAGACCACTTTCAAAGAAGTGGATACTTATGCACCGCCTCACGCAATTATCGCGTCCAATACTTCGTCGGTGAGCATCACTGAGATGGCTTCGGCCACCAAACGTCCTGAAAAAGTGTGCGGAATGCACTTTTTCAACCCGCCACAACTCATGAAACTCGTTGAGGTCATCAGAGGAGCTAGAACTTCCGATGAAACCGTCGAAACAGTGTTGAAAATTGCTCACAGGATGGAGAAAGAAACAGTGGTCGTAAAGAAGGACAGCCCTGGCTTCATAGTTAATCGCATACTTATTCCTGCGCTGAATGAAGCGGTTGCTTTGCACTGGGAAGGCGTGGCGGACAAGGAAGACATTGACAAAGCGATAAAGCTTGGCTTGAATTGGCCGATGGGTCCGTTGATGCTTTTGGATTATATAGGTTTGGACACGACCTTGGCTATTGCTGACGTTTTGACGAAGGAACTGGACCCTAAATTTCATCCGACAACTGGTCTGAAACAAATGGTTAAAGCCCAAATGCTGGGCAGAAAGACCGGCAAGGGCTTCTACGACTGGACACAGAAATAGAGACGGAGAGAGGATCGATGGAATTCAAGTACATAATCTATGAGAAAAACGAAGGCGTCGCCACAATAACACTGAATCGTCCTGAGGCTCTTAATGCCTTCAGCAAAGAAGTAGTGGAAGAAGTCCTACATGCGCTTGAAGACGTCAAGACCGACGAAGCAGTCCGCGTCGTTGTTTTGACCGGAGCTGGCGAAAAGGCCTTCTCCGCGGGCGCAGACATAAAAGCCATGATTGGAATGACCGCTCTCAAAGCGAGAGAACTGTCGTTCATGGGTGAAAAACTATGCGTTGGTCTCGAAAACCTTGAAAAACCAGTTATCGCCGCGATCAACGGCTACGCCTTGGGTGGCGGTTTGGAAGTGGCAATGTCTTGCGATCTCAGAATTGCCTCGGAAAACGCGAAAATGGGACAGACAGAAATTAACATTGGACTCATCCCTGGCTGGGGTGGCACGCAGAGACTGACGAGGCTCGTGGGCATGACGAAGGCAAAGGAACTGGTTTTCACAGGAAGGATCATTGACGCAAAAACGGCTGAGCAGATAGGAATCGTAAACATGGTTGTACCTGCGGACAAGTTCAGAGAGACGGTGAGCCAGTTTGCCAAAGATTTGGCGTCGAAGGCTCCTGTGGCATTGAAAGTGGCTAAGGCTCTGATCAACAAAGGCAGTGACATCGGTCTAGAGTCGGCTCTTGCTCTGGAACGCGAAGGCTTCGGAGTGGTAGGATCCAGTGAAGACCTCAAGGAAGGGGTCTCGGCCTTTACGGAGAAAAGAAAACCAGTTTTCAAAGGCAAATAGATTTTGTCGACAAAGCCTTGAGTGTGCAAAAAATCCAAAGGACATGGTGAAAATATGAAGCTTGTAATTTTTGGTCCACCAGGTTCAGGCAAAGGAACGTACGCCTCACGCCTGCAAGCAAAACTCAACGTCGACGTTTTCTCCACAGGTGACATACTCAGAGAAATCATGAAAGAGGAGACCCCACTCGGAAAAAAAGTGAAAGGTTACGTTGAAAAAGGACAGTTAGTCCCAGATGATGTTGTGATTCAAGTGCTTAAGGAGCGAATGTCCCGTTCCTCCAGCAAGAATGGCTTCATACTCGACGGTTTTCCAAGAACAATCGAACAGGCGAAGGCGCTTGACAAGCTGATCAAGATAGACACGGTTATCAAACTCACTGTTCCAGACTGGATTATTGTGGAAAGGCTGTCAAGCCGAAGGATATGTAAGAACTGTGGAGAAGTCTATA
>Ga0315289_10007829_pt1 | contig 15509 bp, 12 predicted proteins | sample YL17G11_40_MG_FD_203452 | JGI IMG/M metagenome (GOLD analysis project Ga0315289, IMG submission 203452) | Sediment microbial communities from Yellowstone Lake, YNP, Wyoming, USA - YL17G11_40 | ecosystem: Environmental > Aquatic > Freshwater > Lake > Sediment | place: USA: Wyoming | collected... | reverse complement strand
TCCTTGGTCACGAGGCGTTCCTTTCGCCCTATGCGTCTTAATAATCACCAGGAAGTCATGCCTCCAGGCCTATGACTTCTCACGCGCCGCGCCCCGTTTGTATCGCATTTTCGGGAATAACTATTCCCTATTTTCCCTCCTTAGGCTTTAAAAGAAGTATGTGTGTATTTTTATCTCCATCCCCAACCCAAATCTCTTGACGTTTTCCAGGCCAAGGAGCGACTTCGTACCCTTGGTTTAGTAGGCTTTCTTTTTGCATCAACATGGGAAAACAAGGTTCTCTTCCTAGGTCTCTATAATGTTTTGCGACCTTTCTAATTGCCGGATCGTCAAGGCGCATAAACCTGCAAGGAGTTTCGCCCTTAAACATCTTCTCTAAGTCTGAACGAAGGGCTACTTCATTTTGGCTCCCGGTACGAAACCAGACTTGTCCTCTATAAAGAATTTTTCCAATGTCTTTCTTAACTACATGAGGATAATCTAGAGTTTTCTCAATTTCGAATACGCCGATTTTTTCTGATGGAGGCCAATTAATCTCCGTATATTGAAATTTCGGTGAAGGGTCAAACGTATTCTTCGCCCATTGCTGAAAATCAGCATCATCGAATGATTTTGATATGCCTTTTATTTCCCGTCTAGTTTTTAGATCCTTGACGCCATATATAAGATAAGCTGTCGTCTGACCAGGGCTATTTGCGAGAGATACTATGTCTTTTAATAGTTCAGCCCTCCCAGAATCCCAGATGCTATTTTTGCTGCCCTTAATGAGACCAGGAGGAAAGTTTTCTTTCCAATCAAGGTATTCACTCTCTCCTTTTTCCAAAAGAAGCATCATTTCTTCTTCTTTCATATTACCCCTCCTCGGATTCGTCTATCATATTGAGGCGGCAAATCGCATAAAGCGTCGTTTCCACAAGCGGGAAGCCAGGGATCAGTTCCAGCCTCCAGTCGCCCCATCTAATTTTTAGTATATTTTTTATTTTTTGTAACTATTTCAGGGTTTGCTTTTGTAATTATCCAACCCTCAAGATATTTCATAAAAAGATCAGTTGATTCATTAAAACAGGCAACCACTTCTTCCCAAGAAGATTCTGGAAACTTCGTATTCTTCTCTTTAATCGCCCACGAAACAGTTGTTGATTCGTCATTTATGTCTTCAATCGAATCAGCCAAATGATGTTCCGAAAAATGAACATAGCCAGAAAGGTTTTTATATACAACGGGAAGCCAAGAATATTCAGGGGCAAGTTTCGATACTAGATATCCGTCAGTCATTACTTTGCCATCTTTATCTTTCAATTTATTAATTTGCTGCCCCCCTAGGACTTTCATAACGAAATCGTGAGGTTTTTGGACCAAAAATGCAGATGAGAACCTCAAAGCAGTATCAATTTGCATTCTGAGCAGTGCCCTAGCACAAATCATATTCCAAGACTCTACAAGTAATATAAATCCAGTCGCAGTGCTGATAGCCCGTTTAACAGCACCAATCGTAAAAATGTCGACAAGATACATTGACCCCTCATATGCCGCAATCATTTCCTTTGTGAGATTAATAAGTTTCTTGCGTCTTTTCTCAAGCTCTTCGAGAGATTTCAATACATTTTGTCCATGTTTTTCATTTTCAGGTTTATTAGCCATTTATCCCGCCTCTGAGAAATTCTTTTTCCTTCTCTATCTTCATCAATGAGGCGAAAAGTCCGTTCTCAACCACAGGGTCCTGTCTCCCTGGAAGCTATGCCTCTGGGCCACTGGCTCCCATTGGCGCCTCACTAATAGTGACAGAGTTTTCTTATTATAACTACAACGATATTAATGATCGGGATACTACATAACAAGACCGTAATGAATTGTCGCGTCCTCTTTTCCTTTCTCTGTCGCTTACTTGGCAATCGTATACCGCCTTTTGTCTCCTCGTGAGAATCCATCTTAGGGTCCCATGGTTCATAACTTAGTGTCCTGCCGCGTTTAGGAAGATGCTTAGTAAGATAGAGTACAAGAAGCGAAAGTAAAGCACTCAGTATCAATAGGCAATCAGTAAGGGTCATTATTATCTCCTCAGTGTCTCATCCAGTTTTTTCAACCCCCAAAATCGCGGCAATTTCACTTTTGAGTTCAATCACTCTTATGGGACAAGTGAAATAATCATTCTCCCAGCAAACTACGTAATCGCATTTTGTGACTTTATGGTTTTTATTCTTGAGATGTTCACTAAACTTTGAAGCTTTAAACTCAAATTCGATATATTTCCGGTTATATAAACTGCCCTCTTTTTCGATAACGCAAGCATCAGGGAAACCTGCCCTTATGAACTCAATTTTTACGAACTTATGATCCTTGAATTTGTCCATAAAATGAACAAATAGAGCCACTGCTCCTTGTTCTGACGTCGGCGCATAATTCAATACCCCAAGATCCATTGGCTCTCCTAAGTCGCCGTCATTTGGAGCACCTTTAAAAAGAGCTTCCGTTGGTTCATAGGACTTAAGGTATTTTTCAATCCTCCGAAAGTCTACATTCGCTATTTCAACGGCCGTCCTATCCTTAAACTTTATCGGGACAAATTTCCCATTCGGAAAAAGCTGAAGAGGAGGCTCAATCTTCTTAATAAGGTCATGTATCGGCACGAAGTATGGAGGCTTAGCTAGGTATCTAGGCCTAATCTTCATACAGACCATGGGACCGGGCCAGTGCTTATCGCTGGTCCATTCTTCCTTGCTGCCGACAACTTCAAAGGTCCCGACCATGACCGAATCACCGGTGGCATAATAAACTATCCGGGCTCCCTTTCGGACATTCTCAATCTTCTTTGATTTCTTTTTATCAGTGCCGATATAGTCAGGGTGCTGACGATAAGCTTCAAGGCTGTGGATTATGAACCAAGATTTCATGCTCTCTCCTCGACGACCTTGATTTCGTCTTCGCTCAGTCCATAGAGGCCATAGACAAGCTGGTCAATCCGTCGGTCGAGGGCAGCACACTTGTTCTTGTAATAGGTCTTGTCCTTGTCGGTTTGCGCCTGCGCCAACTGTTTCTTCGCCTCTAGCATCGCCTCCACTTTTGCCACAATCTCATCGTGGCGCAACTTGTCAGCTGGCTTCGAGAAGTCCAAGTTAGGGATAGGAAACTGAGATAATTGCTCCTTGGTGAACCAGGGATATAGCGTGTCGTAGATACCATACTTGGTCTGTATGTACCAACCGCCGATGGCTGAAGTAAGGATACCTAAAAGAAACAAAAGAGAGGGGGGATCTTTTTTTTCTCGAATGGCAACATAAACGGACTGATCAAGGATTATGCTTTCTTTGATAAATGTACATACAAGTTTTTGGGCGACTATCTTTCTGATCGCAAGTTTTGGATTAAAGAAAAACTCGGGCGTTCGAGGCTCGGCCAACCAATTTCCGTAAGAGATATATATTCCGTCCCACGTGTAGGAATACCGACCAAGGTGCTTGCCCTTGATTTCTGGAAAATAACTTGAATCGATTTTCTTTGTAGAATGGTATGACTGCTCGTCTTTGTCGCGCTTCGTCTGCGGGCCTTTTAAAAATTTACTCTCTCCGTAGCCGTCGGTACGGTAAGCGTGAACTCCTCGGTTGATCTTACAAAAGTTACTAAGAGGAATACTGTTTCGTTCAAATTCCTCGATGACACGCAAATGCGCGTCACATTGGTATATGTCGATGAAGCCCCTAACCAGGCAGTCCTTGACCGTCAAAACGTTCAAGTCGGTCAACTCAGTTGGAGACGTGAACGTTCGGACCACAATGGCTTCTTTTGGCTGTGCCTTATTGAGCATAACGATAGAATTCTCAATCGTCGCCCCGCGGAAGGGGGGGTAGTCAAACACGGTTACACTCTCCAGCTGGGTTTGTTGCAATAGATGCCCACGAAGTTTCGTGAAGTATTTCCCCTTAATCCACGAATCCGACACAATCATACCCATACAACCGTTATTCTTAAGTATGTGAATCGCCCTTTCGATGAAGTAAATGTAAAGATCTGTCTGATACTCAGTGAGTTTGAAATGTGATTTAAAATAGTCCTTCTGATTTTGGCCCGCACTATAGTGATACGGCGGATTTCCAACAATGGCGTCGAAGCCCCCGCGTTTCATCACTTCAGGGAAGGCATGCTCGAAGTTCATGGGATTGAGTCTGCGTTCTTCTTCACGCGCGAAAAGCTGACCTTCCAGAATATCCATGCCGATGAGCGAGTTGCCGCACACAATGTTCTTGCTGAGATCAGGTAGGAGCTTCTTCATTTGCGCGATGTGCTCGAAGTCCAGCAGGTATTGCTGGGCGCTGGCTTCTGTCTCTTCCTGGAGCAGTTTTAAATAAAGCGAGAGTTGGCAGACCTCGACAGCTTGGGCGTCGATGTCCACGCCGTAGATATTGTTGAGAAGGATTTCGCGTTTCTTCCCGAGCGTGAGGAAGAGCTTGCCGTCGCGCTTGATGCAGTCGCCCTTGCGGGCCTTGCCGGGGTTGTTGTTGTAGTAGTGGCCATGGTAGTTCAGCAGCAGGTCAAAGACGCCAAGCAGGAAAGAGCCGCTGCCGCAGGCGATATCAGCAAAGCGCATCTCGGCGATCTGGTTGGGTGTCTTGCCGGCGATGAGTTTGCCGACGGTGTTCTCGACGATGTACCGGACGATATATTCGGGGGTGTAATAAACGCCACCGGCCTTCCGGACTTCCGGTTTCTCTTCGATCCGGACGCGTTTATCGGTGGCGATGATGACCTTGCCGAGGAAGCGTTCGTAGATCGAACCGAGGATGTGGATCGGGATGGCGTTGAAGTCGTAGGGAGAATTTATGTGGGCGAGCCTTTCGCAGATGTCCGCAAAGGTGTCCTCGTCCACCCGGAACTTGGCGCCGTCGAGGATGTCGTGGTGCTTATAGACAATGCCGTTATAGATGCCATCAAGGCGACGGCTGGCCATTATGAAATCTTCCCAGACCGTACCTTTCTCGCCGAAGCGTTCCACAAGGTGTTGTGCTTCGATGCCCTTATCTTCGAGGAAACGAAGGAAGACGAGGCGGTCAAGGGTGCGTTGGGCGAGTTCGGTCAGTGCCTCGCTGTCGAGCTTGGGATTCCGGTTCTTGAAAGTATGGGCCAAGGCGGTGCGATACTCGTCAAGTTCGGCGAGGAAGGATTCGTCAATGCTCTGGTAGCCACCTGCGAACAGGCCACGTTGCAAAGCCTTGCCACGGAGCTTGGGGAGTTCTTTGGCACGTTTCTCCAGCGACCCGCTGACAACGGCTTCGCGGGAGAACAGCCAATAGATTTCCAAGAACTTTTCACGGTTGGAGTAGTCAGTGCAGTAGTACTTGGCGATGGATCGGTTAAGTGCGGTTTCAATATCGGGCTTATATCTGCAGTCGATAATGTGAAACTGCTCAAAGCTGGTAAGGGCGGCGAGCGGCGTTTGGCTATTCCAACCGTAGCGGATCAGTTGAAAGAAGTCCTTCGTTCCGATATCAACGAAGGGTTTCTTTGCTTCGACGAAAAACCGGATATCACGAAAATTGGGCGCAAGACAGAAAGCAAAGTCGGCTCTTCGCTGACTACCCCCCGTTGCGACGCCCCGCTCTACTTTGACTTCCTGCTCATAGGGGTTGGTCTGTTTGACATGGTTCACATCCCAACCGAGGGCGATGAAGAATTTGTCGATAAAATCTTTGCGAACTTCTGCTTCTTGATATTCGGAAGAGAGGAAGAACTTCTTACTATCATCAAATTCGCGGGCGAGTTTCTGCACTATTTCGAAAGCAGATTCGAAAGAATTGTTCCCCATTGTCAAGAATATTAAGTCATAACGAAAAGAGATGTCAAACGAGAAGAGAACGAACCTCTTCTCGAATCACCGCCGTAGGGACAAAACGGGGACAATAAATAGACCTCTCCAAAATTTTGTCACCAAATTGTCACCAAAAAATGCCTAAAGTCGCCTAATTCCAGCTAAGGGAGCCAAAAAAGAAAGAAGCAAAGATTTTGTCTTTTCCAGGGAATTTCTTGAGAAAAGGGGTGGTAGCGGGGGTTGGATTTGAACCAACGACCTCCGGGTTATGAGCCCGACGAGCTAACAGACCTCTCCCCATGCCACCAAATCGGTGACAGATTAGTGACACGAAAATCAGGGGAAAACGGGATCTTAAAGCTGGCAGGGCCACGGGGATTCGAACCCTGATCTGATGGCTGAGAACCACCTTCCCTGGTTTCAGAAAGCATCTGACTAAGCGGATTCTCCCCATGTACACAAGGATTTTCATAAATTAGCTAAATTATGAGCCTGGAATTCAAAGAAAGACTAAACATAAATTTCCCAATATAAAGATATTTTTTCGAAAACAAGAGATTGCATAGTGTCAGTATTGTGGTTATTTATTAGTTTTGTTTTCTATTTTCATTAATTTCTTGATTTTTGCCTTATCTATCCCCTTAACCATCTTAAAACCATTGGGATAAAGCACAGCTCCTTGAGCTATGGACACAAAAGGGATAGCTGTGCACATCAATACAGTAAGTCCCATATCTACTTTGTCAATTATTCTGTCTGGATTTTCATGTAAAATGCTATTGCGAACATTAATAACATGCTCCAACAATGGCACTGCCTTACCTTCAAACCAATCAATGCCCATCCTTTCTTTGAAATACTTTGCTTTAGCGCCAACAGACATACGGTCAAGGGTATCGACCGCTTTATCTATCTGTTCCTCGATGGTTTTTTTATAGCCCAATGAAAGAATGTGGCCAAGGGGTATCTGTTTATTAACATTTAGAAGAGTTGGTTTCAGTCTTAACACTTGCCGATGTATGTTTTTCATAAAAATTTCGAAAATTGTAACACGCAATATTAGCTCGCTTTGCTTTAATGAATTTTCAAATTTAGTTAATTGTTCCTGAGTATTTGACGCTAACACTTCAAAATATCTAGTTTCCTCTTCTTCGCTAAAAGCCCAATGTTTTGCTAAGCCTTTACCAGTTTTTGCTGAATGCTCTCTTAACAACTGTCTCAACGAATTTAACTCTTTTTCTAGAAACCGCTTTAAAACATCTGGAGTTTCCCTAAAAGTAGAAATTGCTTCCCTAGCTAAGTCAAATTGCACTTTTACATAAATAGTTCGTTCAAAATAATCGTCCCAACTTAGCTTTCTCATTGCTCCCCCCTGTTATCGGAATCAATGCACATCAGGTTGGCTTATAATATTCCCCCTCCTTTATAAAATTGGATATGATAATCTAATTGTATCCTAAGGGTCTCTCTTGCGCATAACTCACTCAGGAGAATTATATCAGCAAATTTCACCGTCATATAGAAATTGCTTGGATTTAAAATGGGACTATTTTTTACAACAAAGTGAGCGACCGTGTTTCTGTATTCCTGCGTTAATTCATTATCGAACAGTGTTTTTATCTGCATGCCAACATACTGCTTTTGAAAGTAATCCAATTCTCTATGGGACGGAACGAGTTCTTTTTGGGTGACTATCTTTATATTCTGTCTACGAGCTTCCAACATTAACTTTGGGCGCAGATATCCAAAAATTCCTTCCATTATCTTGTAATAACAAAGGAATCTGTAATAGCTACTAAAGCTGTTCTTTGCTTCTCGGAATAAAGCATAGAAGGGAAGAAATTCTTCTCTCATTTCCCCGGAGTGAGGTTCTAACTTTACCTCAGGGTAAGGGGTTGCATAACTGGCCACGGAGAGATTATTTTTTTTATCTCTACAATATATCTTCTGCACAACAATAGGTATATCAGCCAAATAAGCTAGGTGATCTAAGAACGGAGCTATCCCCAAATAGAATTTATCAAACGACTCTTGCCAAGAATGGGCACGACAATTAAACGCTATCATGGAAATTTCGTTATTCAAGTTTTTAAATAAATGATACTCGCCTTGCGCTGTTTTAAGGACTGACTCTTTCTCTTCTTTAGGCATGAGAAGATAAGACTCTCCATATCCATTTGGAATAGAGCACTGAATTTCCTCAGGAACTGCAAAATACTTTCCGAGTGCACATTTGACTTCAAATTCGCGCTCGTCTTTATCTCTCAGTTGCTCTTTGTCGGTCCTATCATCCCCTCGCAATTTCTCCAGACAAATTAGATAGCCCTCAACCCCAGGCGGGGCAAGCTTTTCAGGCTTGATTTTTAAACTGGAAGTCCTCACTGCATTTCTATTTTTAGCCAATTTCCTAGCCTCCAACCCTCCCTTATGGAGAATTTATTCCCCATCGCTATCCCTATTATACAACTTTCTATTGTTTTTCATCCTAAAACTGAAGTCACCAGTTCCCATGTCAGCGAGCCTCATATAAAGGCAATTTTTAACATCAGAATATTAAGCTAGAAGGTTGCCCGTATAGATTTCCTCTCGAGTTCCGTGTGGACAGAGTGTGAAAAAAATCACAAGAAACGACTTGGTTTGATTTAGAGTTGTAATAACATACTCCTCCCCGTGTGACTAAAATGTGCCAAACCTGCTTAAAAGCACTGAAAATTACGTAACGGGACTTAAAGGAGACAAACAAGGAACATCGTTGAAATTGAAGGGAACAGGTGGCAGGGCCGACGAGACTCGAACTCGCGACCTCCGGCGTGACAGGCCGGCGTTCGAACCTGGCGCTATTTGTAAGACCATTCAGCGAGAATACTAGACGAGTTCCTTTTAATCCGTGTGGACACGGTGTGGACAAAACCGCTAAAAATGGCTCAGGCTAGATAACTCAGGCCATAAAGAAAAATCAAGGAAAGACATCAGGCAATATGCGAGGACTACATATTAATTTAAACGTAGCCTTTTGCTATTGTTGTTGGGTGTTTCCAGATGCCTGCAACGATACAAAAAAGATATTCGCCTCGCTTGATAATCTCGTCTTCTCCCCAAGACTTGGCATCTATTAGGAAGCGATTCAAGTTAATAGCACTGTGTTCGAGAATGCTATCCCTTTTACCCTTCCTGTCCTTGCCATTGTCTGTCCAATTATCAAACGGGCCATTTGATACACTCGGATTTAGCGATTTTGTTAGCAAAGTAAGATTGCCGATATTATGAACGAGCCCATTCCTTCGCTGTTTCCGTTCCAGGTAGGATTCGGGTGTCTCGTTTTCTCTCGGCGTAAGAAGCCAATGCATTTCCCACCCCTGAGGCATGATATGCTCGACGGTAAGATTGCCTTGAAGTGTATACTTTTCTGTAAGTGGCGTGAACATTGCCTCATCAAGTGCCAGCAGAATCATACGCAGGCGAGGGCGAGTAATCGCGTGATAGATTTGAACCTTCTGCCACGAATCCATGAATTCCTTGTCATCCGGCCACCGATTGCTTTCTGCATCCTGCTTGAGCAAGAACTGCCTTACGTTCTGTTGCGAGAAATCTTTTTTATCTAGCAGGAACTTAAGCAAATCAAGAAACAGTGTGTTATATGCTCGCGTGGATAATCTACATACCATACGTCTTACAAGGAACGATTCAACATCTCCCAGAATTTTTATTCGCTCCTGCGTCCGTGCCTCGTCTCCTTCAGTGAATTGGTAAAGCTCCAACAGAAACGGATAGACAGTCGTTTGCTGCATAATATTCAAGCGTTGATAGAACTTGCCTTCGGCGGAAATTGGAGAGGTTTCCATTTCCATGAAAAATTTGAAGTGCCGTCCGTAATCACGCAAATTTTCCAGGTGCCAAGCAACGGGCTTTTGTACCTTCTCGGCAAAGCTCTTAAACGCCGCAAATATTCCTCCGGCCGGAACCTCCCCTGCGGTTTTAAGAGTCAGGTAGTGCTGGAGAAAAAGGTCAATTCTTGGTCGTTTAGCATGTCCGATGCCATATTCACTTCGCCAGAAGCCGTCGTTTTTATCGTACTCCAGCCAATACTTCTTATGGAGTTCGTCCATTAGTGCATTTTCTGACTGTGCCTGATGGAAAAGGTAGTTCTTAATGAGGTCGGAGGGCAAGAGCGGTGTGCCTCTTGCGTTGAGTGTCTCGAAAATGGACTGAGCGTCATCTTCGTCGTCCATGTCTATTACTACGAGATGGACTTTCTCCCGGACAGCATTGAGCAAGCAGTCCACTCGCTTGTATCGACCGTCGTCGTCCGTCGCTTCATCGAGCCACGCTTCTATAACGCCGTAGAAATAGAGATAAGCTTGAACAATACTGGACTTCATGTGAATGCCCATCTCTTGAGTGACTTTGGATAGATGGGAGGGATTTTCCGCCAGCAACACGGCCTTATAAGCGTCCCTGTCAATATTTGTGGGCCAGACCTTGTAGGTATCCGCTTCATCCTGAACAGGCTCATTGAATATAAGCCGTTTGATTTTCTTCGCCTGGAGGGAAAGATTGTTATTGTCCCTGATGCAGTCGCTAAAAGCCTTAAAGAAAATTTGAAGTGTTGCTAGCCGTTGCTGTCCGTCAATGATGGAACGGGAGTCAGGCTTTCCAATCGGAACTGGATACTGGTCAAGAACGATAGCCCCAAAGAAGTGGGGTTTGACGTTTTGAGCTTCCTTATCACTTGTGCAGTTCAAGAGCAGGACTGCAAGCTTCTTGATATCGTTCCATAGCGGGACCCACTGCTTGTCCTTCTCCCACACATAGGGTCGCTGAAATAGAGGAGCGAATAATTGATGCTCGTGGTCAAAGACATCCCTTATAGCTAGGGCGTTGGCTTTCATTGTGGTTTTCTCTCTCTCTTGGTTAGTCCGGTTACACTTCTCTTCTTGCTCTCCGCTTCGACCCTCATTCCTTTAACCTGGGCGTTAGGGAGTGTTTCCTTTTGATTTGATATTGATTTGTCCTGACGCGGTTTGTTATCCCTTATATAAATCATAAAGCCAGTTTCCCTCTCAGAGCCTTGCCCCATCAATGTATCACCTCTGAAGTGAGATTTTCAAGCCATGGAGCCTCTGGGGCTGGCGGCATATCCCAAAGACCGATGTGGCCAGTCTGCTCACAAAGTATAGAGTCGAAAGTTGAGGCAAGGAAGACCGCCAGGCCGGAGCCCGCCGATGCTGCGGGACGCCCGAGGGCGGAATAGGCCTCACAGGCAAAGACGAAAGAGGGGGGAAATTCTCATGATTAGATATTATTCTGGACCACTTACGTTTACCCAGAAATCGGCACGGCACATATAACCGTCCTCCTACAAAGGATTGTCACCTAGTTTGGTGGCCATTATGGAGGCTGCAATCGTTGCTGTTTCGTGCGGGCCTCTGTTTGCAGATTCTAGCATTTCTTCTTTTTATCGAAGAGTTCAACTGCTTTCTTGGGCCACCCCATCTCTGAGGCATAGCCCGGAGGGATAGTTCCCCATTTTGAATCTGCTCCATACCGGCTCCTTAGTTTCTGGAGTACGCATTCCGTATCTGTGAATATGTTCCTTATCGAAGTACTAGTCAATAAAGCGACTCCGCCATACTTGTATCTTACACGGCTTTCTCTTGGTCTCGAATGAACGAGGTTGTTTCGGAGAATCCGGATTTCTTCCAAGATGTTCAAATCCCCAGCGTCGATTAGCCCATTGTCCTTCAGCCACTTGCTTTTGGAGCCAAAGGACACGAAGCCTTCATCTATGGCTCTGACGATTTTTTTCATGCGATTTGAGCCGTGGCCTCGAACAAAGAAGCGAATCAATTCTTCTGATTCCTGTTCAAGTACGTTTTGAAGGTTTAAGATAATGCTGCGCATGTATACTTCCTCAGGTTCTGCAGGAACGATACGTCTTTCAAGATAACTGCTAAGAAGTCCAAGTTCCCCTAGGAATTTGATATACCTTTCGCCGGCATAGTGTAGAGAGCCTTTATGCTTGCCCGCTGTTACCTCATGAAAACCGAACCGTTTGATGTCCTTTTTACTCATTGGTCTCTCACTTTGGCACCATTGCCTCTCTCTTCAGTCTGGGCACTTGCCGCTGCAATGGAATCCGGAGTTGGCTTATTCCTCTGGCATTGGACAGTACTTCTCTTCGGATTTAACCCAACGATATCATTCTGTAAAACTAGGATGCAAGGGCTGGGTTGTGCAGGCGTACCACTCCGCCATATCACACCGGGGTAACAGATTGTGCCTAAACTCGCCTAATTCTGCGTAATGGTACCTAATTAGACGACGAAGGAAAACCCTCGATTATCAGGGGAAAACCTGGGTAACAGGTGGCGGGACCGACGAGACTCAAACTCGCGACCTCCGGCGTGACAGGCCAGCGGTCCTCCGCCCGCCCATTAGCTTGGCCAGCAACTTCCGGACATTTTACAAAAGGATAGGGCTTCGACCGATTTATGGGGGGCAGGTCAGGGGGCTGAAACAGGCTGGAAATGCTGCGCGCTTTGTCAGGTTTTGTAATTATGCTCCACAGTTATTACTACTTTTCCTCGGGCGTGTCCTTCTCCAAGATACCGGAGAGCTTCAGCAACCTCACTTAACGGGTAACGTCTATCGATAACGGGTTTTACTTTGCCGGCTTCCAGAAGCTGCCCCAGGAAAACCAAATCCTTTTGGTTTACTTTCGCTATCCCCATGCTGCCCATTTTCTTACCCCCGTTCCTTGACATCAAAGACCCCAGGAGCAAGGCCTGGAAAATTTGAGGCATGGTGCCTCCGGCGCAGACATAAATCCCTTGGGGACTCAGTGCACGCTTATAATCTGAAAGCGAGTGATAACCGTTAACGGCAAAAATCAGGTCGTAACACTGCTGGTTTCGGGTGAAATCTTCCTGGGTGTAATTAATCACGTGGTTTGCCCCAATGGAGCGCGCCATGTCCAAATTCCTCGTGCTGCACACGGCTGTGACTTCAGCCCCGAACGATTTGGCAAGCTGTACTGCAAAGCTACCCACACCACCAGAGGCACCATTGACCAAAACCTTTTGCCCAGGCCGAATCTGTCCAGCGTGGCGAAGACCCTGCAAGGCGGTGACTGCCGCCACAGGCACGGCCGCTGCTGCCTCAAACGATACATTAGCCGGTTTCAGGGCTAATTTAGTTTCAGCAGCACACACATACTCCGCAAAACCGCCCACGCATACCCCGAATACTTCATCACCTGGCTGAAACTCCGTGACATTTCTGCCAACGGCTTCAACCCGCCCCGCAATGTCAGCTCCGAGTATCGTGTTTTTCGGTTTGAGAAGCCCGTCCACTAATTTGGGTTTGAGAAGCCGGAGCACTAAGCGGACCAAGAACGGTAGACCCATGCGAGCCCGGTCGGCCGGATTTACAGATGCCGCATGGACCTGAACCAGTACTTGATTGTCGTTGGGCGTAGGCTTTTCTACTTCTTTGAGTTGAAGAACATCCGGCGGTCCGTATTTGGTGTATACAATCGCTTTCATAAGTATTCCTCTAGGATTGTTTTGATTCGGTCATTTTCACTGTAGTATACGACAATACATCCTGCACGGCTACGATTCGAGCCAATCAAACCTAAGATTCCTGCCCTGTGCGCGATTAACATGCTATGAGCAGAGACTTCCCTACCTGCCTCGCCATGTGGACACGGTGTGGACAAAACCGTTAAAAATGGCTCAGTTTAAATGACTCAGGCTAAAAACAAGAAATCAGGGAAATTTCTAAAATTCAGGGGAAATAAGAAAATAGGGGTGGTAGCGGGGGTTGGATTTGAACCAACGACCTCCGGGTTATGAGCCCGACGGGCTACTGGACCTCTCCCCATGCCACCAAATCGGTGACAGATTAGTGACACGAAATGCCTAAATTTGCCTACTCTTGCTAAACGGTAAGAAAATTCAAAAAGTCTTAAGTGGCACGAAAATCAGGGGAAAACGGGATCTTAAGGCTGGCAGGGCCACGGGGATTCGAACCCCGGTCTGATGGCTGAGAACCACCTGTCCTAGGCCTCCACTCGCTTCGTTTATGCTTTCTAGGATAGAGGTAATGTCCACATATCTTCTTTACAATAATAAATACATTTCCCTAAAAAGCAGGGTCTTGGACGTGCATAGCATTGCTCTCTTGTATAGAATAAATCCGGATTTCCGATTTAAGTGTAAAAGCGGGTTATTGCACTCTTAAGTAATCATCAATCCATTTAATAATCCCATCATAATCTCTCAACTCAAGTTCCCAAAGATTTCCCCCGAATTCCAATCTTGCATCCTTGGTAAAATATGTTGTAGTTGCCAAAATTGCTTTAGTTGCTTTTTCCCGACATTTTGCCCCATACAGCGCCCGCACCGGCACTACTCCCACTGGGTTTTCTGGGTTGGGACGTTTAGCCTCAATTATATATTTTACTCGTACCTCCGAATCTTTGATTGCTATTATATCTCTCCCACCGTCTCTCGTTTGCTTAGTCATTTCGACTTCATATCCAAACCCATCAAATAATTCTGCTATTAGCTCTACAAATCGCCTTCGGTCCATTGTCTTCATCTCTTCTGGATGTTCTGAAAAAAACCGAATCATCTTTTCATCTATATTTCTTGTAATCAAAACGATATTTGAGCTACTGGGAAACTCAATAATCTTTTCTATTTCCTTGTTTTCTTTTTCAAATGCTTCCTGATATGAGGCAATAACATTTTGAATCCTTCGACTATGTGCTGGGTGTTTTAATTTTCTAAGAGCAAGATTTTGGATTTGTCTAACTCTTTCGGCAGATAACCCAAGTCCTTTGCCAATTTCTCTTAGACTGTGTTCTTTTCCATCTTCTAGTCCAAATCGCAAAATAAGAATTTTGCTTTCCCTGGCCGAGAGTGCTCGCAAGGCCTCTTCTATCATGGATTTCAAGTTTCCCGATTTATGAGTTTCAATTGTGGTTTTCATTTTGAAACCCCATTATTGCTCTTTGGCTTATAACATTGAAAGAATTTGATGTCAACAACTCGGAAACAGACCTCTCCCCGTGTGCCAAATATGTGCCAAAATTGGCTGAAAAGCGTTGACGTTAGGGCATTAGGATTGAAAGACAAAAGAAGGGTCAGAACATGCTAAAATGATTGAAAATAAAGGGAAATAAGGCATGCCGGAGGAGGGAATTGAACCCTCACCCCTGTCGCCAGGGACTGGATTTTGAGTCCAGCGCGTCTGCCAGTTCCGCCACTCCGGCACGGCGGCTCGCGTTTCTGTCGACTGTTCATAACTATAATTCATGGACTTTATAAATGCCGCGTCCACCGTGGGGACACACGAGGACAATAATAGACCTCTCCAAAATTTTGTCACCAAATTGTCACCAAAAAATGCCTAAAGTCGCCTAATTCCAGCTAAGGGAGCATAAAAAGAAAGAAGCAAAGATTTTGTCTTTTCCAGGGAATTTCTTGAGAAAAGAGGTGGTAGCGGGGGTTGGATTTGAACCAACGACCTCCGGGTTATGAGCCCGACGAGCTTCCAGACTCAAATACCCTATGCCAGCCGTCTGGGCACGATTCTTAAGTGCCCTCGGCAGATACTCGTAGCTATTTCTGTGCTATCGCCGAAACATGCACAGCCACGCACTGCCAACGACCGGCGCGCTTAACCCAGGTATCTGTAAATC
>Ga0315289_10007828_pt1 | contig 15510 bp, 14 predicted proteins | sample YL17G11_40_MG_FD_203452 | JGI IMG/M metagenome (GOLD analysis project Ga0315289, IMG submission 203452) | Sediment microbial communities from Yellowstone Lake, YNP, Wyoming, USA - YL17G11_40 | ecosystem: Environmental > Aquatic > Freshwater > Lake > Sediment | place: USA: Wyoming | collected... | reverse complement strand
AAGCGATCCAAGGTGACCACACGATTGCAGTTCGTGCCTACAATGCGGCGGGCGCGGTCAGCGACCCGGCTGCAATTTCAGTCTCAGTCTCGCCAGCCGCGGTCGCGGGCACTGCCAACCCCACCAAGCCACCAACCTTGGCTGCATCTACGCCGCCGTGGCCGACCGATCAGCCAAAAACGTTGCTGGGACCATCACCGGCGCGACCAACTGCGCCAACTCCTCAGACCTCTTCGCCCCCGCAACCTATCCCAGGGCGCAAGATGAACTGCGAGGAGACCGCCTCTCTCTTTCTCGGGGATAGGCCAACACCGGGCAAAGTTGCAGCGCCGCACCCGGACCTCGGCACCGTCGGTCGCTGGGTTGATCTGGGTCCCACAGGAGCAGGACCGGCTGGACAGTTTCACCAGGCACTGGCATACTCCCCCCTAGCAGAGAAACCAGCCCTCTACGCTGCCCTGGGTCGCAACCTGTATCGTTGGGATGAAGCAGCACAGCGGTGGGACTTTTTGCCTTTGCAGACAATTGTCGGTACGATTGCCGTAGATCCCACACGGCCGGAAATAGTGTATGCAGGAAGCGTAGATCGAGTCTACAAATCCGTAGATGGCGGCAAGGCCTGGATCGAATCACGCTTGGGGCAAGACCCAGCCGCAGTGGCTGCAGCCGATAAGCGAGTTAGCAGTTGCTGGACAGTAGTCGCGCTGGATGTCAGCCGGACAAATCCCACCACCGTATATGCCGGAACTTTCAACGGTCTGTTCAAATCAATGGATGGGGGAAAGAACTGGGTTCTGTTGACCGAAGGGATTCAGACCATTGGCTTCATTGTCTGGTCAGTGGGGGTTCATCCTCTGGACGATCGAATTGTTTACGCTGGAGTGGAAGATCAGAGCCAAGCGAGGCCCGGGACGCCAGCGAGCCAGTCTCACGTGCCGCGCCTTTTCCGTTCCACTGACGCTGGGACGACGTGGATTGAGCTGGAGGTTAAGGGATTCTGGATTCCTTTGGATATTCAGTTCGATCCTCAAAATGACCAGGGCATCTATTTGGCGACTGAGGGACGGGGCATCTGGAAGTCAACCGATGGGGGGACGCGATGGATGAACCTTGGCATGGGCGCTGCAAAGGACTGGGCAGTCTCTGCGCTGGTCATTGACCCGACTAATCCGCGCGTCCTGTATCTCGGCAGAGTCTGGGACGACCCGGGCGGGATCTACCGTACCGACGATGGGGGCAAGACCTGGACAGAGCTGAATGAGGGTTTGAGGGGGCGCTGGGTGGATGCCCTGGCGATCAGCCCCGATGGGCGTGTGCTCTATGCTACCGTTAGCGAAGTGCGTTCGACTCCAAGCGAGGGCTGGAAATTTCTCTCGAGTGGAGTCTTTCGGCGCCTCCTGCGCTAACTGAAGCAATCTGAATTTGATTCAGGCTTTGGAGGTGTGCCATGGCAAATCCAAATCCCGGTCTTCCTGGACGTTCGCCGCCGCGCGCGCGCGGCGGATGCCGGCGCGGGGTTCTCATCGCGCTGCTTGCGTTGTTTCTCTGCGCGATTGGCAGTCTCGTCGGCTACCTGCTCTTGCCGCGCGGACCCTCTTACACGCTGCCGAATGTCGTCATCGTCGAGCCGGGCGATGGTGCGCGGTTGAACATCCGGCCGCTGTGGGTGCTGGCGAGCGCAAGTTCTCCGAACAAGATCACAAAACAAGAATTGTGGGTGGATGGTTTACTTGTCTACGTCACAACGCCGCGCGACCAACAGGGACAACCGGAATTCGCGGCAACGCTTTTCTGGACGCCCAAGCCAGGCCAACATACCTTGATCGCGCGCGCTACGGATGGACGCGGCAGTATCGGCGCATCGAAGGCGGTGCGCGTGACGGTTGCCGAGTCCGCCGCGACGGAGAAACCGAGCGTAATCCAAATCGCCCAGCCCGGCGACACGATTGCGTCTATCGCCAAAGAGAACGCCGTAACGCCGGATCAGATTCGCCAGGCAAATCCAGGTCTCGCGGATCCACCGCCTCCGGGCGAATGGGTCAACGTCCCGCCGAACAACCGTGTGCCGCAGGGCAACGATGATCGCCCCGGCGGTGTTGTTACCGATCCGGGTCCCGCGCCCATCCCGCCCGATCTGCCGGTGGGACCAGGCAATCCCAACCCAGGTTTCGTGCCTCCAAACCCACTACCTGACCCGTCGCTTCTGCCGCCTCTCGCTCCTGATCTTTTTCAACCCAATGTTGGCAACTGCGCCGTGACTTTGACCTGGCGCGATAACTCGAACAACGAGGAGGATTTTTACGTCTATCGGCTGAATCCCGGCGGAGCAGGTTTCTCTCGTATCGCCACGATTAGGTTGAACAACGCGAATATGGCATTGAGTTATACAGATCGGGACATCAGCGGGGATTACCAGTACTATGTCGCGGCACACAACCGTGCAGGCGTATCAGCCAGCCGCATCGTACAGGTCAATATTCCAAATCAGAATTGCTGGCGCAACGTGATTGGGCAAGTGCTGGAAGTCGAAGCAGAGAGTCTGACAATCTCTGTTCCCACCGAGCAGGCGTACTGCTACGCATCGCTCAAAGGGCATCGCCCGTTCGAGCGCGTGCCGATGGATCAGAACGCGTATCTCCGATTTATGGGACCGCGCGTGCCGCGTGCCGATTTCTTGATCGGCGAGTGGAACATCGCCGAGTATTACGCGGGTGCGAACAAGCGCGTCACTGCCCCGCCCGAAGGCGGGCAGCCGTTCCGCGTCGAAGTTGAATGTTGGGCCGCGCGCGTGACTAACGAGGGAGGCGAATCATTTTCGCTCGGCAGTTTCGACCAATCGCATCCGCCCAACGAATGGGACGGACGCTCGTTGACCGGACGCGGCAGAGACTTTACGCTTGTCTATCACATTCGCCCGTGGACCGGTCACAGCGGTGCGCCGAATCTGCCGGTTGACCCTGACATCCCGGCGCCATTCGGTCTCCGCCGCGCGCGCGATTTCAACGATTGCGTCGCGCACTCGCCCGGCGATCTCGGCTCGCGCATTGCGTGCGCGCTGATCAATTATCAGGACATGGCACCGCTGGTCTGGGAATGGAATGGAGTTCCTGAGCAAATTGACGGCTTTCGCGTCTACGTAAATCGATCCGCCGTCGGCGGCACCTTTGTTCCGCTTCAAGACGTCGAGAAGAATCTCCGCCTCGGGGTTGACCCCACGCAGCTGCTTTGCGGTGAGACGTGGCGCTATGCGGTCTCCGCTTACAATTCTGCGGGAAACACCGTTGTCGCCGAGTCGCCACGCAGCGAATTCATCGCCTTGAGCGCCGAGGAGTGCAATGACCTCGCGCTGGTTGAGGTCGAGTTGGACTCGCTCAAAACCGGAAACCTCGACGATGGAGTCGAGTGTGATTTTCCGGGCATTGGATGCAGTGTGGACACTACAATGGATACCTACGGTAGCGCCGTCTTCATGTTTGGGAAGGAGCCAGGTGTGGCAAATGTGCTTCCAGGAGACACACAGGGTGTGCGTCTCGCGGATTCCGTGGTAACAGTCAAGATCAGAAGCAATCACACGATCCAGTGGGCTGACTTGCCCTTGTGCCGTTTGGTGGATGACATTGGTTGCCTGGGATGGGGTCGCAACCAAAACAAAATGGTCTTTCTGCTCCGTGGGGGCGAATGGATGTGGGGAAATGTCTTACTGATAGATTCCGACGGGATCGGCGATGACAACTGGTGTTACGTTCAATTCGATCTTCCGATCATGTCGCTCGATGAGTGGGCGCAATTGGATCGGACCATTGACAAGAAATGGGAAGGTATCGATGGCGATTGCTTCCTCCGCGTGCGCGTGCGCGGCCTTGGTCGCGCCGGCAGGTCGCACGTACTGCCGCCCGGCAGCGGAGGACAAGCGATGACTACAAAGAATGCCAATCTGCGCGTGGTCAACATCGAACGGAATCGCCAGGGCAACGCGCGCGTCACGCTCTACAACGCGGGACCCGACACGCTGATTCAGGACGCGGCAACACTACAATTCCAGGTCGCGCGCGTCGAAAGCGGAGCCGGCGGATCGCCGACGACGATTTGGGAGCACGAAGAGCGCGCGCTGCTGACGATTCCCGCGTTCGGGCAAACGACGCTCGACACCGGTCAAGTGCTGCTCGAAGGTTTTGAAAATCGCGTGCGCGTCGTCGTCACCGCCGTCAATTTCACAGATCCCGATCTGCGCGACAATGCGCTGTGCCGCCGGATTGACATACCCGACCTGGCGCATGTCACGATCCGGGAATGTGCGCCGTGATCAGGAGGACTAATGAACCGCCAACAGATGTTGTTTTGCGTGGCTCTCACCGCAATCGTGTTGCTTGTGCTCAATGCGTGCACGCCAGAGCAGCAAGTCGCGCTGGGCGAGCCACGCGCGTGGATTGACGTGCCGCGCGACCGCAGTGTGATCTCGCTCAAACCGCACGAGGTGATCGCGCACGCGAGTGATGGCGCCGGTTTGCGCTTGATGGAACTCATTGTCAACGGGGCAAGCATCGGCGCGATGAACTGCGAAAATCTTGCCCAACCGCTCGTTACCTGCCGCGCGCTGTGGACGCCGCTCGTACCCGGCGATTATCGCCTCGAGGCGCGCGCGATGAATCCGAGTGGCGCGGTCGGCACTTCTGCGCCGGTGTTCGTGAGCGTCGGGACTATCCAATCGCCTACGCCAACGCCGATCACGCCGGCAGCAGGTCGTATCACAGTGACCTCCACGCCGACCTCCACGCCGACCGCAACGCCAACGAATACGCCCACGAGTACGCCCACCGGCAGGCCGACCTTGACGCCGACGAACACGGCAACGTTTACACCCTCGCCTTCTCCCACGCCAACGCCAACGCAAACATCGCCCGCGCCAAGCCCTTGCCCCGGCGCACCGGTGATCTCCTCGTTCACCGCATCACCCAACAGCATCACGCCGGGACAATCCGCCACGTTGAGTTGGGGCGCGGTTGCAAACGCGACCTCAGTCGAAATAGACCACGGCGTCGGCGGCGTCGCAACGCCCGGCGCGCGCGCGGTCTCACCCGACACGACGACGACCTACACGCTGACGGCGCGCGGTTGCGGCGGTACAATGACGCGGCAGGTCACCATCACCGTCAACCCGTTGCCCACTGCGACGCGCACGCGGACACCCACACGTACGCCCACGCTGGCGCCTCTCGTCGCGCCCAGCAACGTACGCCAAGTGAGTCGTTCCTGTACAACGCCGGACAGAATCACAATTGCCTGGAACGACAACTCGAACAATGAGAGCGGATTTCGGATCTATCACCGCGCCCGCAACCCCGATACGTTCTGGGCACTCGTGGCAACCGTCGGCGCGAACATGACCCAGTACAGCGATGCCCACAGTTTCTCCAAGTTCAGAACAATCGAATACCAGGTCGAAGCATTCAACGACGCCGGTAGTTCGTCGCGGGCGACGCTCTCGGTTGGAGAATGTATTGATTAGACTCCAGGGTTAGGAGAAACGTGGCGAGCCGCGCAGCGTTCATGCCGCGCGGCTCGCATGTTTTCCTCCTAGGGTTTGCTTTCTGGTTGGTTTCCACGTTCACGGTATAGCACTGGTGTTCAGAAGGTCAAGATCGCGTCGCGTGCTTCGCATGAACTGCGGACAGCGGTCACGCCGATCAGTGGATCGTCGCACATCTTGCTTTTGGATAACGCGATCCACTCAACCGATGCCGGGAAAGCGGCGCGCGGAACCGCTTCAAGAGGGACTGCGCCCTATTCTACCGGCGGCAGTCCCTTTTCTTTCAGGAGCGTGTTGGTTAGAGCATCCGAGCAACGTGAGTACCAGCACCGCGGACACGAATCGAACGACATGCGTGAACACAAAAACCCCCTGAAAAATGGTATTCCTCTGAAGAAGGTTAATCCTCTTTTCCGATAGAATGAATCGAGTGAACCAACAAAAAAAGCGCCGCGCAAGTGAGAAGCACAACTCCCAACGCGGCGCCGGGCTTATTAGGGTGGTGGAGACTAAACCACATCGGCAAGAGTAGTCGTTTCCATCTTGTTTGCCACATAGTCCCGAATGTCTTTGAAGACCCTGAGGAGATGCTTTTCCCTTTCAATCGGCGTAGATTCATAGAAATACCGACTTGCTGATTCTGTTGGCGCCAATGCACCATCAAACAGGCGGATGATTTCCGCCAGCGCGATCTGGTCGGCGGGTTTGGCAAGGCAATAGCCGCCACGTTGCCCCTTGGCGCTGCGGACATATTTCGCATGCTTGAGCGCGAGCATGATCTGCGCGAGAAATCTCTGAGGGATGTTTTGCGCCTCTGCGATGGCTTTTACAGGGACATAGCCGGTGGTTTTGCGTCGCGCCAGATAGACGAGGGCGAGCAACGCGTATCGCTGCGCGAAGTTAGTTTCATGGCATACCGCTGATTATATGACTAATTCGATAGGAATTATAGTATAAATCCGCCGGGGTGTCAAATTCGATTGGGTTTACAGCACGAGCGTCTTCAAAGTGCAGGCGACGACTATTTCGGGCGTGCTCGCCGCGCTCTCGGGCGCGCGGCGCGGCGGGAAAGATGGGCGCTTGATCGCGGTCGGCGAAGAGTCCCGAGGACGCTCCGGCTGGGAAACCTGATTTCTGGCTGGGGGTGGGCTTGACTTTGGCTCGCGGTATGGTATACTTGGCGCAGAAACTTAACCCAGTTTCGCACATTCAACAGGGGGGAGAACCTATGGCTAATCGAATGAGCAAGTCGGACATTATGACGCACCTCGCGCACAAGACCGGACTGAAAAAGAAAGAGGTCGCCGTGGTCGTGGACGAACTGGTTCACCTCGCTCAGAAAGAGGCGAAGAATACGTTCCAGATTCCTGGCTTGGGCATTCTCGTGCTGGCGCAGCGCCCCGCGCGCCAGATGGTGATGCGCTTTGGTCCTAAAGCCGGACAGACCGTTGATGTGCCCGCGAAAAAAGTTCTCAAGTTTCGTTTCGCCAAATCTGCCAAGGACGCGATCCTGGGAAGTGCTGCGGTCAAGAAAGATGATCTGGTGATCATCGAAGGCATTGGCCCCAAGATTGCCAAGGCGTTCAACAAAGCCGGCATCCTGACTTTCAAGCAGTTAGCCGAAACTCCCGTGGAGAAACTCCGGCAGATTCTGCACGACGCCAAGTTTCCCGGTGAGCCGGATACTTGGCCCGAACAAGCGCGCTTGGCGGCGGAAGGCAAGATGGATGAACTCAAGAAACTCCAAGATGCACTCATCGCCGGGCGGCGAGTGTAAGTCGCAAGAAAAAATCGCATGCGGGTTCGAATCCGCATGCGATTTTTATTTTAGCCGACCTGATGCAGAGTCGTCATTTCGAGGCGCGGTTCCTGCGGCTTCGCTCAGGACAAGTTTTGCGCCGAGAAATCTCGTTCTTGCGGAAACGAGATTTCTCCCTTCGCTCGAAATGACCATGCGGAACATTCGTTAGCCGAGGTGCTCCTCCGCCACGCTTCGCAGCGCGCTCTCTGCGTCGATCTGTTTTGCCGAGGCGTAAGCCGCGAACGCGAACAACACCTCGCCCAACGCGTGTTCTCGATTTTTTGAGCGCGACAATTTCTCCACGCGTTCGACAATTTCCCTCGCGTTCGTCTTCACCTTGCCGCGCTTGGCGATTTTCTGTGCGCGCGCGAGCGCGGGCAGCGCGCGCGGGAGGGACGATTTTTTCTGCTCGCCGTTTTTCTCCGATTGCTTGATGCGCTCCCAGTTCGCGATAATTTGATCCGTGCCGTCCACCTTCACATCGCCAAAGACGTGCGGATGACGCCGCACCAATTTTGCCGCGATGTCCGCGACGACATCGGTCAGCAAAAACTCGCCGGACTCGGCGGCGATTTGCGCTTGCAGGAAAATGTGCAGGAGCAAGTCGCCCAACTCTTCGCACAGGTGCGGAATATCGTCGGCGTCGAGCGTTTCCAATACTTCGTAACATTCTTCCAGAAAATCTTTGCGAAGCGATTGATGCGTCTGCGCGCGATCCCAGGGACAGCCCTCCGGCGCGCGGAGATGCGCGACCACTTCGCTGAGCGCGTTCATCGAACTGGGACGCGCGAGCGGCGGAACATACAAGGTTGTCAACAAGCCAAAAGCACTCGTGCGATCCAATTCCGCCAGCGGCAACGTGACGACTTGTTGCGCGGGTGTGCCTGCTGCGTTGACGCGCGTGACCGCGTGTTCGGGCGGATACAACGCGAGGAGCGTCAATTTGCAGTCGCTGGCGACGGCGCGGCTGTACAGTTGCCCGATCAGCGCGGGCTGATCGGGATCGAGGTGCGGAAAGTGTTGGCGCGCGAGATCGGTCGCATCGGCGATCTGCAAGCCGCGCGCAAGCGGATCGAGTTCGAGCGCGGTGCACGCGGCGTCCACGAAACTGACGCCGGCGATGACGCGGGTCGCGATATTTTGCTCTCGCGCTCGCGCCAAAATCATTGGGACGCTGATTTCGCCAAAGAGCGGATGACCCGGCACCGCGTACACCACGTCGCCTTGCGCGCCGCGCGCGAGAATGTCGTCGGCAATCGCAGTATAGATCGTATCGAAGTTGTTTTGCGATTCGTAGAGATGATCGAACGAATGGGTCCGCAAATGCTTCGGCAGTGCGGCGACGGTTGGATGCTCGCGCGTCCGCAAGAATATTTCGCGCGCGTTTTGTAGGGCGTCGCTTGCCTCCAGCGTCAACGCGCGCGGATCGCCGTACCCCAAGCCGAGAATCGTGATGCTCATTCTTCCAACCTCCAACTTCTATTCTCCAATTATACGTGGAATTGACAAAAAGTGCGATTGGAATACAATGGCAAACGAGACGCCGAGCTGGCGGAATTGGCAGACGCGCACGTTTCAGGGGCGTGTGGACGTGAGTCCATCAGGGTTCAAGTCCCTGGCTCGGCACCAGCGGACAGTGAACAGTCAGCAGTGAACAGTCAACAGTCTCCTCCGTTACTGTTCACTGTTTACTGATTACTGATGAAAGGTGATCTACTATGGACCTCGTAAACGCAATTGCGAAACGTGAAGCGAATCCGAATGTTCCGACGCTTCAGCCCGGCGACCGGGTCAAAGTGCATACGCGCATCGTCGAAGGTGATCGCGAGCGCATCCAGGTTTTCCAAGGCACCGTGATGCGCCTCCGCAAAGGCAAAGGCGCGACCGCGAGTTTCACCGTGCGCCGCATCGCCACGCACGGCGTCGGCGTCGAGCGCACGTTCCTGGCGAATTCGCCGCGCATCGAAAAAGTCGAAGTGGCGGGGCATGCACACGTGCGCCGCGCGCAGTTATACTATCTGCGCGGACGCCACGGCAAAGCCGCGCGCCTGCGCGAGAAGCGCACGCTGCAAGTGGAACAAACGCCCGTAGCCACGGAAACGCCGACCGGCGAATAGTGTTTCGAGCAATGGAATACCGCAAACCACACTCGCCAACGAGTGGGCTTTGCGGTGTTTTGTTTGATTGGTTCTGGGTCCCGCCCCCGCGCCCCTACCCGCAAATCGAAATCGGGTGTATAATTGAAACACAATTCAAAGGAGGACGAGACGATGAAAGGCAATGGCAAGATCATCGAAAAGTTGAACGTGCAGTTGGCAGATGAACTCACGGCGATCAATCAGTACATCGTCCATTCGGAGATGTGCGCGAATTGGGGTTACAAAGAACTCCACGAAGCAATCGAAAAACGTGCCGTCCAGGAAATGAAACACGCCGAGAGTTTGATCGCGCGCATCCTCTTTCTGGAAGGGCGTCCGACGGTCAGCCAGCTGAACCAAGTGAACATTGGCGCGGATGTCGCGGCGCAACTGGCGAACGATCACGCGGCAGAAGAGGGCGCGATCGAGACGTACAACGACGGGATTCGTCTCGCAGTCGAAGTCGGCGACAACGGCACGCGCGAGCTCTTTGAATCTATCCTCAAGGAGGAAGAGGAGCACATTGATTGGCTGGAAGCCCAACTCGATCAGATCAAACAGATGGGCGTTCCGAACTACTTGACGGAGCAGGTTGGTTAGCGCCAACGCGATTGCGTTCGGCTCAATTCGCGGTAAAATAGGGGGTGGAAATCAAATCCACCCCTGTTCTGTTTGAGGCGAATATGATGACAAGTTACGATTACACGCGCCGGAGCGGTGTCGAAGAGATCACGTGGGCGCGATTTACCCAACTCACCCGCACCCTCACGGAGAAGCTCGCGGAGGCGGGGATCGAATTGGTGGTCGGCATCGCGCGGGGCGGCTTGTTTCCGGCGACCGCCGTCGCGTGTGGTTTGCGCTGCGAGTTTTTTCCGGTGCGTCTGACGCGCCGCGTCAAAGATCAACCGACGTTTGCGCGTCCGATCTGGCAAGTGGATGTGTCTGCCCAGGTTGCAGACAAAGTGGTCGCCGTCATTGACGAAATCGCGGACACAGGCGAAACGCTGGTGCTGGCAGCCGAGCGCATCAAGCAGAACGGCGCGGCGCGCGTCGTCACCGCCAGTCTGATCAGCCACACTTGGGCCAAGCCCATGCCCGATGTCACCGGGCTGGTCTCGGACGCGCTGGTGATTTTTCCGTGGGACAAGTGCGTGTACGTCAACGGCGCGTGGAAGATGCATCCGGAACTGGAGCAGGCGCTCAAACTAGCGCAGCATGATTCGGGAGGTTTTGACGCCAAACCCATCTCGGCGTAGAATGGAATTGGAAATCTATGGAAAGGTGTACGCAATAATCTCAATGGCTGATCGTGTTGCTGTCATCGCGGAGGTGAAAACGGACAAGCCGCGCGGCTTGTCTTTATCCCAAACGTTTGCTGCGCTGAAACATCGCAATTACCGTTTGTTTTTTTTCGGACAACTGACCTCGCTGATTGGCACGTGGATGCAAAACATGGCGCAACCGTGGCTCGTGTATCAAATGACCGGTTCGCCGCTTTACCTTGGGATCGTCAGTTTTGCAACCGCCGTTCCCGTTCTTTTGCTGTCGCTGTGGGCAGGTGTCTTCATCGACCGGATGCCCAAGCGCAAGTTGCTCCTCATCACGCAGATCCTCGCATCGGGTCAGGCGGTCTTGCTCGCGCTCGATGTGTTTCTGGGCTGGGTTCAGCCGTGGCACATCGTGATCTTTGCCTTTCTCCTCGGGACGGTGAATGCGTTCGACGCGCCCACGCGTCAATCGTTCGTGATCGAAATGGTGGGACGGGAGGATTTGCAGAACGCGATTGGACTGAACTCGGCGATCTTCCAACTCTCGCGCATCATCGGTCCCACGGTGGCAGGTATTCTCTTGGCGGTGGTCGGTCCCGCGTGGTGTTTCTCCTTGAACGGAGTCAGCAAAATCGCAGTGATCGCCGGATTGTGGTTGATGAATGTCAAGCCGATTGTCGCGGCGCAAAATAATGCGAATCCGCTCGCGCAAATGCGCGAAGGATTGAGTTTCATTCGCCGCAACCAAGTCATGTTGACGCTTTTGGCGATGGTCGCCGTCGCGAATGTTTTCGCGTTTGGTTATTCTGCGCTGCTCCCCGCGTTCGCGCGGGACGTCCTCAAACAAGGGCCCGAAGGACTGGGGCTCCTGAGCGCGGCGATCGGCGCGGGCGCGCTCGTCGGCGCGTTGACCGTTGCGTCCCTGGGGAGCTTTCAGCATAAAGGGCTGTTGCTCACCTTCGGAAACGTTTTATTTCCGGCGATGGTGCTGTTGTTTGCGTGGTCTAGTCTGTTTCCGTTATCAATGCTCATTCTCGTTTTTGCAGGGCTCTGTTTTATGATTCAGAACGCGATGACTAACACACTCATTCAAGCGACGGTACCGGATAGTTTGCGCGGTCGGGTGATGAGTGTCTACATGCTCGTGTTTCAAGGATTTTTTCCGATTGGCTCACTGATGGCAGGTTCGATTGCCGAGAGTTTTGGCGTGCCGATTGGCGCATCGTTTGGCGCGGCGATCGCGCTGATGGCTGGCTTGATCTGGCTGTGGCGCGCGCCGTACGTCCGAAGGTTGGCGTAGCCGATGTGGTCACAAATTGTCGGCACCCTCGTCGTTCTCGTGGTCGCGACGTACATCATTCAACTTGTCTTGCCGCGGGCGCGCGGCGGCGCGCGGCGCACCAGCGCGCGCTGGGACGTTGCGCCGGTCATTGGATTCTTCGGCGTTCTGCTGCTCGCGCTGTCGCTCACGGAAGCGTTGCGCCGCGTCGTGATCGAAGTGTGGCTGGTGGGCATCGTGCTGGGTTTGGTACTGAGCGCGTTCCTCTGGATTGCGCTCGGTTCGTGGGAGATTGCTCCGACGCGTCAACGCGGCTCCGCTTTGCTGGCGACGATTCGCTTGATCCGCACGTTCGGCTTGCCGGTCTTGATTGCACTCATCGGCGTCTATCTCGCAGTGCGATTTGTCGGCGCGATTGTGGAAGTTTTCGTGTCCGGACTACTTGGCGCGGCGATTGTCGCGCTGGCGATTTGGATTTTTCTGGTTGGTCGGCAAACGACAAGGACAGGGTGATACCAATGGCAAACAAACGATTGTTAAGCGCATACGCGCATCCCGACGACGAGCAAGGCGTCAGCGGGCTGATGCGCAAATATGCCAGTGAAGGCGTTGACGTGACGCTCGTCTGCGCGACGCGCGGCGAAGCCGGGGAGATTGCGCCGGGTGTTGACGCGACGCCGGAAAACCTGGGTCAGGTGCGCGAAGAAGAACTGCGGTGCGCGGCAGAGAAAATCGGCGTCAAGAATGTGTACTTTCTCGGCTACCGCGATTCGGGAATGATCGGCATGCCGGAGAATAACGATCCGTCCTGTCTGTGGCAGGCGACGTTGTTCGAGGTCGCTGAAAAACTGACGCGGCTCATTCGCCGGCACAAACCGCAAGTAATGCTCACGTTCGATCCGAACGGCGGCTACGGTCATCCCGATCACATCAAGATTCACCAAGCCGCGCTCACCGCGTATTTTGTCTCCGGTGATCCGCGCGCGTATCCGGAGCAAATCTCCAAGGAGGATTTGCAGCCCTGGACGGTATCAAAGTTGTATTGGGGCGCGTTTCCGCGCAGCCGCTTTGAACGATACGCGCAACTCGCGAAACAAGCCGGGATTGACTTGAACGTCCCGATGCAAGAATTTCTGAAACGCGCGCTGCCGGACGAAGTGATTACGACCACAATTGACGTGGCGGATTTTGTGGACTTGAAATTGAGCGCGCTGTACTGCCACGCGTCACAGCAAAATCCCAACAGCATCTGGGGCAGGATTCCGCAAGACATTCGCCGCGAGGGGTTGAAAGTCGAAACGCTGATTCGCGCGGAATCGCGTATCGTCATGCCGCAAGGCATCGAGACGGATTTGTTTACCGGAATCGAATAAACTTTCGATTTTCGATTTTAGATTGGACTCGGTCAAGTTGCGAATCGAAAATCGGTAATCTAAAATCGAAAATGATCTTTCAGGTTGGCGAAAGAAGCGGAGTGTACTGCATCGAGAACGCGGGCAACGCGCGCGTCTATTACGTCGCACCCGAAGCCACGCTGATTGACGCGGGACTGCCGGGCAAGGGGGACAAGGTCATCAGCGCGCTTGCGAATATCGGCGTGCAGTCGCTGCACGTCAAGCGCATCATCGTCACGCATCATCATTTCGATCAGGTTGGCAGTTTATGGGAATTGAAGCGGCGCACCGGCGCGCAAGTGTACGCACACCATCGCGACGCGGATTATATCTCCGGCAAGCGTCCGCGCCGTCCGCCGCGCCATTTCAGCGGGCGCATGATGTACGCCTTGATGAACCTCGGCTTCACGCGGCACGTGCAAGGGGTCGAAGTGGATCAGCGGCTGAACGACGGCGATCGCGTCGGCAGTTTCACCGTGATTCACACGCCGGGACATACGCCGGGGCACATTTGTTTGTTGCATGACGGCTATTTGTTTAGCGGCGATTTGTTGCAAGCGACGCCAGGCGAATTTCGCGAGACGCCGCACCTTTTCACAGCCGACGTCCCGACTTCGCGCGCGAGTATTCGGATGGTCTCGAAATTGGATTTTCACGTCATCTTGTCTGGGCACAATTCGCCGCACGTTTTCGGCGCGGCAGAGCGCGTGCGCGAGTTGGCAGACAAACTGGGAATGGTGCCGTAGATGTTGAAAAAACTATTTGGACTGGCGCTGGGCGCGGTGGCGGGCATCACGGCGACAACCGCCGCGTTTATCTTGCTCGGCAACCGCCGCTTGGACAAGTGGGAAACGCTAACCCAGGAGGACGCGGGGGCTGGCGATTTCGTCACGCTGTCCGATGGGACGCGGATGCACTATCTCTCACGTAGTCCTGAGCGTCAGTCGCAGGAAGCGCAGTCGAAAGACGACGTGATTCTGATTCACGGCTTGATGGACTCGGCCCAGCAGTGGAGCAAGAACGTTGACGCGCTTGCGCACACGCGTCGCGTCTGGGCGATTGATCTGATCGGCTTTGGCTTTTCGTCGCGCGTGACGACGCCGACCTACTCGATGAAAATGTTCGCGCGCTCGATCCGCGAATTTATGGACGCGCAGGGGATCGCGCGCGCAAGCATCGTCGGTCATTCCTTGGGCGGCGCGGTCGCGCTGGAATTCGCGCACGACTATCCCGCACACGTGGACAAACTCGTCTTGATCGCGCCGGCAACGTACTTGCTCCAGTTTCGTCCGGAACTCAAATCGGCAAAGCATCTTCCGTTCGTCCCGCGTGCGTTGATCGGCTGGACGATGACGAACCGGCGCGCGCGCGAACGCGCGCTGCGCGACGCGCTCGGCGACCCGGCGCATTTCGATCCGGCGGAATTGGCGCGGCGGGTGCGACCGACGCGCGTGAAAGGGACGGGGAACGCGCTGGTCGCGATGCTCGGCTCGCCGCGCGGGAGCGATCTGCCGAAAAACCTGGAGCGCATTGCCGCACCGACGCTGATCGTGTGGGGCGACAAAGATCGCGCCGTGCCGCTGCGCCACGGACGGTATCACGCTCAGACCTTGCCCAATGCCAAGTTCGTCATCATTGAAAAAGCCGGGCACATCCCGCAGTTCGAGTACCCGGATGCGGTAAACAAGTTGATGTTGAGTTTTCTGTCTGACGGATTGCAGTGAAAATCGAAATGGATAGGAAGGTTTTTGAGAACATGCGTGGAATGAAAGACGATCGGCTGGTCACGGCTGACCTGCTCGAACATTTGCCGGAGCCGGTGCGACGTTACATGAATTACACAGGCGTCGTCGGCAAACCGTGGATCAACACCGTCCGCGTCAAATATGCCGGCAAATTCCGTATGGCAGCAGACAAACCTTGGATGCCGATCACCGCTGTGCAATTCTACACGACCAACCCCCCAGGCTTCGTCTGGAAGGCGTGGATCAAGATGGCAGGGCTACCGTTGCTGTACGGTCACGATACATATCAAGCCGGGCACGGGCACATGTTCGGCAAACTGGCTGGCATTTTCACCATCTTCGATGCGCGCGGCGAGGA
>Ga0315289_10007827_pt1 | contig 15511 bp, 13 predicted proteins | sample YL17G11_40_MG_FD_203452 | JGI IMG/M metagenome (GOLD analysis project Ga0315289, IMG submission 203452) | Sediment microbial communities from Yellowstone Lake, YNP, Wyoming, USA - YL17G11_40 | ecosystem: Environmental > Aquatic > Freshwater > Lake > Sediment | place: USA: Wyoming | collected... | reverse complement strand
GATGGAATCCACAATTTTCCAATTTGGATATACTCCCGACCTTCTCTGACCATGGCACCCCATTCAGCAGTGGGGGGTGGAACTCCAAGTCCTAAAAAGCTGAGTGAGCTGACTGTGATAATAGCAGCGCCAAGATCAAGAGTCCCTTGAACCAAGATAGGTGTAATAATGTTGGGAACAATATGGCGCAGGATGATCATGAAATTTTTGACCCCCATCCCATGAGCTGCCTTCACATAATCTCGCTCTCGTACAGATAATGTTTGGGCGCGTGCCAAGCGTGTGTACCACGGCCACCAAGTAAGAGTGATTGCCAGGATAGCGTTTTTTAAACTGGGCTCGAGAACGGCAGCAACCGTCATCGCTAACAGCAGGGGTGGAAATGCCAGGAAGATATCCGTGACCCGCATAATGACTTCATCAATCCAACCGCCAAAATAACCCGCAACTGCACCAGAGATAGTGCCTATCAGCACAGCTGCTCCGACGATAATAAAGCCTGCAACCAACGAGGTGCGTGCCCCAAAGAGGATTCTCGCCAGCACATCTCGTCCGAGAGAGTCAGTGCCCATTGGGTGTGTCAGACTGGGAGTTTGCAGCTTTTGGAGGATATTGGGTTCACCACGACCTTGATCTGGATATGGAGTCACCCAAGGTGCAAAGATTGCCAGAGCGGATAAGATGATAATGAATGCAAGGCTAATGATAGCCATTCTATCCCTGCGAAAGAACCAAATTGTAGAACCTTGCTTGACTTCGGGAGCAGGTAGGCGATTTAGTAGTCGTTTTGCCATATTCATCAGCGCCATGTTATACATCCCCCCGTTCACCCAGGCGAACACGTGGATCGATTGCAGCTTGGATGAGATCAATAACCAGATTGACACTAATGTAAATTAATGTTACTACCAGGGTGACAGCGAAAAGCACATATATATCAGTGCTTAAAATGGCGTCTGCCATGTAACTACCTAGCCCAGGAAATGAAAAGACGACTTCTACCAACACTGAGCCCGTAATGGAGTATGCAAATAATAATCCCATAATGGTTAGGGTAGGGATTAAAGCATTCTTGAGAGCCAGCTTGAACAATATTTCTCGCTCGGTAAGTCCGGAAGCACGAGCAGCGGTGATGTAGGTTTCGGAAAGCACCTCAATCATCGACGCGCGGGTCATGCGGACGACAAGGCTTATAGGGTAAGTTGCCAAGACCACGACCGGCAAAATGAGATGAACGAGTGCATCCCACCATGCCACCCAATTACCGCTGATTGCTGCATCGATAAGGTAGAAGCCGGTTCTGATCTGTATAGGATGCGCAAGCATTACCTCATTACTTATGCGTCCACCAAGAGGTAGCCAGCGCAAATATAAGAAAAAGAACAATTGTAATACGAGGGCCAGCCAGAAGCTGGGAATGGAGACCCCCCCGATAGTTACCAACCGGCTGACCTGATCGAAGGATTTCCCGCGTCGTGCTGCACCCAATATTCCTATCGGCAATCCAACTAGTAGGGCAAGGATCATGGAGGAGATCACTAATTCCAGGGTTGCTGGGAGGCGAATCTTGATATCTTCTAAAATAGGTCTCTTGGTGCGTAAGGAGATCCCCAATTCACCATGCAATATGCGTGAGATGTAGCTGACGAATTGTAAGGGTAAAGGTTGGTCCAGTCCCAGTTCGTGGCGAGCCTGTGCGAGTTTTTCAGGGGTTGCCCTGGAGCCCAAGTAAAGGCGAGCTGGATCCCCAGGTACAATGTAGGAAACGATAAAAGTGATCATTAAGACGCCGATGATCACCAGGATTCCCAATCCAAGACGGCGAATTAAATATTCACCACGGCTCATGGAAATGCACCTCGTACACCAAGCGAGATATCTTGCTTCTTCTCTCTAACCAGATCAACCAGGGGAATGTCGAATAATCACTCTCACGATGCTTAATAGATAATTTCTGAGGAAATGTGTAATTTATATAAAGTAGGTATTAAATTTGATGCTGTGACAAGACTGAAAGTAATTCTGTCTTTTTTCGACAAAGCAGTCCGATATATTGGTCGCTATTATAACCTATACGCATATTTAGGGGTTTTACTGTCTATGAAATGCTCCTTGGTCGATTAATACTCTGCATGCAGCATAATTCACCAATTTAATATGTTGTAAACTTGTCTGCCTACCCATTTGACAAATTTATTTGAAAATGCTAAGATATTTTTATCTATTCCGGATGAGCGCTTCAGATTAAATATTAAATATTTCATCGTATGCATCCCGCCAAGGGCATGGGGGTTATAAAGAATTAGGCAGGATTTGAAACACCAATCTATTTAGGTATCTCGTTATTTTTATTATTCTAAGTTTCTAAAAAGAGAGAGGAGAGGATGACGATGAATAGCAATATGGTTATTGAGAGAACGACAAGCGGAATGGTTCGCCAACTATCCTGGTGGGATGGATTTTTGGCAAATACTGGGACAATGAATCTCTTTTGGATTGCGTATTCATTCATGTGGGCGATCGGTCTATTTCCTGGAAGCAGCTTGATCGGTGCCTTCCTCGTAATGACCGTCCTGCTTATACCACATATCGTTCTATACACCCAATTTTCAGCTGCAATGCCGCGTTCTGGCGGTGATTATGTCTTTAATAGCCGGACGCTGAGCCCCTCGATCGGTTTTGCCGTAAACTTCAGCATGGTCATCTGGAATATGTTCTGGATGGGGTTTACCGCGTACCAGTTTGCCACAGCGGGGGTAGCCACGACAGCTTCCTTGCTTGGGAATCTCTTTGCCAACAATGCGCTGATCAACTTCGGAGGCGCCATTACCACCTCACCGGTCCTGGCTCTTGTCATCGGAGCTCTTACGATCATCCTGGTAGGAGCACTCGCTCTGTGGGGGAATAAGCCATTTTTCAGAACGATGACGGTGGTTTTTGTCATTGGCCTGCTTGGGGTGGTTGTCATGACTTTTGTTCTGCTCATGAGCAACAACCAGGCCTTTATTGAGGTATTCAATAAGTACGCTCTCGCATCTACCAATACTCCCAACTATTTTGAGGCGGTGATGAAAAATGCCGCTGAAAAATTCGGATTTGTCACCAGCTCTGCCAATTTCTTCTCCCTGCCCACCTTCATCGTGTTGATGTTTGCTTTCCAACCGCTTGGTTTTTGTGTCTGGTCCTCTTATCTCTCCGGCGAAATCAAGAATGCAAACAGTGCCAAAGTTCACGCGTGGTCAATGGTTGGAAGTCTCCTGTTCACTGCGATATCTCTGGTTATCGTTGGAGCACTTTTAATCCGTGTGCTTGGTTACAATTTCCTAGGGGCAGCTGGTCTTAACTATGCCAACTTTGCAGATATTGGCGGAGGGATGATCAACAATGCCTACTTCTATATTGCATTGTTGGTTAAAAGCCCGATTATCCAGTTGATAATCGGTCTGAGTCTGATGGCATGGACATTCCTATATGTCCAACCATCCTTAGCGATGGTATCCCGGTGCTTTTTCGCCTGGTCGATTGATGGTCTCGCACCCAAGGCGCTCAAGCATGTGAGCAAAAGAAGCCATGTCCCGGATATTTCCATTATTGTGGCCTGTGTGATCGCAATTGCCTTTCTGGCAAGATTCTGTTGGCCAGGGCAGATCTTTTCTATTTACGGATCCAATGCTTTTATAGGAGGAGGAACGATCACATTTATGGTGGTCGCAATCTCGGCCATCATCTTCCCATTCTCCAAAAAGACAAAACGTCTTTATGAGCTTTCCCCGGCTCAATGGAAGATAGGGAATTTCCCATTAATGAGTTTGTTTGGGATCATTTCCATGGTTGTGATGGTAGTCATCACTTTCCTCTTCTTTTGGAGAGCCGAAATGGCCGTATGGACAGTACCTTCGATGACATTCCTTGTCCTGGTCTATGTGCTTGGATTTGTTTGGTATTTAGCAGCGGTGTGGATCAATAAAGCGAAAGGCGTCGATACAAATAAGGTTTTAGGTGATATACCGCAGGATTAGGGCTTTCTTCAAACTTATTGGTCAACACGGATGAACACCACTATTGGCTATCACCAGCCCGGGTTGTGGTGATCATTAATTTGACATAGGCAGATCTTGGATCAGATTTTCCAAGATCTGCCTACACTGTAACAAAACCTCGTCAAGCCATGTCAGGATAGAGAGTGATGAACGACAAATTTCAAGTTTTATTCGAATCTTTCAAGAATGATAAAGACCGGGAATATATCGAAGAAGCGATCCGGATTCAGAACGAAGCGGAGAAAGAGGGTCTGCGCCTGCGCCTGCTGGGGGCGCTAGCCTTCCGGTACCAGTGCCCCACCAATATCGCTCATTTCGAAGGATTGGAACGACGGATCACCGATATTGATTTTGCGGTCTCAACCAGTCATCGTGAAAGGTTACTTGCCTTCTTCAAACAGCAAGGATATATTGTCGATGAAAACGCTCTTATAATCGGCGGTGGTTATCGATACATTTTTGAGAACCCCCAAAAGCAGAAACACATCGATATCTTTTTTGATCAGTTGGAAATGTGTCATACGATATATTTAAAAGATCGCTTGACGATTGACCCACGGACGGTTTCTCTGGCTGATTTACTTTTAGAGAAGATGCAGATTGTTAAAATTAGCCCAAAGGATTTTAAGGACACGGCGATATTGCTTTTAGAACACGAAATTGGCAAGGATGATAGTACGATTAATATAGATTATATTGGTAACATTATGAGCAATGATTGGGGATTCTTCAACACCTTTACTACCAATCTCAGTAAATTAAGGGACAATTTGACTCAATTTGCCAGCTTTGATGGGATGGAAAAGGAAACCATCCACCAAAGAATTGACGAGATTATTAAATGGGTCAACAGTTCTGAGAAAAGTTTTAAATGGAAAGCGCGAGCCAAAATCGGGACCAAAATCAGGTGGTATCGACAGGTCGACTAATTTGGCAGGCTGAGAAATTATGCGATAGTCTGAAAGATAATTAGCATATTGTAAAAATATATTTACGGCAATTTTATGAGGTGACTGATGGCTGATTTGGGAATATTCTTCACTTCGGACATCCATGGATCTGAGATCTGTTTTAAAAAGTTTATTAACGCAGGTAAGTACTATGGAGTAGATGTGATTATTCTTGGGGGAGACATTGTCGGCAAAATAGTTGTGCCAATCGTCGAACGAAATGATGGTACTTATATTGCTGAATTCTTGGGCGAAAAAAAAGTTGTCAATGGATATGATAAAGAGGGGATGGAGAAGCTTAGGTGGGCGATTAAGAACAATGGGTTTTATCCCTACCCCATTCATGAGGAAGAATTCAACCTTATAAAAGTGGATGACCAGAAGAAAGCAGATATTTTTGCGGAAGCCATAACCGAATCGCTCGAAGGCTGGGTAAAGATAGCCGAAGAACGGTTAAAAGGCACTGATATCAAGTGTTATATCACACCAGGAAATGATGACCCGTTTTTCATCGATGATATCTTGAAAAAGTCTAGCATCATTATTAATCCTGAAAATCAGTGCATTGAACTGGATAAGGACCATGAGATGATCAGTTCGGGTTTCGGAAACATTACGCCTTGGCACTGCCCGAGGGATATTACAGAAGAGGAACTTGCAACGAAGTTGGAAAAGTTATGTGCAAAGGTAAAGAATATGAGCAGCTGTGCTTTTAATTTACATTGCCCACCCTATGATACGCTTCTAGATACTGCCCCTTTGCTAGATAATACACTGAAAGCTGTGACGGTGGGGGGGGCCGTCATGGAATCCAATGTGGGTAGCACAGCGGTTTTGGATGCTATTAAAAAATACCAGCCATTGATTAGCCTCCATGGTCATATCCATGAGTCTCGTGGCGATTGCAAAATTGGAAGGACTGTATGTATTAACCCAGGAAGTGAATACAGCCAGGGTGTTTTAAGGGGTGTAGTTGCCTTTCTTGGAAAGAACAAGATCAAGAATTTCGTGTTAACCTCAGGATAGACATCTTGTGGAGTACAAATTCATGTTTGATGCTGTTTCATTAAATAACCATAAAACGAGTGATTTTTGAATAGAAACCATCCTGGTTTAACCAGTAGTTATCGTGTACTGGCTCCTAGCCTTATAGAATGATTTATATTGGTTATATTCCATTGATAAGAGACGATGTATGTTAAGATCAGACTCAAACGCGTCCGTTATATCCAAAAAATATAGGGGGGCCTTTTCGTCTGGCATTAGGTTTGATCATGTTTCATATAAGAATGAATTATGTAACTTCCAGATGATCTTTAAGAATGGAGCTATCGAAAATGCTTAAAATCAGGAAAGTAGTCGATTTGTCTCATGCACTTACTGCCAACACACCGGTATATCCTGGAGATCCTGTTCCCAGTTTTTCAATTGCCACTACAATTGAAAAGGAAGGATATAACCTATTTACAGTAATTTTGGGTTCTCAAACGGGTAGCCATGTGGATGCCCCCTATCATTTCAATAATCAAGGTGCTACAGTTGATAAAATGGACTTGAAATATTTTATGGGAAATGGGTTAATTATTGATGTATCCTATAAAAAAAGTAAAGAGGAAATTATGCTAGAAGATATCTTAGAGTACGAAAGGCAAATTGTAGAAGTCGACATTGTCTTATTTAAAACAAATTGGTACAAAAAAGCGGGTGTGAAGGAATTTTATGAGCATCCTTTCCTCTCGAAAGAAGGAGGAGAATATCTCTTGTCGAAAGGAATTAAAACAGCAGGTATTGATGCGATTAATCTTGATAACACTGGAGGTAGAGAATTCCCCATACATGATATGTATTCAAATGCAGGCGGTGTCATTGCTGAAAATTTAGCACACTTGGATGCAGTAGATTTTGATTCTCCATATATTATTTTCCTGCCGTTAAAACTTATCGGGTGCGATGGTTCTCCTGTAAGAGCAGTAGCTATTGATTTTAATAAATAGGATCTGTAAAAAATATAAAGTGCATAAGAAATTTAATTCGTGAAGTCCAGGTTATTGATGTGGCCAAGCAATAAGCATTGGTCAAGAATGTCCGTGCAATTGAGTTATTGTCGTAGTTCCTTTCTAGGAATAAATTAATGACTGATTGGTATAAGTCAGCAAAGTGATGGGCAGGGCAGCCTACTTGGATGCATGTCTGTTCATATTGGTGATGTGAGATCGAATAAAGGATTGACCCTGCTTCTGCAGGGCTTGTTAGCATTTCATAACTAAACCAGGAGAATGGATAAAAATGAAAAAAGAAAACTTCGAAAATCGGGATTTCCTGAAATTGGCAGATTTTACACCAGAAGAGATCCTATACTTTTTGGATATAGCAGCCGACTTCAAGGAGCGGGTGAGACGACACGAACCACATCAGATTTTCCCCGGATACACCGCTGCAATGATTTTTGAAAAACCGTCGACACGCACCCGAACTTCATTTCAAGTGGCTTGCGCACATCTGGGCATTCAAAGTTTTTACATGCGGCCGGATGAGATGCAGCTCTCGCGCGGCGAGCCCATCAAAGATACCGCTCGCGTGATCGATCGTTATTGCGATGTACTGTTCATCCGCACCTTTGGACAACAGATCGTGGACGAATTCGCTCAATACATGCAGAAACCGGTGATCAATGCCTTGACTGACCAGTATCATCCTTGCCAGGGTCTGGCGGATTTGCTTACCATACGGGAACATAAGGGTGCTTTCAAAGGCTTAAAAGTTGCTTATGCTGGTGATGTGTGGAATGTTTGCCAGAGTTTGATGTGTGCATGCGCTCAAACAGGAATGGATTATTATTTGGCATATCCAGAAGGCTATGATCCATACCCTGAGGCTTTGACGAACGCCCGGCGTTTTGCGTCTGACTCTGGTTCGAAGATTGTCCTGACACATAATCTAAAAGAGGCGGTTGAAGGGGCGGATGTGGTCGTAGCAAATACTTGGTTCTCAATGGGTGGACCAGAAAAGACAAAGGAGCAGCGGAAGCAGGATTTTGAGCCTCTCCGGATTAATCCTGAGGTGATGACCTGGGCGAAGAAAGATGCCATCTTCATGCATTGTCTACCTGCATATCGCGGCAACGAGATGACTGAAGAAGTGATCGAAGGTCCTCAATCCGTTGTCTTTGATGAAGCAGAGAACCGCATGCATACTGAAAAGGCTGTCTTATACCTTGTATTGTCATAAAGATGGATGAGGTAACGATTATGGATAGCTATGTAAGCACTGGTTATGGGAAGCTTCGCAAGGTCTTGCTGTGCAAGCCGGATTATTTCGAGTTCCAACCCGTAAATGAGACCACTCGCCCCTTATTGGAAAAAGGGATAAAGGCTGATGTTCAGCGCGTGCGCTGCGAGCATCAAAACCTCGCGGAAGCACTGGTTGAAGCAGGTGCTGAAGTCATCTGGGTCAAACCCGATTCCGAGTCTAAATATCAGGTGTACACACGTGACCTGGGCACGGTTACTGCCAAGGGTGCCCTATTAGGCAAATTTCATTGGCCTCTACGCCATAAGGAGGTAGACCTGGCATTGGATATCATCACCCAACATATCCCTGTCTGGAAGCGTGCACCGGATGTATCAGAAGTGGTATTCGAGGGGGGTGATTTTATGTACATGGATGAAAGGACAGCTGTGATTGGTATGGGAGCGCGGACCACACCTGCCGGTGCCCAGTTCGTTGTGGAAAGCATGGCTGAGCTAGGTGTCGAGGCTATCCCGGTTAAATTTGACCCGCGCTTTTGCCATATCGATATGATTTTCAACGTAGTCGCTGAGAAGATATGCGTGGCCTGTGTTTCCGCACTCCCCAAGGAGTTCCTATCCCGGCTTAATGATGAAAAGTGGAGCATTATTGAGACAACTCCTGAAGATGTACTTGCTCTATTAGGTAACCTGTTTGCTGTGGATAAAGGAGTGGTGATTTCCCCAAAGCTTAATAAGCATATTAATGGTGAGTTACGAGCTCTGGGAGTGAGGATTATTGAAGTCGAGCTGGATGAGCTTCTCAAAGGTGGTGGTGGACCACATTGTATGACCTACCCACTGCTCCGTGATTAAAGGGTTATATGAATGGTTTCTGTCATAATCCTCATCCCTGAGCTATATCTAAGTATAGTATGGGGAAGTAGGCAATCGATATGGAAGGGCAATATTCCTTTTGGGCATTGGTTAGACACTCCAGACGCTCCATATCCCAGAAATGATAAAAATAGGCTACTAGTTCTTATTTTCCCCCCCCATGGACAGGATTATGGGTCGCCTTTCCTTGCTTCATACCGATGCATATCGGGTACACTGCGTGTACAATTCGGGTACAGATATGCTAGAACATTATGGTGATTTTGGCACAAATTAGACGTAATAGACAACTTTTTTCCCTTTTCCCCTACCTGCTCATCGATCGCACTGAAGAGGCCTCGGGTTCGAATCCGCCGGCAAGCGGCAGGTAACCCCGCCAGGTCCACCAAACTACCCTAAGAAATGGTCTCGCCAGGGTCGATATCCTCACTGACCATAGATTCGCTGCAGCTCCTAACTGATAGTGGATATATGGCTAACAATCACCAGGGTTATCACCGTTTGGTTATGACCTATTTTCAACAATACATAAATTGGTTAACATTATCCTTGGTAAGATGCGTGTAAGGAAATCCGGGTGTTTAAAATGCAAATATGCGGGACATATGTCCCTCCCACAACGGGACATCTGCCTATCGCTTCTAAACCCACAATCGTATATGATTATCATAGCCTGAGCAACGAAACACGGTCTATACCGGGCTCAAGCACCGCACTCATGATCTGCAAGGCGTAATCAAACGCTACTCACACGTTGGCCGGGACACTCCAGCTGGAGATTAGTACCGGCCAATTTATTTTAACCACTCATCAATGGAGGTTGCCATAATCAACGATGTCGTTCTCGAAGGGATTATCGTCAAGACCTGGAAGATTGATTAGATCGGATGGCCTTAATAGCCAGGATTGAGTGTAGATATGACTGCTACATGCGTATTGTGGGTAATGGCCTGCCTGAATTGCAAGCCGCTGTTTTCGTTCCTGGATGGTTTACGCGTTTGCATCAGGCATAGCTTGTGGATGAGTGAACAAAGAATAGAAGTGAACACTTTTTACATGAGGGAAGATATGGGACATACAGTGACAGAAGTCAAAATCGTCCTCCCGATGTCTCACAACATCTTGACAAGCACGGAGGAGGATATACAATGATGGGTAAGTTATTAAGTAGTGAGATCGATCCGCTCAAACTGATTATCTCAGTCGCAGAGCACTTGCACTTTTACAGATCTATCACCAGATTTATTAAGTCCGGCAGTATGTGCAGCTTAGGCTGCCCTGAGGGGGACTTATAAGCTGCTGAGAGGATACCCACCCTCTCCGCAGCTCGTAAACTTAACTAGCCCTTCTCAACATGGAGAGGGGTTTTTCTTATTATTCTATCTGTTGTCGTTAAAAAGATTGTATTTTATTTTTTGGTAAAAGTCGATAGGCAGATGTCCCGGGCTAATAGGGACAAATATCCCGTGCGTCTGTGGTTTTTCTTCAGTACTTGGTGAATGCTGACAAAGGGTGGAATTAACAATTTCAGAAAAATACTTGCACAAACAGCAAACAAAGGGAAGCAGATCATTAATTAAGATAAAATGATTGCATAGAAGATAATGCAAATACACAAATTGGGCTATATATATATTCACGAATATGAAGAATCCAAGAAATTCCGATAGGTGTAGAAATGACATTTCCAACAGTTAACGGTTCTAACTTGCTCAGGGAGAAGCTGACCTTGCCTCGGGATTTTCAAGGCAGTTTCAATCTGGTTTTCATCCCTTTCGAACAGTGGCAGCATATGGAAGTGGATTCCTGGATGGCTCTGGCCAAGGAATTGGAGGAGCAGTTTGACGATCTGGCTTACTATGAGCTGCCAACCATACAGAGCCGGAATACTTTATACAAGATGTTTATCAATGAAGGTATGCGGGCTGGCATCCCTAACCCAAAAACCCGTAAACGTACGATCACTCTTTATCTTGAAAAGGCGGATTTTCGCTCCGCTTTGGGTATGTTGGATGAAGAGCACATTTATATATTGGTTGTAGACCGCCAGGGGAATGAGTTTTTCCGCGCTCGCGGTCCGTATAGCCGCGAAGGAGAGGCAGCCCTGCGCCAGGCGCTTTCCCATCTCACCCCAGAAGCAGAGCCATGAGTTGCATGCAAGCAGTGATAAACAAACCATTGACCTGCCGGGAGTTGTTCTAAATAGGCAAATAGATGTTGCCATGACCTTTTCGCGATAAATTTGCCACTTTCTGGATCTAATTTAAATCCCTGGAGTATAAATCCCAAGAAGGAGTGGCTCCAGAAATACTGATGATTGAAGCCTTTTGTAAAAAGATGCTCGTCGGCGAATAAAAAATGTCATTAGAGGACAAAAAACAACGTCTCATATTGGTGACAGGCTCCACTGGCTACATTGGCGGGCGACTTATTCCACGCCTGCTAGAGCTGGGATACCCCATCCGTTGCCTGGTGCGCGATCCTGCCCCCTTGCAGAGATGTGCCTGGCGAAGTGCCGTCGAGATCGTTGCAGGTGACGTGCTCCAGCCAAATACTCTTGTGCCAGCCATGCAAGGAGTATCTGCAGCTTACTATTTGGTACACAGCATGTCAGCCGGTTCAGACTTTCACCAGCTTGACCTGATTGCCGCCCATAATTTTGGCACTGCTGCCCAGAGTGCTGGAGTCGAGCGAATCATCTTTCTTGGGGGCCTGGCTGAGACCACATCCAATTTATCAGAACACCTGCGCTCGCGTCTTGAAACAGGCAACGCACTGCGCAGCGCCGGCATCCCGGTGACTGAATTTCGAGCTGGAGTCATTGTGGGTTCTGGCAGCATCTCCTTTGAAATGATACGTTACCTGACCGAGCGTGTACCGGTAATGATCTGCCCGCGCTGGGTCTACACGCCCACCCAACCGATTGGCATTTGGGAAGTGTTGGAATACCTGGCGACTGCGCTGTCCGTGCCTGAGAGCTCTGGACGCATTCTCGAGATCGGCGGATCTGAAGTCATTACGTACGGAGAAATGATGATGGTTTATGCCGATGTTCGAGGTCTTAAACGTTGGATGGTGCCTGTTCCAGTTCTGACACCGCGTTTATCATCCTACTGGGTCAACCTGGTCACTCCCATCCCGGCAGCCATTGCCCGCCCACTCATCGAAGGCTTACGTACCGAAAGTACAGTACATGATCCCATCGCCAGGCAGCTATTTCCCCACATCCAGCCGGTAGATTATCGTACTTCGGTGGAGCGGGCACTCACCCACTTGGAGCCGGGTAAGATCGACTCCACCTGGAATGACGCTTTAGTTACCACCTTGGGCGATGAAGCTCCTGTCACTATAACTATTCACGAAGGCATGATTTTTGAGCATCACACGCGCGTTGTCCCAGCCTCAATGGAAGCTGTTTATCAAATCTTCACAGGCCTGGGGGGAAAGCGGGGATGGTTTAATATTAACTGGGCATGGAGGGTTCGCGGTTTTCTGGATCGGATGTTTGGTGGGGTAGGCTTCCGGCGTGGGCGCCGCGATCCGGATGAATTGCAGGTGGGAGATGCAGTTGATTTTTGGCGGGTTGAAACCCTGGAGCCAGGACAACTGCTGAGATTGCGGGCCGAGATGAAATTGCCAGGAATAGCCTGGTTACAGTGGCAGGTCACCCCAAGAGAAAAGAAAAAAGCATTGCTCTTGCAAACTTCTTTCTTTGCTCCCAAGGGATTGTTGGGATGGTTGTATTGGTATGCGGCCTACCCGCTTCACAAATTGATCTATAGGACGCTTATAGAGCAGATTGCAACTCGGGCAATAAGCTTGAAATCTAAACAAGACTGATCACCATTGGAGCAAAACATGGTGCGATACTATTTCAAACTTTACCTTGCAACTCTGATCGCATTCTTCGCGATTGATATGGTTTGGATTGGACTTGTAGCACGCACATTTTACCGGAATTCCCTTGGTTTCTTGTTGACTCCCACAATCGACTGGTTTGCCAAGGTACTTTTCTACCTGTTGTTCATCCTGGGGATCCTGGTATTTGTAGTTGTGCCTGGGTTACAGGATAACTCACTTAAGGCAACCCTACTACGTGCAGTATTGTTTGGACTTGTAACATATGCCACTTATGACCTTACCAATCTTGCAACCGTGAAAAACTGGCCTGTCCTGATCACGGTGATAGATATGGCCTGGGGAACAGTCTTGAGTGTTTTGGTAAGTTATGTCAGTTTTATGGCGGGCAAGCGGCTTATTTAATGCGATAATCAGTGATCAATCTATTTGCTTGGAGGAGAAAATAAAATGGCAACCAAAAGTAACGGAACAGACAATTCAATAAGCGCAACGGATCGCAAGTTTACCGGACTGCGGCGCTTCAACCTGGTCATGGGATTCCTGCACCTGGTCCAGGGTATCCTCATGATCGTGATCAGCAATGACAAAACTTACCCCATCTCCACCAATTACCTAAATTTTGATATTGCCACCCGCTCGCTCAAGCCCAACACTGAGCTTTTCTATCAACTCCCGTTTGGGGTAGCCGTTTCCTTCTTCCTGCTCATCTCGGCTGTAGCGCATTTCTACCTGGCGACAATTGGCTACGAGCGCTATGTGGCAAACCTGAAGAAGGGTATGAACCCGGTGCGCTTTTACGAATATGCTCTTAGCTCTTCGCTGATGATCGTTTTGATCGGCATGCTGATTGGGCTTTGGGACCTGGGCGCGCTCATCCTGATCTTCGCTCTCAATGCCATGATGAATCTGTTTGGCATCATGATGGAGCTGCACAACCAGCACACCGAGAAAACGAACTGGACGGCTTTTATCTACGGCTGCATCGCTGGGATCGTGCCGTGGATCGTGATCATGCTCTACTTCGTGGGTGCGGTCAATTCTGGGGATGCCAAACCGCCACCATTTGTCTACGCCATCGTCCCGACATTGTTTGTCTTCTTCAATATCTTCGCTATCAACATGGTCTTGCAGTACAAGAAGATTGGCCCATGGAAGGATTATCTGTTTGGGGAACGCGTCTATATCATCCTGAGCCTGTCGGCAAAAACCGTGCTGTGCTGGCTGATCTGGACCGGCACCCTGGCCCCTGTATAGTGCAATCTGCTTTTGGCCCTATTCACGTAAACACGGATTCGGATTACTGAAACTGTTGGTCGGTCATTTGGAGAAGGGTATTCAAGAATCGTTCTGGCGTTGCCCCACTTGAGGCACCAAAATGGTCTCAAACTTGTAATTTCGTCCCACTTTCGAGTACGCTGCTGAAATGCCTATCTAAAAGTAGGAGAAAAATCCAAGAATCGGGCTGTTTTTGTTGCACAAGTGGGACAAAAATTCTAAAAGCCGGCCTTAAAAATGACTGAATCATAAGTGAAAGTTAAAGGTACTCATTTCAAGAAAACAACCGATCGTAATGCGCTCATCGTTTTCCCAATTTTGATCGTGATCGGCCTGTTGGTGGCGGCTGCCGGCAGCCAGGGTGGCTGCCAGGTTGCAGGGATCCCGGTCTTTGCCCTGCTGGTCGGCCTGACCTTTCTCATCCAATGGCTGGTCTTTATCCCGGCTTACTGGCGGCAAACCGAGAAGTCCTTCGACCTGACAGGCAGCCTCACTTATATCACCGTCAGCACGCTGGCCCTGTTTTTGAGCACTGGCGTGGATGGCAGAGCGATCCTGGTGTGGGCGATGGTTGTGATCTGGGCAGTCCGGCTGGGTACCTTCCTGTTCAGTCGCATTAAAAAAGCGGGCAAGGATGATCGTTTCGATGAGATCAAACCTTCTTTTATCCGTTTCCTGAACGTATGGACTATCCAAGGCTTGTGGGTTACCTTCACGATGGCAGCTGCGCTGGTCACGATCACCACGGCCAACCGCAAAGAGCTGGATCTGTTTGCCATGATCGGCTTCCTGGTGTGGGTTTTCGGATTTACGATGGAGGTAGTAGCTGATTATCAAAAAAGCCGCTTCAATGCCGATCCCAATAACAAAGGTAAGTTCATTCGATCTGGCCTGTGGTCTCGCTCCCGCCACCCAAACTACTTCGGAGAGATCGTCTTGTGGATTGGCGTCATGCTCATCGCCCTGCCGGTTCTGCAAGTCTGGCAGTGGGTGGCCCTGATTTCCCCGGTCTTTGTCACCCTGCTTCTAACCCGCGTCAGCGGCATTCCACTGCTCGAAAAGAAGGCTGACCAGAAATGGGGTGGTCAGGCAGATTATGAAGCCTATAAAAAACGAACGCCTATATTGATTCCCCGAGTTAACGCGAGCCGTTGAAACTGTCGAAAAAGTATATGTGGATTCGCGTAAAAAGGTAAGATTCGGTATACTCCTGGCAAGCACAAAGTGCGGAGGAACCGATGGCCAAATACAAAGCCTACAA
>Ga0315289_10007825_pt1 | contig 15514 bp, 9 predicted proteins | sample YL17G11_40_MG_FD_203452 | JGI IMG/M metagenome (GOLD analysis project Ga0315289, IMG submission 203452) | Sediment microbial communities from Yellowstone Lake, YNP, Wyoming, USA - YL17G11_40 | ecosystem: Environmental > Aquatic > Freshwater > Lake > Sediment | place: USA: Wyoming | collected... | reverse complement strand
ACCTGTGCGGCGAAATCTTGCGGCAAGGCAAACCGATCCAGCCGGAACTAGGCCTGTTGCTGGAGAACTGCAACGAGTTGACGATCCCTTATTCCGCGACCTACTGGAGCCGACAGTTCGGCGAAGTCGATCACGGCTTGGTCGGCGCGCGGGGCGTCGGTTTGTTCTCCTACCTCTACCATGAATACGTTACCGCCATCGGCGCGGCGTGCGTGCAGGGCCAAGGCGCGCACGGCACGCGGCCGTCGGCGGAACTGCGTTGTTACGTGCTGGGGAACAATCTGACGCGCGGGCTGATTCCCGGCCCGTTCATCCAGGACGTGCCGCTACAGCCGACCGACGACTGGCACCGCATGGTTTCCGCCGCGTACTTCGCGTTCTGCAGACCGTACGCGCGCTTCCCGGAGTATCTGCTGCGCGGCAGCACCTGCCGGCCACCGACGATTGCGTGCGAGCAGCAGGAAGTCTGGTTTTATCGGCAAGGCGCGCGGGCGCAGTCGCTGAAACCCGGCGGGCCGAAGCTGGACCCGAAGCTGGACCAGGCGACAATCAGGCTGCCGGTTGTCACCGCCGGCAGCTTTGCCGCAGAGGACGGTTCCATCGGCACGGTGATCGTCAACATGACCGCGCAGCCCCGGGAGGCGAAGGTCAAACTGAGCGCTGGTGGACGCTCGGCTGTGCTTTATCGCGCCGATCGGGTGGAGCAGAGACATTGGCAGTCGTCGCCGGCCGAGATCGGGCTTTCACTGGAGCCGTTCGGCGTGCGGATGCTCGTGCTGCGGTAGACTCACGCCAGGGCAAGCAAGATCATGGAGCCACGCCACGAGAATCGTTGTGCCGGCGGCAAGCAACGCCGTAATCAACAGCCCATTGGTGAGAGCCGCTGCCAAAATCCATGGTCGTCTCACCCCCTGCCCCGCAAAGCGGGAAAGGGGAGTTTGCTCAAAGCCCTTTCGGCCTCCGCGCCTCGTCACTCTCCCTTCTTCGGCGGGCCGCCCTCGGTGTAGAGGATGTGAAGGTCGATGGTGCCGGAGCGACTGGAATTGAAGCAGATCCGCTTGCCGTCGGCGCTGGGCCGCGGCAGCGGCTGGGCCCAGAACATGTCGCCCGATCTGCCGCGCCCGCCTGGCGCGGAGTATACGGTCCCTGTACGGGCGAGATACTTGGTGGTGCCATCCAGCCGGAGCATCAGAATCTCATCAAACGGCGGTTCGTAGGTCCCCGGCGCATTCTTGGCCCCGGCCCCCGGCCGTGCGGCGCCGCGGGCCCTTGCGGGTGGGTTCTTGGCCGGGGGCGTCGGCCTGCCGGCTCGATCACTTCGCTCCGGCCTGTCCTTGGACGGCGTATCCGTGGCTGGTGTGTCCTGGGCAGCCTCCCGGCCTCCACGAGGGGTCTGCGCCGGCACGTCCTTGGCTGTCGCACTGGGCCCCGAGGGAAAGAAACCCGCCACGAACCAGTCGCTCTGCTCCCTCGGCCACGACAGGTGCAGATTATGGAAGTGGGCTTTCTCTCGCGGCACGCTGAAGAGCACCCGGTCGCCCGCCCCGTCCAGGTTCACCACGTGGATCTCCAGGGGCGTGCTCGGTTGACCGCGTCCGCCGGTGGGCAGTTTGAAATAGGCCAATGTGCCGTCGGGCGACCAGTCGTAGTGCCCGCCGGCGCCGATGGCATCGAACTTGTGGACGACCTGGCCCGTGTCGTCGTAGACCACGATGCCTCCCTGGGATGGCTGGGAACCTCGGTACGCCGTGTCAATGTAGTTGCGGCAGCCGAGGTAGTGCGGCTTGTCCCAACTGACAACACAGCCCTCCGGTATGGTGATCTTGAAGGTCCGCTCGTCGCTCATCTCAGGCAGATGATAGCTCCGGAACACGCGGTCGCTGGTAACCACCAGGATGCGGTCGCCGCTCTGGTTGCAGGAGGGCCCGTTGGGCATGAGCCCGAGCGGCGCGAACGATTTCAGCAGTTCGGCCTGGCCCTCGACGACGCTGAAGCGGTACAGGTCCGAACCTTTCCAGGTGTAGAGGACGTCCGGGTTGTTGCGGTCCCAGCAGAGCCGCCAGTCGTATTTGCTGATCGGGAAAAGCTCCTGCAGAAATACCCCGTCGCCATCGTAGAGGCACACCCGCCAGTCCTTCTGCCCCAGGTCGGATTGGATGCCGAGCATCCGCGAGCCGTCGGCGTTCCAGGGATCGCGATAGTAGTAGAAGTTGTGCTCGTGACCGTCGTCCTTTCGAAGCTGCCGAATCGTCGCGCCGTAAGTCGGATCGGTGTAGTCGACGATCTGGGGCGGACCGACTTTCATCGGCACGGCTGACTGCTGAACCACAGGTGGGGCAGCGCCGTCGCCACGTCCGCCGGGCGAGGCTTGCGGCCGCGCCGGCTGCGGCTGATCGGCCGCTGGGGCGGCATCGCGGCCGCGACCGCGCCCGGCCCCCCGTGCGGGCGCCGGCTGCGGCTGATCGGCCGAGGGCGCGGCGGCCGAACCACGGCCGCGTCGAGGCGCAGCGTCCGGCGACGCGACCGGCTGGCCCGCCGCCAGCACCAGGTCGCCTTGGAGATTGCCGCGGCAGTCGTTGCCGGTGATGGTGTTTTCGCGGCAGCCCGCCAACTCCTCAATGCCGTGCTTCTGGGTCTTGTTCTGCTGGTCGTCGAAGCAGCGATTCTCCCGCACCACGCTCAGCGAAGTCTTGGTCAAGAGGATGCCGCTGTATTGTCCGGGGGCGGACTGCGAATTGTTGCGGCAGATGTTCTTGGCGACGGTGTTGTTGTCGCCGTCGCAGAGCAGGATGCCGCTTTGGCCGTTCTCCGCGCAGACGTTGTTGGTGACCAGATTGTATTTGTCGCCCGAGTCGCCCAGCCCACCAATGCCGTTGTGCTTGTTGCCGACGAGTTGGTTTTCGCTCACGGTCACCCGCTGCACCCCGGCGCAAAAGTACAGACCATCGCCACCGTTGCCGCGAGAAATGTTGTGGGAGAACACGCTGTCGTGCAAGCCCCCGCCGGGGTGAAGCCCGATGCCGCCGCACTTCTGCACCACGCAGTCAGCGACGGTGTTATGGCCGGCGCTGGGGCCCTTGACCGCGCCGCCCTGCACGCTGATCCCGTCGCTCAGCCAGCCCGCTACCGAACACCCTTCCACCCGCGAATCCGCCACGAAGTTCAGATGGATGGCCGCAACGTGGAAGGGAAGGACAATCGCCCATTTTGCGCGGGGGTTATCGAGCGGGCCGTAGATGCTGAGGTCGCGGACGGCGTCGTCTTTGATGTCGAGGTCCTTGATGACGATTTTCGACGCCCTGTCGGCGGTAAGCGCGGGGAAGGCGTGGATCACGAATCCCATTTTGGTCGCATCGCAAGTGCGAGGCATCGGCCGATCCAGCAGCAACTCGCTGCCCTGCACGGCGGTGATGATCGCCTGGACGACGTTCCATCCCATGGCGTCCTTGTCGCGGATGGCCACCTGATCCCCCGCGCCGAATCCGCTGGCGTCTACCACCCGCACCGACTGGCTCCCTTGTCGGGCGGTGGCCGCCAGCCGGCTTTCCGCATGTTTCTTCTTGCGCAGGAGCGTGCTCGGACCGGCGCCTTGAAGCGTTACGTTGCTGCGCAGGTGAATGGACTGCCGCAGCACGTACGCGCCCGCGGGAATCGTCACGACGCCACCTTTTTCCGGAAGCGCGTCGACGGCCTGCTGGAGGCCCGCCGTGGGGGATGTGCGGTCGGCATAGTCTGCCGCGTTGACGACGTTGCACTCCGCGGCGGTCAGGGCCGGTTCCGCCGGCGAAGCGGCCGCGGCGCAGACCATCAACAACAGTCCGATCAAAAGTCTTACACGCATTGTCGTATCCTCTGAATTGAGGGTGGTTGCGTTGACCTAAGTGGTAGTCCTTCGTCTATTACTTTCCTGCGCTATCCAGCCCCGCGACAGGGCCTTCTGTCATTCGGTCAAGTTGTGGTAAGTGCATCCGTTTCACGGCAGTGGACTTATTCTAGCAGAAGCACGTCTGCCTCCTCGAGCACGGGAACCACAACCTTCAAATCATTGCCGGACTTAATAACCTGCAAGGCCTTGCCCGTGGCTGCGGAGGTGACTTTGGCGGCGTCGCCCGCGCCGCGGATGGTTACCTTAAGGTCTTGGAAGGGCAGCGTCTCCTTGAGGGGCCGCGAACGCCCTTGCCGCTCCTGGGTGCCGGAGACGCGGAAAGCCCAGTTGACCAGGGTCACGGCCCGCCGGCCCGAGGCGTTGTTCTTCAGCAGCACGCCTTCGACCAACGGCTCGGAGGCGTCTACCACGGGCTTGACCCGCTCCAGGGCCGGCCCGGCCACGTAGGCGCGATGTTCGGCGTCGAAGTCCTGCGTGAAATCGAAATCCTGCCGTCGCGCCTTCGCATGGTATTCCAGCCCGGGGAAGAAGCCGACGACATAAACGTGCCCCTTGCCGTACGCGTGGCGAGTCACGGCGGCACCGTCGCCGAACCTGGCCAGCACCTCTGTGCCGGCGGCCGGCAAGAGTTGCTCGCGCCCAACCACCGGAGTGAACGAGCCCTTCAGCGGGCCACTGCCGGGCGATCCAGCCGCTCCAGAAAAGCCCGGCCAGGAGACATCCAATCCCCAAGGCGACCAGCCACACAACCTTGCGCGGGCTCCGCTGCGACGAGCGGAGCAACTGCCCGGCAAACACCCCCAGCATGGCCGTCGAAGCGTGGCCGAGGATGCCGAGGATCCAGCCGATTTGCCGCTCTCGCCACTTGCCTGCCAGATACTCCGTGATCCAGTCGCCCAGGTTGCAGCCTTCCCGGAACTGGCCGATCTCGTGTCCGGGCCCCGGCACAAAGGCTTGACAACGGAAAGGACGCCGGTCGCCTACCGCGGCCCGTTGTGCGCCGCAGGCAGGAATTCCCGGATTACTTGCTGCTGGTGGCCGTTGGCTGATAGCGGTCCCGTAGGGCAAGATTGACCTCCAACACGTTGACAAGCGGCACGCCGACCAGGCCGCCCAGTGGCGCATGGCTCTTGTCCCGCAGCAACTGCTCGATTTGGTCATGCAGCCCTTTCTCGTTGGTGGTTCCGGTCTTCTTTGCCCAAGCGGCAGCGACGCGATCCAGTTGCCAAAGGGCGCCCATCAGGGTGATGTCGGGGTCAAGGCCCGAACCGGAGGCCGTCACCATGTCGGCAGGGACACGCTCCAGGTCCACGTCGGGATGTTCCCGGAGCCACATGTCGAAAAAGCCGGCCTGGATGTCCGTGCCTTCCTTCACCGGCTCGATGCTCTTCTCGGTCTTCCCGTCCGGCGCCTTGTGCTCTACGGCACTGGGGAAGGTGCCTGGATGGGTCTTGGAGTAGTCCGTGAAGAACGGCACGGCCAGGTCTTCGGGCTTCGGCTCCGGCGTGCCGGGATTGGCTTTGATCCACTGGGCTACTTCCGCCGAGTGCGTCTTCTGCCAGTCGGACACATACGCGGCGTTCAGCTTGTCCGCTTTGATCCAGTGCTGAGCGACGGCCGGATGCAGGGCCGCCCACTGGGCGACAATCCCCGGTTTCCCGTCAAATTGGTCCTTCTGGAACCAGCTTTCGATGTCAGGACCGACCGGCTGAGCCGTCTTCGGGCCGCTGCGGTATTTCACGATGGGGCCAAGCCGGCGTGCCACGCGGTCGCGAAGCAAGTAATTGCTGGCCGCCCAGTTGGAAGCGCCGGAGGCAACAGCGTTGTAGGATGCCGCCGAAGGCCGGGGCTGCAAATACTCGTCGGCGGTGAACGGCTGCGCGATGAGTTCCGAGCCAACCGGATTGCCTTGCGAATCGGTGAGGAGGCCTCCTTGGGCCTTGTCGTGGAACGCCGTCTGCCCTATGCCCAAGAGCACCAGCGGATACAACACCGAGCACAGCAGCACGGTAAGCACCAACAACCAAAGGTTCGCGCGAAGATGAGCGGTCATGTTTTGGCTCCGAGTGTCGTGAAGAGCTAAACCAGGTGCAGCGCAACGAGGATCAGGTCGATCAGTTTGATTCCAATGAACGGCGCGATCACACCGCCCAGCCCCCAGATCAGCAGATTGCGGCGGAGCAGGGCGTCTGCCCCCACGGGACGATACTTGACCCCTTTCAGCGCGATCGGGATCAAGAGCGGAATAATGATCGCGTTAAAGATCACCGCCGAGAGGATCGCCGAGGTGGCGGAATGAAGACTCATAATGTCCAGCGGTTTCAACCAAGGCAGCGTGGCGGCAAACAGGGCCGGGATGATGGCAAAATACTTGGCCAGGTCGTTGGCAATGGAGAACGTGGTCAGCGCCCCGCGAGTCATGAGCAGTTGCTTGCCGATTTCCACCGTTTCGATGAGCTTCGTGGGGTCGCTATCGAGGTCCACCATGTTGCCCGCCTCCTTGGCGGCCTGCGTGCCGGAGTTCATGGCCACGCCCACATCGGCCTGGGCTAGGGCCGGGGCATCGTTGGTGCCATCGCCCATCATGGCGACGAGCTTGCCCCCCGCCTGCTCCTTACGGATGTAGGCGAGCTTAGCTTCCGGCGTAGCCTCGGCGATGAAATCATCCACACCTGCCTGCGCAGCGATCGCCGCAGCCGTGAGGGGGTTGTCGCCCGTCACCATCACCGTCCGCAAACCCATCCGCCGCAAGCGTGCGAACCGCTGGGCAATCCCCGGCTTGAGAATGTCTTCGAGGACAACCATCCCGGCAACGCGACTTCCCTGGCTGACCAGCAGCGGGGTCGCGCCTTTCGCGGCCACCTCAGCTACGGCCCGTTCGGCTGATGCGGGCACCGATCCGTTCTGCTTCTGTGTGTGACGGATGATTGCGTCGGGTGCCCCCTTGCGGATTTGATGGCCGTCCGGCAGGTCGATGCCGCTCATGCGTGTCTGGGCGGTGAAAGGGACGAACCGCGCGCCCGGTGGGACGGGAGCCTCGCCGTTGGCCGCCCACGTATCTTGCCGGTCCAGATCATCGCCTCGGGGCCGGGAAAAGGGGACAGTCCCCATTTGCCGGAACGACCCGGAAGGTGCTTCGCACAAATGGGGACTGTCCCCTTTTCCCGCCACGAAGTTGTGAAACAACTCCACGATACTCTTGCCTTCAGGCGTCGCGTCGGCGGAAGATGCCTGGGCTGCCAAGTGGCCGACCTCGACCGCGGTGAAGCCGTCGAAGGGCACGAACTGCGTCGCCCGGCGGTTCCCCACGGTGATCGTTCCCGTCTTGTCCAAGAGCAGCGTGTCCACGTCGCCCGCCACTTCCACCGCCTTTCCGCTCTTGGCCATGATGTTCGCTCGCAAAGCGCGGTCCATACCCGCGATGCCGATGGCCGCCAGAAGAGCGCCGATCGTCGTGGGAATCAGGCACACCAGCAGGGCCACCAGCGTGGGGACGTCGGTGCCCAGGCTCAAGACCCGCTCGCTGGCGCCGAGGTAATCCTTCATGTACAACTCGACGTTGTAGGCCATCGGCCAGAGCGTGGCGGTAACGATCAGGAAGATCAGTGTGAACGCCGCCAGCACCAGCGACAGGGCTATTTCATTGGGAGTCCGCTGCCGGATGGCCCCTTCCACGAGCGCGATCATGCGGTCGAGAAAAGAACCGCCGGGGCTGGCGGTGATCTCGACGACGATCCGATCCGAGAGAACCCGCGTGCCCCCGGTGACGCCCGAACGGTCGCCGCCGGCCTCGCGGATGACGGGGGCTGACTCGCCGGTAATCGCCGACTCGTCGATGGAGGCTACTCCTGCGATGATCTCGCCATCGCCGGGGATCACTTCGCCGGCGACCACTTCCACCCTGTTTCCCGCGAGGAGTTCCGTCGAGATCGTTTGCTCCGCGGTCCCATCCGAGCGGAGGCGACGGGCCGGAGTGGCCCGCCGCGTCTTCCGCAAGGCATCGGCCTGGGCCTTGCCGCGGGCCTCCGCAATGGCCGAGGCGAAGTTTGCGAACAGCAGGGTTGCCACGAGCCAGAAATCCAGGGCCCAGAGATACAAGAGATATCGGATGCCCGCCGCGTTTTGGTAGCTTTGGTAGTCCAGAAGCTTGGCCACTGTGTAGCTGAGGGTCAGCACCGTTCCGACCTCCACCACGAACATCACCGGGTTCTTCCACTGGATGTTGGGGCGGAGCATGACGAGCGACTGCCAGCAGGCCGACTTCAGCAGTTCCGGCGCAAACAGGCCGGCCTTGCGACTGCGCCGCCGCACGAGCTTGAGTTCTTCGGGCGTAGAGCCGCTCACGGGCGGTTCCTTCATGAGCGTGCTGGACATGTCTTCTTTGTTCCTTGTCTGGCGAGCTTGTTTCCTGCTGGTTTCCATCGCGGTCGTCTAACCTCCGAACGGAATCGGCCCGAAGTGCTCGGCGACCGGTCCGAGCGCGGCCACCGGGAGAAAGAGCAGCGCCCCAACGAGGATGATGGTGCCTAACAGGACGCACGCGAACGTGAACGTGTCAGTCCGCATGGTGCCGACCGTAAAGGGAGTCGGCTTTTTCCTGGCCAGGCTTGCCGCGAAAGCCAGGGGCGCGATCACCGGGATGAAGCGGCCGAGCAACATCACCAGGCCGGCCGCAATATCCCAGTACGGACTTTCCGGGGCGGGCGTGGGGTTGTCGTTGGCGCCGTAGGTGTCGCCGAGCCCTTCAAAACCCGAGCCGTTGTTGGCTGAGGACGAAGTGAATTCGTAAAGGACTTCGGAAAACCCGTGGGCACCCGGATTGTTCATCGCTTTGTTGCCCCAGTCGGTCGCCGCAAACAGCCCGGTGGGCATCAAGATCAAGATCGGATGCGTCAGCAGAGCGATCATCGCCAGCTTCATCTCGCGGCCTTCAACCTTCTTGCCGAGGTACTCGGGCGTGCGTCCCACCATCAGTCCGGCGATAAATACGCCGACGATCAGGTACAAGAGCAGGTTAATCATCCCCACGCCCTTGCCGCCGAACACGCAGTTGAGCCACATGCCGGTTAGCGGCGTGAGCCCCGCCAACGGGTTCAGGCTGTCGTGCATGCAGTTCACGGAGCCACAGGTAATGGCGGTCGTACAGGCCGCAAACGTGGCCCCGGCCGAAGTGCCAAAGCGAAGCTCTTTGCCCTCCAGGTTTCCCAGATTTTGGTCCACAGGAAGCCCGGCTAGCCCCGGGTTGGGGTTCAACGTATCCCAATACACGCCCCAGCCGATCATGGCGAGCATGAGTACCATCATCACGCCGAAGATGACCCAGGCGTGACGCATGTTTTGGAGCATACGGCCGAACATGAGAACCAGGGCGAAGGGGAAGATGCAGAAGTTCATGACTTCCAGCAGGTTGCTCCATGCGCTAGGGTTCTCGTAAGGATGCGACGAATTGGCCCCGAAAAAGCCGCCGCCGTTCGTCCCTAGATGCTTGATAGGGACAATAGCGGCCACAGGACCGCGGGCGATCTGTTGTTGGAGTTGCGGCTGGCCGTTCTCGTCCAGTCCCATCGCGCCGGGCTCGACGGTCGCGACTGCCGCGCTGCCATCGAGCGTCATGGGGACGCCATCAGCCATGAGCAGCACGCCCATCACCAGAGCAGCGGGCACGAACGTGTAGGCCACCACGCGCCACATGTCCAGATAGAAGTTGCCCATGTGTGGCTCGCTGCGCAGGGCGCGGATGATCGCCGTCAAACAGCAGAAGCCCACGCTGGCCGACACGAACATGTACCAACAGATCGTAAACAACTGGCTGAAATACGAGAGATGCTGCTCGCCGGAGTAGTGTTGCAAGTTAGTGTTCGTGAGGAACGAGCAGACCGTGTTGAAAATCGTGGTGGGGGCCAGCATGTGCTTATCGTCCGGGTTCAGCGGGAAGGCGGGCTGTAGAGACAGCACGACGAACCCGAAGGCGAACATCACCGTGTTGAACAGGAGCATGGAGACGGCATACTGCTTCCAGTTCTGCGGCCCCGTGTCCACGCGGGCCTCGATCCAACGCAGGAACCGCGGCGCGTGGTAACGCCCGTCCATAATCCAGGCCAAATAACGGCTCAGCGGAATCGCTAGTGCGGTTGTCACCGCCAGGATCAGGAACGGAAGAAACCAGACCTGGAACTGGAACATCGTAGAGCGCCTTTCACAATTGCCAGACGGCCCTCACCCTCGCCCCTCTCCTACCTGCGGGAGAGGGGAGTCGTTAGAACCACTCGGGCCGCACCAGCGCGGCAAACAGGTAGAGCAGAAGCAGCACCGTTACTACGGCTGTCAGCCAGGTCAAAACGCCCATGTCACATCCTTTCATACCTTGTCACAAGCGGACACGCAGGCGAACAAGAAAGCGAATGTCGCCAACCCCAAAAGAAACATCGCCGGCAACCAAATTGTCAGGTCCATAGGTCTTGCTCTGATATGCTCTTTGATGGCTTGCCCGCTACGGCACCGTATCTGCACCCTCCCTTTTGCATCCAGCGTGCCGCAACAGAGCCAAGAGACGTAACTGGCTAACAAGACACAACTTATGTAAAATGACCTGTGGGCAGTACGGCCTCTGGGCATTGCAGATCGCACGATGAGTCGGGCAAAATGCACGACGGCCGATTGACGGGGCTTGGACGCGGACCATGAACATCCTCGTGATTGACGACGACGCCAGCCTGCGGCGGACTCTTCGCACGTCGCTTGAGGTGCTCGGGCACCAGGCGGTCGAGGCCCGCGACGGTGCGCAAGCCTTGGAACTCCTCGCGCGACGGCCCTTCGAGATGGCCCTTTTGGACCTGCGTCTGGCCCAGGAACAGGGCTTGGACCTGTTGCCGAAGCTTCTGGCCTTGGCCGCGGGCATGCAGGTGGTAATGGTTACGGCCTATGCCACCATCGAAACGGCAGTGGAGGCCATGCGGCGTGGGGCCTTCGACTATCTGCCCAAACCCTTCACCCCTGACCAGCTTCGTGTCGTGTTGGACCGAATCAGCCGCATGCGCCGGCTACAATCGCAAGTAGATGAGTTGGAGGAGCAAGTCCGCTCGGTCGTGCCGGAGGTTGATCTGCAAACGACCGAGCCGAAGATGCGGGAGGCTTTGGATGTGGCATTCAAGACCGCGGGCAGCGAGGCGACCATTCTGCTGCGCGGCGAGAGCGGCACGGGCAAGGGACTTCTTGCGCGGGCGATCCATGCCCGCAGCCAGCGCGCCGCCAATCCCTTCGTCACGGTCCACTGCCCGAGCCTCTCCGCCGAACTGCTGGAGAGCGAACTGTTCGGGCACGTGCAGGGCGCATTCACCGGCGCAGTGCGAGATACTGTTGGAAAGGTGACCACGGCGGAAGGCGGCACCCTGTTTCTCGATGAGATCGGCGACTTGCCGCTGGCTTTGCAGCCGAAGCTCTTACGGCTGCTCCAGGAACGGTGCTACGAGCGGGTGGGAGAAACGCCGACGCGGGCGAGCAATGTCCGTATCCTCGCGGCCACCAACCGCAACCTGGAGGCCGAGCTTGCCGCCGGCCGCTTCCGCGAAGACCTCTATTACCGGTTGAACGTCATCGAAGTGACCGTGCCGCCATTGCGCGACCGGCCAGGCGACATCCTGCCATTGGCGGAGCACCTGCTGCGGTTCTTCGCCCGGCAAAACGCCAAGCCTATCTCGGGGTTTGCCGAGCCGGTGCGAGATGCCCTTCTCCGCTACCCCTGGCCCGGAAACATCCGCGAGCTGCGCAACGCCATCGAGCGGGGAGTCATTCTCGCCGCCGGCCCTGTCGTCGCGTTGGCCGACTTGCCGTCGCAGATCGCGAGCACGAACCAGATCGACCAGGGGGCTACTCAGCCCATGACGCTGGACCAGATGGAGGCCGAGCACATCCGTCGTATCCTGGCCTCCGCGGCGACGATTGAGGAAGCAGCTACGAAGCTGGGCATCGACCCGAGCACGCTGTATCGAAAACGGAAGAAGTATGGGATTTAGCAGTTTCCGCGAAACTGAAACAACCCTCACCCCCGGCCCCTCTCCCAAAGGGAGAGGGGAGCAAATATGACTTTTCGCCGCCGAATCATTGTGGCAATGGTTCCCCTGTTTGCCCTGTTGGTGGCCCTCGGCGGAACCGGGACCGTTCTGATTTACCATCTCGGCAATCGCATTGATGAGATTTTGCGCGAGAACTACGATAGCGTGGTCTACATGCGCGACCTGAATGAGGCCCTGGAACGCATCGACTCCTCGTTCCAGTTCGCGCTGGCCGGACGGGAAAAAGAATCTTACAAGCAATACCAGGCAAATTGGAGACTGTACGACGCCGCCCTATCCAAGGAGCAACACAACATCACCTTACCCGGGGAAGGAAAACTGGTCGACAACCTGACAACACTGAGTGACCATTATCGCCGTCAAGGAGAAGATTTTTTCCAACGCGCGGGCCAGCCACGGGACAAGCTCTACTTTGGCGAGCAGCATGGACTGGGGCTCTACGGCAGATTCCGCGAGATCAAAGCGGTCGCGGGCGAGATTCTGCGGATCAACCAGGACAAGCTGGAAGAGGCAAACCGGCAGGCGCGCCGCTTGGCCCATTCCTCCCTGATCTGGTATGGCGGCGGTTTAGCGATCGGTATTGCCCTGGCCGTATTCCTCGTGGCCAGCACGATTCGCACGATCCTGTACCCGATTCGCGCCGTCACCGAATCGGTCGCGGCCATCGGCGCAGGCGACCTGGATCAACTCGTTCCCGTCTCGTCAGAGGATGAATTGGGGCAACTGGCTAGCGCCTTCAATTCCATGGCCCGCCAGCTTCGTGATTACCGCCAGTCGCACAAGGCGCAGTTGATCCGCGCGCAGCAGACGAGCCAGGCCACGATCAACTCCTTCCCCGATCCCGTGCTCGTGGTCGATCGGCAGCAACACGTGGAACTGGCCAATCCGATGGCGCACCGCATCTTTGGGGTTGTGCCGATCGAGGCGGAGGATGGGACGCCGCTCGTTTGGCAGCCGCCCGAGCAACTGCGGCAACCTCTGGCGGATGTTCTGCAAAACCGCCGCGAGTACCTGCCGCAGGGATTCGACAAGGCCGTCGTGATCCAAATGGGAGAGGACAACCACTTCTTTCTGCCGCGCATCCTGCCAATCCGCGATGCGGACGGCGCGACGGTTGGTGCAGCAGTGCTTCTTGAGGACATCACCCGCTTTCGCCTGCTCGACGAGGTGAAGAGCAATCTCGTGGCCACCGTGAGTCATGAGCTGAAGACTCCGCTGACGAGCATCCGGCTTGTGCTCCACCTTCTCTTGGAGGAAACCATCGGGCCGCTGACGCCCAAGCAACTCGAACTGCTCGTGGATGCCCGCGACAACGCCGAGCGGCTGCTGGTCATGATTAACAACTTGCTCGACCTGGCGCGGCTGGAACAAGGGAGGAGTCAACTCCATCTGCGACCAGAAAGGCCACTGGCCCTGCTACAGTCCGCGACCGAGTCCTTTCGGCCACGGGCCGAGGATCGAGGGGTGGAGCTTACGATGGATGTGGTTAGCGATTTGCCTCCGGTGGCCGCGGACGTGGACCAGTTCCAACATGCTTTGCAGAATCTGCTCGACAACGCCCTAGTCCACACGCCCCAAGGCGGACGTATTGCGCTTTCTGCCCAGTCGGCCGGCGGCAGAGTCGTCTTTTCGGTCGCCGATACGGGTTGCGGAATCCCTGCTCAGTACCTGCCGATGGTGTTCGAGCGGTACTTCCGTGTGCCCGGAGATACGAGCCAAGGCGGCAGCGGCCTGGGGCTGGCGATTGTGCGGGAGATTGTCACGGCCCACGGCGGCACGGTGGAGTGCGAAAGCCAGCCAGGGGCGACGACATTTCGGATGGCATTGCCGGTCTGGAGCGCACCAGCGGCCGAGAAATCCTTGAGGCAAGACGGCCAGGGATGAACTCAAGAACCACGACCCGCGAAAGCGAAAACAGTGGCCACCGACGAATTGCACCCCAAACCTGAGCTTTTCCTCGACCTCATCCGACGGCAGCAGCGGGGCCGGCTGAAAATCTACCTTGGGTTTGCAGCGGGGGTCGGCAAGACCTACGACATGCTCCAGGAGGGAAACCGGCTGCGGCGGCAGGGCGTCGATGTGGTGATCGGCTTCGTCGAATCGCACGGCCGAGCGGAGACCATCGCCCAGATCGGCGATCTGGAACAGGTGCCTCGCCAACGCATCGAGTACCGTGGCATCGTGCTGGAGGAGATGCACCTGGATGCAGTGCTCCAGCGGCGGCCCACGATTGCGCTCGTGGATGAACTGGCCCATACCAACGCCCCGGGCAGTCGCAATGCGAAACGCTATCAGGATGTTGAGGAAATCCTGCGAGCGGGCATCAACGTCATCACCACCCTGAACATCCAGCACTTGGAGAGCCTCCATGACATTGTGCAGCGCGCCACGGGCGTTCGAGTCAAGGAGCGCCTTCCCGACTACGTGGTCACGATGGCGGACCAGATTGTCAACGTCGATCTCTCCGCCGAAGACCTCCGGGAAAGGCTCCAGACAGGCAAGATATACCCGCCGGAGCGAATCCAAACGGCAATGGAAAACTTCTTCACTCAGGAGAAGCTGACGCAACTCCGCGAACTGGCGATGGAGGAGATCGCTTTCCGGCTCGACCGGTCTCGGCGAGAGGACGAGCAGCGAAGCGGCGAAGCGACCTCCGGTTCGGAGCGCGTTATGGTTTGCCTGAGTTCCGGAAGCCCTCATGCTCAAGCTCTGTTGCGCAAAGCCGCGCGCATCGCCGACCGTTTGAACGCGCCCTGGTACGCAGTCTATGTTCAGACGCCACGCGAGGCCCCCGAGAAGGTCGATGCCGCCACCCAGCGGCAGATCGCCAACAATCTAGACCTTGCTCGCCAGTTGGGCGGCACCTCGCTGGCCTTCAAAGGTGCTGATCTTGTCAGCACGATCTCTGCCTTCGTTAAGGAATATGGGATCACTCACGTGGTCCTAGGACGGACGCGACAACCGTTGTACCGGCGTTGGTTCGGGCGCTCCGTGCTGGACCGCCTGCTGCAAACCATCCCTGGAGTCGATCTGGTCGTCGTCGACAACAACCCGCCCCGACAACCCTAATTCGCTTCACGCTCTTTTCGGTGGCGGCCGGTCATTGTCACGGGCAGTGAGGAGTTGGCGACCCGCATGAAGTGCCAGTTGGCATTGTCGTTGGCCACAATCACTGCCGGGCCCTGACTCGGAGCGTCGCTCTTATGGCTGCCGCATCGGCATGAGCCGCTTCCGCAATTGGCGCAGTTCGGCCTCCCGTTGGGTCGCTAAACTGGCCTTGGCGCTTTGCGTAGAGGTCCATCCACAGCCGAGCAACGACGGTCATCGGCTGGCCGCTTCCGCTGGAATCACCGGCAGCACGATGTGCGACGGATGGTCCGCATCATGCTGGACGGTGTTGACCGCAATTAGCTGACGACGATGATTGTTCAACGGTTCTCCGGTGTTCGGGTTCAGGTCAAAACGGGGAAAGTTGCTGCTGGAAATATCGACGCGGATGCGATGTCCCTTCTTGAAGATGTTGGACGTGGGATAGAGCCTGATCGTGAGCGGATAG
>Ga0315289_10007824_pt1 | contig 15515 bp, 14 predicted proteins | sample YL17G11_40_MG_FD_203452 | JGI IMG/M metagenome (GOLD analysis project Ga0315289, IMG submission 203452) | Sediment microbial communities from Yellowstone Lake, YNP, Wyoming, USA - YL17G11_40 | ecosystem: Environmental > Aquatic > Freshwater > Lake > Sediment | place: USA: Wyoming | collected... | reverse complement strand
CCCAGTACTGTCGTTTTGATCCTGTGCAATTAGGCTTAGGCATCAAGTCTTGCACGGCGGCGATGATAAACATGTGCGTCGGGCCTAACGGTGATGTTTACCCGTGCCAAAGCTATTTTGAAAGTCTTGGAAACATTCTCACTGCCGAGTGGGAAAAGATATGGAACAATCCTCTCGCCGTGAAAATACGAAACAGAGAGTATGTGGAACCCAAATGCAAAGACTGCCCCCAACTGCAAATCTGCGGCGGAGGATGCCCGCTAGAACTGCAAAGCGGAAAATACGTTTGCGGCACAAGTGGATGACGAAAAAGCTCACCAAGCACATAAAAACTCATTTTAGATAATAAATGCTATTTAAGCCATTCAAAATTAAGCATAATAGCTTAGTTAGATGTGAAAACAGTTGACGACATCACGTGATAACGAGCCTAGGCTCGTGGTTTTCGATGTTGAAGGAGTGCTGATTCCGAAAAACCGCTTCTTCTTCGAAGTGGGTAAAAGCTTGGGTCTTTCTCAGCTGATGAAGGTGCTCTTATTCGGGTTTCTTTACGAGATAGGCGTGGTTCCGTTGAAATCAGCTCTAAAACGCATATTCAGCAGCCTGCGGGGCACAAGAATTGAAAGGCTCATGCAAATAGCTGAGAAAGTCCCCGTGATGCCTAATGCGAAAGAAGTGTTTGACCAACTTAAAGTGCAAGGTTGTAAGACCGCGTTGATAAGCTCAGGCGTACCCGCAATTATCGTTAAGAAATTAGCCACTAAGCTTGGGGCGGATTATGGTTTCGGCTTTGAGATAGGCACAAATGATGAAGCGTTGACCGGTGAGATTTGGGGCGACGTTCTAGAAGAAGGTGGCAAATTCCGAGTCTTATCTCAAATACTCAAGACTGAAGGGTTGAGCTTAAGCGATTGTGCTGTGGTGGCTGATGACCGTAACAACGCCGCCATTTTTCTCCATGAGATTCGGAAGATAGGGTACAACCCAGACTTCCTGATACGCATCAAAGCAGACAGCGTTGTAACTGGCAAACTGTCGAAAATTCTGCCAGCAATAAACGGAATACCAAAACGGCGAGCGTTTCCATCAAGGAACGATGTTTTAAGAGAGATGATTCATGCTTCTGGCGCTTTTGTTCCAGTTCTAAGCGGTTTTTTCGGCTTGCCAGCTGTTGCATTGATGATTTGTGCTGTGGTCTCGCTTTACGTGATATCCGAGTTAATGCGCATGGGCGGAAAAAACTTGCCTTTCATCTCAGTGGTGACGCGTCATGCCGCGTCGCAGGCGGAACTATACGAGTTTGCAGCAGCTCCCATATACTTTGGAATTGGCATACTGCTTGCGCTGTTGCTTTTCCCGGCTCCAGTTAGTGGCGCCGCCATCGCCATCTTCGCTTTAGGCGATAGCACCGCGTCAATTTTCGGGGGACTCATCTCGGAAAAACCATTGCCTTTCAACAAAGGCAAAACTCTAGAAGGTTCATTAGTCGGGTTCTTTTTTGCTTTTTTGGCAGGCTCATTGTTCATACTGCCGCTGAAGGCGTTAGTGGGCGCGGCGGTTGCCATGGCGGTTGAGTGTCTGCCGTTGCCGGTAAATGACAATATTATGGTGCCCTTATGCACTGGCTTGGCCTTAGCGCTCCTAGTTTAAGAGTTGTCTAACCCTTTAGAGTTGGGCTAATGATCTTTCGTAGCTGAGGACGGCGAGTTTTTTGCCTTTTTTGATTACTGTGTGTCCTTCTTGTTCTAGCAGTCGTTTTTGGGTTTCGGTTCCGCCTGGATATTTTTCGTTCAAGAACCCACCCGATTTTAGGGTGCGCCAAAAAGGTGTGATGTCTTTTTCTCCGTTTTGTTTTTGCTCTTCTGCGGCGTTGGCGGCGATCCACGCGAAGATGCCGGTTGTCATGGGGCAGCCGATTGTTGCTTTATGTTTCTTTGCGATGGCGGCGCGGATTTCGTTGATTGTCACGAGCTTCCCTTTGGGAATTTTTCTCATTACTTCGTCTACTTCTTTTGGCGCGGGAATAGCCACTGTGCCTGTGCCCCATCGCTTGCTCATCGCATCAGTGATTTTCTCAACCCTGGGCAACCCTTTGCTGTCATTTAACTTTTCGCACCACGTTTTCTTCTTTGCTGTCAGAGTTTTCACCCTAAACTACCTTTCGCAAACACGTTTTAATCAAGCTTTCCATACCGCATAGCCATTATTGCGTATTTCGTGAATTAATCAAGTTGAGCTTTTGTTGGTGCGTCAGTTTCTTTATCTCTTTTTCGCGTCTCATGGCGTTTACTCGAGAGTCGAAAAGTTCGAAGTAGGAGACTTTCTGAGGCTTATGCGTTTTTGTGTATCTGGCGCCTTTGCCGCTTGCATGAAGCCTTGTTCGAGCGTCTATGTTTTTGGTGTATCCCGTGTAGAAGCTCCCATCCACGCACAGGATGATGTACACATAGAAGGGCATTTGCCACCAGCTCTCCCTGAGGTTAAGTGGTTCCGTTGGCGAAAGCGAGACCTTTACGCAATGCGCGCTTCATATAGGCTTCCGGATCTATTTCTTGAACCTTCCCTCTATCAACGTCGATTATGTAGATTTCCTGCATGCGAGCATTCCGGATATCGTCTTCTGTCACTGGAGGGTTGTGATAATACATGTTGCAGAGCTTTTTGATGAATTCTATATCCGTGGACTTTCTCCTTCTCGGCGGCTTGGCTAATGCAAGCGGAAAGGGTAAAATGTAGTGAGGCGGTACGCCTAACGCGAATTTTCCGGCGAAGCTGCTGTACCTGATTATTTTGCTTGCTAAACGTGCTGACGTATAGGTTAAGGGGAACAACGCGTGTTCGGGTGGAATGAAGCCTGTTTCTATCTCCACGATAAGATTTCCGTAACCTTTGACAGAATATAAGTCACACGTTAAAAGTTCATTCAGAGGATACTCAACTTGCACCTCGTAGCCCTTAAGGATTAGGTATTTGGCGCACACCAGCTCCATTACTGAATGGTTAATTTTCACAACATTCTCCTTTTGAAGCTTCACAAGCCAATCCCTGAGCATGTTAAGCTTGTTCTCCGTCTCTTTGTCCACGTCAGTTGTAAGCCGCGTTAATAGGGCGGATAAATCCTGCTCGAATCGTTCCCTGTTATTCATCATTCATTTCCTTGCAAGTTGCTAATGACCGCGCCATTCAATTTGCACTTTGAACAGTATGTTTAAGCCCTTACGGTATATAAACCCGAAAACCCTTCCGTACCATAACTAAGCGGGCATTAAAACGTTTTCGAAACTTAAATATACCATTGCTCGCTGGATTTTGGCAGTTAGTACCATGCTTTACTTACGTTGTTTCTGTCAAAATGTCTTGTCGCACACTCTTCAGTTTGTGGCGCTATTGTACAAACAACTTTATATCTAATTAAAGCCTTACAATTATTTTGCCAAGTTGAGAAGCAGGCTGGAACGCATCGACAAAGAACAGTTGTCACATTGACTAACCGTCCAAGTCAGTCCCAAGCGATAATATCAAATGAGAAGGGCCTCTGGCAGTTGGTTAACAGCTGGCTGAACTAAGTTGGTCGTTCGGGCTTAGACTCAACTTGGCACTCAAATTCTTATGCAGCAAAAGCTCAGCGTTCTTTTTGGCTCTTTATTGCCCATAGTTCTTCATTGAATGGGTTGAATTTGCGTTTCAAGCTTGCTCTACGATGTGTAGGCAGGTTTGCGGCTGCCTCTGTGCACCAATCGGGGTTGCGAACGCTTTTATTCCTGATTCAGCTTAGTGCTTTTGCCGGATGAAGAGAAGGCATTAGCTTGACCATCGGGATGAAAGTTCAGAGTTACTCGGACGGCAATGAGTAACATATTTTAAGCGTCTAACCACACAAAACCGCTGTGCATTCTTAATAAAAGGTGCTTCTGAAAGGGATTAACCCGATCAAAAAGCAGCAATTTTTAATAAGACTGTAAAACATCTTTTCTCCTTATTCGCATGAGAGAAGAGGAGATAAGAAGAGGAGAGATGACGACGGCTTCCGGTGTCAAAGTTGTGCTTACCGCTTCAGCCACAGAGATGAGCGATTACTACAACAACCCTTTTGTCGCTTTTGTGGCAGGATTCGGCAAAGGTCCTCTTCCCCTCTGGTTCATCAGAAAGGCTCTTTACCCGCCTGTTGAGCGCAACTCCAATGGCAGGGCCAAATACGCGCCATATGGCCTGCGAAAGGTTGAAGCCCTCCTTCTAGAAAACGGTTTCAGCGAGTCTGATGTTGCCGTGGTTCATCCTGCAGACTTGGACGCTTTCATAGGCGCTAGCACGAAAGTGGTTGGAATCTCTTCAATGGATCCGACGGGAATGGGCTATGTCAGCAAAACATACTCTTCAATTGTAGGCGGCGGCGAGCCGATGAATGCCTTTGAATTTCGAAAACTGGTGATGCACCGCAGCATTCAAATGTTCAAACCTAAAATTGTTGTCGGCGGATTCGGCTCGTGGCAATTGGAACGCAAAAACGTGGCTGATAGCTACGGGATTGACTGTGTACTCATCGGTGGAACACCGAGAAACATCGTTGACCTCTTCAAGAAGGCTATCAACGGCGAGTCCCTCCCAAATATAGTCCGCGGTGAGGACTGCTCGAGTAACTCAGATAACTGTAATTTGCCGTTGACGAGGCATGCCGCTATCCACGGCGCAGTAGAAATTTCTAAAGGGTGTGGTCGCAACTGCCAATTTTGCACGCCTACCATGCAAACTAAAGTGGATGTGCCATTGGATAGAATCATGGAGGAAGTGAAGATAACAACTAGGGAGGGTAGCACTCGCATCACTTTGGTCACGGAGGACCTGTTTCTATACGGCGCAAAAGGCAAGCAGTTTATTCCTAACAAAGAGGCAGTTGTGAAACTGGTCAAAACTGTAGCTAATTATCCAGATGTTAAAAGTGTTCAGCCTTCTCATATGTCTCTGACGCCTGTTGTCTGCAAGCCCGATATGATTAAGGAAGTGGCTGAAGTTTTGATTGAGCGCAATTGGTATTTTCATGGCAAGAAACCGATTGTTACGGCTGAAACAGGCATTGAAACGGGCAGTGTTAGACTAATGAAGAAGTATATGGCTGGCAAAATGTTGCCTTACAGGCCTGAACAATGGAAAGAAATCGTCACCAGCGCATTCGGCATTCTAAACGATAATGATTGGTATCCACTAGCCACTTTGATTGTGGGGCTTCCTGAGGAAAACGAAGAGGACGTTTTGGATACGCTTGAGTTGTTGGACGACCTGAAAGGCTATAACGCTTTTTATGTGCCGCTTTTCTTTGTTCCATTAGAAAACTGTTTGCTAGATGATAAGAAAGGCGCTGAGTTAGATTCCCTTTCAAAAATACGCTGGGAATTCCTTATTCGATGCTGGGAGTATAACATCAGGATTTGGCGCGATACGTTCCTCAAAAACAGAATCCCCAACCCGCTACTTTTCAACGCTGTAAATAAGATAGCGATTCCATACGCCGCGACGATAGCAGGAATATATTATGGATTGAAGCGCGGTGACCAGTTAAAACAGGCCTTTTGGAAATGGGGAATGGCTTAAACCTGCTTTATGGCTTTACGTGCGTGGGTGATGTAACCAGTGTGCCCAGTCATTAGTGTCTGAGGACGAGTTTTTCCGCGTTCCACTTGCATTCCCCGCATGAGGCACTCTACCGTTTCGATGCAGATGAAATTAGCCTCCTTTAGGGCTTCGGTTGTTTTGACAACTTGATCTATGGTGGGGCTGAAAGAAACTATTATCCCAGAAGCCTTCAACGCTTCATAAGCGTGGGGAACAACCAGCCACGGTGTCGCCAAGTCCAGCACTACTGCGTCTGCTTCTCGTTCGTCTATTCCTGTGGTAACGTCTTTGCTCTTAAACTCAACAAAGTCAAACAGGTTGGCGCGCCTGAGGTTTTTTTCCGCTGTTCTCTGGAATTCTTCTCGGATTTCGTAGCTGCAAACCTTGCCTTCTGGCTTGACATAGTGTGCTAGAGCTGTTGTCAAGGCGCCTGTTCCTGTGCCTGCTTCAACAACTAGGCTTCCTGCGCCTATTCCACTGAACATGACGATTAAAGCGGCGTCTTTCGGATATGTTATCTGCGTTTGGCGAGATGATTTCATTATGTAATCAGTTAGGGAGGGCCTTAACGCTGTGAATTCTGTGCCTAGGCTGCTTGAAAAGGTCGAGCCAAAATCCTTTCCAATCAGTTCATCCAGTTTTACAAAGCCTTTGTGAGTGTGGAAGGTTTTGCCGGCTTCCACTTTCACCATGTAGGTTCTCCGCAGGTCCAAGTAGAGAATCACGTAGTCGCCTTCGCTTATTTTCTGGTTTGCCAATTGCTTTTCTCCTAGGGTGTATATTTTAGAGGATGTTGGGCGCGTTCCTTGTTTTCGACTAATTCATCCATGTTAGGTCTGCCTTCCAGGGCTTTTCGAATTGCGTGGCGCATGGCTTTGTAGTTGTTGATGAACACGCGTTGCCTGTTAATAGCTGCTGGATGAACAAAAACGTTTGCGATAATTATTAAGTCATCGGCGTCTTCCCGCGAAATCGTTCCGTCGGCGACGCTATCAACCACCGCCTTAGCCACGGCGCTTTGGGCAGGTCCGTAAACTATGTTTGCTTGGCGCATATTCCTTATGGTAACTGTTGGTACGATTAATGTTACTGGTTTCACTGACAAGTTAGGTTCCAAGATGGCTATCAATGGCTCATGTCCAAGGGTTGGCGTAGCTTTAGCTCTCGCGAAAGCGTCTCCTACTGGACCAGTTTTGCTGCCCATGATTAGGTCTATGTGGGCTACTTCAGCATCTTGTCCCGCTAGCGCCTCGCTTACCGTCAACTTGGAGGCGCCAATTATCTCAGGCGATAGCTCAACCATTGCAAACCGCTCTTCAAGTGGTTTCTCAGCCATTTCCACTGTCATCTGTTTAGGCGCGATTTTGCCTATTTTTTCAAGTTCCAACCGCAACTCCTCTCGGTCTTCGTACGTAAGCTCACCGCCTACACTCAGGGGTTTTCTGACGGGACCTGCTTTGGTTTTCGTCATGTTTAAGGCTTCTTTTGTGCCGACGGCGCCGCTTGCAATGATTATCCTAGCGATTTTCTGCACTTTATACTGCAGTTCGCGGGCGGCTTGCAATTCACCGTTCTTCACGTGATTGTAAATTTGAATCCAAACATCTGGGATGATGTTTGCGCTGGCTAAGATGGCGCCTGAGCATCCAGCAGCCAACGCGGCTACAACAACTTCGTCATGTCCGCACAGAACGTTGATTCTGTCTCTGACTTTCTCCAAAACAGCCAGTATGAAGCTTAGTTGCCCGCTGCCGTCTTTCACGCCGACAATGTTTGGGATTTGAGCTAAATCTTCCACCATTTGCCAAGACAAAGACACGCCCGTGCACTGCGGAATGTTGTAAAGGACTATGGGCAAGTCCACAGCAGCTGCGACTGTGGCGTAGTGTTCGTAGATTCCGCGGTCCGCTGGTTTCAAATAAAAGGGAGTTACCACCAAAGCGGCATCAGCGCCGACATCCATGGCGTATTTTGTCATTTCAACAGCTTGCTCGGTTCCGCTTGCGCCAGTCCCAGCGACCACTGGAACTTTTCCGTTAACCTCGTCCACAACAATTTTTATCACGCGCTTTTTTTCTTCTGTTGTCATGTTTGTGAATTCGCCTGTCGTTCCGCATGGAACAACGCCGTGAACGCCCACTTCGAGACAGTGACTGACTAAAAATCGCAGTTTTTCCTCGTCCACTGCTTTTCCGTCAGCCGTGAAAGGTGTTACTAAAGCGGGCATTATTCCTTCAAGCTTAACCATAATCGGTTCTTCTCCTTTGGAAGTAAAATTGTGTCAATAGTGTCATTTAAGCTTTGAACTTTCCATAAACGATGAAGCACGAAGAAGCAAGAATGTGTTTTTGAGGGTAAAAACGGTGTTTATCTGACTGAACGGATTAGGCGTTGATATATGTATATGAAGTACATCAGTGCAAAAGCCGTTAGCATTATTTCGAATGTGAGTATGGCTGGGTTCTGCTCTACCGCCATGAAGTAGCCGTGCTGGAGTATGTCCACGAACACGAGGCTTTGAAGAAATATGGCGCCGCCTAGACAGCTTAAGCCTAAACTGTGAAAGACAACCCGTACTCTACGGCTGAACGTTGGAATGCTAGTCATCATTAATCGTGACTACTGAGCGCTTCTTGAGAGCATATAACTTATGAAACGACAAACAGAATAATGTCTAAAGATTTGTACTCAGTATTCACAGAATCAAGTGCTAGCAGGAAAAGATAGGCAAACGATATTATGGTATTTCCTTCTCGCTTTGCTTCTTTTCCTCTTTGGCGACTAATCGTTTCAACTTTTTCTCCATCTTCAACTCGTAAACGTGCTCCCTGATTGGGAGCGGTATGCTTTCATGCCTGTAGACTGTGCTCGAAGGCACGATGCGCCTCTCGCCGACTTTAACCGTTACTTCCGCGCCATCCACGGAATCGTTAAATTCTTCCAATGCCTCCACAATCCAGTAGCCTGCACTTTCCGTCACAACCTTAACCTTATGCTTACCCTTATAATACCGAACCTCGTCAATCATAGGTAACCCCATTATACTTCTTGCTAACAAAAGATATAAAACGCTCGCAAAACCGCACATGCAAAATCTGCAGAGCCTAAAAAGGCAAACCATTATATTACCTAAACCGCGAACTTACAAAACTCAGGGGAAAAAGCGTTTGGGCTTTCGCTTTCTCATCAGTGGTCTCATAATCGGCTTCTCTATAGCTGCGCCAGTCGGTCCAATTGGCGTGCTATGCATACGCCGCGCGCTAGCGGAAGGGCGGCTCCACGGGCTGGTCTCAGGTTTAGGCGCTGCTACAGCCGACGCCTTGTACGGGTGCATTGCCGCGTTCGGCTTGACTTTCATCTCAGACATGCTCGTCCAGCAGCAACTGTGGCTTCGCTTGTTCGGCGGCGTTTTCCTGTGCTTCTTAGGCGTAAAAACTTTGCTCGCTGAACCGTCTGAAAAACCATCTTCAGAAAAAAGAACAAGCATCTTGGGCGCGTACGGCTCAACATTTCTCCTCACGCTCACCAATCCAATGACTATACTTTCGTTTGTAGCAATTTTTGCGGGAATCGGCTTAGGAAGCGCCGTTGCCGATTATGGTTCTGCGGCACTATTAGTCTTCAGCGTATTCGCAGGGTCAGCGCTATGGTGGCTAATCCTCAGCGGAAGTGTTAGCTTGCTCAGAAAAAAAGTAACCCCCTCTGTTCTAAAGTGGATAAATCGAGTTTCAGGCGCCATAATCACCGTTTTTGGAATGCTCGCACTCATAAGCATAGCTTTGTAAACGCTAAAGCGTGTATTCTTTGCATTTTTCGACGAGCGTCACTTGGCCTTTCAGATCACGCATAAACTTGGCAAACAAACCTGCGCTTTCGGTGTGAATGGGAAAAATCTTTTTCGCATTTATCTCTTTGAGCGCAGCTTTCAGCTGAAGCGGCATCATATGCCCCGAAACATGCACGTGGTACTGCGGCAAGCCATAGTGGCTAAGCCAGTTAATCAGCCTTTCATAGTCGATTTCCATCTCCTCGTTGAACGGTTCAGACGCGGATAAAACGTAGCAGCTGCCGGCTGCGGGTTGAAGCGAGATAAGCTCCTCAAAATCGTAGAATGATAGTGCTAAAACAACTTTGTACTGCTGCTTCGAAACTTCGAACCCATCAAAAATCTTGTTTTGCCCCTCATACTGTTCAATCAGTTGGTTTTCCCACTTGTCAAAACGTTTTTTCGACTTTCGAAAAATCAAGATGCCCTCGTCGTCTAAATCTGGAACTCGTAAGCCTTTATCTTTCTGCAGTGCATCCAGCAAGTGCGCCTGCTTCAGAGAAACCGCTAGACACCGATGGTTCTTCTTGGCTATGTGATAAAAAGAGTTCAAGCGGTCCACATCCGAATAAGCAAACTCGGCCAACACTATGCCATCAGTTTGGGCAACAATGCTGTCCAATTTGCCTTGGACTTCTGCTTCGGAAGAAACTGTTGCACCCGTCATGTTAGTGGCTTCAGTGACAATCGCCACAGGCTTGGCGTTCTTGGCGTTTTCGACAAAATCGTGGGTCATCTCAGGTTTAGCGCCGTGATCCCTAAAATCTCCCGTGTAGACAACTGCGCCATTCGAAGTGTGGATGACAAAACCGTAAGCGCCAGGAACCGAATGATCAACGTGTGACGGTTCAATCTCCAAATTGTCCACTCTGATTTTTTTGCCTGTGCGGAATGTTCTGAAGTCTATGTCTGCGACGCTGAACTCTAGGTCTGCGCGGCGAATTTCGCTCAGCGCCTGCAAAATTGTTTGGGTGGTTTCTCCGCAATAGACGGGGATTTCCCGCTTTATGAACGATAAATAAGCAGAATGGTCCAAGTGCCCGTGAGAAATGAAAACGGCATCAACTTCAGGCGGGCTGGGATCAAATTTGTAGACTCCCGCGATTTGTGGGAGAATTCCGAGTTCTTGGAGGCTTTTTTCGCTTTTGGGCGAAAGAAAAGGCGGCGAATAAAACTGTTTTTTCATGGCGAAGGACATGCCGAAATCGAAGAATACCTTTGTGTCTCTGTCTTGTAGTAAGATTTTGTTTCCGCCGATTTCGTTTACGCCGCCATAAAAAGTTAAGGTTGTGGAGTTTTTGACCATATTTTCTTACCTTAGGGCTTCGGTTTTTCTGCAAACGTTTGACATAGCAAGCATTACAGAAGGCAGGGTGAAGACGCTGAAAACCCTCGTGTACTTGGGGGCTCCTGCTTTTTTAATGGTGTTAACGTCACCGCCAGCGTTTAGGTAGCCGTTGATGAAGGCTCTGGCGATGGCTTCTGCTTTGCCGTTGCTGTTCAGTGGCGGGAGATAATGTCCCGAGTAGTATAAGAACTCGGCTACATCCCATGCTTTGTCGCCGTCGCGAGAGGCTTGTTCAAAATCTAACATGTAAATCTTACCCTTCGGGTCGACGATTACGTTCTCTGGTTTCGTGTCGCCTAACGCAACATTGCGGGAATGCACTTGCGCGAGTATCTCGCCTACTTTTATTATTTTGGTTAGATCCTTTTCTGCTTTTTCCTTGCTCTTTGATGTTGCGATTCGTTTGATTGCACTGCTGAGGTTTTCCCCTTCTATGTACTCCATAAAAACTAAGCGTTCGTTGTGGCTTACGTGCAAAACCTTTGGAACGTTGAATCCTTCATAGCGTAAAAGTTCGCTTATGCCGCATTCTCTCTCAAGCCTGGCGCGACCTGAAACGGCGAAAGTTCGAGCTCCAAGAGACCACAGAGTTAGCGGAAACCACTTAAACCCTGACCAGTCTTTAAACCGCTTAACAAGAATCTTCTTTTCCATGCCATTCGGATAGGCTTTAATCAAGTAAACATCATTTAAGACCCCGCCGACCGCTTCAAACTCAATTTTTGCGTTTACGCCATTCAAAAGCATCTTTCGGGCGAAGGTTTCGATGTCGACTCGGTCCGCCAAAGAAACTAGACCCTCTGCGGTGGGGACAAAGACGTATTTTTGAGGATCCACGAAGTGCCGCGTTGCACCAACCTCTCTTTTTCCAGTTGCTCTTTGAAATTTTAGAAAGGCTTCAGTGTTCTGCGAAAAAAAGTTCAAAAGTTGCGGGAAAACCCCGAAAAGCGAAGTGAACAGGGTTCTCGGCGCATTCTTTGAAATGTTTGTGAAGCGAACTTTTTGATTTTTGCTTTCCACTACTAGCTTCTTGGGAATCATCACGTAGCCCTCTGAAAGGATAATTTTTTTCTCTTTTTCCAGTTGCTCTAACGCTTCCATGTAGCCATGGAGAACAGATTCAACTTCATCATTGAGGGTACCGTCGTACATGGAGTTTGATATGCCATAAGCTAATGGAGGAAAGACTCGCAGTCGGTTTAACATGACCTCGTACATGAAATACTGAGGCTTAATGTAAATGCGGTAAGAAAGCTCTGGAAAACTCAGAACCAAGTTTTCCATCAATTCAAGGATTAGGCGCTTCTTCAACAGGATTTCCTGTGTGTGCAAATAATCTCTGCCATCCAGAGCTATGTGAGGAAAGATTAATGTGCCCGCTAAGGCTTCGCCTAAAAAGCCCCGTTCAACGTCTCTTTCAAAAATCCACTGGTCAACTGCAAAAATAATAATGTTCCTTCCATCCACAGCTCTTACGTAGCTCATTAATCGGGGCTGAAAATCGTGAATCACCAATACGATCTCCAATGTTGCTTTTAAGTTTGATATTCCCATCGAACAATTGTCAAACAGGCTTATGGCGGTGATTTGGGCTGACCCAGCGACGTGCCTACAAAAGTCGAGAATTTGACGGTGTAGCTCGCTGCTTGTATTAATTGAATCTTGGATCAACCTGTCACCTTGTAAGAGGCACTCAGTCGAATTATGAGCGGGGGAGATATATTTACTGCGCGTTTATTGCAGCCCTTTCATAAGAGAAACGTATGATTCAGCATGGATTTAGCTAACTTTCTCAGCTAAATGCCGAATTAGAAGTGAAAAATGCAAGAACTACTCTAACGTGGTTGGCCTACACTGAGGGCGCAATCATTTTGTGTGAGTCGACGAAAATATTGGAGTTAAATAATTTGTCGTGGTCCAATTTTTTTCAGCAATGGCTTGAATGATGCTCGGTTGGCAGGCTCAACTGTCACATCTACATTTGCTGGCGCGCTTATTTTTCTGCATATGAAGTTGAGTGAATCTTCGGTGAAGTTCAGTAGGCTTTGACCTTCGTTTGTTAGTTTGTACACTTTTCTGGGTCTTTCGTTGTTCATGTTCCACTCGCTGTTGACGAAACCTTTCTTTTCGAGCGCGCTCAGTAGTGGATAGATTGTGCTTGGGCCGAAGTAGACGCCGAAGGACTTGCGGATTTTTGTTATTACTTGGTATCCGTGCATTGGTTGCGTGTTTAGGAACTGTAGTACTATGAGGTCTAGTAGGCCTTTCATTAATTTGACTTGTACCTCTTTTTGGAAATTTGCCATCTCGTTTTCCTTCTGTATTTGTGTTGAACAGTTTTTTTGTTAGACGCATGTACAATATGTCTATTCTGAGACATATCGCGTGTCGTTATAGAGACTAAACGCCAATATAAACGTTCATGCTTACCGCAAGCATAAAAAAGCATAATGCAGCAATACCAATATCCCTATTCTTACATAACCTAAATAAGCAAAACATGAACAAATTTAAAACAGAACCCGAAACGAAGGGAAAATCATGGCTGAAACTTACCGAAAAGAAATTGTTCAACGCATAACCAAAAACTTGCTAGGCATCCAACTATTGCGGCTAGTCCAAGCCCAACCCCTATGGGGATACAGGATCAAAAAGAAGGTCGAGACAGACTTCGATATAAAACTTAGACACGGCGCGCTATACCCAATGCTAAACTCTTTAGAGCGAAAAGGTTTTCTCACGAGCCAAAAACAGCAGCAAGGCGGAAGAGCCAGAAAAGTATACACCATAACAAAAGACGGCAAAGAATACCTTCAAATCTACTATAGCATACTTAGAGAACAGATTGAAAACGAGAAAACCGAATAACTAATCTTATCGTCAAGTCCAACGACTCACAAATTTAATTTTCCCCAATGGCATTCTGTATACAAAAGCATCGCCAAAACTCACAGTTACCCGCTCCAAAACATTTTAAGTAGCTTAATGTAAACAGAATAAACGTGGAGGTCAAGTGGTATGGTTGAAGTTGTGAAAGCTTACGTACTCGCAACGGTGAAGCGTGGAACCGAACATGAAGCAGCCCAGAAACTCAAGAAAATAAACGAAGTAACGGATATTCTCGTCACCTACGGCCTTTATGATTTAGTCATCCGCATTGAAGCCGAAAGCCTCGGGCAATTGGACAAGATTGTCACCGATATACGGCAAATGCCTGAAATCAAAATGACCAGCACGCTCGTAGGTGCCAAGTAGGAAAGAAAATTGCGCAGTGGGACAAAGCTTTTATTCCTATAGCGCTGATGCGAATTCTCTGAGGAAAAAAGAATGACAATAGAAACAAGCAAAAACTTGGGCGGCATCGGCGCAATCCTGATGTTCATTGGCGTCTTGCCAATCTTCTCCTTCTCGGGTGTAATATCGCTCATTGGCCTAATACTCGTTTTAATAGCAATGTATGGGCTCGCAGACTATTACAAGGAATCCGGTATCTTCAACAACGCTCTTTATGGGGTCATTCTAATTATCGTAGGAGGAGTAATTGCTGCAGTAGCAGCAGTCGTCGCGCTTCTTGACTTCTTCAGTGAACTTGGCATAACCATCGGACTTGGAAACGCTGCAGACTGGTCATCGCAAATCGCAGGCATAAACTGGCAAAACGTAAGTTTTGATATCATAAGCAGGTTTGCTGTCTACATACTCTTGGCTTTGGTTATACTCTTTGTCTTCGCTATTGCAGCGGCAGTTCTAATTAGAAAATCTCTGAGACTCCTATCCGCGAAAACAGGCGTAGGAATGTTTGGAACGGTAGGGATCATAGTGCTTGTAGGCGCAGTCTTAACGATTGTCCTCGTTGGTGTTTTTCTTATATGGATTGCAACGTTATTGCTCGCAGTGGCCTTCTTCTCGGTAAAACCCCAGCAAACGCAACCCGCAATGCCAGCCGGAACATCGACTTAAGCGAAAACAACAACACCCAATTCTTTTTTTTACTTCTTCATTCACCGAAATCTTTCATTAATTCACAAACCCTGTTACAGGTGCAGGTTCTAGCGGAAGTTCAAGGTATATCTAGAGGAGGCTATAGTCACCGAAGAGCATTAGCACTAAATCAGTTTTCCTCAAAATTCGCTATTAACGCGAATGTGTATTCTGGATTCAGATTTGCCGTTCATAAGTTAGTTAAATATCCTTAGCTTACTCCGTAGCATCACCATTGGAGGAAATTACGTGAAACAGCAACCCCCACTTAAAGCAAGGAAGGAATTGGAAGCCAAAATGGCAACGGTTTTCGGCGGAAAAATCAAAGGACTCTCGACAGAATTGCAGAAAATATTGCTAGACGACATGGTCACAGCCTTCGAAAATAGATTGAACGTGTTAAACCGCGCACACTCAAAGAGATGCTACTAATGCAAAACAACGAAGAAAAATACGTAGTTCCAATCCATAAAAGCTTTATATAAAAACCAAAGAATATGGCTAAAAAGAGGCTCATGTATGCGACGTTCCAAACTTGAAATGTACGTAGACATCCTGAAAGTGTTGGCTCACCGAGGCCCACTAAAGTTAACACATGTAATGTACAAAGCTAACGTTAACTGCAGCGTACTAAAAGAATACCTGGATTTCCTAATCAAGCAAGGCTTAGTAGAAGAGAGGACCGTTGGGAAACGCCGAGTAGTCTACGCTGTCACGCAACGAGGCATAACAGTGCTTAAGTACTTTAGAGAA
>Ga0315289_10007821_pt1 | contig 15520 bp, 13 predicted proteins | sample YL17G11_40_MG_FD_203452 | JGI IMG/M metagenome (GOLD analysis project Ga0315289, IMG submission 203452) | Sediment microbial communities from Yellowstone Lake, YNP, Wyoming, USA - YL17G11_40 | ecosystem: Environmental > Aquatic > Freshwater > Lake > Sediment | place: USA: Wyoming | collected... | reverse complement strand
GACACACCGCGCCGGCCCCCCCCCGCCGGGCGCCCGCGGCCGCGCCGGGGGCGGGGGGGCCGGCCCGCCCCCCCCCCCCCGCGTCTCCGGATGTGTGCGCGCCGTTACTTGCCGAGCAGCGCGTCGATCTTCTTGACGCCGTCGTTGGCGTCCTCGGCGTAGGCGTCGGCGCCGATCTGGTCGGCCCAGCGCTGGGTGGCGGGAGCGCCGCCGACCACGGTCTTGAAGGAGAGGCCCTCGTCCTTGATGACCTTGATGACCTTCTTCTGCTCCTCCATCGTCGTCGTGAGCAGGGCGCTCATGCCGATGACGTCGGCGTCGTTCTCCTTGGCCTTGCTGATGAAGGTGGCGGCGGGCACGTCACGGCCGAGGTCGGTGACCTCGTAGCCGTTGGCCTTGAGGTAGGCGATAACGATCGCCTTGCCGATGTCGTGCACGTCGCCCTGCACGGTGCCGATCACGACGCGCCCCTTGGTCGTGGCGGCGCCGGCCTCGAGGGCGGCGTTGGTCACCTCGGTCGCCCCGGCCATGGCGTCGGCGGCCATCATCAGCTCGGGGAGGAACATCTCCCCGCTCTCGAAGAGCTCGCCGACCTCCTGGATGCCCTTGACGAAGCCGTTCTGCATGATGTCGCCGGGGGCGAGGCCCGCGGCGAGGGCGCGCTTGGCGATGTCCTCGGCGGCCGCCCGGTCGGCGTTGACGATCGCCTCGCTGGCTTCCTGGTAGAGCTCTTCGTTCGCCATGACCCTGCACTCCTCCCAACGTCGTTCGCAGCCGTTGCATCCACGCCTCTTGCGACTCAAGGGAGCATATCAGCCGCGTCCGCCCTCGCCCACGTTCAGCACCAGCAAGGGTTTCATCCGCCTGGATGACTGTCAAGGAAGCGGGCCGATGTCCGCGTTCGCGGGCGGCATGGGAGCGCGGCGGCCCCCGCCCCCCCGGCCCCCGCCGCCCCGCCCCGACCCCACGGCGACACGCCGGCCCAGCGGTAACACCGCGCGGTGATCCGACCCCCGAGCGAAGCGACGAGCCTCATCCTGCAGGTGACCTACGGCTGCTCCAACAACACCTGTGACTTCTGCGGGACCTACCTCGACAAGCCGTTCGCGGCGCGGCCTCCCGACGAAGTCATCGAGGACGTGACCGGGCTGCCGGCGGCGGTCAAGGCGCGCGCGCAGCGCGTCTTTCTCGCCGACGGCGACGCGCTGGCGCTCTCGACCCGCCGCCTCACGGAGATCCTCGACCTCCTTGATGCCGAGCTGCCCGACCTCGAGCGCGTCAGCTCGTACGCGAACGCGAGGAACCTCCTCGCCAAGGACGTCGACGAGTTGCGCTCGCTGCGCGAGCGAGGCCTCGACCTCCTCTACCTGGGTCTTGAATCAGGCGACGACCAGACGCTCGCCGACATCCACAAGGGCATGACGGTGGCCGAGCAGATCGAGGGCTGCCGACGGGCCAAGGCGGCCGGCATGAAGCTCTCCGTGACCGCGATCCTCGGCCTCGCCGGCACCGCCCGCTCTCTGGAGCACGGGCGGGCGACGGGCGAGGCCCTCTCGGCCATCGACCCCGAGTTCATCGGGATCCTCACACTGATGCTCGTCCCGGGCACTGCCATGCACCACAAGGTCGCGAACGGCGAGATCGTGCTGCCCGACTCCGTCGGGATGTTGCGCGAGCTGCGCGAGATCGTCGCCCACACAGACGTCACAGACTGTCTCTTCCGCTCCAACCATGCGTCGAACTACCTGCCCGTCGGCGGCCGCCTGCCGGAGGACAAGGCGGTCATGCTCGGGCGGCTCGACAAGGTGCTCCGGGCGCCCGAGGCCGTGCAGCTGCGGCCCGAGACCTGGCGCGCCCTGTAGGCACGGCCGTGCCCGGACAGGCGCGCCTCCTTCTCGTCCTCGTCGCCGCAGCCCTGGTCGCCGTCGGTGTCTGGACCTGGCTCCCGCCCACCGAGGCGTCGCAGGACGCGATGAAGCAGAGCATCCTGCGCTACGACCTCGCCTCCGGCATCGCTTGGCCCGCGGACCGGTACGCGCAGCCGACGCTCCCGAAGGCGACGCGGGACGCGCTGCGCGCGGCGTGGCGGGCGACCCTCGCCGACGTGGCGGAGGGCGACGCCGTGGCGTCGCAGCTCGCGTTCGACCCCGTGAAGGACCTGCTCGCCGAGCGTCGTCGGCAGCCGGATCGCATCGTCGTGGCACGCGGCGGCGAGGTGGTGCTCTTCGACGTGCGCCGCCGCACGCTGCATGGCGCGTTGATCGTCCGCGCCGCGGTCACGTCCTGGGTCGAGGCGGGCACGTGGGACACTCGCCGCGGAGACGTCGTCCGCGTGACACGCCAGGAGCAGGCCCACGTCCCCATCTTCGAGTACACGATGCGTCAGGAGGGCGGCGTGTGGAAGGTCGTCGACCGCGCCGGGCCCCGCGGCGGCCCGTTCTTCTACGACACGACGACGGGCGAGACCACGAACGCGCTCTGAGCCGCGCCCGACGCGGCCGGATCCCTCAACCCTCAGGCCGCTCCTCGTCCCTGAGGAAGGACCCGTAGTCGCGGCGGAACTTCGTCGCCGCGTACTTCTGCAGCTTCCACTCCGGGATGCGGCATCGGGGACAGGCCTCGACGAACCACTTGTTGCGCAGCCACCGCGCCGAACGGCTGGTCTTGGAGTCGTGCACCACCATGCGCTTGCCGCAGTGGGTGACGACGATGGCGTGCAGGCCGCGCGGCTCGAAGTCGCGGACGCCGTGCAGGATGCCGCGCCGTGAGGGCCAGAGCTTCATCTTCTCGACCAGACGGAAGAGCGGGACCTGCTTGCGGTAGTAGCGCGCCTTGTTGGGGTCGGTCGGCACGTCAGGGCGTCGCGGCGCGGTAGAAGGGCAGGAAGTCGTAGGTCGCCCTCGTGGCGGCGCCGTCGAGGACGGTGTCGACCGTGAGCCTGTCAGGGCGCCATTCCTCGCGGCCCACACGGTAGGAGCCGTCGTCCAGCGGCACCAACTCGACCTCGCCGCCCGGCTCCTCGACCCAGGGAGCCACCAGCCAGAGCTCGCCCCTGCGCTCGACGATCCGCAGGTGGCTCATCCAGGCGCTCCAGCAGTCGTAGTGGCCGCAGACCTCGTTGGCGCGAGGGGCTGGAGGAAAGGAGTCCGGGCCGCCGTAGGCGGGCCCGGCGTACCAGTCCGGGCCATGGGTCACGTGTGTCACACGGCTCTTCTCGTCGCGCCAGAAGCGCAGGGCGAAACGGTCGAGTTCGGGATGCGGGACGAGGAACACGTCCCCGTCCTGGCGCTCCAGGACGACGTCGGTGCCGGCGTGACGCAGGATGAGCCGGCCGTTTGAGGCCGCGAGCGTCAGGGAACGGCCGCCGGCGGCGGCGGGATCCTGCCCCGACGCCGCGTAGACGCCGGCGAACTCCTCGGCCGCGTCGCCAAGTTCGCGAGGGTCGGCGGGCGGAGGCGGCACGGGCAGCGCGCGCCCGCCGGCCGCCGCCCGCCCCGCCTCGAGCACGTGGTCGACGAGATTGCGCCGGTCCTCGTTGCCGTTCATAAGGACGACGACGCCCAGCCCAGCCTCGGGGGCGATCATCAGGTACGAGCTGAAGCCCACCATGCCGCCGGAGTGCCCGACCAGCATGCGGCCGTCCTTCTCGTAGATGCCGAGTCCGTACCCGTACCAGTCGTCCTCGGAGGGGTCCTCGATGTGCCGGGCAGTGAACAGGCTGAAGGAGTCGTCGCTCAGGAGTCGCCCGCCCGGGACTTCGCTGCGGTTCAGGAGCAGCCGTGCGTACGCGCACATGTCGGCCACCGTCGACACGATGCTGCCGTCGGCGCTCGCCGCCTCGTACCACGGGCTCGGTACCAGCGGGTGCCCCGGGTGTCCCGGCCGGTCGTCAAACAGGCGTTGATGCGGCGTCGCCGTCGTCGCCCTCGTGGCCAGAGTGATCATCGGGTCGCTGTCGGCCATGCCGAGGGGCCCGAGCAGCCTCTCCTGGAGCAACTCCGGGAACGGCCTGCCCGTCACCTCCTCGAGGGCGACGCCGACCAGCTTGTAGCCGTCGTTCGAGTAGAGGAAGCGCTCGCCCGGAGGATACGTGCACGTGAAGTCGCGCAGCAGCCACAGCTCGTGACGCGCGTCGGGACTCACCTCGGCGCCCGTCGCCAGACCCGACGTGTGCGTGAGCAGGTGGTGGAGCGTGATGGGGGCGAAGTGCGAGCGGACGGCGAACCATGGGACGTAGTCCGTCACAGGCGCGTGCAGGTCGAGGCGCCCCGCCTCGACCTCCTGCAGCGCGATGATCGCCGCGAACGACTTGCTGATCGAGCCGATCTGGAAGCGGTCGCCGATCGTCATCGGCCGTCGCCCGGCGAGATCGGCCCAGCCGCGCGCGACTACCCCCAGAAGGCGATCGCGGTCGGTGAGGCCGACGACCACGCCGGGCGCACCCCAGCGCGGCAGACGTGCGTCCACGAAGGCGCCGACCTGCTCCAGCAGGGGCGTGACATCCATCGGCGTGACTGAGTCGCGTGCGCCCGTCATCGTCCACCCATGATAGCCGTTCGTGGGCGCGCCGCGCCTCCGCGAGGCGCAGGAGCGGCGTGCCCACCCGCGAACAGTGACGATGCTGCCGCAAGCCGGGAGGATCCCATGAGACGCCTCGCCCTCACCCTGCTCACCGTGGCCATCCCCGTCGCCGTGGTGGTCGTGCTGGCCTTCGGCCTGGCCGCGTGCGGCGGAGACGGCTCCAGTGGCTCGACGCCGACGGCGACCGTCACCGTTACCGCCACGCCGACCGCCGGGCCCACGGAGGAGCCGAGCGCCACGATGACCGTCTCGCTCTACTTCCTCCGCGGCGAGACCCTCGGCGTCGCTCACCGCGTCGTGTCACGCACGCTCACGCCGGCGCACAGGGCGCTGGACCTCCTGCTCGCCGGCCCGAACGCAAGGGAGAAGGCCGCCGGGTTGAGCACGGCGATCCCACCAGGCGCCGAAACGAACATCCTGATCTACGACGCGGACACCAGGGTGCTGACCGTCGACCTCACCTCGGAGTTCGCCGAGGGCGACGGAGCCCTCGCGCTGCAGGCCCGGGTCGCCCAGGTCGTCTACACGATGACCCAGTTCCCGACGATCAAGGCCGTTCGGTTTCGTATCGAGGGCAAGGCCAATGTCCCCCTCGGCGGCGAAGGCCTCATCGTGTCCGGGGCTCAGGGCCGCGCCGACTGGGAGGCGCTTCTGCCGCCGATCTTCGTCGAATCGCCGGCGGTCGGCGACGTCGTCGGCAGCCCCGTCACCGTGCGCGGCTCGGCGATGGTCTTCGAGGCGACCTTCGCCGTCGAGCTCCTCGACGCCCGCGGCGACGTGCTGCAGCGCGCGACGGTGACGGCCTCGGCCGGGGCGCCGGAGCGCGGCCGCTTCAGCGTCGGCCTGTCCTACATGACGCTGGCTGGGCGCGGCACGCTGCGCGTCTACGACGAGTCCGAGGCGGACGGCTCGATCATCTTCGAGGCCCGCGTCCCGCTGCGCTTCGCGGTCTCGGACTGACCGGCCTCACGCGCGCCGGGCGCCGGCGCACCGCTTCGCGGCGAGGGCGCCCGTGGGCTCGCGGCCGGAGACGTGATGGCGGGGACTGCGGGAGTCACACTCGCCTACGTGGCTTTTGGGCCCACGCTGATCCTTCCGATCGAGCCCCCGCGCCACGAAGACCCAGCTCGCGTTTCCAGCTTTCTCGCGAGCTTCTTCCTAGCATATGCCAGACAGAGCAGCCCCTCAGCCGTTCAGCGACGAGACGCCTCAGACCTCCGCCTTCGCGCGCGGACGCAACGGCCGAGTCCTGAGAGAGGGAAGTGCCCTTGAGTCCCTTGGCGACAGGGGTGAGGGCTCGAACGGCCGACGGCCCATGCGGGGCGTCCGCTCCAGCGACACCCTCCAGAAAGGCCCCAGGCCAAACGCTTGACACCAGACGAGCTGAAGGCTACAAGGCAAGTCATAGGGGACGGGATGCTCGTCGGCAGTCGTTCCCGCGCCGGCCATCCCGCCCGAGGTCGTAAGGGGGGTGTGCCATGGGAGGCGTTCGCTTTCGGCAGGTAGCTCGGAAGACAAGGACTCCTTATCCAGCAACCACGATCGGGCCCGCCGCAGAGTGGTTCAGACGCGTAAGGTGTCTGCTTCTTTGCAGCGTAGGCGTCTTGTTGCTGACCACGCTGGCTCCGGCAGGCGCATTCGCCGCCGGCCCATCACCAGTCCAGTTCCAGGAGATCAAGAACGTTCCGGGCCGAGACGCGTGCCTGTCTCTGGTCAAGCTCGGTCGGACGACATATCAACTTGCGGTCTTTCGTTCGAACGGCAGCGCGGCGACCAGGCTAGTCATGTGGAAAGGCGTCCTGGGCCTTGGCGAGACGAGGATGGTGGCCGGCGACTTCGACGGGAACACGCTGACTGATGCGATGGTGATCATCCACCGAAGGGACGGCACCACCAGACTCCTCGCCTTCATGTCCAACGGTCTTCGGATGATCAAGACAAGCCCCCTGGCCATCAGCCTGGCCTCTGCCGACTGGCAGTCGGTCAGACTGGCTGCCGCCGACTACGGTGTCGGTGGGCGCCAAGTGGCGCTTCTGCTCTGTCCGGCGACGCCCACGGGCTCCCGGATTCTGAGCGTCGGCCTGAATGCCAAAGGCGTTCTACGAAAGAAGATCCTCGGGCTGTCGGCGGCACAACTGCCGGCTGGCTCCCAGCTCTCTGTCGGCGACACCGACGGCGACACACGGGACGAGACCGCCGTTCTCAGATGGACCAGTGCCGGCGTCAAACTGACGCTCTTCGAGCGTGAGGCATCGGGACTGGTCAAGAGCAGCGAGTGGGCTGGGGCACTTCCCGCGGGCAGCAAGCTCACCATGGGCGACGTCGACGGCGACACGCACGATGAGGTCCTCACGCTCTCGTCGAGCTCGACGGGCGGCATTCTCAGGGTGTTCGAGGTTGAGGGTTCGACCCTCACGCCGTCCGCCCTGAGCGGGCTGCCCATGCCCACGAGCTGCCGGATAGCCACCGCCGACGTTCTCGGCGACGGCAGGTCCCAGGTGATTACCCTCCAGAAGCGTGGCCTAGGTACCGCCCTGGTGGCCTACAAGTACTCGGGTACCGGTCTGGAGGCCCATCGGCTGTGGATGGGCACCGTCGCATTCAGTTCGACCCAGTTCGACGGGCGGCGCTCCTTGCCAGCTATAGTCTACCCCGGGGTGCATATCACCTCGACGCAAGCGATGACCGACCTGGTCGCCTACTCGGACCACACTGCGGTCTTCGCGGGCACACCGCCCGACATCGCAGATCTTTCCGCCGGTGACGTGCTGCTGCTGCCGCCCAGCAGCGAGACACCGGACGGCGTCATGGGCAGGGTTGCCTCGGTGGCCGATTCGGCAGGATACCGGTACGTCGGCCTGCGGCCTGCCAGCTTGCGCGATGTATTCAAGCAGTGCGAGATCAGTGTGGAAGCGCCGTCCTTGGATGTGTCTCCAAAGGGAGACGTGCCCATTGTGACGTCTGCGGTCAACTCGAACCGGTCCTCCGGAAGCACCTGGCTCCCGATCTACAACTTCGTCGACAACAAGATCCAAGATCCCAAGGGTGAGCAGTCCATGTCGCTCAGCGGGCAGGTCTGGGCGTATTTCGGGGTCATGTTCAACTACGCTCCCCTCATGGGTGGGGACTCGAGCTACTTGAAGCTCGCGGCCGGCGAGAAGGTGGACCCGCCCCTGACCGCGAGATTCGACTGCACTGTCGATGTCCTCAAGCTCTTCGACAAGTCCATCGCGCGTTGGAAGCTGACGGACTTCAAGTTCAGCGTGGCCGGCATTCCTGTGTGGGTGACCGTCAAACTCAATCTCGACGCGTCGGCAGGGGTGAAGGGTAAGGCGAGCGCGAAGGCCGTGGTGAAAGAGTCGTGGGAGGGCCAGGTCGGCGTCCAATCCAACCCCTGGCACCTTGTGTTCGACTCGACGCCGACCTTCAGCGGGACCTTCCCGGGCGACACCAGCATGCCGAATGGCAAGAACCCCAGCGGCAACATCGACGCCCGTGCCGACCTCAAGCTCAAGCTGTCCTTCCTGCTCTACGACACCGTCGGCGGGTACGGGGGCATCGGACCCTTCCTGCGCGCCTACGCCTCTACCTCAGAGGATCCGTGGTGGAAGCTCTATGCCGGTCTCGCCGCCACCGCCGGCCTGCGACTTCAGGTGCCGTTCTGGGATTGGACCCTGTGGAACCAGGAGTGGAAGTGGGACATCTGGCAGACCACGCTCGCGCAAGCCGAGCTTGGCGACAATCCCGTTGACCTGTTGCCTCCGGACACGGTGCTCATGAACCGCTTGCCTGTACCCGAGGGAGTCGACCAGATCGGCTGGATCAACGGACCGGAGTATGCGTGGCTGTTCCCCGACTTCTTCGGCCACCGATTCCTCTTCTTCTCGAGCGACCGAGGGTCAAGACAGCCCGTCGCGAGAGTCGAAGCCAAGTCGGATCTGTGGTCCGGCTGGAAGCAGCTGCCGCGAGAGCTGCGGCTACTGTACAACCACAAACTGGGCCAGTCCATGTGGGTGCCCAGCTGGACGAACTTCCTCCTCGACGTCAAACCTGTCGAGGGGCGACACACGATCAGCTGGCGAGCCGTCGATCGCGCGTCCCCCGCTCATGTGGAGAGCGTCTACCCAGACAACTACATCGAGTTCGGCATGGACTTTCACGCGCCGATCACCACGGCCAGCGCCGAACGCGTGCTGTTGGCGACCAAAGTCACCTTCGCCGCGGCGGATTATGTGAAGGTCGGCGTGGTCCCCTCGGGCTTGAGTTACACCGAGTACGAGGTCGACGACGGTCTGTGGAATCGACTCGAGGGCAGCAGCATCATGGTCGTCAAGCCCGGAGAGCATGTGGTGTCCTATGCCAGCGTCGACGTGGCGGGCAACCGGGAGGCGACCAAGACCATGAAGGTGTTCAACATCACTCCGCCTCTCTGAGTGCAACAGCGCCGTCGACCGCGGGGAGCGACCCGAACGGGGCACCGTGCGACATACGGACAGGACGGGCGGCGGAGTAGTCCGCCGCCCGTCCATATCCGAGTCGATGCGAGGCGAAGCTGACGGGATCCGCGGAAGGTCTGCGTCGCCCCGTCTCAGCCACAGGTCCAACCGGCCCGTCGAACGTGTCACCGCCCTCAGTCCCACACGCGTCGAGTTCGCCGGGCACCGCCCGGGACACAACCACGCAGTGGCGAGTGACTGAGCCGGCACGGGTTGACAGCCCCGCGTACAGGTCGACCACGCGAGCCCCTACATGGCCTGGCGGGTTCGTCTGCCGAACGGTGGCCGCAGGCGCTGTCTGGGACACGGGCTGCGCAGGATGTCGTGGGCGCCCCGCCACCCGCGCGCAGGGACACGGTGGCGGGGACTGCGGGAGTCACACCCGCCTGCGTGGGTTTAGAGCCCACGCTGATCCTTCCGATCGAGCCCCCGCGCCGGTGACGATGATACCGCGTCCGCCACCGGGGCGCCCCAACTATTCCCATAGCGGCGGCGTGGCGGGATAGAGTTGCCCATCGCTCGGCGTCGTCGCACGGCGCCGGCGGCGCGTCGCCGGCACCGGCCTCGCGGCCTGACATTCGAACGGGGGGTACTTATGGGCAAGGGATTGGGCTGGACTCTGACGATCGTCGGCGTACTGCTGCTGGCCGCCGGGCTCGTCCTCATGCTGGCGATCGTGCCCGGCATGAAGAAGATGCCGGCCGACACCGACACGACGCGCGACTACGAAGGGACCATGGTCGTGCTGCTGAACCCGACCGACTTCACGTTCCAGAAGATGCTGCCGATCACCCTCCAGCGGCATTTCGCCGTCACAGAGACCGACGGCGATTCCGCCCTGGTCGAGGAAGAGAAGACCATGATGAGCGGCACGACGCCTCTGCAGCAGGTCGTGAATCACTTCGCCGTCGACCGCACCACGATGCTGGCCACCGACCAGTTCCCCGAGGAGTGGGCCACGACCGAGGGCTTCGCGCCCCGCGAGGGCATCGTGCTGAGCTGGCCCTTCGACACCGAACAGAAGGACTACACGGGCTGGAGCGACGACTACATGAGCACCGTGCCCATGACCTTCGTCGAGGAGACCACGCACGATCGCAGCGGCATGACGCTCTACAAGTTCACCTCGGCCAGCGACCCGAAGCCGATCGTCGCCCAGACGGTCGCGGCGATGGGCCTGCCGACCGAGCTCCCCAAGGCGCAGGTCCAGGAACTCCTCGGACAGCTCGACATGAGCGCCCTGCCGGGCGACATGCTGAAGCAGCTCTTCGCGAAACTGCCCGACCCTGTGCCGCTCCAGTACCTCTATGGTTACGAGGGGACCTACTGGGTCGACCCCACGAGCGGCATCATCGTCGATACCGAGAAGACCGAGAAGCGCAGCGTGACGCTGAGCCCCGACGTGCTGCCCCAGGCGCTGCTCTCCGTCCTGCCTGAGGAGACCCTGAGCGCCCTACGCGTTCCGGTCATGGACTTCAAGTACACCGCGACCGACGCCTCGGTCGAAGAGGCGAAGGCGGACGCCGAGGACGCGAGCGGCAAGATCCAGCTCTACGGCACGACGCTCCCCTGGATCGGGATCGCGGTGGGCGCCGTCCTGCTCGTGCTCGGCCTCATCGTGGTGAGGCGCAAGACGGCCTGAGACGGGTCGGCGCGGCCTTCACCGCACGGACCGGGCGATGACGAGCGAGGGGCGGGCGGCGAGAGCGCCGCCCGCCCCTCGCTCGTTCGGGCAGCCGCTTCCGCGGCGTCCGCGGCTCCGGTCAGACGAGCGCTCTCGCCGCCATGACGGCGACGCCGATCGCGAGAGGCTCGTGGATGTGGCGTATCCCGAGCAGGGCGCGCGCCGCAGCATCGAACGCGGACGGCACGCCGGGGACGGCGGCGATCGCGCCGGGACGCAGGTCGCCGGCGGCGACGATGTCGGCCGCCGGCGTGGCGTCGAACACGAGATCGCAGCGCGCGAGCCCGTCGGCCAGTTCGACTTCGGTGAAGACGAGCCCCTGCCCGGCCGCGCGCGCGACCGCGGCGGCGTCGGGCTCGACGACGGACAGGTCCGCGCCCAGAGCACTCAGGCGGTGGGCGGCGACGCGGCCCACCGGTCCCAATCCCAGAAGCAGCACGGGCCGGCCGGCGAGGTCGCCGGCCGCCGCCGCCAGCGCGGTGACGTAGCCGTCGGCCGTCGCGGGATCGTCGTCGGCGCAACGACCCGAGCGGATGTTGAGCGCGACGAAGCGGAAGTCGTCGGCGACGAAGACGACCCCGTCGCCGCCGTCCGCCGCCTCCTGCAGGCCGCGCACATCGGACTGCGAGGTGACGCGCGCCTCGCTGCCGAGGTGGCGGAGGATCGCCGCGACGCACTCGCAGAAGCCCGGGATGAGGCCGTCGCCGCTGCTCACCGGTACCGCGGCGACGCGGGCGCCCTCGAAGGGGACGGCGGCCGTCGCGGTGAGGTCGGCGAACGCGACGGGCGGCGCGGTCCGCTCCGTCCGCGCCGTCAGCGACCGGTCGAGGTCGACCGTGCGCTGCGCCAGCTCGCGTAGCGTGAGGCCGGAGACCGCGACGAGGTCGCGCTCGAACGCAGCCAACCGGTTGCTCAGATCACGCACATCGTCCTCGGTGAGTCGTGTCATGGCGCTCCTCCCGCCGCTTCCACAGGTACTGTCATTGAGTCTCACCCTCAAGGAGAACTTCAAGGTGCGCCTCGGCGGCCAGGCAGGCGACGACTTCGTCGGCCGTTCGCTGCGCCTCGGACACGCTCGCAGCGAGCGTGATGAGCGTCGCCGACCACGAGGCGCACCCAGGTTCGTAGTCTGTGAGCGCTTCATGTGCCCCGAAGAACCCGGGTACCAGCGCGAGCGGGCGAGCGCTGCCCATGACGTGCTCGCCGATGACCGTGAGGCGGCCGTCCCGGGCGTGCACGTGCTGGAACACGCAGGCGCCAGAGGCCGTGCGATCGATATCCGGCACGCATCCGTCGCACACCGTGCGGTGGAGCAGCTCCACGATGTTGAGCCCGCTCGACCAGTACACCGCCGTCGGCGTCTGGCTCGGCAGACGCGCGTCGATCTCGAGTAGCTTGGGCTCCGCGTCGTGGACCATCACTTCTACGTCCATGAGGCCGCGCAGCCCAAGGCCTTCGGCAAGGCGTTCGGTCACGGCGTCGAGCGCGGCGAGAACGCCGCGCGGCACAGCGCGGTCCCAGCCGCCGTCGGCCGGTCTCTCCTCGGCCACCTGCTCCTCGACTGGGGCGACGACGCGCTCGCAGTCGAAGCCGCTGTCGAACTCGAGCCCGGTGACCTGCAGCGGCACGGCGCGCCCGTCCCAGCGGAGCACCTCGAGCGACAGCGAAGGCCCGGTCACGTACTCCTCGACCACGACCTCGTGCCCGGCCGACTCCAGCTCCGACCGCGCCGCAACAAGCTCGCGCTCGTCGTGCACGAGGCGAACGCCTACGCTCCCGCTCGCCCCGCTCGGCTTGACCACCGCGGGGAGCTCGCAGTCCGGCCACGGGCGCGGACGCGGTACGCCCAGACGCGCGAACAGGTCGTTGGAGGCGAGTTTGGACGACGTCACCGCATAGGAGTCGAGGTCAAAGAGCAGCGGCACGTCCCAGCGCGGGACGTGCTCGACGAGCCATGCGAGGGTCACATCGTCCTCGCAGGCCGGCAGCACCGCGTCGCAGGCGCCGATGACGGCGCGGCTGTGCGCGGCGTCGGCGGTCACGTCCATGATGACGTGCACGTCGGCGAGGCCCGCCGCGGGTGGGTTCTCGCGGCGGTCGATGAGCACCGTCTCGTAGCCGGCCTTGGCGGCGAGATAGACCGCCTCAATGCCCTGCAGCTTGCCGCCGACGATCGCCAGCCTCACGTCGGCACTCCCACAGGCGAGGCGGCGGCGCGCAGGCGCCGCAGCGTCTCGCGGTACGCCGCCGCACCCGCCGGACGCAAGCCCAGGCGCTCCAGGTGCGGCAGCACGCCGGCGACGGTCCGGTGCCCCTCGTCGATGTCGAGCACCGCGTTCGACACGCCGGCGAGACCCGCGGTCGGCGGCACGATCGAGGTCACCACGTTGGCGCCGGCCCCGAGGCGACGCTCGAGCCCGCGGATGCCGTCGACGTCGAGCGAGGCGGGGATCAGCCGATCGGGCAGCACAAGTCGCAGCACGGCGATGGTGAGCAACTCAGGCAGGTCCCCGGCGGGCCGCAGATGAGCGAGCGGCGTCCCCTGCTGCGGCACGAAGGTCATCGCCCGGACCTGCTCCCAAGCCGCGGCGCGCATCGCGGCGATGGAACGTGCCCGGTCGGCGGCGGTGTCGCCGATGCCGGTCAGGATGCCGTCCTCGACAAGCAGGCCGGCGTTGCGGGCGGCGTTGCGGGCGGCGGCGCGTTCCTCAAAGGCCTGACCGACGCGCAGGCGCTCGTAGAGCTCCTGGGTGTGCGTCTCCTGATACAGGGCATACCAGTCGGCGCCGGCGGCGCGCAGGCCGTGCAACGCCGGCGCCGGAAGGACGCCCGGCGAGACCATGACCGGCAAGCCGATCGTGCCGCGTACCGCGGCGACCAGCTCGAGCAACGCTCGATAGCCGGGCTCGGCATGGATGGCGGGGTCCTCCCCCATCGTCAGGTCGAGCAGGTCGACCCCCGAGGCGGCGAGACCTCGGCAGATGGTGACCACCTCGTCCGCGGTCTTGCGATAGCGCGGGCTGAGGGCGTTGTCGGCGCGGTAGTAGCAGAAGGCGCACTCGTTGCGGCAGTAGGTCGAGAAGTAGACGAAGCCGTACAAGAAGACGCCGTCGCCGAAGTGCCGCGCCCGAGCCTCGCGCGCGGCGACGAAGACCTCGCCGGCGAGGCGTTCGTCGTCGATCGCCAGCAGCGTCTCGAGGTCCGGCGGCTCCAGGACCGCCCCGTCCAGAGCCGAGGCGCACAGGGCGCGTACAGCGTCCCCGGACCGTGTCGTCATCCCGCCCATACCGACGTGCTGCCCCGCCGCCGGGTCAGCGCCAGAGGAGGACCTCGTCCAGTGGCAGACGCTTGCTGCGCCGCGGACGCCCGGCGGGGCGGCCGATCGGTACGAGAGCCGCGAGACGGGCACCGCCCGGCGCCTCGATGATCGCCTCGATCGCCGGCGCCGCCAGCACCGGCGCCGTCATCCAGCACGAGCCGTAGCCCATCGTGTGCGCCGCCGTGACGAGGATCTGGATGGCGGCGCCGATGCTCTGCAGGTCCGGCCGCTGCCGGACCCTGTCACGCTCCTCCGCCGGCAAGCCCCGCGCCGCCAGGAGCTCGTCGCTGCGCGCGCCGTAAGGCAGGACGAAGACGGCGACCACCACCGGCGCGTCGACGAAGAAGGTCGCGTAGGCGCGGATCGCGCGAATGTCCCGCCCGCGCCCCGCGCACTCGGGCAGGCTTGCCATGAGATCGAGGGCGGCGTGCACGGCCTCGGCCATGTCGCGCCGCAGTCCCTCGTCCTGCACGGCCGCGAAGCGCCAGGGCTGCGAGTTGCCGGCGTTGGCGGCGCGGACGGCGAGCGCCACCATGGTCTCGACGTGCTCGCGCGGTACCGGGTCGGGCAGGAAGCGGCGCACGCTGCAGCGGCCTTCGACCGCCGCCGCGAAGCTCACCGTGCTCAGACGCTCACGGGGGTCCGCCACGTCGGCGAAGCCCGTGGTGTCGGTGGCGCCCGTCTCGGGCGCCGCGTGAGCGGGTCGGACGTGCTCGGTCATGCCCGCATCCTAGCAAACGAATCGGGGCGGGCGCCCGTTCGGGCGCCCGCCCCGTCGCTGTCGCGTCTGTCGCGGATCATCCGCCGGAGAGCGGCGGCACGATGGAGAGCTTGTCGCCATCCTCGAGCGACGTGTCCAGACCTTCGCGGGCCTGGATGTTGCGCCCGTTGAGGAACACGCCGGCGTACATGCGCCCGTCCTCGCGGAAGACGCGCGCCCGCATGCGCGGCTCGACGACGATCGCCTTCTCGATCGCCTCGCCCACCGTGGCGGCGGCGCACTCGATCTCGCGACGACCGTCCTCGGTCGTCATGCCAACCGGCAGTCTGACAGAGACCTTCGCCATCGCCCCTCAGGCCGGGACCGGCTCTTTGTCCATCTTGTCGACCTTGAGGTCGACGGCCAGGACGTGGGGGTTCTGGCAGAAAGCGATGCACTGCGGCTCGCCGTCGCAGAGATCGCACTTGAAGGCGACCTCCCTGTCGGGGTGCTCGTGGATCACGTCGGTCGGGCAGACGTCGTAGCACTCGCCGCAGTTGGTGCAGAGGTCCTCATCGACGACCAGCACGTAGCCGGTGACGGTGTCGCCGACCTTCTCCTTGCCCGGGAAGTCGCCCTTGACCTTCACCGTGATCTCCTTCGTCACGATGGCGTCGTTGGGGCAGACCTCCTGGCACTTGGCGCAGCCGGTCTGCAGGCAGGTATGACCCTTGATCGCG
>Ga0315289_10007820_pt1 | contig 15520 bp, 12 predicted proteins | sample YL17G11_40_MG_FD_203452 | JGI IMG/M metagenome (GOLD analysis project Ga0315289, IMG submission 203452) | Sediment microbial communities from Yellowstone Lake, YNP, Wyoming, USA - YL17G11_40 | ecosystem: Environmental > Aquatic > Freshwater > Lake > Sediment | place: USA: Wyoming | collected... | reverse complement strand
AGCAACCCAACCAAGATAATGTCTTCCAATCTTATTTCAAAAACCCTTCCGGGAACAGAAATGGGCAAGGGAATCCGGGGTGAAAAACAGATGGCTAAAATCAATAATATTATTCCGTATTTCATAGTATTTTACTAAACCTCTAAATTTTTTTCTTGAATTCTATGTTCTACAACTTTAGCTGCCTCCTCAACATTGTTAAATTTAAATTTTTTCCCCTTGAGAATTTCTACATTTCTTAAAGCTTCAAGGTAATATAAAAAAGGCAAAAAGCGGATTGTTTTTATTGTCATCCATTTTAGTCTTGAGGTAATTTTTTGCTTTGCAACGGCAATCTTTGTCTTATTATTCTGATTAGCAACATGTCTGTCCAATATCTGCCAATAATCCTTTAGGTCTACCTTTGTTCCATATATTTCCATTTTAGAAAGACTATCTACTATTTCACACAACACATTCTTTATGTTTAATTCTGGACAACTATCTAAATAAAAACTTCTCACATTTTCTAAAACCTTAGCAATAGCAGAAGAAGAAGTGGGTATCCCAAGGAAGGCGATATCTTCTAATTTAGAATTAAGCCCTTTATAGCAATCTTGGGCAGATTCCCCGAAAGTAAAGCTTTGGCTTGCTCCAATGTTTGCTGAACTGACACTTCCCACAAATAGGGGTTGGTCTATAAGCAAATATTTTTCCGTATTCAGCAACATATTAACTCCCGAATAATCTGGAAGAGGAAATAAGAAAAATCGACCCTGAATATTACGGGCCTTTTTAATAACCGACTGGTGGCATAGAGAGTTTATTGATCTTGGCATTAAGGGCGCGTGGGTACGTATATCGGTATAACATTGTTTTAAAATTTTTTTACTGTCTAACAAATTAGAATTATATGTTACCTTTGGTATATACAATGTATTTCTTCTCTCTGGCTCTATCCAGTCAGAATAAAAATAGCTGCAATTTTTCCAAACAGCCAGTTTGACGTTAAACTTTTCTAATTCTCTTATGGCTATACTTATGCAGTTTGGTAAAAGATAACAAGTGTCGGTAAGAAAGGTGATATATTCTCCACTAGCTTTATTTAAGGCAAGTTCAAAATTATCTACTATATTGAGGCGTTTATCTGTCCTTATATAAATAATATTTTTATTTTTAAAAGATTCTACAACTTCTCTGGTATTGTCTTCCGAATAATCATCGCAAACGACTATTTCTAGATCTTTATAATCTTGCGCTATTGCACTCTTTAATGCAAAACTTAAAAGATGGGCGCGATTTAAAGTTGGAATTATGATTGAAATCTTCGTCATATTAGTGTCATTCTTTTTTGGCTCGACAGATTATACCACCAGAAATTCTTGGAAATAATTGAAGAATCAATTTTCTTTCAATTGATTTTCCTATCCGAATAAAAAAATTTCGTGGTTTTTTAGTAAGAGGCCCCTCATAACAACCCCCTATTTCAACTAATTCAAAACCGGCTCTTTTCAATAATTCTTGAATATTTCTTGGGGAATAATAAGCCACATGCTCAGGATGAGTAACTTCTTTACCTATCAAAGCACATAGAAAACCAAACCAATAAAAGGCGTTGGGAAAAGAAACAATAGTCTCTCCGTCCTTCCCTAGTCTCGCTTTGGCTCCTTCTAAAATGGCTTTGGGATCTGACGAATGTTCAATAATATCGGCTAAAGCGACAACATCATAAGCATTGAAAAGGTTTTTATTAGGTTTTGCCAAGTTTTCGGCATCAAGGTAATAAATATTATCAAATCCTTTCTTTTTTAAATAATCAATCCCCTCTTTATCGATATCAATGCCGTGAAGCAAACTTGCCACCTTTTCTATTTTTTGATGAAGCAGGTTACCGTCGCGAAGTTTTACTTCGGTATTGGGAAAATTGGTACATCCAACATGTAGTACCCGCTTCCCTGAACAATGTAAAAGTATATATTCTGACCGCTCAACCAAGCCAAGAAATTTTGTTTTTTCTTCCATTTTTAATTATGTCTTTTTTATTGCTACAACCTTTGGCAAAGGAACAATAACTGTTCCTCCTTTTTTAAGAAACCATTTTTCTTTCTCTAAAATTTCGTCTTTATAAGTCCAGGCAGTTATTAATAAAGAATCGGTTGGTTTTTCTCTAAAATATGAAGGGGGCACTATCGGAACATGAGTTCCTGGCATCACTCTCCCGTATCTTTCTGGTGATGAATCAACGATGTATTCCAAATAAGATTTATCAATACCGCAATAATTTGTTAAAGTCACACTCCGACCCGAGGCTCCGTAAGCGCTAATGGTTTTGTCTTCATTTTTAAATTTTTTCAGCAATCTCATCAGGGATTCTTTATGTTGATTAATTTTTTTAGCAAAATCAAATAGACCAGAAAAGGTGTACAGATTCATTCTTTTTTCAAATAGCAACATCTTCGGAATCTTTTTTGAAACTGGATATTTTTTATTCGTCTTATTTTTTGCATATATTCTGATTGAACCGCCGTGAATAGGAATTTTCTTTATATCAAATATCTTCAATTCGTATTTATCTAAAAATTTAATGAGGGGCTTTAGAGAGTAGTAACATAAATGTTCGTGATAGAAAAAATCGTATTGAAGATATTTCACCAAATCCGGCAAGTATTGAACCTCAAATACCAAAATTCCTTTTTCAGCTAATAACAATTTAATACCTTTGAAAATCTCGTCCATGTCGTCTATATGAGCCAAGGTATTGTTGGAAAAAACAGCGTCGGCTTTTCCATATTTTTTAAGAATTACTTTGGCAGTTTTTACACTAAAAAATTCGTTAATTATTTTAAGTCCCCGGGCTCTGGCGATCTTGACAATATTGACTGCTGGATCAACCCCCAAAGCCCTAATCCCGAGTTTTTTCAAGGGCGCCAACAACACTCCATCATTGGAACCAATTTCCACTACAAAACTGCTCCGCTTCAAAAACCGCGAAGCCATTTCTTGAGCGTAATTCTTAAAATGCTCGCTTAAGGTTTTCGTTGTTGAAGAGGTATATCTGTAATCTCTGAACAATATCTCTGGATTAATAACATCTAATAGTTGTAAAAGCCCGCAGTCCTGGCAGAAGAAAACCCTTAAAGGATACTTTTTCTCTTTTTTTAACTTCTCCACCTTGGAAAACCCTCCGGCCAAAGGCATTTGTCCAAAATCTATAATCTTTCTCAATCTTTTACTTTCGCATAATCTACAATTTTTTCTTGTTTTTAGTCTCACGATGAGATTTGATTATTTGGATTTTTTACCTGAAAACTATTTTTTTATGCAGGCATAAATAATATTACAATCGTCGGGTCTTGTTTTTCCAAATTCGTAGCATGCTCTACAAAATTCATATTTCCAATCCTTTTTTATATTGATTATTTTTTTGCCCTTTCTTTCCACCCTTCCCCAACCGTGTCCTGAATCCCAAAGACCGTTTTTTAAAAACCAATTCATTTGAGGCGTCGAGAGAATCTTGTAAAAAATACCGCCAATTTTTACAATCTTAAGCCCCGCTCTTTTAATGTCTTTTAATAATAATTTTCTGTCATAACTTCTGCGATGACCGGCAATATTAATATCGTATGGAGACATTTCATACTCATAAGCCAAAGTTCCCATAATGCGAGCAATAACGCGATTTACAGCCATAGCATTGGGAATGTGAACAATTAAGATTCCTTTTTTATTTAAAAAACTGGCGGCTTTTTTCAGGGTAAAAACCGGGTCAATAACATGTTCCAATATGTTTAGCATAGTTATCACATCAAACCTTTCTTTTGTTCTAAAGTTTTCAATTAAAGATTGGTGAAGTTCTACCTTAGAGCAATTTTTTCTTGCTTTTTGAATTTGCTTTTTTGAAGCTTCTATTCCAACCACTCTCTTAAATTTTTTTGCCAATTGAGCAGTAAGTGTGCCATCGCCGCAGCCTATATCCAAAAGGCTTTTACCATGAGCGTTCTCAAAAATTGATTGAACTTCATAGTAGCCCAAAATTGAATTATATTCAGAATATTCAGACCTATCCCAAGTACAACCTTCCTGCCTTTTTCTCTCTTTATTATTTTTGTCAATGTTTACCATCGTTTACTTTTTATTTAATACTCTTTAAAATTTCACCAAACCCTTCATCAAGGCTCACTTTGGGCGACCACCCTAAAGTTTTCTTAGCTTTATTTATATCCATAACAATATTGGCATTATAGTCGTCAATTTCTACAAAAGAAATTTCACTTTTGCTATTTAGAATTTCCTTTATTTTTTTGGCGATTTCAAAAGTTGTATAACCTTGGCCACTGCCTATATGCAAGGTGCCATTAAAATTTTTTTCTATTACAGAACTAATAGCTGAAACGGCGTCTTTGATATTTAATAGGTCTATTATCTGAAAACCATTTTTGTATTTATGAACAGAAATGGGTAAGTTTTTCTTTGCTTTTTCAAAAAATTGCCATATAAATTTTGGTTTATCGCTGCTGGGTCCATAGACTGGACTCAGCCGCAACAAAGCAATATTTAATCCGTAAAATTCTCTATATTGATTTAAAAGATTTTCGCAGAGCATTTTAGTTTCTCCGTAAGTGTCTTTAGGATAAAGGGGTAAATTTTCGGAAGCGGTTAATATTTTTCTTTTATAACCAGCAAAGACAACCAAACCTGAAGGATACAAAATCGGTATTTCATTTTCTTTACAAATATCCAAAACGTTTTTAAGCATAACAATCGTTTCGCCCATAGACTGGGTTGTGGTATATATACTTGGGTTCGCCAGATGGACAATTAAATTGACGCCTAATTTTTTAACAATCAAATCTAAATCAATCTGACCTTTCACTAAATCTATTTCAGACCTCAGAGGAGTAATCAATTCATATTTATCTTTTAATAAACTGGTAAGGGTGCTACCTATAAAACCTTGAGCGCCCGTTATTAGAATTGTTTTTTTGTTTTTTTTCTTCACCTTATCTAAACGAAGGGCTGTTCTTACCGAATTTAAAAATCCCAACAGCATTTCTTCTCCGCCGGTCTTGTCTGTTATATATTTTACCGCTTCATTAAAATTATATCCGTAATGCTTAACTAAAATACCTACGGCAATTGCGTTACTTCTTGATATTCCGTAATCGCAACAAATAACGACCTTCCCTTTTCCCCCAATTGTTTTTATCCCTTCATTTATTTTTCCTAAAATTAAGCGTTCTGGATTCCCTTTTTTATCAACCAGATCGCGCACGTCAATAATATGATAGCCTTTTTCATCCACTTTACTCTTTTCCGCCGTGCCCAATTGCTCAGTAATCCATTTAATCATAATTTTTTTATTTCTTTTAAACTAACAAAATTTTCGTCTAAACTACGAAGGTAATAACCGTATCTAATTTTTTTTATGGCGGGCTTTTTATGGTCCAAAAGATATTTCAGATACATATCAGTCTCATTGAAACCAGCCATGGTTCTCAAATAGGTACTGGCAGAAATCCGGGGATTTATTTCAAATGGATAAAAAATGCCCCTCTTAACCCGTCCCTGGACATTAAGGGACCCCCTGCTTTTTAAGATTTTTGCAATCTTTTCCGCCTGTTCCCTGATTTTTTTAAAATCATTAATAAGACCCTGGCTATATCCGCTTGATATTAGCCGGTTTTTGCTTTTTACAGATACCGAGAGTCCGCTATCAAACAGACGCTTTAAAGCAATAGACCCCGCTATTTGACCATCAGGTAAAGACAAAACCCCAACCGTATATTCTCCCTCTTTTTCCGATACGTATTCTTGAATAATTATTTTTCTTCTATTTTTCCGGCAATAATTAAAATAACGCTTGGCTTCTTCTAAATTTTCAGTTATAAAAAGAAAGCGGCTCCCCCCTGAACCAAGAGATGGTTTCATGACACAGGGAAAGGAAAAATTCAATAAGTCTTTCTCTTTACTAATTAATTTAGTTTTTGGAACCGGAATTCCTTCTTTTTTAAGAAAATCAAATGTTTTAATTTTGTCGGTGCAGAGTCTTATAACTTGATCGGAATTAATGACCAGACACACATTTTTATTTTCAAATAATTTTCTCTGCCGAGAAATTAGAACCAATGGTTTTTCTCCTCCGGGAATTACGGCATCAATTTTCTCCCTTTTACATATTTTTAAAACATTGGTTGCGAAATTTTTTTGACCAATAAGAAATGTTTTTTTAAATCCATCCTGATATAATCCAAAAGCATAGGGGGAAACATCAACTCCAAAAATGTCGTAATTTTTAGTTGTTTTTAGACTTTTGAAAATTTCCGTTCCCAAAGAGGCCCCACCAATGCCAGCAATTAGAACTCTTTTCTTCATGTTTTTAAAATCTTAATTAACGACTGACAAATGAAATCTACCTCTTTTTCGGTTAGATTAAGGCCGCTGGGAAGATTAATCCCATATAAAGACAAGCCATAAGAAACAGGGTTGTTTACCCTTACTTTAAATGGAGGCAAAGAACTTAAGGGATAAAAAAATGGCCGCGCTTCTATGTTGTATTTAAGAAATTCTTTTATTAATCTTTCTTTCTTTATTCCAAATTTTTTATCCAATATAACAGTAACCAACCAGTAGGTGTTTTTACAACCCGGTTTTTCAGAGTTTAACTTAATCCCGGGAATTTTCCCCAATCTTTTTTTATACCAATTGAATATTTTTTTCTTTTTTAAAATAAATTCTTTAATTCTTGATAACTGAACTATCCCCAATGCTGCTTGCAAATCAGACATTTTATATTTATAACCCACATCCAAATTCCATAATGTTTTCTTGGGGTCTTTTCCGTGATTATTTAAAAAATTCGCTCTCTTGTAAAGGTTATGGTTATTTGTTAACAGCATTCCTCCTTCACCCGTGACCATAGTCTTTGAGCCGTGAAAACTAAAACAGGAGAAATCTCCAAAACTTCCAGTCATCTTCCCCCGATAAGTGGCGCCGATAGATTCTCCCGCATCTTCTATTACATACAATTTGTGTTTTTTTGCGATATTTAAAATTTTTTCCATTTCCGCCGGATGCCCATATAAATGAACCGGAATTATCACTTTGGTATTTTTGGTAATTTTTTTTTCAATTTTATCAGGATCTATACACCAACTGTCATGGTCAATATCCACAAAGACAGGTTTAGCCCCCAGATAACAGGCTGGTGCTATTGTCGCTATCCAGGTTGCATCTGGAGTAATAACCTCGTCTCCTTTTTTTATTCCCAAAGACAAGAAAGCCAGGTGGAGAGCTCCCGTACACGATGAGGTGGCTATTGCATATTTTACGCCAATGTATTTGGCGAACTTTCTTTCAAATTCGGAAGTATATTTATGAAAATTTTCATCCCATCCATCCTTGGCGGCTTTTGCGACATAATCAATCTCTTTTTGAGTAATTGAAGGGCCGGCAGCTAATATTTTTTTCTTTGGTTTACTAACCATAAGCTTGAATTATTTAAATCCATTTCTCTGTCCTTAATAGAGAAGTAATCTCTTCTTCATTTAATATTTTGGTATTGTTAGAGGTATATTCTTTTAAATCTCGTATTAAACGAGGTTTTTCTAATCTTCCATAAGGATAGATAACGTAATTTTCTTCCGTCTCAATGGCTCTCCTCATTTCTTCTTCCGAGACTAATATCTCGTGAATTTTTTCTCCCGGCCTAATACCCGTTTCTTTTATCGGATAATCTGCTTTCTTAGTTATTGCCATTGCCATTGCTTTCGCCAAATCAATAACGCGACAGGCGGACATCTTTTTAATAAATAACTGCCCGGTTTCGCCCTCTATAGTAGCTTTGAAAACTAATTCCATGGCTTCTTGTAACCGCAACAGAAATCTCGTCATCTCAAAAGAAGTGATTGGTAAAAATTTTCCCTTTTCTATTCTATTTTTAAAAAATGGTATTACGCTGCCCCGACTTCCGATAACATTTCCATACCTGACGCAAACGAATTTAGTTGGCCATCTTTCATTTGCAGGGTTTAACATTATTCTTTCCTGAATGGCTTTTGTCATACCCATAACATTAACCGGCTTTACCGCCTTGTCGGTACTTATCGCGACCACTACATCAACCTTATTTTCAATTGCCGCCCGCCTGACATTTTCAGCTCCGACAATGTTCGTTTTTACCGCCTCAAATGGATGAAATTCGGTCATTGGCACATGTTTTAAAGCTGCCGCATGGTAGACAACATTAACGCCCTTCATTGCCTCATAAATTCTCGGGTATTCCCTGACGTCTCCCATCACAAATTCTAAAAGTTCGCTGTACTCTTTAAATTCATTCTGCATATCATAATGCTGTTTTTCATCGTTGCTAAAAACGACGATTTTCTTTGGGTGGAATTTGACCAGCTCTAAAACAATCTGGTGCCCGAAACTGCCGGTTCCGCCGGTTATTAAAATGTTTTTACCTTTAAAGTATTTTTCTGTATTCATAGGATTTCTAAATTATTTTAACTTTTTTATTTAATAATAACAATGACATAAAATAAACACCTGCGCCTAGAAGTGCCATCAAAAGAACGTTTAATTGAGAAATTATTGGCCTGGAAATAACGAAAACCATTAAAGCTGAACAAAACAAAGAAACGAGAATGACTTTTAAAAACTGACGGTTGAAAAATGGTAAATCAATAATGTTTTTAATTAAACATATTGAAATTACCAAGACTAAAAAATAAGTAATTAAAGTTCCTGCGACCGCTCCATACAAAGAATATTTGGGAATTAAAACTGAATTTAAAATAATATTGACTATTAACCCAAAAAGTATAACCAAAAAAATTTTGACCTGCCGATTGGCGACAATCAAGATGTCTTTGAATGGTATAAAAAGAAAAATAATTCCAATGGCGGCAATTAAAATCTTAAAAGCTAAGATGGAAGGGGAAAAGCCTTGACCATAAACAAAATTAATAATGTTTGGAGCAAGAGTAATTCCTCCCGCCACCAGAGGAAAGGCAAGAAGAACTATTACGTTTAACTCATAATTCCAAATGCTTTGGAATTTTTCTTTTGACTCTTGAAAATATTTACTCAATGCCGGGAAAAAAGCGATAGAAATGAAGGCTATTAAAGTAAGAACTGCTGAAGCAATTTTATAGGCAGCGTTATACCATCCGGTTTGGATAATCTGGCCGAAATGACCCATTATTGCCGAATTAATATTAAAATAAAGACTTCCATACAAGCTTGTTAAGGCCAGAGGCCATGACATAGATAAGAATTTTTTCCAAACATTTTTTTCCCAAAAAATTTTTAAAGGAAAAATTTTAAAATGAAACAAAAATAAAACAAAGGCTAAGGTAATTAAACCTCCCGATAAATAACCGTAACTCAAATTCTCAATTGAGGGGAAATTAAAAATTATGAAAAAACCAAAAATGGTCACCAAGACTGCTTCAAGTATAGTTCCAAGGGCTTGATATTCCATCCTTTGACGGGCCTTAAAAAAATCATAGATAATCGTAGAAAAACCGCTAATTAAAATATAAAATCCCAAAATAAGGATTACTTTTCTGACTACTAAATCTGGCGTGATAAAAAAAGAACCAATTAAAATTAGGACTATTGTCACCAAATTCAATAAAATCTTCAAGGAAAGAACGGAATAAAATTCTTTTTCTTTTTCTTTTTCTCGAGAAAACTCCCGAATAACGATACCAGAAAGTCCCAAATCGGAAAAAACAAGAAATAAAGAAATAAAAGCTAAGGCAAAGGTGAATTTTCCGTATTCGGTCGCTCCAAAAATTCGGGCAAAATAAATTGTCAAAATTAATGTTAATAATTTGCCTAATCCTGACCCCAAGCCAAGCCAAAACGTATTTTTAAAGATCGTCTGTTTAATTGTTATATTATCCAAAAAAAGAGATTTAACGTTAGTTAAATTATGAATTTTCATTTTTTACTACCACCTTTCAATGGTTTTTTTTGTTTTTGTTCTCGCTTTGGTATAGGCCTTGTAGATTTTTCTTTCAGTTTTTGGAGAAACCAATCTTAAAATCTCATCACCCCAAATTCGGTAAGTTTTTCCCACCTTATAAGCCTTAATTATTCCTTTTTTTAAAAACCTTTTAATCGTACTGGAACTCACTTTCAAAAAATCTTGAGCTTCTTTGGTTGTATAAATTTCTTTTGGATTAATTTCTGACATAATCTTGAGAAATATATTCCTAATTTAATAATAAGACACCCAAGAATGGGTGTCAAGGGATGTCAACAAGTGTCATTAGGTCCTCCTATCGACCTAAAATTTGATTAAGCTTTGCTCTGGTTCCGGCTCCAACAAAACCTGTAGCCGAAATGGTGTAACCTGCGACCGCAGAAATATCAGCCTTATATCTTTCTTGAAAACGAATGACCGCCGTTTTTGTTTGGGGGCCGAAATATTCATTATTTTTAAGACCGTTTACTAAACCTTCTTTTGCTAAAACAATTTTTAGATAAACCACCTCGGGATCGTTCGTTCCTTCAGATAAGTTTTTCTCAAACCTAAAACCAGCCGGAATACTTGTCGGAGTGCTTCCTCCCTGATACTGAACTATTTGAGCCTGGAGTTTGGCAATTTCTTTTTGCAGAGATTCAATTCGAGCCAGAAGTTGTGTTATTAATTCTTCTTCTTGTTCTTCCGTAGTTTTATCAGTAATCGTGGCTTTCCAGGAAAAAAGATAAAATGTTTCCGTCCCGTCAAATCCGGAAATTTTTGTTTGGATGGAAGGAATAATAGTCAAGGAAGCGTATTTATCGTTAAAATCGGCAATAGTAATTTTCCCGATAGATTTATTCAAATCCATAAATTTTATATTGCAAATTCCTTGATAATCGCAAACCAAATAAGGAATTTCAAATTGAACATCACCAGCTCCGCTGAATTCAAGGGTTAGATCTCCTTTTCCGCCAATAATTTTCTGCCAGTTTCCCGCCCAATTAGAAGTCCGGTGAATAATTGACAAACTGCTCTCCCCCACCAAAGGAAGAAAATTGATTAAAGGAGTCACTCGGATATTTTTCAAGTTTTGATTCAAATAGCAATACTTTTGATCCAAATTGCAATTATTCACCAAAACGGCGATTGTCCAGTCGGTAAAAACTTGAGAGAAGTCTTCCTTAAAATTATTTTTTGCCAAGGCCTCATTTATTGAAAGAATGCCAATCTTTGAAGAATGTATGGCATCAACTAAAATTTTCGAACCGTATTGGTCAACCAAATATTGAGTAAAAAGATTAACTACTCCGTAATCGTAGGATTGATTTTGCCATTCCATTAAAGAATCATTGGGTCTCTCTAAAAAAATTTTGGCTCTCCTTTGGAGATTACTACCTTCGTAAATATTATCATAGCCAAGCAGGGTCGGGACATATTCTGAATAGGCCTCATTTAACCAAATCTCTTCGGTAACCTTTCGAATGATTTCTTTTTGGTTAAAAGTAATTAAATGCATAAATTCGTGGGCAAAAAAACTTTTGGCCTGAGGTTCCTCAATATGTTGAGAGTTAAGATAAAACATTTCTCTTTCATTTGATTTCGGACTTTGCAATTTTGAATAGCCGTCGCCAGAATTAAAATAACCGCCTGCTTCATCTACCATAGGATCAATCAAAACCGTAATATTCGAGTCATTGTCGATCCCCGGGTCGTTTATCTGACCAAAGGTATTTGTCAGGATAGGATAAATTTTTGAATTAAACTCGTCTGCAATAGAATCAAGGGCGGAATTGATCTCGCTTTTTTTATTCAAATCCAAGGAATTCCACCAAACGTCATCAATATAAAAATAAAGTCGCGGCGCTGTTTTTTGCAAAGTTGCCGAAATTTGATATCTTGCCGAAGAATCGTAAGAAGGATCTACAAAAAAATTGACTTTCTCCCCTATACTGGCGGCGGAAACAAAAACCGGAAAGATTGAAAATATCACCCCCACAAAAATTATTATAGTTATTATTTTTAGATTTTTAGACATTGGGCAAAGATTCAAAAATTGGAGATTAAAAACTTGTTTTTTTAGTATATAGCAAAAAATAAAAAAACGCAAAGTCTCGAGAAAATACCCGAGACTTTAACCATTAACAGGGGAAAAATGAAAATTACCGCCTTGCCTAAAATTTTGCCACCTGTTGCTGAATAAGAAGAATGAGTCTTTGTAAAATCTGGATAATTTGTTGCTGGATTTCGGTTATTTTAGCCCGCAAATCCTCCGCCGTCATCTGTTCACCTGGCGGCTGGACAACCGGCAATTGGGTAGCAACCGTCACATTGATTCCTGTTCCGGGAGTCTCAATATTCCCCATCCAATCAGTAGCTCTGGTTTTAATATTATAATTTCCTACAACCGGATTTTTCCAAAGATATTCAAAAGTAAAACCTGCGCCGATTCTTTCTTTTGGTGTCGCTAAAAACCAGGTCTTCCCTCCGTCAAGACTAATTTCAACTTTCTGCACCGAAGAACCGCCGCTATCTGCACTTTGTCCTTTAATAAGATAGTCTTTACCAACCGTAACCGTAGCTCCCTCGACAGGATCTGTAATTTGCGAAGTTGGCGGTGTTATTGTCGGCGCCGTGGTAGTCGGCACAAAACACCAAACAACATTTGAAATCCCGGAAGTTTCTCCCCCAGCGTTAATACTTTTCATCGCAAAAAACCAGGTTCTATTGCTGGTCAAATAATCAACCAACCCGCTATTGGCAGAACCCTGCCAATTTTGGGAAAATTGGTAAGTGAGATTGTAATCGCTTTCTGATATTCCGGAGAGAGCATATCTTACATTATAACTTGCTGCGCCGGCAGGCGGCGTCCACGTCAACCAGACAGCTTCAGGCATTCCTGAAAAAACGCATTCTAAATTCGTGATGGGATTTGGCGCTACGGCTTTTGTCTGAACTGCAAAAAAAAGACTTATGAATACTAAACTGAAACAAAGAATCTTTATAAATTTCATACCAAAATTATTATAAATATTTTATCTTTTTTGATTATAGCAAAAAAACAAAAAGAAAACAAACCCCCCACCAAATTTGGTGGGGGGTTATCGTCTACCCAGATTAGCTGGGTCACAAGGAAAGACGAAATTGAAAGACGAAATTACGTTAGATCGTTAGCGAAACCTGATAAGCGTCAGCAGGAATTGACCAAACCGTTCCACCATAACCAGTTCCACGAGCTCCACCGCCTAGTGTGGCGGCCAAGACTGTGGTATTAGCAGCCGTAGTGACTGTAAACCACATGCTTGAATATGCCGGGAATTTAGTTGTATTGGTGGTGGTCATCTGTAGAGATATTACTCTCACAGCAGTTGGCAACACTCTAAGGGTACCGGTAGCCATCTGGAATCTGATTGTGCCATTTGCCACTGTAATGGTTGTAGAAGCGGCAAGTGACAACACGACTCCATTGGTTTCATCGTATAACCTCACCAAAGCGGTATCAGTATCTGAAGCGCTTGCCAAACCTGTCTTTGAAGTAAAGGTAATGTCAGTGACATCAACACCTTGAGCATCTGCTCCGCGGGAAATAAGATCCCATTTTGCAACTGGAGCAAAAGTGCCTCTGGAAATAGTACCGGCAGGAGAGACAGCATTCACTTTCATCTCCAAAACGTCGGCTAAAGCAGTCAATTCACCACCAGTATTTGCGCCTAAACCACCTGAGTTAACTCTTAGGTCTTGAACAGCATTTGCTGCAACTTGACCTGAAGTTATACCAACGGTTACCATATCGCCGGCAGCAACAGCCCATGAGGATGTGCCAGCGGCAATGCCTAAGGTGTTGGCAACAACCTTTAAGGTCTTTGCTACACCAACTGAGAAGGTCTCTACGTTGATAATCTGAGTTGCATCGAATACAACACTGGTAGCATTAGGAACAACGTAGTTGGTAACTTGAGTAGCTCCATCGTATATGGCCACATTACTGTAGTAAGCGGCACAGTTTGCACCAGTCGTGTTACATGTCAGGGTCAAGGATCTTAGGTTCTGATCTTCTCTTCCGCCTGTAACTTTAATAGTAGCTACAACGGCTTGAGAAACAGGACCCAATATTGATTGGTTTCTGGGAGTGACTAAATGATCTCCAGTTATACCAAACAAAGGACCCTGCCAGACAATCATCGTCGGCAAAGCCAACACTGAAGCAGAAGTAACGTTACCTGCGCCCTCCGTACCACCTGAAGATAATCCTGTACCAGTAATACTCGCACCGCCAACTAAAACTAAAGCAGGAACAACGTTTGCCGGATTGGGCAAAGTAATGCCGTTGGTTATACCTTTGACGTATAACTTCATTGTGGTATTAGCAGGAATTGTCCAGTTGATTACGAACGGAACTGCAGCTATGCCCCAGTGGCCAGCGACTGCTGTACCTACTAAGTTCTGGAAGTTTGAAAGCAAAGCTCCATATTCATCGTATAAACCAACTGTAGTTATCGTGCCTGTAGCGCCAAGTCCACCATCGGTAAATGTCAGATTAACATTGGTGACTAAAATATTCTCACCAGTTGCCCTTATGTCATAAACACCTAATGTTTGAGACATAATTGACTTTACCACAGTGGCGGCTGTTCCCTGAGGAGAAGCGGTTGATATTGAAACGCTTAAACCTCCTCTATTAATGACAATGTCATTGGGTAAGCCGAGATAGAAAGTTGCTGCAGGACCTGCGACACCAACACCAGTCATTGTCCCATTCGCTAAAACGCCGTTGGCCTGCATTCCCAACTCAATCATTCTGCCTACACCGGCTGCAACATCACCTATAACCTGGAACACTCTTGATGTGCCTTTAGTAATTAGAACGGCCGGACTAAAGTTGAGGGTTGCCCTTCTCAATGAGAAGGTAGCTGCACCCGTTTGCAAGACTCCATCTACCTTGACTCTGACGTTTGTAACGTCGGTATCAAGCACGGTGGAAGAGGCAAGGACATTAAGCTGAGATACGCTGAGATCCTCAACTGTACCTGCGGAAACTATAAAGTTTCCTAAAACCACATCAGTAGCTCCTACTCTTGTAATGTTTACCGGAACAACACCTCCTGCTGTTACAGCAATTGCACCAAGAGCGCCTCCGGGAACAATCGTAAAGGTATTACTCACAACCGGGAAAGTCCCGGTGAAAGTAGCACCTCCGATACTTGTCGCGCCAGAAATGCCAAATCTCACAGTTGTCATTACTGTAGCAACGCCAGTAGCTGCAATGTCGGCAGTAACCTTCAATTGTTTAGTTCCGCCAGCTGGTATTGCGATTGCCGGAGCAAAAGTGAAGGTGGCTTGACCTCCTATTAAGGTCATTGTAAATCCAACCTGATTCGCTCCATCAAAAATCTTAATACCAGAGATATCAGTTGCTGCGTTGGGATTAACGGTACCGTAAGAATTAAGTCTTAAGGTATTAATCTGAGTTGCAGCGCTAGCTGAACCGACAAAGTCTAAAATAGCTACTACGTTGTTTGCAGAACCAGTTACGATGTTAGCTGATACCGGACTTGCCGCATTCAGACT
>Ga0315289_10007819_pt1 | contig 15522 bp, 17 predicted proteins | sample YL17G11_40_MG_FD_203452 | JGI IMG/M metagenome (GOLD analysis project Ga0315289, IMG submission 203452) | Sediment microbial communities from Yellowstone Lake, YNP, Wyoming, USA - YL17G11_40 | ecosystem: Environmental > Aquatic > Freshwater > Lake > Sediment | place: USA: Wyoming | collected... | reverse complement strand
TCCGTACATTAAAGTTATTATTCGAAAATTCATTAAAAACGAAAAAGTGTTACAGGTAGTTCAGGATAAGAACCAGGTCTGCAGAAAAAAATGAACGAGTTTTGAGTCAGCTTCAAAATTGGAACTCATTTCTCGCTGAGAGACTGGTACTGTTTAAAATAACTGTAACAAAAGTTTAGAGAGAATCACACTATATATATAGTCTATAATTACAACACTTTGCCTAGAGTTATCCACAGGCTTATCTGTTACAGGCACTTTTCTAATAACTGTAGCGCCCCGGAGGGATGACGTACCGCTGTAACTTGATGATTTCATTAACTGAACTCCGTGTAAAGTTGACGCGCCACAGTGGCACTTGTGGATATTAGGGTATGATTTCTAATAATATCAACCTATGCACCGCTGACCGAGTGTCTCTTTTTTCTACAGGTACGTTTTGTCGTATGTCGAAGGCCAGAATTACATACGTAAATAAGTATAGTTGCCTTGTTATTATACAGCCAGTACGGTATACTGATGCATTTTTATACATGGTGCAAAGTGGCCTGTATAATTTTTTTGCATACCGACAGCGGAGTCGCACTGACAAGATGACTCGAAAATGGGTAGATGATGTATAAATGACGCGCCTAAAATACACGCGTAAAAGTTGCTTATAAGACTTCTTGGATAGGCTGTAATGGGGTAAGGGACTCCGACTCTTTGACGGCAAGCTTCTGTGACACTTCCAATATGACGTCGCTATCTGGCGTATCGAACTCACCGCCGATGAAATCGAACTCCATCTGCAGGGTCTTAGCAAAGTCATTTTGGTCACCCGATCGGTACTTCTCATACTTGTCCGCTAGCTTCACAACCTGGTCTGTCCACGCCCTTGCGGCGGAGTCGGCCTCGGGTGTGCCTATGTCCATAAACGTTTTAGCCTTCAAAAGACTCTTCGTTAAAAGCCACTGTAAAGAGTCACTCACGCTGATCGAAGAGGGTAGATCCAGTTCCGTCTTAAGGATCTGCTCGCTCTCGGTCAGCGCCGTAAAATAGATCTTCTTCTCTCTATCGTTACAAAGCTTAAGATACAGCTTCCAGTCGCTTCTTGTCATCCTTTTAGGATCAAAGAAAAACTTTGAATAAAGTTCAATATGTTTTTCTCTAAAAGGCGTGGAAAACTTAGCTGTCAACATTCTCGTGATTTCAGTTGAGCTAAGACGTTTAATTAAAAGTGCATTTACTGTAACAAAAACGAGAGGATCTTGTGGGATATCATAGAGTGTTTTTACGATAGAGATCATATCCGTATTTTTAAAACACAGCTCACCGCACCACATCTCTTTTACTTCAATAACGTTCATAGCTGCGAGAAAATCAGGGCCGTAAAGCTTTCGATCTATCTGTGATAATATGCCTTTAGGAAAGGTGTTATTGATAACATACCAGGCATCATCAAGCTGCTTTTGCGCGACAGGAAAGAGGCGAAGCTTTGCTAGTTGTTCATTGACTTCAGAAAGTTCTGTAAGCCCCTTGGTGGCTAGAAAGCGGATATATAATTCATAAGGTAACGCCATAGGCTCCTCAAGTATGTGCTTTTCTAAACAGATGCTCTAGAAGGGTGTCGCTATCCCCCTCCATCCGATCTATTTCTCTTCCGTCTTTTAATAGTAGCACAGTTGGAGAAGATAAAATCTTATGCCTAAGGGGTTTAAGGGGGTCCTTCTTTATATTGATGACCTTAACAGAAATGTTGGGATACTTGAAAGAGAGCTTTTTAACACCCGCTTTTGCCTTCTCTGCTTTCGTGTCATCAGGAGACCAGTAAAGAATAATAACATGCTTTTTAAACTGTACGGGCGCAGCGCTTTTGGAAGAGTTAAAACCTGTCCAAAAATAACGCATACGCCCTCACAGTTTATTGTTTAAGACTTAACTTCTTGCGCTGCCCGTAGTCTTTCAAGACCGTCAACGACTTCGATAAGGCGGTGCATTGCTACGACGGTAGCTTCTTCAGGAATTTCCTGAACACCAATGCGGCTTGCGATAAGGGCACTTGCAAGGTTTGAAATAGTCGCCTTAAAGTGTGGGATCTTACCAACAAACTTAGAAAGATTATCAGGAGTCACAAAGTTAAGAGAAAGAAGCGCATCGACTGTTTGCGAGTTATCGATGTAGCTAGCTTCTTTAAAGAGGTTCCTACGGATCTTTGAAGCAATCTTTATAGCAGCCTTTGCTTTAGGTACAAACTCAGCAATTTTCTCGCCTTTAAGCGGTAGAAAATTAAGGCCGTGAAGCTCAGAGACACCTCTTCGATGAGATAACGTAAAGGCTTCTGCGATCTTTTCTTGTCCGCAGCCAAGACTAGCAAGCAGAAACTTTGCCTGGGGTGCGGTAAGGTTCGTGTGGTCAAAGCCAGCAGCATGAGCATACTTATCTACGCCGCGAAGAGAGTAAAGATCAAAACCATTTGGCGAGAGTTTTACGGCATGTGCGGTAAGCTTATCGCCAGCAGTTTTAACAGCGTAGTCATACTGTGAGTTAGAAACTTCACTAAAGCCGTCCATTGGAACCCAGTGCATCTCTTTAGGGATGAGGTAAGAGCCGTCAGGCATCGCCCCAATGCGTTTAATTCCCATTGATGTAGCGAGGGTGAGATGATAGGGACGTCCCATCAAATCCATAACTGTAAGCTTTGTGAGGCCGCAGTCATCGCATACCGTCTTAATCGTTACCGGCATGGTAGCAAGAGCATGGGACTTATCGGACTGATAGACGAAGGTTCCTGTTTGACCAACAGAGGGTTTTGAGCACGCGGGTTTAAAGCGGCTATTTTGGATACGAAGACCCCAGATGGTTTTTTGTAGGGTTGATGTGGTTTTACCTAAAAACAGTTTGAACTCTAAAGGTTTTTGATCGAAGTCAATAACCTTAGGAATCACAACGCCTTCGACGCTAACACCGTTTTTCTTTTTTACATGGTAGTGGCCAAACTCTTTAGCCTCTTCAGGGATCTCATGTTCAGTGTGTGCGAGCATTACGCCGTCACCACCCTGGGGAAGATAAAGAAGCTTTTCGCCGTTTTGATCCACTTCATTGATATCATCATCAACGTGATCGGATATGGTGGAAATGAATTTTCTTGCACCATCACGGCTTAGGTTTTCAAGTGCAGGCGAGAACACCTTATCACTTGAGGAGAGAAGATTATATTTATCGCCACCTTCACGGGTAAGCATGAAGATGTTTTTAGGGATAAGACTCTCAGTGCTTTGTGTGTACTCATTCATATTTACAGGCTTAAGGTTTGCAACCTTTTTAATCACATCGGCGTGTCCGTGCTGATAAAAACCAACAGCCTGGGTAGGATTTTCTTTAATCCAATCCTTTAGTGAGGAGCCGTCGAGGTTATCCGAAAGCATGTCAAGCATGGGATAGCCAGCCGAAGCGTAAGCATAGCGCCCTAATGACGGGGGATACATAGCATTCCAGAGGTTTGCATCTTCAAAGCGCCCAAGGCCGCCGTAGGTAGGATATTCCTCAATACGGTCAAAGGCTTCGTTATTTGACATAACGGTGTCGAAGTAATCGGAGGTAAGCGGGAGAATTTTCTTTTTAGCGATCATGACATCAAGAGGATAGAGCGTAAACTCTTTGATAATAACAGGGACGACGACGGCTGTGGATGAGCTGTTGATGATGATTGATCCTGTGGCCGTGCCATTTTCGGGATCTTTCTTCATAAGCTTAACCATAGTGCTCATGCCGTTACTTTGAGGAATACGTTCACGGAACTTTTGGATGATCTCTTCCGGCCAGCTATTGACGTCGTTGTCAAGCTTTGTGAGGGCGTTATCCTGGATTTCTGGTGCTTCTACGAATAGATTGGCAGGAATCGTCATGTTGTTTTATCTCCCGCGATATGGTTGCGAATTTCGCTTATATTAGAATAGTTTAACTTATAATAGAATAAAAAATCTAGTTTCTATCACATTATGTCATTAAGCCGCCGATCCTTCAAGCTAACTTGCCATCGCTGCCAGTTGAAGCTCCGGCTACCGCGCCCCCTGGTTTACCGGTGGTCTTGAGTGAGTTTCCGGTAATCATGGTCGTTGTAAGCCATGTTGCTTGAAAGCTTTGTTCGATAGCACTCGCGATGGCATCTATAAAAGTTCCACTTTTACACTGTGGGTTTCCAAGGTCAAAGTCCGGCGGCGTTAGGGTGCTTTTCCATATAGAGGCAATCCCTGAAGGGTTTGAGCCGCTTCCTACGGCACTAAGAGGGGTAGGAGTATTAATGGCATTGACGGGACCAGAACTCGATGGACTGGCACCACTTGTGCCTAGAAAGGGTACCGCACCAAATTTAAAAGAAGAGGGATAGGGTGTAAATTTTTGAGTTAAGGCGCTAGCTAGACCTTTGGTGAATTTAATCTGTTGGGGGCTATTGGCTTTAAAACTGAAGGTCGGCATGTTGTATGTGGATCCTGTCATAGATCCGCCTGTGCCTGATCCACTCCAGGCTCCTACACCGCCGCCACTAGCCTTAAGTCCACCGAACTTAATGGAGTCCTGCCACGACTGCCAACCGTCACATACGGCTTTAAAAAGCGCATCAAGGTACTCGTCGGCGGCGGGACCTAGCTTCTGCCCGTAGCTAGCTTTGGTCTTGGTTTTAAGGGTTGCGGGGGAAGGAATCATTTCGACACCTTTACCGTCATGCTAAAAGGAGCAAGGGGAGAACCTGTAAAGGGAGATAGAGTTGTTGGGTTTGTAAGTACAAAATCGGAAGCCCCGGTACCACCATCGATATTAATAACTCCCTTTGTCTTAATGTTCATAGGCCCCACGCCTTCGATATTAATAGGACCAAGGGATTTAATATCAAGACCAGCTTTAGGGCTCAACGTGATCTTATTTACGGTATCGAGGGTGACTTCACCCGATACGGCGATTTTAAGGGTGGCCGTACCGCTTGTGACAGTAATATCACCGGAGGATGTGATAGCAAGCTTTGATAGAGCATTTTTAATAAGGATATCACCCGCAGCCGAGATGGATGCTTCAGCGATTTTATTAACCGAGAGCTTTACCGCACCTTGCAGATCAACGCCAATCTCTGTGGTTTGTAGTGCGCCAGCCTTAATTGCTATCGAGCCATCTGGCTTTACGACTGAGTTAAATCCTACAGGAAGCCCTTCTGGACCCGGAGGGCATATTGAAGTTGTAAGAGTCCCATCTACTCCGATTGTTTGAACATAGGAAGGGGTGCTAGTGCCTCTGACACCAGGAAGGGCGGCTCCTACCGTAGTTTTAGATATAACAGTTGGTGATACATAACCTTTTTGGTCATGAATAATGAGGGCTCTTGCTACGGTCTGCCGAAACTCTGCGTCATAGAGTGCGGTTTGAAGAAGCTCATTAGAGTCCCATATAATTTCACCGGCATCGGTTTGAAGATTATAAGATCGGCAGATGTCTATGATTTTACTACCAAGAGGAAACATAACGCGCTGAAGTGTATCTTTAGAAAAAAGCTCGACGAGGCCAGACTTTTTAATCGTAAGCCGGTTACCAGCCTTTGTGGATATGATCTTATCGCCTTCGGTAAGGGTTGGAGATTCAGCGCCTTGAGCGGCATTACCGTTTTCTGATAGTGGCCTTAAAAAGCCCCAAACGAACACCTCGCCCCCGATAAAAAACACTAGTCCAATAGATCCTCGACGAGGAATACACCCCAGCTCGTCACCATCAGGATTAGAATCAAGGCTAAGCCACTGACATTTTGGAATCACTTGATCGTTAAGCGACCCATCACCAAGAAACGTAGAGACTGCACATAAACGGCTAGTTGCATCCACACTTCTAATAACACCGAGACAAGCACCAAAAGCTTGCTCCTGGCGTTTTTCGTGAAATCCTTCATAAGGAGAATGATCAAGCATAGTCTAGGTTCCTCTGTAAAAAACGAGCTGGTTTCGGTATAAGTTTAATGGAAAAAGTATTTAGATGCGATGAATTTTAATGGAGGTATCAAATAAGATGAGTCCAGAAGAAAAGGTTAAATTTTTAAAGCATATAGGAAGTAACGGATACATCCTTCGTACATTTAAAGAGCAAGGAGATCCTTCGATTAAAAAAGAGAAAGAGAAAAAAAATAAGGTTGATACTCGTGTTGATAAATCCGATCTTTTGAAGCTTAATAGAATCTTTAATCCAACTAAGTAGGAGCAAAATATGGCATCGGTCAATAAAGTAATTCTGATAGGATATTTGGGCACAGACCCTGATATGAAGCAGATAAACGCGAACACTTGTGTAACCAAGTTTAGTCTTGCAACATCTAAAAAGTTCAAAGACGCTCAGGGAGTTCTAAAAGAAGAGACGGCTTGGCATAGAATTGTAACTTGGAATAAAACCGCAGAAAACTGTGCTAAATATCTTAATAAAGGTTCGCAGGTCTATCTTGAAGGGGAAATTGTCTATCAGATGTGGGAGAAAGATGGCCAGAAGATGTATGGGACAGAGATTAAGGCGGATATGGTAAACTTCCTGTCACCACCAAATAACGCTCAAAATAATAACAACAAAACCCAGTCATATAACAATCAAGACAATAGTAAGACCAACTCTTATCAAGGTGGAGGAGTTCCTAATCTTGATGATATCCCATTTTAGAATTAATAAAACATAACCCTATAAATGTTTTAGGGCTTGATCTCTAAGGGATTTTATGCACTAATACTTCAAATGATTAATATTAACTTTGGAGTTGATTATATGAATTTGGCAGAATTAGTGGACGTAGTCTCTGAAAAAACAGGCCTTCCTAAAACATCCTCAAGAGAACTTATTAAAGCGACGTTAGATACCATTTTGACGGAAGTTAAAAAGGGCGGTCGCGTATCTCTTATAGGGTTTGGTGCATTCTTTCGGGTACTAAGAAAACCCAGAGTTGGTAGAAACCCACAAACTGGCGAGACGATTAAAATAGCTAGCGCTAAAGTTCCACGGTTTAAAGCTGGTAAAGAATTTAAAGATCAAGTTAAAAGTCCTAGGTAAAATATGATCGAGTGTCAGACATACGTCACTCCTCAGCTGCTATGGTCGGTGTTTGCGGTTATTATAAGTATTAACCTCATGACAACCGGCTATTATTTTGCCACTAGCCACAAATTAAAAAAGCTTCAGCAACTTCAAAGAAAACCTAATAATCCCATCATAATAACGACAACTCGATATCGTTAAATAAGATTAAATATTGGTATAAGAATAATAGAAAAGATTTGTATGGGTGCAGATTTTTAAAACCATATCAAAATTATAGGATCATTATGAAATTTCGGTTACCTATGGATGTGACAAAAGTAATAGAAATTATTGAATCTTCACTAGTAGAAAATGGGTTAAGTAGTTATGTAAAGGTATCGGTAGCTACCCCCGTTATGAGTATCGATATTAAAAAGATGGGAACCTCTAAATTATCGTTTAAATACGAAGAGGATAAAGGAAGCACAACATTTAATCTGTTTGATGAAGATTTAGCGATGTTACATAAACCGTATAGAGGAAAAATATTAGAGGTAATAAGTTCCGCTGTAACTCGTTTTGGTGGCGATATTTTAGAGTCTTAGAGTCTTAGAGCTTAGGCGTCTCCGCTTAGGGTGTAATATTGCTTGTTTTACGTTAATCAAATAACCGCTTCTATCATTGATGTATGAGGGGGTTATTTTTTAGGGGTTAAAGTGATGAGTGAGAAAACGTTTTTAATGACGATCGATTTCAAAAAGAAAGGTTGCCCTTATGCTACAGCGGAGGGGTGTGAGCACCCGAAATTGCTTATACACCGCCGATGTGCAGGATCAAAACAGCCAGAAAACTGCCCTCTTGTTGAATTAGAAAAGAGATGCTTTGATGACCAAAATCTATATGCTGAGGTGAAAGTATGAGCCAAGTGGATGCGCTGGGGAAGATTCTAGGTGAGCAGATCAAAGATAAAATAGCTAGGCACCTGCAGAGGCCCGTCGCAGAGAGAATAAAAGAAGGGATAAGGGCAGACATTGAGATGCGCAAGAGCGCGGAGGAGAAAGATGACTAAAGGCTATATTGAGATTGAGGTGTTCCCGTCGGGGTGCTTGGTTTGTCAGTTTTGGTCACGCGCTGAGTGCCTTGCCTTCAACCCTCCCAAATACATACCATATTCATCGAATGATGAGAAACCAGACTTCTGCCCCATCAAGGAGCACGATCTGTGGAAGTGCGTTCAGAAGCATAAAGAGGAGATGTTAGCGTTCCATAAGGGGCAGAGGAGTAAAGATGCACCTTAAATTAAAATACCGCTGGCGCCTATTTCGCTACCACCGCGAGCTATCGAAGCTTGATCGCATGATTACCGTCAACCAGAATTTATGCTACACGTTCAGAAGTAAGCACTGCTTGGATAAAGACTCCAGAAGACGCGTTCTCGCGCCGCCGCATAGTATTACCTTAGATGCAATGCTCGCTGCGGATAAAGAGATGTGTGCTAAGCATTTTGAACTTATCATCACGATTGAGGCGTTTCGGGAGGAACATAAAATCTAAAAGGAGTACAGATGTCAACAAATGAACCCGGCTGGGTAGAGGAAAACCAGCTTGCAGAGAGCTTGGGGTGGACGCATTTGAAGGACGGATCGAGGAGCAAAGACCCCGATCACTATTGGTGCCACTTCCAAAAGTTTGATGAGCGCGTGTGGAAAGTCCGGCCACGGCCAGGAGTAGAGTGGGTGAGGGCAAGGTTTATCAACGAAAAATATTGTCTACACGAAGGATACCTAACACTTGAAAGAGCACTGAGGGGGGAGAAGGATGAATCAAAAGCATGACTCCTTGTATGTAGTTAAAATGAATAAAAAATGCGATTACATGCTGAATTATGCAAGCATCAAGAAATGCAAAAAAGTACGGGATGAACTAAATATGCTGAGGCATTGTGATGGACAGTTATCCAAACGACCCATGTGGTGTCCGCTGCGTGAAGTCGATGTTATGGATATCGCTGGGAAACAGTTTCATGTTCGGTTCAGGTGAACTTAAATACGGGGAAATTCTAGAGGAGGATGGAGCTAGTGATAATTGATCCCGATATTAAGTATTACTTTTGTAAAGCACCCTCTACAAGAATCGGAGTACCTGCTTTCCATATAACACCAAAAGACTTTTTCGATAAGAAAGGATTTTTATTAGACTCCGGAGCCTTCGATCCTAAGATAAATGGATTTCAGCGTGTAGCCGACTCTACGTTTGAATACGTCGGAGAGGATATCGACCCAGAGATCATTCTCCTAAAGAACGGACAGTTTATGTGGAGGAATATGATTGAGGAGATTGCGTATTTATACAAAAGAAGACGCCTACTAGATATTGATTTATTAAACAAATTTGATTGACACTAGAATGGGGTGGTAAATGTTTGATGATAAAGATGAACTATTTGAACTAGTGATGGCTGTTGAAACTATTAATAACCTTCTAGATAACTGGGAATTGGTACGAAAAAATAGTTATATACACCACAGGATAAGAGACGCCCTATCTAAGCTAAAGAGCAATAAAAATTATTCAGAACTATTTGTACGAGAGGAAGAAAAAGAGAGGGTTAGCAACAATGAGTAGAGAATCTATTGGTTACGAAAAGAAGTATAGATATTTGTTATATCGAGTTCAACAGGCACTATTAGAGATGAGTTTAGATCCCCCTGCTCATCGAGGAAGAAGACAGCTGGAGAACGGTTTATATTCTTGTGAGGGCTGGATAGATCCACGCTTTTCTTTGGTGCCTCATGAGGAAATGACAGCGATTAAGAAAGAGATTTTCACCGAAGAACCTAAGGTATGACAAATCCCCCCAACTAATTAATAGTGGGGTTATTTTTTTAGTACTTACCATCTTTACCCTGTCCAAAGGTAGCCCCGTGAGCAAATGCCGGAATCGGATGATAATCCTCAAGATCGGTACTCCAACCCTGCCCGGCACCCTCTACCAGCGTCTTTGCGAGATACCGATACCCAAGCCCCGACATCCAGTCTCTTCGCAGCATAGGAAGCGTGCTCAGCCCTTTAAGAAGAGGCGCATGAACAATGGGATCACTCTTAATGGGTGCGGTAACCTGACCCTTCGCTTTAAGAAGCAACATATCTTCACGAGTAAGCTCATGCCCCGCCTTAAGTCCTTCAAAGGACTTTGATAACTTATGACCAACCGACTCATCGATAGCAACATCCGTTTCAAGGTTTTGGTTATGATGCTGAGCAACCGTATAAGGGATAATATCACCAGGCACATGCCCCGTCCCTTTGGGGTTATTAAGCACCTTTGTTGTGTTACCAAGGCTTCTTACAATCGTTTCAAAGATCTTACGAGATCTTCCGATACCCTGTGACTGATAGGCTTTTTGTAGCTCATCGGTAATGTACTCTTGAGCGGCGTACATACCCTTATGCTTTACAAGATCCTGAGGTTTAATCACCCCCGTTGATAGAGGATCTCCCGCAGTAATCGTCTGGCCAAGCTTAACCTTTAGATCTAAATCCTTTGCAACATAGGCCGTATGCGATTTATCTTTATCACCGATCGTTACGTTATAACCACCCGCAACACCCTTTTCGATCTTCTTAATCTTTCCATCTAAAGGAGAGAGGGTCGCCGCACCCGTCACGATCTTAGGAAGAAGAAGTAGCTGCTTAATGCGCGGATAGCCGCTAAGACCCGATCCTACAGTTCCACCCGTGTGGAAGCTATTCATCGTCAGCTGCATGAGAGGCTCTGCTATGGTTTGTCCTGCTTTGGCTCCGATGTTATCACCGATCTCAGGAGGGTGTCCATTTTCATCGAGTCCGTAGCATTTAGCACATGTTCCCTTTGGTCGTAGACACTTAAGAGGTGAGCGAACTTTAACCGATTGGATTCCCGCCTTTTTAAGGCGTGATATGACGGAGGAGTCCACAAGGGTATTGTGCGCGAAGCCCCCTTGATTTCCTGCCATAAAACGGTCCACCGCATCGGTATTTTCAAGCCTGAAGGTAATACCCTCTTTCGTACCACAGTCCTCTCCACTAATGACGTTATCAAGCGTCGTCGCCATGATATCTTTTGAAAACGCTCCCGGCTCAGATGACTGAAGGGATCTATCAATCATACCACGACGAGCTCCATACATAGAAACCCAGTAATCTCCCATATCGAGTCCTTCTGTATAGGACTTTTTGATGGGTTTATAAATGGTTTTTCCTTTAGCGTCCGTCACTAAAAGAGGCGTTGCGACGATTGAACGAAGCTGGGAGATTGATCCTTTAGCTCCTGATTCAATCATATCAAAGAGTGGATTATGCTTTCCCTTCAGTTTATTCGAGATAAGCTGGTCAAGTTTCCCTGTGTAGTTCTTACCGATCGCTGCACGCTCGCCCTCTGTCTTCGCGCTAAGAAGATGGCTTTCCATGTTTTTGATCAGGGTATCTTTATGGTGATCAAGCTGAGCAAGGTCGTTAAGCCCAAGGGTAAAGCCCCCTTCATAGGAGTGCTTCTCGCCTTCCATCTTAAGCATGGTGACGATGTTACCAAAATCATTCGAAGGGAGATCTTTAGCGATCTTTCTTAAAAACTCCTGCGTCACCTTTTTATCAAGGGTAGCGGTGATCTGATGTGACTTAGGAAGAAGCTTATTAAGTGTCGCTCTTCCCTTTGTCGTGCCTGACATATAAAACAGCCCGATCTGAGCCTCCTGGCTGGGGATAATCATGAGCTTTCCGGTACCTGGTTGAAACAGGTTCCTTGAGGGCAGCATTTTGGCGGCCTCGCGGTTGGCTTCGTCGGAGATTGGCAAGTGTACGGTCATCGTGTTTTTGCTAAGTATCGAATCCGAAAGGAAAAAAGTCTCGCTTTTTGGGACTGACAAATCATAGGTTACATCTGGTCGATCGATTTCTTTAACAGAAACTATTTCTTCAAACGACAACTCTTTATCTAAAACTATTTTCACCCATTTACCAAGACCGTGCTTTTGTAGTTCCGAACCATATTTTTTAGCTATTTCTATGGCTTGCAACCTAGTTTTTGAAGTGTTCTTTTTTGTAAAATGGTTGACTACAGGGTCTAAGCTGTAATGAATCCCTTCATTTTTTAATGCTTTTTTGATAGCAGTAACATCAACGGGAATTGTATCGTTACGTGTTTTATATGCTTTTTTTGCCTTTTCCCAGATCAAAGATCGTGTTTCATTCTTGGGTGCAGGAAGACCATCTGGTATAGGCATTCTCATCTGTAAACAGTATCTTTTACTTAAAAATTTAGTTCGTGTAAAATTTACTCCCAAACTACTTAACAGGGTTTCGGTTGTTAAGCATAGTGCTTTAGATTTAACTTTAAGAGATATATCAGTCTGATTTCGTTTTGACCCGTTACAACCACCGTCGCCAGACATTACACCACATAGTAAGCCTCTTCTAAACTCTTCATTCGAATTAAGTATCAAATCTTCTGGCAGTGTTTTTTCGTGCTGATAATCTCCACAAAGACTCACAAATAAATCTGTATAGTATTCACCATAAATATTTACTCTATGTAAGTCCTTCTTACCTGTTCTTGTGCAGGTTGAGATTGTGTGAGTCAGCCCTAACGAGGTAAGAGCTTTTATTACAAAACCCAATACATTTTTATCTGTGGCATGCCATCGCATAGATTTATATAAACGAGTTTTTTTATATTTAGCTGTGCCGCCATCTGTAGCAAACAGACCTAATAGAAATCCAAAATAGAAATCAAGAGGGAGGCCGCAATAATTAAACCGCATATCTGGTAACGATATCCTTTTAGGTATAATGCAAGGATGTTTAGATTCATTAGGATTGAAAGCAAAAAACGCTCCTTTACCATCCATTGATATAAGGGAATGATCTTCGGTAACTTCGATGGTTCTTCCGAAAATGGTTTTAACTTCAAAGACTTTTTTATGTTTAAAATGCAGGGTTAGTGCCTTTACGGGTAAAAACTCAGGGATGCCTTTAGATGTATTTAGAGAGAGCACTTCAATACCTTCAGGAAGATGGATCTCTCTAACTGTATTTCCTTCTTTAATCCACCCCTCCCATTTTTCTTGTGTGGCACCGCAGCTTTCAGCGAATTCTCCTATCGGAAGGTTGACAATTCTATTTTGGTATTTTATGATAATTTTGCCAAAAAAGCCAATAGAATCCCCGTCGTGATCCGCATTGAAACCTGTATTCACAAGGGGCTGTACCTTTATGGAACGCCCCTCGGTGATCTTCGGTCTAAAGGCCATGATCGAAAATTTATGCAGCGACGGGGCACGATTTAGGAGGACATGCCGATCTGCCATCACAAGTTCGAGAGCCTTCTTTGCGAGAGGAGTCTTATTGTTGATCTCATCTTTAGCCTGCAGCGGGGTCTTACCGTGATTTTTCATCTCACGGATAACAAACGGTTCAAATAGCTTCCAGGCCATCTCCTCGGGCATCCCCATCTCATCCACATGAAGATCTGGTTCAGGGATGATGGTGCCACGGCCTACGAAGTCTTGTTTCTTCGAAAGAAGCTTCGAGATAAAAAAGCCCTCTTTCGGCTGTCCGCCTGTACCACCTTTAATCTCGGCAATGAACCCATCTCTTGGTTTACCCTTGATGGTGATATCGGTAAGTCCTGATAGACCTTTAATATGATTATAAAGATCGCTGCGAAGAGCTGCCTTATCCTCCTCAGGAAGAAGATCAATAACCGGCATCTTCTTGGCGTCCATCATATTATTAAGGATGCCAATATTTTGATAAATGTAGTTAGTATTCGAGGAGATTAAAGAACCATCTGGCCTCGGATAAATAGGACGGTAGGTTGTAGGAAGAACGGGAATGTTCTTTCTGATATAGGCTTCATTTGGAGATAGACCGTTTTCCTTTAGGGCCATCAGATAGCGCAGTCTTTTATTAGCCTCGTCAAGCTGCGGACCTGTCGCTCTTTTTGTTCTTGTCATTTGAGATTCAATCTCTTTTTCGACATCAACCGCACTCAGAAGTTTTGCGATAGCTGCGCCGCCACTAACGCCCTTTCCTTCCGTGTTAAATTCACCCTTGGGGTTAATATGAAGAGTTCCTGCAAGAAGCTCATCAAACTTCTTACCGATCCCTACGACGGAGCGGGCTGCCTTTTCAAATACGGGGTTGACAACAGCTTCATGAAGGGCTATATGCCCCCACTTTTCGCCGTTAAAGCCGCCCATAATAACCGGATCAAAGAACCCGCCTTTCATCGGCTGGTTATCTTTACCTCTAAAAAATACGGGCTTAGTAATCTCACCGTTAGACATTTTAGCAAGCTGCGCATCGGTTAGGGGTGCGAGGGTTAATTTTGATCCGTTCTTTTTAACGTCGATACCCGATCCTTTAAGATAGGACATGAATTTTTCATAGGCAAAGCTTGGCTTAGGCGGTGGTAGCTGTTGTCCTGATTTAAGCGCCTTCCAGTACTCATCGTTTGAGGTACTTTTAATAGAAGACATCTCACGAAGGTTTGCGCGTGCACCGTGCGAGAGCATACTATAGAGGGTTAGAAGATCCTGTGCCTTTGATCCTTCTTCACCGCCTTTTATAGGCTGCATGTTGGCGTCGTAAGGGTTACCAGGACCGCCCTGACGAACCGAGTAGTTTGCCGTGGACTGTTTAAAGAGCTTAAGGATGTGAGGGTTCCCCACATGAATCTGGCCGAGGCTTTTTTTAGTATGAGGATCAAAAAGCTCTTCTTTATCATCTATGCCTGATTTTTTAAGATAGGCTTTCGTAGTCTTTAGATAATCTTCCCCAGTGAAGTTCGATACTTTATATACCTCTTTATTTTTAAGTGCAGCCTTACCGGCAGCGGACTCATAGATCTGGCCGATATTGATACGACTTATAACACCGGTAGGGTTAAGAAGCATATCAACAGGATTGCCCTCCTTATCGTGCGGTGCATGTGAGTCGGGGATAATGTGGGTGATAACACCTTTGTTGCCATGACGGCCAGCAAGCTTATCGCCAATCTTTGCGCGCTCTTCCGTCTTAACCATAACCGTTACGGAACGAGTGGTTTTAACAACATCCATGACGGTGCCATCATCTTCCATAGTCCAGGTAAGGCTATCGTCTTTTGGTCTATTAGAGAGTTTTTTACTGACAAGATTAAGGGTGGCACTTGCGGGCCTACGCTTTAATGCCGCAATGAGGACGTCTCCCATTTTTACCTTAGCGCCCTTTTTTATGACGCCATTAGAGTCAAGGTTACTGGAGTTTTCCATTGATAAGATGTTGGGATAATTTGTCTTAAACCCCACAAGATCAAGGACCGAGTTATCATCCACCTCGTAGGTTTTTTTGTGAATATGTTCACTGGTAAGTTTCTCGGCGGCGCTTTCAGTGATCACAATACCATCATCAAAGTTCCTTCCTTTGTATGGTAAGTATGCGGTTCGAAGGTTTGTTCCTAAGGCAAGAACCCCGTCTTTGGTGAAGTTA
>Ga0315289_10007818_pt1 | contig 15523 bp, 10 predicted proteins | sample YL17G11_40_MG_FD_203452 | JGI IMG/M metagenome (GOLD analysis project Ga0315289, IMG submission 203452) | Sediment microbial communities from Yellowstone Lake, YNP, Wyoming, USA - YL17G11_40 | ecosystem: Environmental > Aquatic > Freshwater > Lake > Sediment | place: USA: Wyoming | collected... | reverse complement strand
CGTTCCGCTGTCGGTCATCGTCATGGCCATGGCCTTCACGTCTCTCAACGGCTACTTGAACGGCCGCTGGCTGTTCAAATTTTCAGGCGGGTATTCCGCTTCCTGGCTGACCGACCTGCGCTTCATCTTCGGAGCGTCGCTCTTTGTGGCCGGGTTGATCATCAACCTTCATTCCGATAGTCTCCTGCGAAGCCTCCGGGCGCCCGGCGAGAGCGGCTACAAGGTGCCGCAGGGCGGTCTTTTTCGCTATGTGTCCTGCGCCAATTATTTCGGGGAGATCGTCGAATGGTTCGGCTGGGCCTTGGCCACTTGGTCGTTGGCCGGGCTGGGCTTTGCCGTATGGACCGTGGCCAACCTGGCGCCCCGCGCTCGCAGCCACCACCTTTGGTACCGCCGCACCTTCCCCGACTACCCGCCCAAGCGCAAAGCGCTTATCCCTTTCCTGATCTGATCATTGAAGCTTCTGCGGTTGGGCCGGAGGGCGGGCCGGGAGAGCAAGACAAGCCTATTCAAAAGGCGAGCGACAGGCCGAGCCTCAGTCTGAACCCGGAAAGGTCGAGCCGGAAGTTTTCCGTCTCCACCCTTTCCCGCTGGCGGTTGGACGGCGTCCGTAGATCGAGAAGGCCCCAGGGCGCGGTCACGGTTTCCTTTTGGATTTGCCATTTGCCTTCCCAGCTTTCGCTGGATTGCCCCTGAAGCTCGCGGCCGCCGCCGGAGACGGAATCGACCACCTGGCGGGCATATCCCGCTTCCAGGAAGGACTTGATCCTGCCCGCCAGCGGAAGCTCGAGCCGGGCTCCCATTTCCCAGAAGAAGCCCCTTCCCGAGCCGTCCATCTCCAGTAGTCCTGTGGAGTCGAATGGGGTCCAGGTGCAGTTCGGGCCGCGGATGACCCAGGCGTAGGTCCAGGAGGATTTGTAGCGGCAGACGGCCCACAAGGGCCCGGCGGCTAGGAAGCCTTCAGCCGTCATAGACCGGCCGATCTTTTTGGAAAAATGGAGTCCGATCGAGGCCAGGACGGCTTCAATGGACAATTGGTATGGAGTGGCGGTCAGGGTCTCGACATACCGCTCCTCGGACAGTTCATTCCGGGTATAGACGAAGGTCAGGTCACGGGCGCCGCCGCCTCTCAGGTACTGGAACCCGGCTGAAACGGCCAGGAAATCAAAAAGAAAATATTTCAGGCGCAGACCAGGCAGGAGGGCGGAATTGACTGTGGGCCTCTGCCCGGCGCCTTCCTTCGACCAGGACCGGAGCAGGTTGTTCTGCCGGAGATAATCATAATAGGCCTCATAGGAAAACTCCTGGAATCGGTCGTTGGATTCCGACAAGAGGTTCAGGTCGCCAGGGTCGAGCAAGGCATACCCGCCCAGGAGTTCCAGGCGGAATCGGCGGGATTTTTGGCCGCCCTCCGGCGAGCCGGCCCCCAGACAGACCGACCCCAGCAGGCCCAAACCCAGCAGGACCGTCACCGCCCTCATCAGGAAATATTGGGCACGGGTTGGCCGGCCATCATATTTCTGTTTGGACATGATATTTTCTCCTCGGCCTCAAGGCAGGTCGATCCCATGCTCTTTCAGCCACAGGCTGACGTCCTGGTAGAGGTCCAGGGGCTGGGTCAGGGACACGGCATGAGCGCTTTGAGAATAAACGGGGAAACGAATGGTCCTCGAGGTGAGGTCCGGAATTTCGGGAAAGGCGCCGGGAAGATAACGGACGACGATCTGTCCCGGCCGCGCTTCCGGCCCGCTGGTCACATGCTCCACCGAGGACACCAGGTCGGTGTGGCGGGCGAGGCTGGGCGCTACGGCAGCGGCATAAACCACTAAGTCCAGCGGGGCATTGGTGATGAACGTTTGGACGTGGGCCAGGTTCTTCAGGAACATGGTGCCGTAGCGGTCTTCATAGAAGTGGATGTCGTAGCCCCGGACCAGGGCCACGTTGAGCTCATGAAACGCCCAGAGGGCCGATCCGTTGTTGCTCAGAAAGTATTGGTCCCAGGGCTGAAGTTGTCCGAAGACCTGGCTCATGTTCCCCGGCTCAACCAGGACGTTCTGGGCTTCCAGCCGGGCGGGAATCTCGAACAGCTGCTGGAGGATGGGATCGGAGCTTCCGGGCCCACCCCCCGCGTTCGAAGAGGCGGTGATGAGCCGGTAGGCGTTCCTTCGGGCCGAAGCGTAGAGCTCCCCGATGGACGTCGTGTCCACGCCCGTCACCTGGCTGAGGTTTTGCACAGTGCGCAGCAGGACTCCGGCGTTGGAGAAAAATCCGTTCAGCCAGCCGGCGGGTTTGGTGTAGATGTAGGGGTCGCGGTTCGCGACATCTAAAAATTCGTACACATCGGGATAGGACTGAGGGTCAAAGGGGACCCCGACCTCTTCCCCGATCTTGTACAGGGGAGAGCCCGGCTGCCGGAACATCTCGTCCTGGATTTCGAGCTGGTGGCCGAAGCTGACCGTGGGCTGGATGAGCACCTGATGGCCGAATTGCCGGGTGATGAGTTCCGGCGGCATATCCCCGGCGGCAAATTCCGGGAAGACGATATTTAGATGGTTTTGGATCTCCTGGGACAGGGCCGAGTCCTGATAGACCTCTTTTCCGTTGGCGTAATCCTTGTAGTTCAACAGCAGGTGGAGCATGGCCGTGGCCCGGGTTCCGCCGTAGCTCTCCCCGACGATAACCACCGGCCGGCGCTGCAGGACGGGGTGGTTCCGTAGAAACCTGAGCAGCACACGGATATAATCCGCGGCGTCGAAGAGGGAGTTGAAATTCTGGGCGTTGAATTCCTGAAATCTCTCACCCTCGTTTTCAACCTGATTCATCAAGTTGTAGGAAAAGCCTGCCTCTCGGGCGTCGATGTAGAGCAGGTGGCCCAAGCTCGTCCAGGAGACGGGATTAGGGATAAAGACATTGCCGCCCCGGTCCAGGCGGTTGTCCAGGGTGTAGCGGCCGGTGTTCATGCTCATCAAGCCCGAGCTGGTGGCGCTCGCCGGCCCGCCGTTAAAAAAAATGAAGATGGGGGTGCGGGGGCCGTCCACGTCGGCGGCCTGGAAGCTGTACCAGATCCGGGCCTGGGAAGAGGTCAGGGACAGCCGGTTGAAGTAGCTGCCGTATTGGAAATGGAAGGTCACGGGCTCTATGGACATAAAGCCCGCTTCATTCTGAACAGATTGAATGGCCGATTCAGCTCCCAGCGGCAATCGTGCGGTGATGACTAGAGCGAGAAAAAATATGAGGGGAAGGCGTCGTTTCATTGCTCCTCCTTTGACGATCCAATCCTTATCCGTAAAACCAGCAAGATATGGGCCAAGTTTCGAGCCTTCCCAGGCCGCTGGTACGGCCTGAAAAAGAGGCCGGCTCTCGTGGATTAGGTCCGAGCCCAAAAGGTCGGTGTCAATTTATTTAACACCTTTCCTCATCATAAGTTCTCCAAGAGTTCCCGCAAAAACGGTTATCTCCTAAGTTAGCACCTCAAAATATGTGATTTCAAAGAGGTGTCGGCATCGCCCTTGGGCCCTATAGCGGAGACGCCTCCAAACTTCTTTAAAATTTATTTACCCTCCCCACCCCCCTAGGGAAATAGGGGGGAGCTCGATGGCGTCTCCGGAAAGGTCGGAGGGGGGGCCCGTCATTTTTTTGACGGGGGGAACCGACGGGACTGGTTCCCCAGGGGGCCGGGGGGGATTCCGGCACCGATAGCGAATCACACAATCGGAGGCTTCCTTCTCTTAAGGCCGCGCCGAATCCAGATTTGCTCAGGATTCGATCTTTTGGATATATGCAGCTAGAAAATAGACTGTCTTCCCTAAGGCCAAATTTTTCGACGAGAACCCTATTAAAAGCATCTTGCCGAGAGGAATCTCGACGTCCTGGTCCAGCAGGATAGGATTGGCGCCCTCTGGAAATTCCTCTGTCTTCAACCGGCATTCGAACTTCAGGCCGAGAACCGCATCTTTTTCGTCCGCAGATTTCGGCCTAATAGTGAGCCAATATTCGCTTCTGTTCATGCCCGGTGAAGAAGTCGGACCGTGGTGATACTCCTTCCGGCTTGTTTCCACTCCGAATTCATCCTGCAGGCAGGAGAACGAATAGGCGCCCAGGGCCCGCCATCCGAACCCGGAGGGAAAGGTAGACTTTGCTTCCTTGAAATATCCTCGCCCCAGCAATTCTTCCTTGAGCTTGTTTTCCGCTGCGTCTTTGTCTAGATCAGTTGGGACAAGAACGATACCCTCCGGGAAGGAAGCTGTGACGTCGGCCCCCTTCGTACGGCCTATTATAGGTCCCCTTTCCCCTCCAGCTTCGTTAGTAACCAAGCTTTGCCACGGAGGAATTTCAAACACACGTATATTAATTCGGTATTCTTTCCCTGCGCCCGCAAAGCCTGTGCTCAGGGCACAAACGGCCATCAATCCGATTAAAACCCATGGTCTCTTTTTCATGCTCACTCCCCCCTCCCTGTTTATCCAATAAATATCATGACCATGTCAAGTTCTACCGGGCTGGCCAGGCCGCAGTTGCTTTCTCCGTGCAGTTTGATAAAAATACTTTTTATATCTATCAAGGAATCGAGGTGAGGAAATGAAAACAACGCGCATCATCTTCTCCGCGCTGGTCTTCATCGCTCTGGCTCTTAGTTTTGCCGCAGCCGGGCCGGAACAGCCGGCGGCCCAGGAGAAGGCCAAGAAGCTATGGACCGCGGACGACATTCTCCTGGCGGAAAGCGCCTCGGACTGGAATATTTCACCCGACGGCCGGCGGGCGCTCTGGGTGAAATCTCATATGGACAAGGACAAGAACGGCCGCATCTCCAACCTGTTTCTGACCGACCTGGAGACCAAAAAAGAGTTCCAATTGACGCAAGGCTCGGAGAACCACTCGCAGCCGGCCTTTTCGCCCGACGGTCAAACGATCGCCTTCCTCAGCAAGCGGCCCCTGCCCAAGGCCAAGGCCGAAGAAAAAGACGAAGAAAAGGAAGCGGGCCCGCAGCTGTGGCTGATGAGCCTCTCGGGGGGTGGGGAGCCCTATCCTGTCACTGAGTCCGTCCGCGGCCTCAGCCGCTTCAAATGGCTGGATGAGGGGACGATTGTCTTCAGCGCAAAAGAAGATCCCGCCCTCTTTGAGAAGGAAAGAGAGAAGATCAAGGACGACACCCAAGCGGTGGACGACGTGGCCCATGAGCCGCCCGTCCGGCTTTACAAGATGAAGGTCAAGGACAAGAAGGTGTCGCGCCTCACCGACAACGTCGATTTCATCAGCCAGTGGGACTTCTCCCCGGACGGCAAGCTGGCGGTGACCGTCAACCAGCAGTATCTGAGCTTTGAATGGGACCAGAAGCTCCTGCCCAAGACCTACCTGTGCGACCTGGCCTCCGGAAGCCGCCGGGAAATCCTGGCCGGCCAGCGCATCGTCCCCGGCGACGTCAAGTGGGCGACGGACAGAAGCGGTTTCTACATCGCCGCTCCCTATTCGACCGATCCACGTTTTTTTCAAGCCACCGTCACCGTCCTCTATTTCTACGACCTCAAAACCGACAAACACCACCGGGTGGACCTGGGCTGGGAGAACGGCCTGGAGGGCGGGGTGGAGGTCACGCCGGATGGCTTCCTGACGATGTTGTCGTCCGGAGTGCGCACGATTCCGGCGCGCTATGTGAAAAACGGCCTGGCCTGGAAAAGAACGGATTTGGCGGGAGATCAGGTGAAGAATTTCTTCGACTTCGCCCTTGACCCCGAGGCCAAGACGGTGGTCTTTTCCCACTCCACGGCCGGCCGGCCGGAACAATGGTTCAGGACCAAACTTGAAGGAAACCGGTTGACGAATAGCGCCCAACTCACCGACCTCAATTCCGGGTTCAAGGAGAAGATCATCGCCCGCACCGAGGTTGTCCGCTGGAAGGGCGCCCTGGGCCAGGAGGTGGAGGGCCTTCTTTATTATCCGCATGACTACCAGCCGGGGAAGAAATATCCGCTCTTCACGGCGCCCCATGGCGGCCCCCTGGGCGCGGACCTGGACGCCTGGTACGAGGGCTTTGATTATCCCCAGCAGCTCCTCTGCCAGCGCGGCGCCTTCGTCCTGAAGCCGAACTATCACGGCAGCTCCAACTACGGCCTGGCCTTCGCCGAATCGATCAGCGGGGGGAGTCAATACTATGACCTGCCCGTGGAGGACATCGAGAAGGGCGTGGATTCGCTCATCGCCCAAGGGCTGGTGGACCCGGACCGGATCGGCACCTTCGGCTGGTCGAACGGCTCGATCCTGTCCATCGCCCTGTGCCTGGCCAACCCCGACCGCTACAAGGTCCTGGGCGCCGGCGCCGGCGACGTGGAATGGATCAGCGACTGGGCCAATGTGGACTTCGGCCAGGCCTTCGATACTTATTACTTCGGCAAATCGCCGCTCGAGGATCCGCAGCTCTACCTGCGCATTTCTCCCCTGTTCAAGATGGAGAAGATGAAGGCGCCGACCATCATTTTCTTCGGCACGGAAGACAGGAACGTGCCCACCAGCCAGGGCTGGACCCACTACCGGGCCCTCTATCACCTGGACAAAGTGCCGGTTAAATTCCTGCTCTTTCCGGGCGAACCGCACGGCTTGCGGACCTACGCCCATCAGCGCCGTAAGGTCGATGAGGAGATGGCTTGGTTCGACCGCTATTTCTTCAAGACCGAGAAGGCGGAGAACGAAGCGTTGAAAAAAGATTCGCCCCTGGCTCAGGTGTTGCGGCGGAACAAGGCGGCCCACAGCGGCGGCCGCTATGGGGTTGGCTGGAAGACGGCCTCCGGCCAGGAGACCGGCGGCGCCGCCGCGGAGACGCTCATCCCCGAAACGATCAAACGCGGCAGCCTGGAGGTGGGGCGTTTCGAAGTGACCCGGGCCCAGTATGCGGCCTTTGACCCGGCTTCCCCCGCGGAGGCGGGCCGGGAGAATTATCCGGCCATTAGCATTCCCTTCGAAGGGGCCAAGGCCTATGCCGAGTGGCTTTCCAAGCTGACCGGCCTGGTCTGGCGCGTTCCCTTCGAGGACGAGGTCGCTTGGCTCTATGAGGACCGGAGCGAGGAAAACACGCTCGACTTTTGGGCCGGCTATGGCCTTAACCCCGACGATGCCCGCCGGCTTGAAGCGAAGGTCAGAGAGCTCGGCGGGGCGGCCGCACTGCTAAAAGAGGTCGGAAGCTTCAAAGGTCAAGGCGGTGATGAAGAGGAGCCGGTCTTCGACCTGGGGGGCAACGTGGCCGAGTGGGTCATGACCCGGGAGGGCGCCGGCAAGACGATGGGCGGAAGCGCCGATCGTCCCGCCGACTCCAAGGCCCGGGCGAATCCGGCCGCCCTGGAGTGCACCGGCTTCCGGGTGGTCAAAGGAGCCGCTGCTCCGAAGAAATAGCGATGCCCAAAGCCTTTCAGGGGAGAGAATCACTTTTTGAAGCAGTCTAAAATATCAATCGAGAACCGTAAAGAATCTTGACACCAAACGTTCGGCTTTTAAGTGCTCAGTAGTTGCTTACCTAAAAAAATAGTCCAGCAAGCAACCATCCGTTTTGGCATATTTCTTGTATAGATTGAATCGGTCTTAGCCTTGCGATTCAGGGCAAGAAGGAGCATAGATGAAATCTTTATGGCCTATGAGTTTGGCTATTGCCGCAATTATTTTGATGATCGCCTCTCCCCTGAGCATTCGAGCCGTCCAAGAAAAGACTCCCGGCCTCGTATCCGTTCTCATCCTGCTGGGCGAGTGGTTTGGCGACTCCTATTTCCCTCTTAAAGAGGAAATCGCCGCCCGGGGTTGGACGATGAAGCGGGTCGGAGTTGAGGTCGAATACCGGGGCTGCTACAACAAAAAGCGGGACGTGTTGCTGACGAGCGATATCCTCATTCCGGACCTCAAAGATTTTTCAGGATATGACTGCCTGATCATCCCCAGCGGACCCCAGTTTCGAAAATTCAGGGAAAATCCCGCCGCGCTTCAGTTCGTCAGGGACGCATACGCCGCCGGGCTGCTCATTGCCTCCTTCTGTGTAGGGAATAACACTGTCAGAGATGCGGGCCTCGTCGACCTCCCCTACGGGCCGGCCTTGTTCCCGGAAAAGGTGACCATGGTCAAGGAGCGAATCCTCCTCGGCCCCCGCGGGGGAGGCCCCCCGCCCGGCGATGGATTCGAGAGCGCGCCCATCATGGAGATTTGCGAGGCCATCGCCCTGGAAATGAAAAACAGCAACCGGCAAGGGAAATAAGAACCCTAACCGCGGCGATTTTGTTAAGATTATCCGAAGGGGTCGAAGACACCAAGAAGGCCTATAGGCTTGGGCCCTCCGGGCCGGGCCGGAGCCGAAAGGAGATTTCCCAATGAGAAAAAGCCTCATGGCATCGCTCGCCGCTTTCGCGGCGTTTCTTGGTCCGGCCCTCTGGGCCGAGGCGGAATTCCAGGTTATTCGTCTGGGAGAGAAGGCCGCTGTTTTCCAAATCGGCCGAGAATCGGGAACGAACGTCGTCGTCCTGGCTTCGCGCCGCGGCCTGGTCGTCATCGATACGGGCGTTTTGCCTTCGCGAGCGGAGGCCTTGAGATCGGCCATCGCGAAGGAATTCAACCGCACGGATTTCGCTTATGTCATCAACACCCATCCCCATTTCGACCACGTCGACGGCAACCGGGCATTCTCCGAAACCCCCATCGTCGCCCACCAGAATTCCATCCGGCAGATGAGGCAGTGGTATGGAAGCCCGGCCGGAATCGACGCTTTTCTCCGGACACGCTCCGAGTGGAAGACCGAGCTTGAGGCCCGGCTCAAAAAGGAGGCGGCCGGCTCACCGGATGAGGCCCGGGCCCGGGAGCAGATGGCCGAGAACGACGCCCTGATGGACGATTTCCGGAACGGCCGTTTCAGCCTGTCCCTCCCCGGCCTGACCTTCAACGACCGCCTGACTCTCCGTCTGGACGACCTGACCCTGAACCTCATCTATTTCGGCCGGGCCCATACCGAATCCGATATTCTGGTCCATGTCCCCGAGCTCCGGCTTCTCCTGGTCGGTGACCTGTTCTTTAAAACATGGCTGCCTTCCTTCCAAGGTCCTCCGAGCGACGTGACAAGGTGGTTTCAAGTCTTGGAAAGCCTGCCCGCCGCAGAGGGCGCGGTTGAGACGGTTGTCGACGGCCACTCGAAGCCCATGACCGGCGATAGTTTTCGGGCTCAGGTGGCCTACCTGAAAGATGTTTGGGACGGCGTGGCCGCCGCCCGCCGGGAAGAAGCGACCCTGGCCGCGACCAAAGAAAAGTTTCCTTTTGAAAAGAAATATCCCGACCTGGCCGGTCTCACCCGCCTCTGGGAAGGACAAGACCTTCATGCGGCGAATATCGAGGCCGCCTGGCGGCTGCAATCCGAATCAACGGCCCGGGCCCTGGAGGCACCCTCGACGGCGCTGGACGCCGAAAAGGAAAAGATCGCCCAGGTCATCAGCTCGGTGATCGGCTGGGCGAAGACCAAAGACCTAAGCCTTTTCTACGGTGCCATCGCCCAAGATGAAGACTATATCAGCGTGACACCCGGCAAGCGGGTCATCAAACGCTTCGAGGACGTCAAACAGAACGTCCCCTTCTGGATGAGCCCGGATTTTCAATATGTTCGGCATGAGCTGAAGGACCTGGAGATCAAGTTCGCCCGGTGCGGAGAGGTGGCCTGGTTTTTCTGCATCCTGGACGATATCAACACCTACAAGGGCCAGCCGGCTTCCTGGGAAAATACCCGCTGGACGGGCGTCGTGGAAAAACGGGACGGCCGCTGGGTCGTCGTCCAGCAGCACTTCTCCTTCGCCAGCGATAAATGAAACGCGAAAGCGAGCGCACTGAATACGAGAGCTGAAACCAAGGAGGGAACCCAAATGAAAGCCCTAGGCTCGTTTCTGACCGCCGTCTTCCTCATGTTGCCAGGTCCCGCGGCTTTGCAGGCCCAGGACATATTCGACGCTATTCGTCATGGCGACATGGCCAAGATCAAAGAATTCATTGAAAAAGGCCCACAGCTCGTAAAAGCACAAAACACCCGTCAGTCGACTCCCCTGCATGTCGCCGTTGACGTGAATAACGAGCCAATCGCCAGATATTTGATTGAAAAGGGAGCCGACCTCAATGCCCTGAACGGCAACGAATGGACGCCCTTCATGTATGTCAAAACGGTCGGCATGGCCCGATTGCTCGCCGATCGGGGCGCCGATATCAATGCCGGCCTGCCGATCATCTGGATGACGGTGAACAAGCGCAAGGACGTGGCCGAATATCTTCTGGACAAGGGCGCCCGATTGCCCGATATCGGAACGCCTCCGGGCCTCCTGCTCCTCGTCCGGTCCCTGAGGTGCGGGAGCGGCCGCTTCCTGGACGAATACCGGAAGCGGGGATTCGACCCTCTCTATCAAGGCCCGGCCAAAAACAACCTGCTCCACTTCGCCTCGGAAAGCGATTCGGCGGACTTGATCGATCGCTTGATCGGCCTCGGCGTGCCGGCGAATCAGAAGAATCTATTCGGCCGAAAGCCTCTTCACATCGCCGCGGCCAACGGAAACCTGCAGGCGATCAAATCTCTCCTGAAAAAAGACCCGGACATCAACGCCCGCACTCCAGACGGAAAGACGGCTTATAACCTCGCTCAAGAAGCGAAAAGAGCGGAGGTCGTCGACTATCTGAAATCCGCCGGAGCCGATCAAGCCCCGCCGCGATTCCCTGAATTGCGGGGGGATTGGATGGGGCAGCCCGAGCCCGGCAAAAAAGCGGTCCCCTTCGCTCCCGGGATTCTCGCGCCCCAGCACGAGTACCATGGGGCGATCACATTCAGTCCCGACGGGAATGAGATGTTTTGGAGCGCCTATACGGACGATCAGGGAGCGTCGCTCTGGCGCGCCGGGCGCGAAAACGGCCGATGGCATGAACCGGAATTCTTTTCCCGTGGGGATGTGCCCTTTATTTCCCCGGACGGAAGCCAGCTCTTTTTCGTGGCATTCAAGGCGGTTCCGGGAGGGACAAAAGAAGTCATTTATTTCAGGGACCGGACGGCCTCAGGCTGGTCGGAACCGAAGGAATTGCCGGACATCATCAATTCCCTGCCCCGAATTCACTGGCAGGCGTCCGTCGACAAATGGGGGAACCTCTATTTCGGCGCCTCCGGCGAAAAAGGCTCCCGGATTCATTTGTCCGAATTCAAGGGGGGTGAATACAGCCGGCCTCAAGTGATATCCAGTTTAAAGGATACGGAGGCGTTTTCACCCTACATCGCCCCCCATGGCAGCTATCTCATCATAACCAAAGTGGGGGATACTGGGGAGGAGCTGGCCATCCTATTCAAAAAAAGAGACGGGACATGGACCCCGGGAATCGAGCTCTCCAGCCGCCTCGGCATCACGGGCGCCTTTTGTCCTATCGTGACTCATGACGGTCAGCACCTGTTCTTCGTCAGCTGCATCGAGGGGGCCTACGCTCCGTTCTGGGTCGATGCCTCGTTTATTGAAGACCTTCGCCAAGAAGCCCTGAAAGACGATAAATAATCATCATGAGGGATATGAACGGGGGGTTCGTTCCATGCGCAACAATTTTCCTTCTCGGCGATCCATAGGGGCTTGAAGACGAAATGAAAAAAATCCTGTACACATTAACGTTCCTGCTTTGGGGACTCATGCGCTCCTCGCTCACGTCCGCCGAACAGGGTCGGGCGGCTCTCCCCGAGATTCAGACGACCAAGGTCGAGAACATGATTGACGTCGGGGGCCGCAGACTGCATGCTTGCATCTACGGTCAGGGCGTTCCGGCCGTGGTGCTCCTGAGCGGATCGAGGGCGCCCCAAACATATTGGGACCCCATCGTCCCGGCCATCGCTGAAAAGACCACAGTGGTGACCTATGACCGGGCCGGCTACGGGAAAAGCGAGATGGGAGCCCTGGGCTGCGACGGCATCCAGTCGATGAAGGATCTGAAAGCGCTGCTGGAATCGGCCGGCATTCCCGGGCCCTGGTTGATCGTCGGCCACTCCTACGGCGGCCGGCTGGCGCGCCTGTTCGCCTCTCTCTATCCTGGCAGCACCGCCGGTCTGGTACTGGTCGACACCGGCCTCTGGGATCCGCGTTTGCCCATCCCGTCCAACAGCGGGGCCGCCGGGGCGAAGCCCGCGGCTCCGGATCTCGCCTCCCCGCCTGTGGTGCAAACGGAGTCCGAGTGCAATGACCTCACCTGGAGGCAGGTCGAAGCCATTTCGTCCTACCCCCAGGTGCCCCTGACTGTGATCACGGCGGGCATCCTGCAGTCGCCCCCCGGTCTCGATGCCGACGCCCTGCAAAAAGCCAAGGAGCGGCGCAGGCTGGACCAGGAGGCGCTGGCCCGGATCATCCCGGGCGGCAAGCACGTCATTCTGCCCGAGGTCGGCCATGACGTCATCCACCTCGCGCCCGAGGCCGTGGTGGGAGCGATCCTTGAGACGATCCGCCAGATCCCGCAGCAGGGCCTATCTTCCGCGCAATCCCGAGAAGCCCCGAAAAGCGCGGCGCAGAAGCTGAACGATAAGCTCTCCGTCTTCGAACCCTTTATCGGACCGACTTGGGTCGGGTCCATCCCCAATGACTCCCGAATGGGAGAGATCGTCCTGAAGTGGGAAGTCCTCTTGAACGGCTATGCCGTGAGGCTGAGACGAACCATTCTCAATTTCGATCACCGGCTAGAAACGACCTATTACTGGGACGAATCCTCGGGCAAGATCGCCTTTCTGGCCCTATCGAACAACGGCGTTTCGATCAAAGGATTTGCCGCCGGTCAGGGGGACGAGCTGATTTCCGAGGGCGTTCAACGAGGGTCCGATGTCAATCGAGAAGTGAGAAGGATCTATAAATTGGATAAGGATGGAAAACTCTTTGAAGACGACCAATTCCGCGAGTCGGACTCCGAAGCCTGGCGGCGCACTCACGTTTCAATATTCGTCGCCAAATAAAATCATTCGATGAGCAATCCACTTTTCGTCTCCAATCGGCCGCGAAGCGGCAAAGAGGAAGCTGAAAAATATCCAAGCATCTGGGTGTCGGAAAAGGCTCAGGGAGAGTGGGGCGAGCCGAAAAGAATCTCCGCCTTCGACGGAATCGAAATCGTGGTGCAGCCCTACTCCAGCGCCGACGGCAGGCTCTATGTCATGGGCCAATCCGGCGGCGCGCGATCTCTCTACTTTTCAAAGTATTCCGATGGCGGATTTTCCGCGCCGATAAAGCTCGGGGAAAAAGTCTTCGCCGGCCAGATCAGCGGCCCCTGCCTTTCGCCGGACGGCCGCACCCTGATCCTCCATGCCCGCCGGGAAGGGGGATTCGGCGACTGGGACCTCTACGCCTCGTTCCTGGACCAGGCAGGGAACTGGGGGGAGCTGCGTAACCTGGGAGATACGGTCAACACGGCGGACGCCGAAGCTGGAGCTTCTTTCTCCCCCGACGGCCGGACCCTGTTCTTTTCCCGCAAAGGAGATGTCTACTGGGTCTCCGCGAAGGTCATCGAAAAGCTGAGGCCGAAAGAAGCAAGTCGAGGGGTATCGAGGTGAATAAGTTCTTTTTTGGGATCGTTCTCGTCCTTGTTTTGACGATCATGCTGTTCGCCCAGGCACCGGCCGGCCAAACCAGCGCCGACCTGCCCCTTCACACCCAGAAGCTGGGCGACAGGGTCCTTCTGGCCTGGGTCGGCGACCACATGCAGACGATCCGGGTCGTCGCCCTCTCGACCGCCCGGGGCCTGGTCGTTATCGAGTCGAACCTCATCCGCTCGGCGGATATCCGGATCCGGCAGGCCATCGAGAAGGAGTTTGGACGAAAGGACATCAAGTTTCTCATCAACACTCACTTCCATCATGACCACACCGCCGGGAATCAGGTCTACGCCGACGCGACCGTCGTCGGGCACCGGACGGTTCCCGAGGGGATGAAGGGCGAGCTCGCCGGAGAGGGATTGGTCAAGCAGCTCGACAAATTCAAGGGGATGGTCCAGGATTGGGGGGAGAGGCAGAAGAAGGCCGCCCCGGATTCCGGGGAATTCCATTTCTTCCGGGAGGGCCTCATCCTGCTTAACTCGGTCATTGAGGAACTCCAGACGGGCTTCACCCCAACCTTTCCGTCGGTCCTCTTCGATAAAAGCCTGATCCTCGACATGGGCGACATGACCGTGGAGCTCTACGCGGTCGGCGGAACCCACACGACGAGCGACATCATGGCCTTCGTTCCCGAGGAGGGGCTGGTGGCGATCGGCGACATGTGGCCGGAACAGATGCTTCCCTACCTGCACAGGAAGGCGCCCTGGGACCTCGGTTTCATTCTTGAGAATTGGGGAAAGATCGTCGATAGCGGGCGAGAGATCAAGCATATTAATTTCGCCCACTCGGACATGAGGCTTGGCGTCGAAACGTTCAAACAACAGTACCGATATCTTAAGACGCTGTGGGATGGCTTGGGCCAGTTGCGAAGCCAGGGGGCTACGCTGGAGGAGGCCAAGCAGAAATTCACGATCGAGCGGGATTTCCCTTATTTCAAGGATAAAATTCTAGCGGTCAGGGGAACGAACATCCATGAAAACAACATCGAGGCCATCTGGGAGAGAATCGCCGCGCCGGCAAGCAATAAAGGATAAAAGGAAGGACGCGGACCGGCAAGGATTTGCAGAAAGGAATGCTAGACATGAAAAAACGAATACTCGTCAGCGCTTTTATAGCTATCCTCCCCTGGGTTTCTCCGGCGCTATTCGCCGGTGAGATCCATGACGCCGTGCGGGCGGGCGACCTGGCCAAGGTCCAGGCGCTTGTGGCCAAGGATCCCAAAGTCGTCAATGAAAAAGACGGCCGGGGCCGGACTCCGCTCCATTTTGCCTGCGACGCGGGAAACATGGAAATCGTCGGCTTTCTTGTGGTCAACGGCGCGGATGTCAAAGCGACCGACCCGGATGGGTTCACGCCGCTTCACCGGGCGGCCTCGGCCGGGTTTTTGTCGCTCGTCAAGCATCTGCTTGATCAGGGCGCTGACTCCGGGTCCAAGAACAACTTGGGCGGAACGCTCCTCCACTCGGCTGCCGCGGGCGGGTTGACTGACCTGGCCGGAAAGCTGATTGATTCTGGCACGGACGTCAACACCATTGATGACGTCGGCCAGACGCCTCTCCATATGGCCGCCTCCGCCGGACACAAGGAAGCGGTGGAGTTCTTAATCGCCAAGGGCGCCAACCTCAAAGCTGTTTGCCGCGATGGGCGCTGCCTTCTCCATTGCGCCGCGGCCGGCGGGCTGGTGGACCTGATGGAGCGCCTGATCAAGGACGGGTTCCGCCTTGACGGCCCCGACCGCTACGGCCGCACGCCTCTCCTCAAAGCCGCCGCGGCCGGCTCGGACGCCGCGGCGGAATTTCTTCTCTCGCGCGGAGCCAACGTCATGAGCCGCGATTATTATCAATCGACCGCGCTGCATCACGCCACGTTCTCCGGCAACCTCCGGCTTCTCGACGTCCTGGTCAAACACGGGGCCGATATCAACGCCCTGAACGAAGA
>Ga0315289_10007817_pt1 | contig 15524 bp, 12 predicted proteins | sample YL17G11_40_MG_FD_203452 | JGI IMG/M metagenome (GOLD analysis project Ga0315289, IMG submission 203452) | Sediment microbial communities from Yellowstone Lake, YNP, Wyoming, USA - YL17G11_40 | ecosystem: Environmental > Aquatic > Freshwater > Lake > Sediment | place: USA: Wyoming | collected... | reverse complement strand
TGAGGCAAGCAAGGCAATAGTTACTGCAAGCCCCAGTGAGCAGATAAAAACAATAAAAGTAGTAAATAAAATTATTGAGATATAGCTGCTCAAAAGATAAAGCATATTCGCTTTTTTCAAGTCCTTATCCAAACTATTGAAAAAAGGATTTTTTGTAAGCGATGCGGCAACATTCCCAAAGAATTTGTTTGACAAAGTAACATAAGCGCTCGGTTTTCTGAAAGATTCCATAATCTGTGGTTTTTCTTCTTTTCTTCTTGAAATATCTTTCCTGACTTTTTCAAGGGCCTCTTTTTCAATTTTCAACGATTCAAGAAGGGCGCCCTTGTCTCCCTTGGAGACAACAAGCATTCCCTGCTCTGTAGAAATTCTTTCCCCTAATTTTATTGGCTGCAGAATTTCTTTTTTTGCCTTAATTTCTGGTTTTTTTTCAGCCGTGATAGAAAAAATTGAAGCCACTCTAGCCAAAATTGCAGGGAATGCATCATTCAAAACAATTATCTGGTCTAACAAAGACATTGCAGCATTTTTGTAAAATAATTTTCCATCTTCAGAATCTGATTTTTCATATTCCTGGAAAAACAAAAGCATCTCTGAAATTATTCTCTTCTCCTTTTCAATATTTGACCTTAAACTTTCAACTTCCATCTTTCTTTATTTTTTCCACCTCTTCTTTTATTTTTTTCTGAAAATCTAATACCTGCCCCCTTGCCATTTCAAAATCTTTCTGATTTTTAAGAGAAACAGATTCGCTTATTTTTGCAATAGAGATATCAAGAGACTGAATTAGCTGAGAAAGAAGCTGTATTTCTTTGTAAGATATCATTTTTCAAAATTATACTAATCCAAATTCTGACATAACGGCGTCAGGGTTTTTGTAATATTCATTAATTATGTGCTGCACTTCCTCAAATCCAAATATTTTTTTCTTGAAAATTGCATAAAGCAACTTGGTTCTTATTTCAAATTCTCTGAAAATTTCTTCTTTAGTCAGCCCATATCTCAGGCTTATTTTTTCAAAAACCTTGCTTTCTGCTTTGAAAAAGAATTTATCTTTTGAAGGATCCCAAACAAAAGGAGTGTTCGTTGTAGAAACTCCTTCTGAAGACACATTGACAATCTCTACAATCTCTCGAAGTTTTCTTGTTTCCTGTTTATTAACAACTGCATGAGTCATTATAGCGACAGCATCAAGAATATTCACAAGAGTTGGGGACAAGCTTATTGGAGGTGTCTGCAATCTTTTGACTACTGTATCAACAGAATCTGCATGCATCGTACTCAGGCTTGAATGTCCTGATGCCATTCCCTGAAACAATACAAATGCCTCTGCTCCACGCACTTCTCCAACAACAACATAATCCGGATTTTGCCTGAATGAGCTTTTCAAAAGCGCAAATAAATCCACTTCTCCAATTCCTCCAACACCGAGCCCTGTTCTTGAAACACTTGGCAGCCAGTTTTCTCTGGGCAGATTTAATTCCCTGGTATCTTCAATAGAAACAACTCTTGCTTCTGGTGGGATAAAAAATGCAAGCGCATTAAGCAAAGTAGTTTTTCCGCTTGCTGTTCCTCCTGCAATAAGAATGTTGCACTTATATTGCAATAAAAGCCAGAAATATGCGAGCATTTCAGGGCTTAATGTTTTGAACATCAGAAGCTGAGTCGGAGTCCAAGGAACTTTTGTAAATTTTCTTATTGTAAATGTTGGCCCTCTAGAAGTAATTTCTGTTGTATATGTTGCCTGGACTCTGCTTCCATCTGGCAGGCTTCCGTCAAGAAGAGGAGATGCATAGGAAATATAACGACCGCATCTCTGGGCAAGTTTTTCCACAAAACTTGCAAGCTTTTCCACATCATTGTAAGAAATATTTGTTCTCATATTTCTGTACAAACGATGGATTATGTAAATAGGAGTATTAATCCCATTGCATTCAACATCTTCAATAAAATAATCCCTTAACAAGGGCTCAATTTCATTTACTCCGATGAAATCCCTGTATAAATAATAAAAAAGCCTGCTGTAGCTCTCCTTGCTGACTTTTACTCCAAATTCTGAAAGAAGAAGCTTCGCTGTTTTGTCAATATAATCCAGAATTGCATCCTGATTTTTTTCAACAAGAGTATTTATATTTACGAGCTCGCGCAATCCTTCCTCAAGCTTGAGTAAAAGATCCTTCTCTTCTTTTGTAAGAAGAGGCTCTTCAATTTCATAAACAACCTCATTTATTGCGGGATTCCAATAAATATGAACAGAAACATAAGGAGAAATCAGCATATACCTAATATTCAGCTTTGTTTTGTCTACAAGCCTTGGAAGAGCAGGAGTTTCAGGAGTTAAATCAATTAAGGGCCTTTCTATATGTTCCACACTTATTTTTTTGTTATCCTTGTTATTTTTTAAGATAATTTTTTCATTTTGCATTTTAATTTAAAAAACTATTCCAAGCCAAAATCAATTTTCAGCATGTTATCTACCATGCCCTTATTTTCAACCCATATTGAATAAACTCTTGAGGATGACTGGTATGTTTTTGAGCTGGATTGATTATTCACAGTAAAATTGATATCAGAATAATTAAGCTGAACTGATATATTCCATCTGTCGCCTGATTTTAATGTTTTCAAGGAAAGAGATTTTCCTATTGTAACTGGAAATCCTATTTCACTATACTGATATCTTGAATCAGGGAGATTCCATTGAATGATTTTATCTGTTGTATTGAAAATAAGAATTCCTCTTGAAAGCTGAAATTCAACTGGCAGCCTCATTCCCTGAGCTGTTTTTACAGAAGTGACTGTCTTGTCAATCTGATTCAGGGCGTTGATTGTCTGGTCAATAAGATAATGGTCCCGCATTTCATCAATGCGAGGGCGGACAACAGCAAGCAATGTTCCAATTATAGCAAGAGAAATAAGAGTATAGAGAACGGTTGATATCCAAACATCTGCTTTCCTGCCTTTAAAAAAATATTTTTGCATTTTTAAATTTAAATAAATTATAGAGAGAGCTCTTTCATTAAGTCCTCTCTATATTTCAATTTAAAAAAGAGATTTATGATGCGCAAGAGTCTATTACTACTGGTGAGCTCGATTCACATTTTTTTTCAGTAGAACCAATCTTGACTATTGCTGACACAGCAACTTTGTCTGGCTTGCCTATTAATGAAGTGTTCAAGTTATAAGCTATTGCACCATTTGATACAGGAATATCACCATATGCAAAAGTGCCTGCATAGTTTGGGTCCTTTGACGTCTTTACATTTGTTTTATTGGATCCTAGTTTTATTTCAAATGGATTTGCTCCTGATGCACCACTTGCAATTATTTGCAATCCTACCAAGTTTAATGTATCTACACCTCTTGAAACTACAACATTTGTAATGTTTGAAGTTGAGTTAAAGCAATTATATGCTGATGAAGAATCTACTTCCAAACTCATTCTCATATCTGAACATGCCTGGCCAAATTTTAGATTATCTGAAATCATAGGGTTCACAGCACTCCAAATTATTCCAACTGCGGCGACTGTTATCAAAATCAGCAGAACGGTTGCAACTAAGGCAGAGATTCCTTTTTTATTGCGAAAATAATTCATTTTTTATCCTCCCTTTTTTATTTTTAAAATTTATTTATACTTGAATATTATGTATTTTATCAGTCTTAAATATGTTTTCTTAGTATTAAATAGTTCTTTTTACCCCTGAATTCTGGCAGTAATATAATTTGGATGCCCCGCTTTTTACGCCTATTCCAGTAATATAAGGAGTCACTTCTATTTCATCTTCCGTACTTACTGGTAAATTCGTAATTTTAGCAATATAGGTTTCTGAAGATTTGATAGGAGTATCATAGATTGTACTATTCACATTTCCTTGTTTGTCAAAGATTTTTATGTTGCTTTTTGAAATAGGAACATTGCCTTGATTTTCTATCAGCAGTTCCTTTGTACTTGGGTCATAACTCCAGTCAAAAACTATTTTTTCGCAGCTTCTCTCTGCAAGGACATTCTGCCCCTGATAAAATTTCTGTATCTGCTCTGCAAAAAAACCTGACTGCCATACAAATATAGTGGCTGCAAGCGAGACTGTAATTGCTATAAGCAAAACAGTAGCAACTAAGGGCGAAACTGCTCTTTTAGAATCGCGAAAACCTCTGGTTCCATGAAAATTCATTAAATTTTCTGGACCAGAAATTGACGAGCAATTTCTTGGTTTCGGGATCCAGAGGATAATCTTATTTTCTTGATTAATATGTTTTTGCATTCTTGCCACGCTCTTTTTTACCTATTTAAGAGTAAAAAGAGATTTAAAAAACTTTGGAGAATCATCAATAAAATTCAGTCAAAAACTATTTTTAGCCACAGCTTAATTTTTGAGTAATCAGGGCCTTTTCGCAAAAAACTCTGTCTTGCTTGCCATTTTTTGAAGTGACTATTCTGTAAGGCTCTATCTGAATCACACTGATTAATGAATATTTTGTATAATTAAAAACAGTTGAATTATAATATGTAGGAGCTAGGGGAGTAGGAATTCCATTGGAATCTGAAAAATAGTTGTCTCCATTACATGATTCTGCTGCACCTGCGCAAAGAGAATATTTTCCTGCTATTACCTTATCAGAAGGATCAGTATTCATTTTTATAATATAACCTGAAATATTGAAATATCCGTGATTCTGGACAGTGAGATTCAATGTTTTTGCAGGCAAATCTGGACCGCATTCTGCATTGCAGCAATAATCAGATATTATGATGCTGACTTCTGAAGGGCAGCTTTCTGTTGTTAAAGGAGATGACACATAAAATTTCAGCCATACATAAACAGAGCCCGCCATCGCAATGCTAATTCCAATTAGCAAAGAATATGCGACAAGCGTCGAGATTGCTTTTTTGTTAAACTTCATCATTCTCTTTTTTTTATTTTTGTGGTAAAAGGTTAAAGCGAGCAGATGCGCTGAAACTTGCTTCACAATTTTTTGTCCAGTTTCCTTGAACAAAGCTCCATTTTGCGACCCCGAAAGCACCTTAACTCTAATTTAAGGCTGCTCCGATCAAGGCCTGACCTGTTTAGTTAAAGCAAGATCAAACGGGACAAAACTTCGACGCCATGAACAAGACTGCAACAGCAATCATGTCACACATCTCAGCTTCGACCCACCATAAAGCCCATTTGTGGATAGCGCAGGGCTAACGCGCAGTCTAATCTGCTCGTTTTTTAGAAGCAGATTAGATATTTAAATATTTTGCGGTAAAGAAATCGACGATAAAAATGCGGGGAACAGCCTCGAAAATTATTCTAATTTTCGGGTCCCTGAAAATCTTTTAGATTTTCATGTGATTCGAACCTGTTCGAATCCTGCTGATTTTATCAGCAAATGCGGGGAACAGGATTCGAACCTGTGAAAGCACTAAGCTACAGGATATCTTTTCTCTCCAAAGTCTCTTTCTTAAAGAGAGCTTAAGTCCTGCCCGTTTGACCGCTCCGGCATCCCCGCATGAAATTATTGATGAAAAATGTTATATAAAGATTTCTAGAATGCGGGAGACAGGATTCGAACCTGTGGAGGCACTAAGCCACGTAGACCTGAACCACGCCCGTTAGACCGCTTCGGCACTCCCGCAAATAAGAAACCAAGGTTTCTTATGAACTTCCTTAATCAAATTCTGGAAGCCTCAGGAGGGATTTGAACCCACGGCCTATTGCTTACGAAGCAATTGCTCTACCACTGAGCTACTGAGGCGATATTTAAATTTCAGGTTAAGATTTATTAAATACTTTTTCTTATTTATTTTATGAAGTTTTGGCATGCTTTAGACAAAAAAGAGGTTTTAAGGGAATTGGCTTCTGAGGAGAATGGGATTTCAGAGCAGGAAGCCTCATCAAGATTGAAAAAATACGGAAAAAATGAAATCAGAGAAATCAGAAGATTAAGCGCTTTTATGATTTTCCTGCAGCAATTCAAGTCGGTTTTTATTTTGATTTTAATCTTAGCAGCAATTTTTTCATTTTTTGTCAGGCATTATATTGATTTTGCTGTTATCTCAGCAATTGTTCTTCTAAATTCAACAATAGGGTTTTTCCAGCAGTATAAGGCTGAAAAAATAATAAGCGAGATGAAAGAGTTTCTTGTTCCTAAAGTTAAAGTTCTTAGAAAAAACAGAATGACTGAAGTTCTTTCGACAGAACTTGTGCCAGGCGATATAATTATTGCATCTGAAGGAGACAAGATAATGGCTGATTGCAGAATCCTTTACTCTAATGAACTTGAGACAAATGAAGCTGTTCTTACAGGAGAGAGCTTTCCTCAGAAAAAGATATCCCCTGTCCTAAAAATCGATACAGAGCTTGCAGACAGAGAGAACATGCTTTATATGGGAACAACTGTTGTAAGGGGAAATGCGAGAGCAGTTGTCGTTTCAACAGGAATGAATACTGAATTTGGAAAAATTGCAAAGCTTGTGCAAAAACCAAAGACTGAGAAAACTCCCCTAGAATTAAAAATTGACCAATTTTCAAAAAAAATTGCTGTTCTTGTAATAATATTTGCTGCAATCACTGTCTTGATAGGAATATTCAGAAAAGAAGAAATTGGGTATATGATTCTTACAGGAACTGCACTTGCAGTTGCAATCATCCCAGAAGGAGTTCCTGCAGTTATTGCAATAACTCTTGCATTAGCAATCGGCAGACTTCAAAAGAATAATGCTCTTATAAGAAAACTTCCTGCAGCAGAAACTCTTGGAAGAACAACAGTAATCTGCACAGACAAAACAGGAACAATAACAGAAGAGGAAATGACTGTTGTGAAACTTTACTGCAATAACTCTTATTTTGAGATAAAGAATCATAATTTTCTGAAAGAAAAGAAAAAAATAAACCCTGGCAAATTCAAAGAGCTTCTGCAGCTTCTGAAAATAGGCATTCTCTGCAATAATGCCAGGATAGAAGGAAGAAAGATATTTGGCGATCCTACAGAGAAAGCGATACTTATTGCTTCAGACAAGGCAGGACTGACAAAAAAGGGGGAAACTGAAAAAGAAATCAGAATCATAGAATATTCTTTCTCCTCAAAAAGAAAGATGATGGCTATAGTAAGAAAAGATGAAAAATTGAATAGTTATGTCAAAGGAGCTCCTGATGTCATTTTAAAACATTGTTCAAAAGAACTTGTCAATGGAAAGGTTATTCATTTAGATGAAAAAAGAAAAGCAGAACTGCATTATATATATGAAACAATGGCGATGCAGGCATTAAGAGTCCTAGCATTTGCATACAAGCCGCTCGCTTCAAAATATTCGCAAGATGCTGCTGAAAATGATTTGATTTTTGCCGGTTTGCAGGGAATGCTTGATCCTCCGAGAAAAGAAGTTAAAAAAGCAATCAAGGAATGCGAGGAGGCTGGAATAAAGGTAAAGATGATTACAGGAGATTCTTTGATTACTGCAAGGGCAATAGCAGAAATGATTGAGCTTGACGGGACAAGCATAGAGGCAAAAGAGCTGGAAAAGCTTTCTGAGAATGACTTCAACAAAGCTGTGAAAGAAAAAACAATTTTTGCAAGAATAACTCCTGAGCTTAAGTTAAAAATTATAAAATCCCTCAAGAAACAAAATGAGATAATTGCAGTCACTGGAGACGGAGTAAATGATGTTCTTGCTCTGAAAGAGGCTCACATAGGGATTGCAATGGGAATTCGTGGGACTGATGTCGCAAGAGAAGTTTCTGATATAATCCTGCTTGATGACAATTTCTCAAGCATTGTAAAGGCTGTCAGGGAAGGAAGAAGAGTTTATGACAATATGAAAAAATCAATTAAATTTCATCTTGCTGCAAATGCCGGCGAATTGCTTCTTGTGCTTATTGCCTTAATGCTTGCATTCCCCCTGCCTTTGCTTCCTCTTGCGATTTTATGGATGAATCTAATTACAGACAGCCTTCCAAGCCTGTCTTTAAGCGTTGAAAAAGAGGAGGAGAATATAATGAAAAGAAAACCAAAAAATCCTGAGGAGACAATTCTCCATGGAATTTTATCCTTCATAGTGTTTGCAGGGCTGATTTCATTTATTGCGGCATTTGCAGTATTCTTATTATTCTACCAGCAGGATTTAGTGAAGGCAAGAACAATGGCTCTTACAACAGCTGTTTTCGGTGAATTATTTTTGGTGTTTACATGCCGTTCAGAAAAAAAGAATATATGGGAAATTGGAGCGTTCAGCAATAAATTTGTTGTATATGCTGTTTTAAGCGCATTCCTATTGCAGTTAATTGCAATTTACACCCCTCTTGCAGCAGTTTTCGGCTTCAAAGCGCTTTCATTTGCAGAATTGGGGCTTGCAGTAGCAGTCTCCTCAGCAGGATTTATCTTCTTTGAGATTAGAAAATTTATCAAAAAGAAAGAGTTATCATCATAATTTTTTCTTTAATTCGCTTATATCCTCTTTTTTCTGGCATTCACAGCATACAGTTATCAATTCATTCTTGTCATTCTTCTTGATTTTAATCAAAGTACCTTTAATCTTTCCAAGAGAGTCTTCTTCAATATTTTTTCCGCAAACAACGCATTTCATGAAAAAAAGAGAGAGATTTCATTTAAAAACATAACTATAATCGGCGTGGCATAAGTCAAATTTTTAAAGCCAGCTTCCTTTTTTAAAAGATGTTCAAAGAGAATATAATAAATTTACTTTGGAAAGAGGTTGGAATCAGCAAAGAAGAAATAGAGAAGATTCTTGAAATTCCTCCGCAGCCGGAAATGGGCGACTGGGCTCTTCCTTGTTTTGAGCTTGCAAGAATAATGAAAAAATCGCCTCAAAAAATAGCGGAAGATATTGTCTCAAAACTGAAGAATAAATTGCCAAAGGAAATTTCTTCAATAAAAGTTATTGGAGGCTATGTTAATTTTTTTGCAAATAGGGAGCTTCTTGCCGCAAATATTATTCAAGAAGTTCTTGACAAAAAATCTAATTACGGCGGCGAGAATATTGGAGAAAAAGGAAAAGTTTTAGTTGAACACACAAGTTTGAATCCAAATTCTGAGCCTCATGTAGGCAGAGCAAGGAATTCCATTATAGGGGACAGCATTGTAAAAATCTTGAAATTCCAAGGTTATTCTCCCGAAGTTCATTTTTATGTTAATGATGTAAGCAAGCAGGTTGCAATTCTTGCCATTGGATGCAAAGGCAATGAGTCTATAGAAAAAATGCTAGGAATTTATCAGGAAATGACAAAAAAAATTGAAAAAAATCCAGAGCTTGAAAAAAAGGCATTTGAGATATTAAACAAAATTGAACATGAAGACAAGAAAACAATAGGAAAAATAAAGAAAATAGTCCAGACCGCGTTAAAGGGGCAGATAAAAGTTTTGTCAAGGCTTGATATAAAATATGACAAATTTAATTATGAATCTGACTACATAAAAGACGCCCAGGATCTTTTGAAGGAATTTGAAAAAACAGGAAAACTTTTCAAGGATAATGAAGGCAGGTTTGTTCTTGATGAAAGCGGCTGCGAGCTTGAAAAAGAAATGAGGGCGCCTATGCTGGTCCTGACAAGAAGCAATGGAACAGGACTATATGTCCTGAGAGACTTGGCATACACTATTGAAAAAATAAAAAAATCTCCTGACAACATAGTTATTCTTGGTGAAGAGCAGAAGCTTTACTTCAAACAGCTTGCAACAGCTCTAAATTTCATAAACAAGCCGGCTCCAAGAGTTGTTCATTACTCATTTGTCCTGATAAAAACAAAAGAAGGTAAAGCAAAAATGTCAACTCGCAGAGGCGAGCTCGTAATGCTAAGCGATTTTCTTGATGAGGCAATAAAAAAAGCGGGGCAAGAAATTAAAAAAAGAAAAAGTGGAGGAAATGCTGAAGATATTGCAAAAGCCGCAATAAAATATTCTTTGCTCAGAGTGGATGAAGACAAGAACATTGTTTTTGACTGGGATGAAGCGTTAAATTTTGAAGGCGAGTCCGGCCCTTATCTGCAGTATTCATATGCAAGAGCAAACAGCATTCTTGAAAAAATAAAAAAGGAAAAAGCCAGCAAAATAAAGGCTAAAGAAAAATTAAACCTTACAAATGAAGAAATTTCATTGATAAAAAAGCTTGATTTTTTCAAAACAGCAATTCATGATGCATCAAAACAGCTTGCTCCGCACATAATCGCGAATTACACTTATGATCTTGCAAAAAAATTCAATGAGTTTTATTCTGCATGCCCGGTGATAAAGGCAAAGGGCCTGCAAAAATCATTTAGGATTGATATCGTCAAGGCAACCATCCAGGTTCTTGAAAATTCCCTAAATCTTTTAGGCATTCCTGCAATAAAAAGGATGTGAGGGCAACTTTTTTAAACTTCTTTTAGGCTTTCTTTGAAGAAAGGCAAGATAAAATGGCATATCAACCAACTATTGTTGTAGGAGACTTCTTTGAAGAATTGCTTATGAAAGCATTTGGTTTAGTAAGAGAAGACAAGGAAATGAGAGGAAAAATGCCTGACTTAATAACAAAGGATAACTCTTTCTTTGTTGAAGTCAAAGCGTCCTCTTTCAGCAACGGTGGAGTTATTAAAGAAAAACAATTATATAAATTTGACAAGGAAGTCAATATAAGGCGTTTTTACGCTTTTCCCTACCATTCAATCACAAGAGATATGCAAATTCTTTATCCAAGCAAAGCGAAATTAAGAGCTGCGCTTGATTTGAAATCACTTTACTTATTTCCATTTAGTATAGTCAAAGCGCATTTTGAAAACAGCAAGAAAATAAAACATCCCCAGCCTGATACATATGTCCAGCTTACTGAAATGCAGGCAAGAGACATCTATGATGGAATTGATTATGAATGGGAAAGATTGAAATTAAAAACAGAAGATTACAAAAAATGCACTCTTTATCCAAAAGTTTATTTAATGACAAGGGCTGGCGCTCTTGAAAAAGAAATTAAAGATTCATTTCATAAGGAATTCATAAAATAACATGGCGGACGTCAAAAACATTTACATTGAAACATATGGCTGCGTGGCCAATCAAAATAATTCTGAAATTATTTCCGGCCTGCTTGCAAGAGCGGGATTCAATATAGTGAATAATGAAAAAATTGCGGATTTGGCAATTCTAAATACATGCATTGTTAAGGGGCCCACTTTGCAAAGAATGGAGTCAAGGATTAAATATCTTAGAAAAAGATTCAAGAAAATCATTATAACTGGATGCATGCCTGATGTTTTTCCAGGACAAATACTGCAAATTGCACCCAATGCAATCCTATTAAGCAATCATAAAATCAAGAATATCACAAAAATCATCAAAAATCTGATTGAAAATAAAATTATTTCTGCAAAACCGATAAAAGAACATGAAATAAAACTTCTTTGCCCAAAAAATAGGAGAAATCCTGTTATTGGAATAACGCAAATCTCTGAAGGCTGCACTGGAAATTGCGCTTATTGTGTTACTAGACTTGCCAAAGGGAGTCTATTTTCATATCCAGATCAGGAAATTCTAAAAAATATTGAAAAAGACTTGGAGGCGGGATGCAAGGAAATATGGATAACTGCGCAGGACACGGCAGCATACGGCATTGATAAAAATAAAAAAAGCCAGCTTCCGAAATTATTAAAAAAGATTCTAAACCTCAAGCACAATTTTATTTTGCGCTTAGGAATGTCAAATCCAAATCACATCCTTCCAATTCTTCCCGAATTAATAGAATGCTATCAAAACAAAAAAATGTTCAAGTTTTTGCATATTCCCCTGCAATCAGGAAGCAATGAAATGCTGAAAAAAATGAACCGCTATTACAAAGTTGAAGATTTCTTAAAAATTTGCGAAGAATTCAGAAAAAAAATTCCTGACATGACAATATCAACAGACGTTATTCTTGGATTTCCTGGAGAAACAGAGGATGACTTTCAAAAAACACTTCAAACAATTGAAAAAATCAAACCAGAAATAATTAATCTCAGCCGATTCTGGCCAATGCCAAAAACGCCCGCATCAAAAATAAGAGAAAGAATTCCTGATTTGACAGTTATGAAAAGAAGCAAGATTATGAAAGAATCTTTTGTAAAATTTGCCATTGAAAAAAATAAAAAATATATTGGCAAGGAAATTGAGGTTCTTGTAGATGAAAAAGGATTTGGGAGCACATGGATTGCACGTTCTCAGGAATATAAGGGGGTTGTGATTGCATCAAAAGAAAAAATTCTTGGGGAAAAAATAAAGGCTCTTATAAAAAGTGCTGCTCCACAATATCTAATAGGAGAAATGATTAAACATAATCCAGAGAAATAAAAAGATTTAATTAAATTCTTGCTTTGCTTGCAGGATCCATTTTCTGCCATGCAAGGTCAAACATGCTTCCAAGCGCATTTGCCAGAAAAGGAGTATTCAGCCATATACCAACATCATAGCTTGGATGTATTTCATTATCATCAAGAACCATAAATAAAAGTTCTTTGTTATCTGCAATGCAGAATCTTGCTTTCATGTCTTTTGAATGCTTAACTTCAGCAAAATTTGACATTTCTTTTGCAACCTGAATATTTTTTGAAGTTATTGGAGCCGCAATTCTTATTTTGACTCCCCTTTTTCTTGCTTTTTCAATGCTTTCTTTCAAAGATTCAATTTTTCTTGACAATCCTTCTGCAGAAGTTGCAATTGTGACTGACTTTTGCGCATTTTTTATCATCATGTCAAGATGGCCATAAATATTGTTTCTTCCGCGCAACGCTCCTGATAAATCTGAAGGATCAACAAGCTTTATTCCGTCTGAGAATAATGAACCTAATTCCTTCAAGACATCATCATTTTTTAATTGGTCAAGTCTTTTGCTTTTTTCCTTGGTTTCTACAACAAGATTTCTTTTGACTCTTTCAATAACTTCTTCTGGTTTTAATGCTATGAATTTAATTGGCTTGCCGAGCTTCATTAAAACAAATCCTTTTTTCTCCAAACTTTCAAGGATATCATAAGTTCTAGAACGAGGAACATCACCAATATTGCTTAATTCTCCTGCGGTGCTTGTGCCTCTGCTGAGCAAAGCAGTCCAAACTTTTGCCTCATATAAATTAAGGCCAAAAATTTTTCTTAATCTACCTAAAAATTCTTCCTTTACTATCATTTTTCCGAGGAATGATTATCCAAGGAAAAACTAGTATTTAAAGTTTTCTTTTAGAATGGGCTTTTTGGCTAAAATGATAAAATGATTATATCGAGGGAAAAATCAATAAAATTGAAAAAATTATTACCTGCTTAGGAGTTAATTTTGTTGAAGAATATCACTACAGAGTTATCTCTAATTTTGTCTTCAGATTTATTTTGATAATTTTTAATTTCAGAGCCCATGGACATAATTGTTAGTTTTGTTGCGCTTGTTTTCTGTTCTAAATAATCTGTCTGGCTGAATCTTTTCAAGAGCGTTGCAATTTTAGTATTTAGCTGCAAGGCTAATTCTATTTTGTCTCCAACGTGCAGGCCAGCCTTTTTTCTTGCTTCCTGCACTCTTCGAGCAATCTCGCGAGCATAGCCTTCTGCCTCAAGCTCTTCAGTCATTTTCGTATCAAGCTTTGCAATAATTTCTTTTGGCTCTTTTCCTTTTATTTTTTTGAAATTTAGTTTTTTCAGATTGCATTGCCTGGCAATAAGTTTCTGCAATTCTAATCCAGGAGCTTCAGCAACAGAAACTTCTGCATTTGCAAGAGGCCATCTCACGCTAATTTTCTCATCTGCTCTTACGGCCATTATTTTTTCAATTATTTGCTGAGCATTTTGCATTTCCTGTTCAAGTTTTTTGTCAATTTTATTTTCATCAGCTTTTGGCCATTCGCATAGATGGATTGATTCCTCTTTCAAGCCAAATTTTTCTTTCAATTCCTGATAAATTGTTTCTGTTATGAATGGAATTATTGGAGAAAATAGTTTTAGTAATGAAATATTTATCGCATTCAAAGTGGCTAAGGCAGAATCATCCTTATTTTCAACTCTTTCTCTTATCATTTGAATATAACCGCGACTAACTTCCTTGACCATAAAGTTTTCCAGGTCTTCAACAACCTTAGGCAGCAAAAAAGAATTATAATTTTCAGAAACTTCTTTTATTGTAGAATTTAATCTTGACAAAATCCATTTGTCCTCAATTTCTAATTTTTTAGAACTGTCTTTTCCTTTTCCTGCCTGGCTGGCATAAGCTGAAACATTTTGCAGTATTGTCAAAATTCTTGTTACATCCAAAAACTCAGACTCGTTAAATGCAAAGTCTTCTCCTTTGGAAATTTTTGCGAAATAATACCTGATTGCATCCCTTCCATATTTTTTAGTTATGTCTTGAGGCGAGACTATATTTCCAAGAGACTTTGACATCTTTTTCTTGCCTAAATCTAAAACCATTCCATGAACAATGACATTTTTAAATGGTTTTTTATCAAAAGATATTTCTGAAAGGATTAACTGGGAATTCCACCATCCTCTCACTTGATCTTTACCCTCAATATTAACATTTGCTGGCCAAAATTTTTCAAATAAATCTTTTTTCTTGGGAAATCCAAGTGCAGCCCAGCTTGAGACACCCGCATCAAACCATACATCAAGCACTTCTGAAACACGGTTCATTTCCCCGCCGCATTTGCATTTTATTTTTACTTCATCTATCTCTGGCTTATGCAATGAAATTTTCTTGGCTCCTGACAATTTTTTCAGCTCATCAATGCTTCCAACAACAAGCTTAGAATCACATTTCTTGCAAATCCATATTGGAAGAGGAGTTCCCCAATATCTTTTTCTAGAAATTGGCCAGTCTCCTATGCTGTTAAGCCAATCTTTCATTATAGATTGCATCCATGAAGGTATCCAGTTTGCTTCTTCATTTAAATTCAAAAGCTTTTTTTGAATATCATTAATCTTGAAAAACCACTGTGGCACAGATATCATCAATAAAGGTGATTTGCATCGCCAGCAAAGCGGATAGTCATGAGTATAGGTGTGCTTGTAAACAAGATTTCCTGATTCTTCCAAGTCTTTTATTATTTCTGCATCAACAATTCTTGCTTTTTTTCCGGCATATTTGCCTGCTTCTTCTGTAAGAGTGCCAGACATGTCCACAGGAGAAATAATATCCAAATCATACGCCTTGCTGACTTCATAATCTTCTTTTCCATGTCCCGGCGCGCAGTGAACCAATCCAGTTCCATCTTCTAAATTGACATATCTCGATGACAAAATCACTTTGTAAGCATTTTTTGTTTTTAATTTTAAATTTTTAGCAAGAGGATTAGTATAACGAAGCCCCTCAAGAGTTTTTCCTTTGAATATTTCCTCAACAGAATACCCTAAACCTAGCTGAGGCATTATTTTTTCAACAAGGTCTTCTGCAATTATCCATAATTCTCCATTGCTTAATTTTATTTCCGCATATTTGTAATCGGGATGAACCATTACTCCTGTATTTCCCGGCAAAGTCCATGGCGTTGTTGTCCAGATTATCAGGAATTTATTTTTTTCTCCTGTGACAGGAAACTTGACAT
>Ga0315289_10007816_pt1 | contig 15526 bp, 19 predicted proteins | sample YL17G11_40_MG_FD_203452 | JGI IMG/M metagenome (GOLD analysis project Ga0315289, IMG submission 203452) | Sediment microbial communities from Yellowstone Lake, YNP, Wyoming, USA - YL17G11_40 | ecosystem: Environmental > Aquatic > Freshwater > Lake > Sediment | place: USA: Wyoming | collected... | reverse complement strand
CAAAGTCGATCGCGTCAACTCAGTCCTCACCCCCGAGGGGCGAAAGAAGGCGTTTGTCAAGCTGGCCCCAGACTACAAGGCTTCTGACTTAGCAGTCAGGTTGGGCGTGCTGTAGAAACTCTTTGATCGCTACTTAGAACCCTGAGATAACAAGTGTTTTAACCTCGTGATAAGCTGTCTATGCCAGATTCGTTATGGTTCAAGACGATCCTCTGGAAAATTGGCTAAACTCAGTAGCCGAGGGCTCACGTAGAACCTACCGTGAACATTGGAAACCTTGGATGGAATGGCTGCACAAGCAGAAAGGGTTCGAAACAGTCACGGAGACGCAGCTGCTTGCGCGTCATAGAGCGAACATGAAGAGGCAACCGACAGAGCATGACCCAAACCCTGAGTTTGAAATCCCCAAACTCCTCAAGACTTGGCTCAGCAGCATGAAGGGCAGATACAAGACCAAACTCACCAAATGGGCTACTGTCCGCTCATTCTTCAAGTACAACCTTGCTGCTCTGCCACAAGATCCAACTCTGAAGATCCGCTCAGACACGCCGCCAGTGAAATCGAAACTAACCATAGATCATGTTAGGCGGATCGTTGCAGCTGGTCGCCTGCGAGAGAAGAGCTGGCTCCTAGTCAAGTGGCAAAGCCTCTGCGACACACGTGCCCTCGACTACATCAACCGAAACCTCACCGACCATATTGTCTCTGAAATACGAGCAGGCAAGACCATGATACGACTAGACCTGCATGGCCGCAAAGGTTCCAGGAATGAGCCTCGCGGAGAGTTCTACACGTTCATCGGCAAAGACGCCATAAGCGCTCTCATAGAATACTTCGAGAAGGAGCGCAGTTGGCCAAAGCCAGGCGAAGCAGTCTGGCTGAACAAATTCGGTAAGCCTCACGAGTACGCCATGTATGGTGACGTCTACCTGAAACTGCTACGGATGCAAGGTTTGATCGGGGAACCGAACGGAGACCAAAGCCAACGGTCAGGGATGTCACCTCACGAGTTTCGTGACTGCGCCAAAACCTACCTGCACACGAACGCAAAGAAGCACGGTCTGGATATAGACTGCGTGGATTTCTGGATGGGACATGAAAGCAGAGACCCGAACGCTTACGACAAGTTCATGAATGATGAAACCTACGTCTATGAGCAGTACAAGATTGCTGAGCCGCACCTCAACATCATCAGCCAACCAGCCACGCTCGCCCTGCAAGAACAAACGCAAGAGCTTGAAACTCTACGCGAAGAAGTCAAGCAACTGAGAGGCCAATTCGAAACAATCGTCAAGGCGAAGTTGTCCGCGAGTGAGTAGGGAAAGCTCTCTCGACCTCTCGTTTCCTACGTTTGGTCGCAGGGACCCCGTACTGGATGTGGTATCTTATCCGACCGTCCTCTTTGTCCGCCAAGATTTCTATCTTGAGATGCCAGCCGGGCGGGGCTCTTCCTGATCCCAGAACCTCTTTGACAACTTGACCCCATCTCTCGGCATCTCGTGCTCGCCCGTGAGAGATGCTCTCTTCGTGTTGCTTCACTATGCCATTGAGCTGCGCCGGAACGCGATTCGCTAACTTGGAATCGATAGCGACCGCACGGACCCAACCTAAACTCGTCAACCTATATTGCTCGCTGAGCTTCCCGGTCCTTGTCCTCCGAATTGTCTCCGGTTCGATCCAGCCATGCCACTTCATCCCTGGTATGGTATTGTGAATCGTCTGCCTCGCCAGCCTGGTCTGCTTCCTCAGGTTGTACTTGGTCTGTGGCCCCTGTTCCGCTAGGCTGCACAGAATCTTGCGAAAAGTAGCAAGGCTCGGTGTAGGGCTGGGCCTGCGCGGCATATGTCTAACACCGTTAGACAGTGGTTGCGTCATCTCCTAAATAAAACCTTAGGTAAGCTACAGAATGCCAGGGAAGCCAACATGGTCGATTTCAAGCTAAGGCTGCCGAGTTCTCAGAACATCGTTTGGATCCCTCAGGAAATCGTGAATGCCTTCGGTAGAAGGCTCACCCTCACCCCGAACTCGATAGCTGCCGTCCTCTACCCAGAGGGTGCAGACCTCGGAGATGTTGCCAAGAGTCTATCGATCATCGCGCAGGACCTTGAGCTCCGCGCGGCAAGGAAGAAGCAAGCATGACCCCGCCGGAGCAAGGATCCTTCAGCATCAAGGCGTTGAGCGAAATCATTGCGAAGGCGCTTTGTCTGGAACCTGGTGACGTTGTCTTGATTCAACGTGACCGGCTTGATCCGAACCGAGTGCTGGTTCGACGCGAACAACGGGAGAACAAAACAACATGACGGCCAGCCATTCCTCCGATTCGATCCTCGACGTGAAACTGCGCATCGCTACGACTCGCAAGGATCTGCGCAGGTTGTTGAGGTTCGCTGACCACCTCAAGGACCTTGCATCCTTGGACTATAAGGCGACGGCCGTTGAGAGCTGAAGAAGTTTACCTGTACGTTCGCAGCGGCCTCGCCGTTATTCCATTAGCCCCGCGTTCTAAGAGGCCGATCATCGACTGGAAGCCCTACCAGAGTCGCCATCCGAGCGAACAAGAACTTGAAAAATGGTTCTCGAATGGAGAGAATAACATTGGAGTCGTCGCTGGCGGAGTCAGCGGTAACCTGGTTGTGTTCGACGTTGACAAGCCTGAGCTTCTATCGTTGAGGCCGCTTGCTGAGCTTGCTGCCAAAACGATCACAGTCAAGACGGGCAGGGGTCTGCATCTGTGGGTTCGATCATTGGTGCCAGCTAGAATTATTCATCGCCCAAGTTACGGGTTAGATCTGGTTTCTGAGGGCGGCTATGTTGTGGCTCCGCCGTCGATTCATCCGACAGGACACAGGTACCAGTTTGCAAGTGACGTACGCGAGATCCTTGAGATTCCTGACGTGAACAAGATCGTTGAATGGCTAGATGAGACGCACAACTTTCACAGTGATGGCACTCTTCTCGACAAGCCTCTCGCTGACGGAGAAATAGTTGAAGGTGAGAGAAACACTAGGTTGTTTCAGGCGGCTGCGGTTGACCGTGAATTGGGGTTGCCCATTGACGCGGCCGTAGCAAGAGGGCAAGCATTGAACCAGACCGCCTGCAAGCCCCCGCTGACAACAACCGAAGTCTACACTCTAGTGAAGTCAGCATATTCGAAAGCATACTTCCAAAATGCAGCCGAGAAGATCGTCAACGGCGACTCAAAACCTGACATACCGCCAAAGACCCTTAAGGCGTTAGAGGAATACATTGAGAATCTGCGTCTCCGAATAGTTGGCGAGCAGCCGCCTGCTGAAGCATACGAGAGCCTCAACGACCTCTATGAGGAGGTCGTCAACTTCTACGAGGCAAGCCTCAGACTCGACTCGTTGACCCCATACCTACTAGCAAGCTACACGTTCCTCACGCATCAGACGCCTAACCTTGACTTCATCTTTCAAGTCTACATCAGCGGATTGAAGGGTTCAGGCAAAACAACCGCGGGCGAGCGACTGGAGGCGCTCTGCTATCAAGGATTCAAGACAGGCTCCGCAACCTTCCCATTCCTAGTTCGAGCAAACGAAGTCCTAAACGGCATGACGCAGGTTCTCGATGAATTTGACTTAATCGCAGGCGATGACCGCGTCACGAAATACCTGCGAGGCTCATCAGACCGTCGGAATCCCTACGGCGTCGTGGAGCCCGTCTCAATCGGCGGCGCAACCTACAACATGCCAGCAATCAAGATGTCGTTTGGAGCCCGCATCCTCATCACGTCGCAGGCGCTCAAGGACGAGATGGTTCGAGACCGCGCAGTCGAAGTCGTCATGATGCAGTATGCAGGGCTTCTCCCTGAACCTTCAGCGGAGGAAATCAACAAGATCAGGAAGCATCTCGCCTACTATCGAGAACAGGTCAAACTCAGGGTGACGATTGAGGACAAACGGAAATGGTATGATCCGAAGCATAGCAGCGGCCGCCTCAACGAACTCGCCACACTCCTCTACAAAGCGACCCCTGAGAAGTACCACGACAAAGTCGCCGCCCTCATCAGCCGCGAGTGGGAGACTCGAACGGCGCTTGAGAGGGAAAGCTACGTCGCCAAAATCGTTGAGGCGCTCACCGCAGCCGTCATATCAGAAGACGTAGTGGAGGCCCCTAACGGCCTAACATACGTGCCGATACAGCAGATCAAATGCCACTATGATGCACGGTACGCCGACAAACAGACTGGCAAAGGCAAGACGACCACGAGATCAATAGGGCGCGCCATAGCGAACCTCGGCCTCAGAACCGACAACATCCGCGTGAAAGATGAAGACCAACGACTCCGCGCTTGGCTCCTAAACAAGCCAGATCTAACCAGAATCCGACAAAGCCTCTACCTAGACGAAGCCCCTGAGCTTGGAACATTAGGAACGTTTGGAACATCACCTAGTGCGCCCCCTAGAGGACTAGAGGACTACAGCATACAGGAGGAGGAAGGCGGACACACACGTAGCAACGTTCCAAACGTTCCAAACGTTCCAAAGGAGGCACGTAACGCTTGAAAACAATCAAGAAATCAAGTTCTACGGGTTCCTCTGCTGCTTTCGGTTCTTCTGGGGGGTCCCCATATTGACACGTCACAAGGGTCGGGTCAAGAAGTTGGAAGAGCAGACGCCAAGCGCCCCGTCTCCGATGTCTGAGGTTACTCTGGCGGAGCGGAAGCTCCGTGTTCGGTCGATGCTGCCGGTGACGCTGGATTATGAACCGTTCACGAGTCCTGCGAATATGAAGCGGCTCTTAGCTGACTTGACAACGTGGATCCTTGCCGGTCGAATCCATCACCGGCAGGCGTCGGCGTGCCGGGCGCTTGTGACAGCGTGGATCGGCGTTGACGAGCATGAGCGCCTTGACAAGATAGAGGAGCGAGTCAAAGCCCTGGAAGAGGTGAAGACACAGTGACGAATGCGATCAAGAGATTAGAAGAACGCGTCAAACGAATATCAAGAGGGAATTCGCGGCTCCCGCATTGGCTGGAAGCTGTAGCTCCGTCTAACGGGGAGATCCAGGAATACGAGGCCGTCACACCGCTGCACCGCGGGCTAATGCCCAACAATCACGATTGGGCAGACCGCCACCAGCGCATGCTCGAATTCCAGCGCAAGATGCGTCTGAAGCATCCAGATATGCCCCTGACCATTGAGGAGGAAATGGAGCGAGGCGTACAGCGGCTTAACGCGAATCCCTGGCTTAGATGGCGCGAGGGCCTACATGACGATCCAGTCGTTGACAAGATCGTGGCGCAGCTGAGTCATGAGGAGTGGTATCACTTGTCAAAGGCGATCCTAGCGTTCGAGGAGGCTAACGCCGCACCAGACGCCGTCCTAACATCAGCCTCGGAGACTCTTGCAGGTCTGCCAGCCGAACAACGAGCAGCAATCGAGAAAGTGCGTCGCCTCTACGAGGAACAAAGGCATTGAAATCAGAAGTCAAGCGCCTGGAGAAACGTCTCGAGCGGATCATGCAGGAGCCAAAGACTGAAACGACAGAGTGGAAGACTCATGCCGAATCAGTAGCATACTACGCTTGGATCTTCAAGCATCTAACCGAAACTGAGCGGCATGAGTTGTGTGACAGGATCGTGGCTGCCGAGAAGGCTGCCTCAACCAAAATTGATGACGAGATGCGAAGGATTCTCATGAAGGGCGAGCAGCGCGCTGCGCTAGAGCAGCCTAACGTTTGGGAAGAGCTCAAGCAGAAATGCATGCGAGCGGAAGCTCTCAGGAACACCCTTCGCCCGCTGAATGAAGCTGAGAGAGACGAACTGGACGCCTTGAACGCGTGGCTGCGAGTACATACAACGGATAGACGACGCGATCAAGAACCTAGGTGATTGCTAGGCGGATTTCCCAAGCAACTACGAGTATGACAATTACGATTGTCTCCTCTCACGCAGAGGGGCCAAGCAAAAAGATTACGATGAGCATCTACGCTGGGCATTATCACACTCGACATGGCACGACGCGACGTTGCTTCGCAAGTCATGGCCATCTCTTTCGACGTATGACAACAGCGGCCAAGGAGAGCACAATTCCTGCAACGAGCATTGGCGACGGCCACTCTGGGACGCTCGTGTAGCCTGAACTCTGACTTTCAGCTATGAGACTGTAACGTGTGATCTGCGGAACCTTTGATGTTTCGATGACTTGTATCTTGAAAGTACCTATGGCGCTTGGCTGAAGATCACGGGGGGTCGCTATGTCGAAACCCACATAGGCAACTTTGCCGTTTGCATCATAGAATGTCGCGACTATTTTTGTGAACTGACTCACTGAAGGGCCTTGGTTGGTGACTTGCCCCACGACTTCCTTCCACCCCATCACGGGATCTATCGAGTCAGCGACGTTAGAGATTGCGAGACTCTGAACTGGCACAGTTTGGGTTTCCTGGAACTCTACGACAAGCGTGTACGACGCGACTCGCCCTGACTTGGCTGCATCAATCTCGGATATGTCGAACGGTGACACACCATCGGGTGGAATATACATGGTCTCCGTGAGATCGAAAACCACATCGACTATGCCTCTGCCTGAGTCGAAGAGGGTCGCTGTGACTTTGACCCATCGTAACCACACATCACCTGTGTTCTTGACCTCTCCAACCACGTGATACCAAGACATCGTTGCTTCCACGTAGCCGCTATCATTCTGAGCGACAGCACTTGCCCCAGCCGCGGCTTGAGGAACGTATCCAATCAACAACACCAGAACGAGTGGTAGAACTACTACGAGGACTTGGATCTTCATGTCAGATTCTCACCTCCTTGATAGGTATGATCAATCATATGTTCGAACATAGTCTATGATACATATTTAACTTGTGTCGTAGTCTTCATTCGTTCGTCGACAGGGAGAGGAACGTGCTCGTGGACGAAACCGATCAAAGGATCCTGACGTACCTGATCAAGCAAGACTGGCCAGTCACAACTGAGATGGTAGCCAAGGACCTTCGGGTTTCATGGAACACTGCACAGGTCCACCTCTACAAGCTCTTAGCCAAAAAGCTGGTCAATGGCAAACGGGTCGGCAGGCAGAACCAATGGATCATAACCGACGAGGGAAGAAGAAAACTCCACAGATAGAAGGCACGCTGGACTCCAATTGGGCTGAGAAGTGGCTCATGCGTACTTGAACCGCATAAGTAGACGAGTCAAATATCCTCGCATCAGAAAGCTGTCTTTTCGGGGGGCGCCACCTCTCCTCTTGGCGACCCTCAGTGTGGTTACAAGTATTGCGCGGTTGTACCCCGAACTCAGAACCTCAAAGCACTGTCCGATCCCAAGAACCACGTCATGGCGAGAGGATTGGCCTCCATACCCCAGGCAATAGCGACTGGCAGAAGATGCTTTATGCTATTCCCTGCCGATACCACACTGACCTCGGGATGACCACCCAGGTTTTTCTATCACATACAAAACTCGACGAGGAATCCTGCGCGAAGTTCGACAGTCTTGCCGCGCGTGTAGGTCTCAGAGTTTTCAGATCTGAGTTCGAGACAATACGGGCTCCAGCTTGGAAGACGATCCAACATGAGATAAATAATTCGGCTGCACTATTCCTCTTGGTCGGCAAAGAGCTCGTGAAGGCTCAAGCATCTTCAGAGTCCGACGACGCCGCCAGGGAGCAATGGAAGTTCACCCAGAACTGGATCTCGTACGAAGTGGGGGTCGCCTGCCAGCGTGGTATAGATGTGTGGGTCGTCTGCGATCAAGGGCGTAAACGCGAAGTCAATTTTCCTGTCCCATACCTCAACAACTACACTGTACATGGACTGCAACTAACCGATGAGAGGAAAAGGAAATTCATGAAATGGGTCTTCGAAGCATATCAAAAGGATGGCAACCACTCCCTCAATATCCATCCCAAAAGGAACGTGACTTGTCCTTACGAGACTTGCGGTGCTGTGTTCAATCTCCATTCGGTGATCAGGGAGAGGGGACGCATTGTGTGCCCGACCTGTCTCAGGAAGATCGTGTTTCCCAGAGGCTGGAGGCCGTCCAAACGCGAACGATCTACGCGCTTGATTGGATAAGGGCGCCTCGGTTTCTCATTTTTGGAATTTCTTGGACCCGACGGCTCGGTCGTCAAGGAGGACAGAAGCCGAGTCCAGCTGCGATGCCTCGATAGTCTGGTGGAGGTCGTTAAGGTGCTGAACCAGATGGCGGGCATTGGCAGCGCCAGAATGTTCGAGCGGCTACGATACCTTGAGAGCGAACGCGCTAGAGGTTTCGAGATCACGCGGATCCCGTTCGAGGAACAAATGAAACGCGGCGTCGGGAAGTTGCTTCAAGACATAGGTTGGCAGAGACATGAGCGCTTGCTCCGTGACTCAGCAAGCGCCAGCCCGCCCTAGAGGAATCACGACGGAACAGGTCGTCTTTCAGTTGGTCTGCTCATTCAATGATCTTCGAGGCCGTCGCGAAAGGTGGTAATCAGGAGATTCCGTTCCTCTGGGCAAGGCGAGTCGGCAAGACCAATATGCTTGCCCTAGTAGGCGTGACGCTCGGCGTCTACTAGATCCACAGGCTCAACCTAGACTCGGACATTGGCTTCATCAACCCCACCACAGAATGGTCACGAGGGAGCGGCTATCCGAACGGGCCCTTGACCTGAAAGGCTACCTCAAAGAAGTCGCGCAGGAACTCAAATCGAGAGACGCACCCAAGCCTCAGATCAAATGGCCTTAGTCGGCACCGCAGTCTCCAACCTGCCAGCGAGAATCTAGGTTCGATGTGTTCGGCGACCTTTTTCACATAATCATGGAGCTCCATGAATTTGCGGTCGTTCATTGGCGACTTGTCTTCCTCAAGGAGGATCTCGGAGTCAGCATCTTCTACTGTCAATGCGTAGGGGTGTCTCTGAGAAACAAGAACCTCGTAGCGGACAGGTGGTCCGGCTCCAAGCCATTTCGCGTATGATTGCACTTCACTGCCCACCTTGGAAAGGGCTTCTTCCTCTGTCTTACCACGCACATAGGCTCCTGGTAGCTGAACAATGAACCCGATGAAGCCCTTTCCATTGGTCTCAAAAGCGACTGAGATCCGCTTCGTCCCGGTGATGTCGGCTTTTGTTTTCTGCAAATCTTTTCGTCCCTGAGTTGCGGTTTGATCGCTTATGAGAATTTGGCTTGGCATGTGTGCGCACCAGCCTACCCGCACATACAAAAAGCGGAGAATACTTTGACGCGGGTTAACACACACAAGAACGACGTGCCACGAGATTTCGCCCCCAGAAGGTCATATGGCAGCTAGTTACGGCCCTAGAGGGTGAGAGCGATCACATGAGCGTCCTGATCTGGCTTGTGAAGCTGGACTCCCCGGCTCTGACACCTTCGACTGGGTGTGTGTCTATGCCTATACTGATCTTTTTTCCTGACAGTATGACGTTAGTTTCGTTTGGGCCTCACCTAGAGAAACAAGTGGGAATCGCTCATCAAGAAAGCCTCGAAGCGCTCTCAAGTCACCAGTGAGCAAAACTCGAATCGACCCGCCAACTGAGTTACGAGAACCGCAGAAAACAAGTGACTAACATTGATTCAAAACGCTTGCACAGGAGCCAGCTACCGCTCAATCAAAACCGCGCAAGTTCTTTCCCTTCCGTTTGACTTGAGCCTGACCCCAAATCCTATCGAGAGTCTCTTGTTGGTTGCACTGGGCTCCTCCTTTTCATGTCTCGCAGCTTTCGACTGGCTCTTCAGCAAGAGGTAGAGCAATCGGACACCTGGTTTCAGTGTACTTAGCGGCGCTTCCCAAGTCATGGTTAGATCACAGTAATCGGTCAACGTAATCCCCATGCAAAGCGTTATTAAGGTTTGGGCTGACTCGGTATCATGGTTGACGCGATCGAAACCAGCCTTATCGTTGCTGTCGCGTCCGTTGTAGTAGGTACGCCAATAGCATTCTTCATCAAGGACTACCTAGTCAGATGGATGGACTTCAGGAAGTTCAAAGATAAACTCGAACGTATTGCGGGAGTAAACGCAGAGGTCTTGTACCCTACCGTGGGCGGTTCACTCTTTGCGGGGATTACCCGTACGTTCAAGATTGTTGAGATAGGCAAACAAGGTCTGATGCTACGGGACAGCTTGAATACAATTTTCGTTCCTATCGAAAGAATACTAAACACCGAAGTCGTTTTGCCAGCAGAGAACTTTGACTCGCTCCGTAAAGAGAAAATGCGTAGGGATGCCGTTGAGGCAATTGACGCGATTTTCCCGCCCTTGATGGACAAAATGAAGGAAGTCTTCGTGACAGAGTTGTTGAGTCCTGACTCCGATCTGACTGCTGTAGTGGGCGTACGAGTAGTTAGCGAACTCAGAGATGCGGGCGTTGACACGTCAAAATTACTCGATAAGAAACCGACACTGCGCAGGCTTTTCGAACAGTTGGAAGCGACAGATAAAGAAAAGAAAGACGACTAGGCTCTTCCAACTTAGCTGCCAGCACAAACCCCCCAACACGTTAACAACCCGTGAAGTTCGGTTGAGCCACCCTACTCAAGTTAACAGAACCCCGAGCCCATACTGGTGTTGGGGCGTAGTTGAGACCTGCGCGGGTGTATGCCCATCCGGGTTGAACTCCCGGGGCCACCGTACGCCCTTATGTCGCTTTCTTCTCTAGACCGATTGCCCTCAAATGATCTTGATAGGCTTGAAAGCGTGGACATGCTCTAAAATTGATGACCCTCCCGCTGCAAAACCTCTCCCGATCCCTCTCAATCGGCTTGTAGTATCCTTCCTCCTTATCCAAAATGGGCTGCGCCCTACACTCATCTTTGACGAGATAGACACAATTCACAGTATCGTCACTGACATCCATCTCGGAGTACAGAATACAAGAGCCTTTCGCCATCAGTTCACCCCCCTCTAGTTACCACCAACAAAAATTCGGACTGACCCCCCACTAACTTACCAGAACCGCCTGCACCCCTCCCCCTCAGTTTCTCCTGGATGATCCAGTGGATCTTCCTCTCATTCAGTTTGACCATGTAACGTATCTTACGGGATGCGAAATTATTTCGGGAAACGAGAACATCTCCACTGGATAAACTGCCATAAATATGGGGTACGCCAGGAAGCCAATTGGCTATGATTCGTTGACGTTCCTGCGAACGGCACTATCGATCTGGGACATCCTGAGCTCGCTCATCGAGGTCGCCTTCTACCTTGTGATCCTTGCGATATACATCGACATGAAACACATTGCGATTCACTGTGGCAATAATGCGATCTCGAAGGCGACCAGCAGAATTTCGAAGAGTCTGGTGGTTGTCGCAGGATTCATCTTTGCTTTGTGCTCGCTCTCCTTTGCAGTTGGACATGCGTATTCCATCCTGTACCTGAGGCTACTCTCTGGGTTCTTTTTCGCGATGTTCGTCTCCTGCGTGGTTCTGGTCTTGTCCGTGAAAGGTCGCGAGGCGTACGGTTATCTATTTGCAGTTTCTGCTCCTTTGATCAGCCTAGCGATTGTGCCACCGACGAGCAGGGTCCTGATCTCGCTGACATTCACCCTGCCTCTGACATTGAATATGGCCATCTATTGGAGAATGGTGCGTGTCGAGATGAGAAAAATGAAGCTGCCCAGTATCAAGCATGTCCTCGAAGACGGCTTGCGCTTGAGCGGAGACTGGTATACATGGGGCGTTAGCGTTGTCCTGTTGTTCAGCTACCTCGGTGCCTTCATCCCTCTGTATTACAATCTAGAGGGAACTAAACTGACGATTGTCACCATAACGGGAATGGTGCCTATTCTGGTGTACTGCTTGATGGCGTTGCTTCATTCCCCGATTGGCGCAACTATTACACTGTTCCTCTATTTCGCGTTCGGCCTAGAGTTGTTTTGGAACATAGATAGCTTCCTAATCCTACCCCTTTTTGTCATACTAGCACTTCCTCTGCTCACCGTGCGAGTCAGGGAGAGAGATCGCGTCTCAAAAGTTGGAGCGCGTTGAGAGTTGAGTGGCTCCTCTATCGGTCGCCGCTTCACCTTCTGTGCTACAATATTTGAGTCATCCGGCTAGTCTGATGACGCGTTGAGCTCAAACCGCTTCGAAGCGTTTTCTTCTGTGCGGATAATCGTCCCCCTTTTGCCAGTTCACACAGTCTCCCTGTCATGAATGAACTCGTGAAAAAGCCGACTTGATGTCTTGCACGCCGCCTCGCCTGTGCGATAGGACGCTATGTATTCTACTGGACTGGAGTGGGACAGGAGTGGCGTGTGCTGTTCTAGATGCGGGCGTCAGCTGAAGGCAAGGGATTCTATGAATGGCTGAAGCAGGATCTCATCCAGACCTGCCCCGATGAAGAAACACTACTCGACATGCTTAGGGATATCAGAGAGGACCGCGCCAGACAGACAAAGAGCTGACTTCCGATCAGCAGTCGGGTTTGAGCAGTTTCTGAAGCTCCTGTTGAACTTTCTCAATCCCATCTTGAACCTTCTTCCGAGTCTCTTCGGCCTTCGCTCTCTCGTCGTGGCAGATTGTTGTCGCCCTTGGCCAATAGTCTTGCAGACTGGAAAACTCGAGTGTCGGGACTCTTCTGTGAAGCTGTTCATACGAATATCTCACCCTTTCCATACCCTCAGTGTCTCGGGGTTCGTTACGTAGCATCATGCTCGCAATTCCACGTGCAATCGTGTCCACTTTGCTATGGCAGTCCCTGAGCGTTTCGTCACGCACTTCCAATGACTGATCTGGCGTAAAAGATGACGTAACCTGTAGCCGCAGGTCTTCATCGAGTTTCTTAACAATCGCTCTGGTGAGACTGTGGATGGTCTCGGCGTATTCTGTGAGGTCTCTATCGTAGAGTTCTGCTATCTGTGCTCGCAAGTCTCCCGATTTTATCATCCATTCGAGATATTCTTCGTTCCGTATTCTCTCGGCGACCTGGCGATCGGGACTGACGAAGTCCTTCACCTGCTCGTGTATTTTCTCAAGTTCCCAAGCAAGAGGACCATATACTTTCTCCCTCGCGCGGTCAAGGCTGCGGTTCCTGAATTCTTGCTTCTGAAGAAACCATGATGCGATGAAAGTGATGAAACATCCGACGGCAATGCCTACTATGGTAGAAAGAGGGTCTAGGAAGCTTTCCCACGTCAAGCGAGCATTCCCTTGAGCGATCTCGATACGCCAGTTCTTTTTAGCCTATTGGAGCAGTCCCACAGTCTCTCATGAGAGGAGTTGGAGGAGTCGTCGTCGGGTACCTTGGTGCGCGACACACGACGACACACAAAATCATAAGTTCAAATCCTGTCGCCCGCACCAGCTTACCGGGATATCGGTAATGAGGCTATCTGGGTGGGGACGTGGCAGTCGAAATTTCGACGTGTAAGTGGGACGTGGAAGTCTGACGGTTCTACGTGTAAGCCCTGGGGCGAGCCGGCAATCGGTTTACGATACGGCACATTCACGTCTGCACCACATGCTCGAACTCGGTCTGCTCTACCCTTTATTCTTTGGGCCACAGTATTGGCAGCAGGAATGGCAGGAATCTTAGTCGAAGGACAGAATAAGTGGCTCACGCTCATACAAAACTCAGCAGCCCGTGAGTCAAGTGAGACTAGTAGAACGCAGAGATACAACAGCAAAAGCAGTGGCTAAGATCGATGAGTTCTTGAACAACCGTGACTACCCCTCGGCGATTTTGCTTTCCGCGATTTATGTGCATGTTCGTCTGAAGTCATTACTAGCCGACAAATTGGCTCGCCGCGACAAGGAAAAATGGCAAGTGGTATTCAAGGATTTGAAGGATATGAGACTGCAATTCTACGCGGCTTTACGTTTGTGCAAGGCGTCTGGTACAATCTCACTTCAACAATACGGCGACTTACATGCGCTCAATAAGAAACGGAATAATATAGCCCACGAGTCGAAATTGTGGCGACGGATCAAAACAAGCGATATTGACGAAATAAAGCGCCTGTGTAATTGCGCCAAACGTTTTCTCCAAGAAACTAGCGACATGAATTGAAACCGATAGCAGACGACTTTGACAGACCAACGAATCAACCTTAAGCAGTCGAGAACTTGACGTTACCCTGATTCGTTTGCGAGTAGCCCAGAATTGCGCGTTTGTGCATCATGAGATCCACGCACAGAATTCCAGTGGATGCCTGGCTCGGGTTTGGTTGATTTGTGGTGGTGGGTACCTTGGTGCGCACAGACACAAATTCACTCCTCCCTTGAGGGTTCAAATCTGGACGCGAAGGAAGCGCGCACACACCTCCTCTTCCACTCCCGCTCAGTCCTTTGCCGCTGGGTTACGGATGCGGTCTACGATCGTGCGGGTCACCTCCTCGCACATTGCTCTCGACATTGTGCATTGATACACAATGCCGCTGTTTCGTGCCTTACTGAGACTTACTTAGCCTCGACCACTTGCTACCTATGATAGCTACAACTACTACTATCGCGACAATCGCTAAACGAAGTGGGTCACGAGAAGGATCAGATGGTATGAACGCCTGCCCGACAACGAGCGGAAAAAGCAAGGACGCGGACATGCTTACAATTGCAAGCCATCGGAGAAAAGTTTTGCCGAAACCCGCGTTTGCGATCAGGTATGAAGTGATCGAGAGCGTGATGAAAAAGAGAGTGGTCACATATGCGAAATGAACGTCCTGAGGTCTAACCAATCCATTGCTTAACGGGACCGAATATGCCAGGGCGTAAAGACTAAGTGTCGAGGCCACTGCAACAGGCGTAGCCATCGTTCTGTAAACTCGCTCCAAATGCTCAATGCGAGAATCGAGTGCTTTCGCAGTCACTTTGAGCTCCTTCTCTACGCGTGTTGAACAATCTGAAAGAGAGATTTAAACCATGACCTTGATGTACACGGTGACATCGCCTACGGGTCGAGCGCCCCCCTCTATGCCGCCTGCGTTGCTCAACACAATGAAGTAGCGATCATCCGAGGGTATGGTGAATTCGTAGACGATAGACTTCACATTCAGTGCCGATCCTTTCTTGAAATGTTGGAAACTGCCGCTTTCTCCTTTGACGACTCGATTTTCGAAGATGAGGAGGTCTCCCGAATTCATGAGTAGCACGTCGATGGGACCTCCTTCCTCCACAAGGTGGACAAATGGATCTCTTCCTTCTCTACTGGTCCTGGACGCCTAATTAGCGGTCCGGGACACATAGACCACGCCTCCAAGACACCCTATCTTCCACTTCCACTATCCACCGCCACATCTTTTCCACTTCCACTTCAGACTAAGCGGTCTAAGACCACTTCCCTAACGTCATAGACGTATACGCCTCATATGATTGGAATTGTGTCGTCGTGTGTCGGGTACCTTGGTGCGGATCGTCGTAGTTTGAGCCGTCGTCCGTCGTTCGTTCTTAGTATTGTGTGTGTGTGTGTGCGCGCACCAAGTGACCCGCCCCCCCTAACGAGCCTCTTCGACTCAACTGTGACGGCACAACGGAATACCCAAAGTCTGAAATCCCGACGCAAGCTAACTGCTATACCGGCTTCCTGAGGATACGTGAACACCAAAGGGACG
>Ga0315289_10007815_pt1 | contig 15528 bp, 17 predicted proteins | sample YL17G11_40_MG_FD_203452 | JGI IMG/M metagenome (GOLD analysis project Ga0315289, IMG submission 203452) | Sediment microbial communities from Yellowstone Lake, YNP, Wyoming, USA - YL17G11_40 | ecosystem: Environmental > Aquatic > Freshwater > Lake > Sediment | place: USA: Wyoming | collected... | reverse complement strand
AAAGCAACCACTTTATCCAATATAGAGATTTTCGCCAAGAATACAATAAGCGATTCTGAAATTGCAATTGAAAAAATTACATCAAGACCATCTGACATACCAAATCCTCCAAATCAGGTTTATAGCTATATCCAGATAACTACAAGTATAAGCGATTCAGATATTTCAAACGCAAAAATAACTTTCGAATTAACGAAATCTTGGCTGCAGAATGCAGATAAAAATTCAGTTATGATGTATAGATACCGAGATGGGTGGCAGCCTCTTTCAACCGAATTTATCAATGAATCAGAAAATTCATTTGTTTTCAGTGCAGTATCTCCGGGTTTCAGCTTATTTGCAATAACAGCTAAGAAAATGGAGTTCAGCATTATGGGCACTTGCGGGGACGGCGCATGCTCAGGAAATGAAACAAGGATTAATTGCTGTAAGGACTGCGGGTGCGAAGGGAATCAAACATGCGATAACAATAGATGCATTTCAGAGATTGAAAAGAAGGCTTCCATGGTATTCTGGTTTTTAGGAGCTGTCTTTTTAGTGATACTGATTAGAGTACTTATTTTCGTTCTGCCGAAACTAAAGGAAAAATTTAAGCATAAAAAATTTCATCATTTCAAGAAAAGATAATTCTATATCAAAATGGTCGATAACATTCATGAAAAGAATACCTTAAAGCCTACAGCACTTGATTTTAACAAGGAAATCCTGTTTGGAGAAATAGGGTCATTTATAGGGGCTTTTATTGCAGGATTTGTGTCATCAGATTTGACTTCTTCAGCCAATCTGATATCTTCATCAGCAGTGGTTGGATCAGTTATAGGTTCGACCATTTTCTGGCTATTCATGAGGGCATATGATGAGAGAAAAAGACATGAGCTATCTGCAAAGAAACTTGCAACAGATATAGCATTTTTCAGTCCAGCAGCAGCCGTAATTACCATTATTTTATATTATCCGACAATATTTTATTTCTCAGAATATCTCTTGTCTTTAAATTTTAGGCCTACTGTTTCAGTTATAATATCCCAGCTTACTGCATTCGCATTATTCCTTATTATGATAAATATCTATAGAGCTGGTTTGCTCAAATTATTCAAGAAGGAGATTTGATTTTTGTTAATTCTTGAGACGCGACGCCCGGAGCAGGAATCGAACCTACAAATCCCTTGCGGGAAACAGGCTCTCAAGGCCTGCGCCGTACCATTGGGCCATCCGGGCATGCATTTTAAATTATTTTAGAATTTAAAAACTATGCTAATTCCTTGCTAAACTAACCAAACAAGTCATTTCTTCTTCACTATAATCAAAGCCTAGTTATCCGAATAACGCTGCAAGTCCCTCAGCTGCAACCTCAGGTTTCACTTCTTCTTTCTCTTCCTTTTTCTCGACTTTTGCTGGAGCCGCGCTTAAACTAAGCGCTTCACTCTTTGCTTCTTCTATTGCTTTTTCTATATCAACTCCCTTCAAGGAAGCCACCAAAGTTTTTACACTTGCCTCGTCTACAGATGTTCCTGTTGCCTCTACAATCCTTTTGATTCCTTCCTCGTCTATAGGCTTTTTGAGTTTATGCAGCAACAAAGCCGCATATATGTATTGCATTTTTCCTCCTAAACATTAGTTTGAATTAATTTTTGTATTGCACCCTCTTCGAGAGATGCCTTCGCCAAAATCCTTTTGATTGTCTCAGCAGTAGGATAATCAACTTTGATTGCCAGACTTTTGGCGTCAATCAATGAATTGACAAATTCTTTCAGTGTCTCATCTTTGTTTATGTTTATCCCGACAAATGTCTTCCTGCTTTTTGAATCATAAACAGCGACTATATTAAGACGGATTGTGAACGGCATTATCTCCAGTTTTGTCAGCACATCAGCAATTGCCCCGCTTATCTTGTCTCCTTTTTTCACAACAGTCATAGGGTTTTTTATTGCAATCCTGCCTCCTTCGACCCCTACTTTAAGCCCGATTGCGGAAAGCTCGGAAATGGCAGGCCCTGGAAGAAGGTCAGTAGATCCAGCTTCTATCTCTATTTCTTTATCAGAAATCTGCCCTGCCTTCGCCTTTGCAGGATATCTATAATCTGCAAGCAGGGAGGCTATGTCGAATGAGTCTTCATCTGAAAATATAATCATCGAATTGTCAGAGATGTATTGTTTCAATTCTAAAATTCCCTCCTTTTTCGATTTTTCCAAAGATTTTACCATCAGATTTTTCTTCACAAATCTCAATATCCCTTTTCTCTTGATTTCCTGCCTGATTTTCAGCAATTGCGCTGAAGGAATGTTCGAAGCAGATGTTATCATAATCGTATTGTGTTTTTCTATAAGCTTGACTAGTTCAGCAAGCGTTTTCTTTTTCGCATCCGAGATTATATGTTTCTTTAATTTTTCATTCGCTATCAGTTTCTGTTTTTTTGTTTTGGCCATTTTTTAGATCTTTATTTTAACAGGTTTGCTCATCGTGAATTTTAACATCACATTTTTGATGTTCTCTTTTTTGTTTGGCAAGGCATTTAGAACAGCTTCGTAAATTGTTGAGGCATTTTTTTCCAGCTCCTCATCAGGCTTGCCTTCCTTGCCGATTGATGTTTTTATGCTTGCTTCTTTTGTTTTGATAATGATCGTATTTTTCAATTTCTGAATAAGCTCTTTTACATTCTTGTCATCCATTATGACCCCACCGGTCTTGGGATTGGGCATTTTTCCCAAAGGCCCTAATATTCTGCCGAATGCAGTTGCAACTGCAGGCATTAAACTAGAAAGAGAGACGAAAAAATCATATTCAGGAGCCAGTTTTTTGATTTGCTCAGGAGAGAATCTGGCTATCTCTTCTTTCTTGACGACAAAATCAAATTCTTTATTGTCTTTTTCCAAGAAGGCGCATATCCTGCTGTCTTTAATACGGAAAGGCAGGATAATTGGAATATTTATAGAATGCTTTTTTATATCAAAATCTCTCAGATTAATTATTAAATCAACAGATTGTTCAAAATTTCTCTTAATCGCAGTTTTTCTTAATTCTTTAAGTGCAGAAAGAAATTCTTTCATCTTTCCTCCTACTTGAAGTAGTTTTAATGGTTATTTATCCTAGAAATAGTCTCTTTATAAACCTTTTTCTTGCTTTTCTTGGGAGAAACTACTGCTTTTCAAGCATGCTAGAAAATTCTTAGAGAATTTTCGGCATACAGAAAAACTACTGCTTTTCAAGCATATTTAGATATTCTTTCACACGTTCGATAATTGAAGGAAGGTAGAAATTCTCAATCTTTTCAGTAAAGATCTTTGTAAGATTTTCAAAATCACTTATCCTATAGCCGTCAACTGTCTTTTCAATCAGCATTATGTCTCTCAGTCTTTTCAGCTGTCTTCTTATATTGGAATCAGCAACCCCTCTGATTTCAAGATTTGCCTTTTTTCTTATTTCTATGACTTTCTCCTTTATCTTGTCGGATTCCAATGTTGTTTTTGAGCTTCTGGAATCAAGCAATGCCAAAAGAATATCAACAATAATATCCCTGCTGTCTCCCGGCTGCAGCAAGCCAAGACTCAGGCAGATTTTTTTGACAATCTCTCTTTTCTCAAGCTGATATGGTTTTTCATATTTTCTCAAAGTTATTTCAGCCAATGGTTCTTCCATTTTTCTTATATCTTGTGATTAAAGTTTTAAAGTCAATAAATCTTTATAAATCTTCTTTACTCTCGTCTTATATGGAGCTTGTTGCATTATTATCAACTGGAAAAGGTTCTTGGGCGCAGATTGCAGGCTTGATAGAAAGAGGGGAATGGGAAAAGATTATTCTCGTAGGCTCGGATTTCGCCAGGAAATTCATGCCGAAAAAGGAATCAACATTTATATCGGCTGATCTAGATCAACCTTTAAAGGAGCTAAAGGAAGATTTCATTCAAAAATTAAAAGGCAAAATAAGGGGCATAGAAGTTGCATTGAGCATTGCGTCAGGCTCAGGAAAGGAGCATATGGCACTTATTTCTGCATTAATTAATCTGCCAGTCGGGATAAGGTTTGTTGCCCTGACAAAGGATGGGATTATTGAATTCTAATTCTGATAAAATACCCTTTCTAATTTTTCTTTATTCTCAAATCCCGTGTAAAGAACCTCTTCAAATGAATCAAGAAAGTTTTTAATATATTCTTCAGGGTTATATTTTTCTTTGCTATCTATAAACTCTTCTATGTTCACTTTTTTATTGTTTATGAATCCATAGCTAACTAAATCAGGATCTTCTTTAGATTTTCTTATGTCTTTTAAAAGCAGTTTTTCCCTAGGAATTTTGTAATCCCTTAAATCCCGGATTTTTTCTTCCAAAAACCCGATTATTTTATCTTCATCTTCGAATCTCAATCTTTTTTCAAGAAATTCTCTCATCAAATCAATGCCAAATCTTGTTTTCTTTCCTTTTGAAAGCCCAAAACCCTGATAAATAAGCTTATTCTCCAATAAAGCTACTATTTTATTCCCGCTGCAAAGGCAGTTTCCTTTTCCATAAATAAATCCCAGATTTTCTTTAATAATCTCTTCTGGCTTTCGCATATAGAGGAATTTTTTACTATAGTTTATCAAATTGCTTTTTTCTAGTAATTCATTAAATTTTTTTGTATATCTCTCAAGCCTCATGTCTATTGTCGAATAATCTATTTTTTCATATTTTTCTTTTATTGAATGGTTGAATTTCCATAACTCTTTCGGATCACTGGCATATTTTTCTTTAAATTTTTTAAGATCCTTAATCGCGTTGCATATAAACTCATTAAGAGTTTGATAAGAGTCAAGACATTCATCAGGAGATGTGAACCTTAAATTATCCGTTGTTCCTTCAATTACTGGCCATAATGACTTGACAAAAAGCAAAGGATATACTAAAGAGATATCCTTGAACAGGCCGTCATTTTTCTCCAAATTAAGCAGTTTATCTTTGTAATTCTCAAGGACAAAATCGTCTTTTTTATGCATCCATTTCTTTTTTTCAGGGTCATATTCAATATCTCTTTCATATCTATTGTTTAGTGTGTTTTTATTCAAAAAATATTTTCTTTGCCAGAACTCTTTCATTATGCTCTTTCCTGAAGTGGTGCAGATTGTTGAATGGTCCCGTTTTGAATAAATGCTTTTCAGCGTTATTTTTTTTATGTTTTTTTCTCCAAGTTCATATGTGACATCGCCGTCGCCAGTGACATATTTCATGACTTCCATCATGTCTTCAACTGAGCCTTGTTCACCCTTTTTTGTCTTTCTGGCGAGGATATCATAATCGAGCCCTTTCTTGAAGTTTAAACCTGCCATTCTGGCATGTGTCTCTAGCTTGTTATTTTCATAAAGATTGTAATACATAAACAAGTATCCATAAAGGTCGATTGTAAACCTGCCTTTGGTTATAATATTCGGAAGCCCCTGGACAGATTTGAAAACCGGCTTCGTTTCATTAACACCTGGAAGGTACTTATCATCCCCGAGCTCTCTTAATTTTTTCTGGTCGAATTGTATATTGAATCCGTAAAGGATAAGGGGATCTTCTTTTTGAATTATATCTGCAACAATTTTCTTTATAGAGTCAGTGCTTTTTTTTGGGTCTATGGTCTCTTCAGAGCTTTTTCTTATGCTGACTATTTCATATCCATTAAATTTTTTTTCCGAAGGCACAAAGGTGGTTACAATATACTTTTTATCCTTAAAATTAAGAACGACATTGCTTATTCTTTCAAGCTCAGGCTTGTCATAATCTATAGTTTCTATGTCCAAGGCGCATTTCTTGTCGTTGATTATGGTTTCAAGGTCAGCAGAGCTTTTCTCAAATTTTGTCGGAAGTACAAATTCATTATTCTCTTTTTCAATAATAGTGAAGGGCGGATAATAGAACCTTATTTGCTGGGAAAATGAAGTCTTGTCAGTTAAAAACCCAGGATACTTTCCAGGGGCTATTTTCTTCCATTTTGGAAGCATGACCTTTTCTTCCTTATTTTTTAGATAAGCCCATATAACACTTTTATTCATCGAAAAGGCTTTTTCTTTGAATTCTATATTGGGATAATTTTGCATATATTCCCCTATAAGCTTAGTTGCCTCATCTTCAGGCATTTCAAAAGAAGGGATAATCAAGGGCATTTCTTTGACAAAAAAATGGGATTTTCCCTTTTTAGTTTCAGAATCAAATTCTCTAACGAAGAATTTGACATCACAACCAGAGCGCTTTGAATCAGGTTCGCTATACACTATATAATTGACCTTAGCCATTTCTAGAATACCCCTTTTAACTTTAAAAACTTTTACTTTAAAGTAACAACAAAATGCCCTAAAAATCTAAAAAACAAGCATCTTTCATACAAAAATGAAACTCCTAGTATTTTCAGACATTCATGGCGATTCTGACGCACTAGAAAAGCTCAAGAAAAAGGCGAAGGAAGAAAAGGCAGATGCGCTTGTCTGTGCAGGTGATTTATCCTTTTTCGGTTCCAATCTTTCATTTATAATCAAAAGCTTTAACATAGGCATTCCTTTGATAATAGTGCCCGGGAATCATGAGACAAATTCGCAGATGAATTCCCTCAAGGAGAAATTTGTGCATAACATTCATCAGAAATCCCTCAAGCTTGATTCTGTTCTGTTTTTGGGATGCGGCGGTTCGAGCTTCACTCCGTTTAACACGCCCTTTGAAATGAGCGAGAAGGAGTTCGCAACGTCAATTTCTAAATTGAAGACTCAGGACCATCAATTAAAAATTGTCCTATTGACCCATGAACCCCCCTATGGCACGATTCTGGACTATTTAGGAGAGCATGCAGGAAGCAAATCAATCCGAAAATTTATAGACAAGCATCAGCCGGATTACTGCATATGCGGCCACTTTCATGAGAATGAAGGCCTTAAGGACAAGGTTGGAAGAACAATTGTAATGAATCCAGGCCCTAAAGGCAAGATAATAGAGATTTGACAATTTATTTCTATTAACTTTAAAGTAACAACAAGATAGAAATATTTAAAAACATTAGGTAATGTATAAAAGAATGTCATTCAAGAAAACATTATACGCAATTCTGCTCACAGGAACAATTACATTAGCAGGTTGTGGTGAAAAGGGATTTGAAGCTGCAAAATCAAAATTTGAAGCTACGGAATCAAATATAGATTATGATAATAATTCTAAGACTCTTTATGAGGATAAAATTGGAGAAGAAAAAGTCGGTTATTATTTAATATCTAAAGCAAATAAACAGAGAGGCAATACTCTAATTGTAGAAAAGCCAGATGGAAGAAAAATATACTATTATGATCATAAGAATAATGATCAAATTATAGAAAATATATTTATAAATATGCCAGCAGAAAAAGATGGTAGTATTCCTTCTTTTGAATTTTATAGAAGCGATATATCTCATAAACCAGTTATAGAAAAAGCCCAAAAGCAGTTTAATGATTATTTGAAGAAAATTGATTTACTACGCTCTAACCCATGGCTTAAAAAGCTAAAAGAGAGAGAAAAAGAGATAGAAAAAGGTTTAAAACTTTTAAATTAATTCTGTTTTATCTTCAAATTTTTCTTGCTTTTGCCAAGCAGAACAACTCTTGATTCTTTTTTCTCATCCAGAATTTTTAATTTCGCAGATTTTGAAAGTTTTTTTGCAAATTCCCTTATTTCAGGATGAAGTGGCATTCTTTCATAAGCAAGCCGGCGTCTTGCATAGCCAACTGACATGAATGCTTTGACCTCTACAAAATCAGGCTTGGCTTTTTCGATGATTTTCGCATAGCCACTAATATCTTCCATATTCAAATCTCTTACAAGACTGATTCTAATCACTTTTCTTGTCTTTAATTTTGGAAATAATACAATTGTTTCATTAAATTTTTTCCATGCATTTTTTATGACCGGCCGTGTAAACTTTTCAAAAAGTTCTTTTGTGGGAGCATTGACTGAAAGATAAAGCTGAGTTGGCAGTTGATTATTCTTTTGCATTTCTTTCAGCCTTTCTGGCAGCAGCCCGTTTGTGACAAGGAATGTTGTCTTGCCTTGTTTTTTCAGCTCTTCAATCAGCTTTCCGATATAAGGATAAATTGTGGGCTCTCCTGAAAGTGAAATTGCAAATTGCATCGGTTCTTTGGATTCTTCAAACTTTTTCGGATTGATTTTCTTGTTTCCCTTGAATCCTACAAGCATTTTTCTCTGGGCTTCAATGCATTTTTTGATTATCTCTTTCGCATTATCCGCATTTTCTTTTTTCAGTTCATGGCCTATGGTGAGTTCAATCGGACGCCAGCAATGCAGGCATCTGTTCTGACACCACATAACTGCAGGAGACATCTGGCAGCATCTATGGCTTTTGATGCCGTAAAACTTCTGCTTATAACAAAATCCCTCGTCCAAAAGCGATTTCTTAGTCCATCTGCATACCTGAATAGCTGAATGCTTTCCTGCAATTGCATAATGCTGCTTTCCAAGTGTTTCCTTAACCTTTTCTGAGATCATTTTGATGGATTTAAATGGACCGACTGGGAATTCCCTTGAAAATCTTTCCAGATTTTCGGGGCGCCGGAAATGCTAGAAAACCTTCAGTTTTCTGCATGCTTGAAATTTTCAATTTCCAAGCATCTCTGATTTCCGAGCGGAACCAGTTCAATTCCCAAATGGACCGACTGGGAATTGAACCCAGAATCTCTTCCTTGCGAAGGAAGCGTCTTGCCATTCGACTATCGGCCCTTAATTTTAAGTGTAGAATAAGGTTTAAATTATTTACCTAATCTTTTGTCCAACTCTTCTTTTAATCTGTCAATCTTGATTCTGACCTGTTTCATGCTGTCTCTTTCCCTCAGTGTTACAGTTTTGTCTTCCTTAGTCTGATGGTCAACTGTTATGCAGAATGGTGTTCCAATCTCATCCTGTCTCCTGTACATCTTGCCAATGCTTCCGCTCGAATCATAAGATATATCAAAATCTATTAAATCAGAATAAATCTTTTTGGCTATCTCAGGCAGGCCATCCTTATTTACCAAAGGAAAGACAGCTACTTGGATTGGTGCTGTTAAAGGCTTAAATTTCAAAACTATCCTTTCCTCATTATCAACCTTTTCCTTGTCGAAAGAAAGGTCTAGTAAGGTATAGATTATCCTGTCAATTCCCATTGAAAGCTCAAATATATGTGGCAAGACTTTTTCATTCTCATCCATAACTTCAAAATTGTGCTTGCTTTGTTTTGCATGCGCATTCAAGTCATAATCGCTTCTGTTGTTGCAAGCCACCAATTCAACCCATCCCAAGCTTGTTTCAACCTCGAAATCCCAAGCTTCTTTTGCATAAAATGCCTTTTCATCATCCCCAAGAGGCCTGAATCTCATCTTTTTTTTATCAATTCCGAGTGCTTCAAAAAATTGTTGCAGCAAGGCAAGATAATAGGCAATCATTTCATTTGATATTATCTTTTTTGAAACCGCATTTTTTACAGAGATTGATTGGATTTTTTTATTTGCAGATATCTGCAGCTCATAGTCATTAACTTCTGAAAAATTCTCGGCAGCTGTTTTTTTCGGATTGAAGAAAATCTCTATCTCTCCCTGAGTGAATTCACGCATTCTCAGCAAAGATTGTCTTGGAGAGATTTCATTCCTGAAGCTTTTTCCAATCTGGGCTATCCCTATTGGCAATTTGATTCTTGTTGTTGCGAAAAGTCTTGGGAAATCAACATAAATGCTCTGGCATGTCTCAGGCCTAAGAAACGCTTCATTGTTTTCAGCTCCTACCCCGACCTTAAACATCATATTCCATCTTTTTGTCTTCCCGAGCCTGCTCTTGCATTTTGGGCACAGAATATTGTTTTTCTTAATCAGTTCGTCATATTCTTCATCATTTAATTTTTCCGGAATTGCTTTTCCTGTTTTTTCCTCAATTAGCTTGTCTGCTCTTGAGATGAATTTACATTTCTCGCATTTCACAAATGGGTCTGAAAAACTTTTTAGATGTCCAGATGCCTCGAAGACTGATTTTGACATTATCTGAGAGCCATCAATCTCTATCATCTTGTCTCTTTTGACTAGCATTTTCCGCCAAAGCTTGATTATCCTGTTTTTCAAAGAAACTCCAAGTGGCCCATAATCAAAAAATCCAGAGCTGGAATCAGGATATATCTCGCAGCTTTGAAAAAAGAATCCTCTTCTTCCAGCGAGCGCAATAATCTCATCAATTTTATTAGTCTCTTTTTTAATTGGCATATTTTTAAAAAAAGGTGATAGACTTATAAATCTTACTAAATAAAAAAAGAAAAGAAGAAGAAAAACAAAAAATTACTTGACTATCTTAACTTTTGTGGCAATTGTGAAAACTTCTCTTACAGATACTATCACCACTGCTGGCACTACCAAGATTAAAATCGCTTCAAGTACATTGGCTATCGCTGGTATGGCAGTCATTGATTGTTTGCCGAAGAAAGTCGCTAAAATCAAGGAGACTCCTGCCAAAAGGAACGGACTTACATCCTTGGATGCTATATTCAATAAACCTACAATCAAGCCAATAACTATCAAGACAATCGCTACTGTTGCATCAATCTTGCCGGCAATACCGAGTAGTATCGCAGCTATTACGCCCAACACAAATGCCCATTTTCCAATAAGGTTCATCATTCCAAATCAAACCTCCTTTTATTGTTAATAATTGATTTAAAGAAGTAAAATCTGTTTTTAAAGTTTTCTTAATATGAGCTGAATGAGATATCTGCCTTTGACATCTTTCTGTAGAAGTCTAAATCAGGTTTTTGGGCTTTTGTGGCTTCAAATATGAAGTCAAATCCTTTCCATACAGTAAACCATCCGGCCGGCTCGAGTATGACAATCAATATATTCCACAATAATTCATTGCCTAGAAAATGCATTATTGATGCACCGCCGCTTGTCAGGATCATGCCTATAATCGCAACCATTATCCCTAATCTTAGTTTTTTTCTATTTTCCTCTTCAAGAAGGAAGGCATGCTTTTTGAAATGCTCATGAAGCCTTTTTCTTGCTGTGCTTTCTGTCTCTGCATTTCTTATGTTTCTGGGAAGAAGGAACTTCAGCTCCATGCCTATTATCTTATCGCGGGCAGCCCTCTTCGCTTCAATCAAGAAATCATCCGATAATGCCCTTTGAAAGTAAGGTCTTGGGTCAAAGTCAGAGAAAATGTCATCATAGGTATTAAGTATAAGTGAAATTTCTGAAGTCTCGAGAAGCTTTTGTTTCATTGCTTCTTCCTGATTTTTCTCAGAATTCGGATTGGACTTTTGAGGCTTTTTGAGATCTCTTCTTAATATCCCATGCAGCAGCTCGGATTTTTCGTCTTCCATTTTTCCTCTTTTATTATTTCAATAAAGAAAAGCAAGAATTTAAAGGTTACGAAGCGGGGGGAGAGACTCGAACTCTCGAAAAGTCGCTCTGCAGGCGACCGCAGTAGCCGCTGTGCCACCCCCGCATAATTATACCTATCCTGAAATGCTTAAATCCTTTTCTATTTGAAAATCAATATCTACTTTCTGAGAAGCTCTGACGTCAAGGCTTCTCATTTATCAGGTCATTTTCAATTCAATAATTTTAAATATTTGATTTATTTTCTGATTTGATGAAAAAAGAGGAACCGCTGATTCATCTGCATAATGTGCATAAGATATATTATCTTGACGCTGTCAAGGTAGAGGCCCTAAGGGATATTAATCTTAATATTTACAAAGGGGAATTTGTCTCAATTCAGGGCCCTTCGGGCTCTGGCAAAAGTACTTTGATGCATCTTATAGGAGCATTAGATTTGCCCACACGCGGCCATATCTTTCTTGCTGGAAAGGACATTGCGAAAATGTCAGAAAGCGACCTGGCTACAGTCAGAGGAAAGAAAATTGGTTTTATTTTTCAGGCATTTAATCTGATTCCGACATTAAATGCAGTTGAAAATGTCACATTTCCAATGATTTTTCAGGCTAAAAATTCAATAAATAAGATTGAGAAAGCAAACAAGCTTCTTGAAGAAGTCGGGATGAGCCACAGAAAAAAGCATCTGCCATCACAAATCTCAGGAGGCGAAACCCAAAGAATTGCAATTGCAAGAGCGCTTGCAAATGATCCTGACATAATCCTTGCAGATGAGCCTACTGGCAATTTGGATTCAAGGACAGGCCATAACATAATGAACTTATTTGTTAAGCTGCATGCAAAATTCGGCAAGACGATAATAGTTGTAACGCATGACCCTTACATTGCAAATTATGCGAAAAGAAAAATAAATATCATAGATGGCCAGATTGCGCATGACCATATGGCCGCGAAAGGATTTTTATGGAAAAGCAAAAGTTAAAAATTTTTAAAGTCAAAAATACTAAACAATAAGATGAAAAGAGGTAAGATAGGAATCTTGTTTTTAGCACTTATATTTAGTATCACAACTATTTCAGCAATTGATTTGGAAATTAGTCCCTCGTATTCTTCAGAAGGCTCTGTTCTAGTTATAACAGGCCTGAGATACGAGCCTTATCCTGTCGGTCCAGGAGAACAATTTGATTTATGGGTTAAAATTGAAAACAGAGGAGCTCAAGAATTTGCTAATGCAACCTGTATTATTAAACCAGATTATCCTTTTTCATTATATCAGGGAGAATCAGTCAAGAGTTATGGCAAATTAAGGGGAGGGGATGTGACTGTTTTTCAATTTAAACTGGCTATAGACCAAAAATCAGTTCAAGGCAGCAATGAACTTCAAGTATGGTGCACAAAGGATCCCTCATCGAATGCATGGACAATTCAAAAAATTCCTATTCTTGTTCAGACAAGATATCCAACTTTGAACATCAAAGGGGTAAAGACAGAACCTTCACTGATATCTCCTGGAGAAGATGCAGTGTTATTATTGAGCCTGGAAAACTTGGCAGATTCCGCAATGAAGGATATCCTGGTTAGATTAGATTTATCTTCGGTAAGCATTGCGCCTTCAGGAGAAATAGCTGAAAAAAAACTTAGAATGCTGGAATCATCTGGGATAGCTGATTTGATATTCAGCATTAAGGCATTGCCTGATGCAGAAGGAGGAATATACAAAATTCCATTCACATTATCTTATACTAATAATCTGGGAGATTTTTATAATCAAACAGGGATAATCGGAATACAGGTTGCAAGCAAGCCGGAACTTATCTTCTCAGCTGATTCAACAACCATTTCAAAATCTGACAGAATAGGGGAAGTCAGCATAAAAATTACAAATGCAGGCTTGACTGACTTAAAATTTGTGAGAGTTGAAATTTTGCCCTCTAAAAATTTCAAACTGCTTTCAAATGATGTCTTTTATATAGGAGATATAGATTCAGATGATTTCGGAACAGCTTCATTTAAGCTCTCAGTCAAGACAAGCAAAAATTTTGAGATTCCATTAAACATCTTATTTAGAGACGCCATAAATAACGAATATGCTCAAAATGTCAGCGTTACATTCAATATGCTGTCTGCTAAAGAGATGGGACAAAAGAGCAGTACAGGGATTTTGATAACTATTTTGATTTCGATAGTGGTGTTACTGGCAATTTTTGTCAAAAGATTCAGAGACAGGATTAAAGGATTAGTGCAAACAATTTTGGCTAAGATTAAAAGATAAATTATAAGTTAATTATTTTTCAAAATGCTAAAGGATTATCTTGTTTATATTCTAAGAAATTTTTCTCATAGAAGGCTTAGAGGCTGGCTTACAGTTATGGGCATTTTTATCGGAGTTGCTGCTGTAATCGCCCTGATTTCGGTGACTCAGGGAATGCAGTCAGCAGTCAATGAGCAGTTTCAGAAACTTGGGACAAACAAGATTATGGTTTTTGCCGGTTCTGATTCAGGAATGTCATTCATGGGGACGTCTTTTGCCGCAAAAAAATTGACAAAAGATGATTTGGATGTAGTTAAGAAATCTAAAGGCGTCGATATATCAACTGCGCTTATTGCAAAGATGGGCAAGATAACATTTAGGGACCAGGTTAAATACGCATTTGTTATAGGAATGCCAACCGATGAGACTGCTAAGGTATTCAAGGATATGCAAAGTTTTGATCCTGAGGCTGGAAGAGAGCTGAAAGAGGGAGACAAGTATTCTGTTGATGTAGGATATTTATTTGGAGAGGAAAAAGGATTTTTTGACAAGCCTGTAAGCGTTGGAAACAAGATTTTGATTGAAGATACGGAATTCAAGATAGTAGGCATCATAAAGAAGATTGGCAACAGGCAGGATGACACCCAAGTTTACATGGACATAGACATGGCAAGAGAGATTTTTAATGAAAAGGAGGAAATAACCTATATTTATGTTCAGACTAAAAACGGCGTTAAAGTAAGCGATGTTGCAGAGGAGATTAAAAAGGATTTGAGAAAGTCCAGGGATGAGAAAAAAGGCGAGGAAACTTTTCAAGTTCAGACATTCGAGCAGATTCTTTCGCAAGTTAATGTCATTTTGAATATTGTAAGCCTTGTTTTAATCACGATCTCAGTGATTTCCTTGGTTGTAGGTGGAGTTGGAATCATGAACTCCATGTACACTTCAGTTTTAGAAAGAACCCATGAAATCGGGGTTATGAAAGCGATAGGGGCAAGGAATTCCCATATTCTTGCGATATTCTTGATTGAATCTGGATTGTATGGCCTGGTTGGGGGGATTATAGGAGTCAGCATAGGAATTGGAATGGCAAAAACTGCAGAGTTTATTGCAGTCAGCCAGGGTATCAGTTTATTCAAGGCTTCAGTCACTCCGACTTTGATTTTTGGCGGATTGGCATTTTCTTTCTTGATTGGATGTATAAGTGGAGTAGCCCCAGCGAGGACAGCGGCTCGAATGAGGCCCGTTGAAGCGCTGAGATATGAATAATAAAAGTTTTTAAAATACTGTTCTGTCATTTTAATGTGGGCCCGTAACTCAGCCTGGATAGAGTGCTAGCCTTCTAAGCTAGAAGTCGTGGGTTCAAATCCCATCGGGCCCGCTTTCGAAATCTTTTTAAATTCTGATTCCATCGGCATATCATGAAGAAGCTGGGATTAAATCTAATTTTAGTATCTATCCTAGTTATCGCTCTTTTATAAGAGCTCTTCATTTTTTCTGAGGGGTTCTTTCATTCCTTGTTAGAACTTCATCTCAGAATAGCGAAATAGTAAAATGGCAGAGCATGAAAAAATTGAATTTAAAAAATTCGAAGAAAATCCTGGCAGATGCAGAAGCGGAGAGGCTATTTACGAAACTCTGGTGTCAAATGGCGAATATGAAAAGTTTATGCTCATCAATTTAAATCATAGGGCAAAAATAACTGAAAAAGGCATAGAATTTGAACGCTGGGATAACTGGGATTATCAAAAGCATCCTATTGGAACACCAATATGTAGCATATTTCCTAACAATGGGCTTGCAGATATTATAATTAAACTGTTTAATGATTCTTATGTGGAACATGAAAGAAGATGGAAAGCCAATTGCAAAAAACCATATTGCAATTCATGCATGGCATGTGAATAGCTTTAAAAATTATAATTAACTAGAGAAAATA
>Ga0315289_10007813_pt1 | contig 15532 bp, 18 predicted proteins | sample YL17G11_40_MG_FD_203452 | JGI IMG/M metagenome (GOLD analysis project Ga0315289, IMG submission 203452) | Sediment microbial communities from Yellowstone Lake, YNP, Wyoming, USA - YL17G11_40 | ecosystem: Environmental > Aquatic > Freshwater > Lake > Sediment | place: USA: Wyoming | collected... | reverse complement strand
TGTGAACTCTGGGTATACGCTTGGAGCCTGTCCGCATATGCTGACCGTCTTGCCGTATTGGTGAGCTGTCTCTATCAGGCTCTTGATGGCACGTTTGACTGCGAGGTTCCTCTCGTCGAAGAGAGGTGCGAGGATCTCGTTATCTCTGTCCGCGCCCAGTATGAGCATGGTAAGGTCATTGCTGCCGATTGAGAAACCGTCAGCGCCCGCCTTGCAGAATTCATCCGCTAATAGTATGTTGCTTGGGATTTCTGCCATGATCCAGAGTTTGAAGTCCTCATCCTGCCTGAGGCCTTCGCGTTGGAGTAGTTCTCGGATCTTCACGAATTCGTCTACTGTTCTATTGAATGGGATCATGCACCAAAGGTTCTTGAGGCCCATCTCGTTTCTGACTTTCTTCACGGCGGCGATCTCGAGCCTGAATGCGGGTTCGTACTTTGGATCGGTGTAGCGGCTTGCTCCTCTGAATCCGAGCAGCGGGTTAGCTTCCTTTATTCCGCCCTCGTATTTCTCTCCGCCTTCAAGTTTGGCGTACTCGTTCGTTTTGAAGTCGCTGAACCTGAGCACCACTGGCCGTGGGTGGAAGGCTCTGCAGAATGTTGCGAGCCCTTCCGCGAGTTTGTCAACAAACTCCTCCGGATGCTTGTTCTCAATCAGCCACATCGGATGCTTTCCTATGTGGTCGTTGACGATGAATTCCATGCGTAGAAGACCGACGCCATCGGCCGGTAGCTGGGCAACTTTCTCTGCAAGGTCCGGTTCGCCCAGGTTCACGAGGATCTTTGTCCCGGTTACGGGGGCTTCATAGAATCCGGATTGGCCAGAGAACGCGACTTGCTGGGGCTGCGGAGCCATGGCTTCAGCCATTATTCCTTCGTACACAACTCCTCTCTTCGCATCCACGGTGACCTCCATACCCGTTGCAAGCACTTTGGTGCCGGTTTTGGAGCCTACAATGCATGGGATTCCGAGTTCTCTGCTGACGATCGCGGCGTGACAAGTCATGCCGCCACTGTCGGCGACGATGGCTTTCGCCTTTTTCATGGCCGGAACCCAGTCGGGTGCTGTCATTTCGGTTACGAGGATTTCGCCAGCTTGGAACTCGCTCACCTGCTCCACTGATGGGATCAGGTGGACCTTGCCTGCGGCCACTCCTGGTGAGGCGGGGAGTCCCTTGAGGAGGATCTTCCGCTCGGTCGTGGCAGCCTCAGCCTTCTGCTCGGTTGGACCTTTCTTCAGAGACCAAACAGTTTCAGGCCGTGCTTGCAGGATCAGCAGTTTGCTCGTTTGCTTGTCGAACCCCCACTCGATATCCATCGGTCGGCCGTAGTGCTGCTCGATAGTGAGACCATACTTCGCGAGTTCTATCACCTGGTCGTCGGGGATGACTTGACGATCCTTGAGCGAATCCGGGACCTTCCTATCCTCTGTGCCGCCTTCCGGCTTCTGTATGAGCATCACAGTCTTTGTTGGGATGTTCTTGCGGGTGATCTTGAGCGTCTTCTTATCCACGTAGTAGTCGTCAGGCGTTACTCTACCCTGGACCACATACTCACCAAGCCCATAATTTGCCTCTATCATGACAAGGGAATTGTCGCCGTTCGTTGGGTCCATCGTGAACAGTACTCCGCTGGATTCGGAGTAGCACATCATCTGAACGATCGCCGACAGGGCGATGCTGATGTGATCGAAACCTTTCTGGACCCTGTAGAAGATCGCGCGGTCGGTGAATAGGCTCGCGTAACATTCCCTTACTTTGTCAACCACGTCGTTCGCGCCGGTTACGTTCAGGTAGGTTTCCTGTTGTCCGGCGAAACTTGCGTCGGGCAGATCCTCCGCAGTGGCGGAGCTTCTAATCGCCACGAATGGGTTCTTGACCTTCTCACGCTTCGAAAGTTCCTGATACGCGTCGACTATGACCTTCTCAAGCTCTTTCGGCATCGGAGCTGAGCTGATTATCTTCCTAATCTCGGCTCCGACTTTCTGGAGCATCACAGTGTCGTTCGAGTCCTTCAGAGGCTTGAGCGCATCAACTATCCTCTTGTCGAGTCCGTTCTTTCTGAGGAACAGCCTGTACGCCTCAGCTGTAAGTGCAAAACCATAGGGGATTGGGACTTTCGTCTTGGAAGTCATCTCTCCCAAGCTTGCCGACTTGCCACCCACAAGCGGAACATCGTCTTTGTGAATCTCGTCGAACCAAAGCACAAGCGCCGTTTGTCTGTTGGAAGACGCCATTCTATACACCATCTTCGAATTCGTGTGAGCACCCTCTGGGAGCCTCTAATAAACCATGACATCTGTGCCTGAAGACCGACTTGGGTGGCAACTAGTGACGTGTCTGAGAAGATCTTGGGCGGGTGAGAATATTGACGCGGACTCGTTCAAAACCTGAACGGTTGGCTAGTTCTACGCCGCAGATTGAGGGATGGCACGCTCCACTTCGATTCTGCAAGTGGCGCCGAGCTTGCTGGAACTGACCTTCAAAGCCTCCTTCGCAAGATCAACGTGCGCTTGATTCACGTAGAGGTCGAGGATTGACTGTCCTGCTCGTAGGCGTGCGGCTCGGCCGGATGGCTTTCCGAACGATCTACGCATTCCTTCTTGAAGTCTGTCAGCACCTGCAGTGGCGATCATACGGTTTTCCCGCAGAATGATGTGCGGATACGGTCTCAGGCGGACAACGTAGCCTGTCTCGCCGAGCACGTCAAAGAGAACCTTGTTCGCCGCGACACGGGCCGCCTCAAGCGCATTGTGGCGAACCTGGATCGGAGCCTGCACGATCAGACTGACTTTGTAGTCATAGGTCGCTTTGGTGTCGCCCATGGTGAACTTTGAAATCCTCGACGCTGGGGAGCCGTGAATGTATTTGCCACGTGTGTAGGGCTGACCACTGGGAGACCTGTAGTTGCGACCTTTCAACACTTCTCACTCGGCGAAGCCATACGCTGACCCAGACTGCCACTAATATCTATTGCTCAGTCGAAGTCTTCCAAAGATTCATGATCGATCTAGTGCCGATCAAGCAGACCATCAGTTGTCAATCATGAAACAAAGTTCGAAGGGGTAATATTCCTCTGAATGAGTAGGGACACGAGCTGATGCGCGGGGGTACCCGAGTCTCTGGCGAGTTGAACGAACCAGGCGGGAACCAGGTCTAAGGGGCAGGACCGTACGAATTCAAAGTCGTATGGTGCCAAGCTTAGGTGATTCCTCGGGATCACCGGGGATCTGGGAAACCCTGTGGCGTAGGCCTTCGTGGGTTCGAATCCCACCCCCCGCACTTTTCGCGGCACCCTGGGGTCCCAGCGGAGTCGCTAGGCGAAATCCTCTCGTTTGGACCATGGATGCAGAAGCAAGGCTACAGAGAATCTACAATTCGACCATGCCTACGAGCACTGAAAGCCATAGCCAGACGAGCGAATCTATTGAATCCTGAATCCGTGAAATCCTATCCAGCATCAGCGGAGCTGAGCGAGAACCGTAAAGAAAAACTCTCAGATGATCTAGCGAGGTTCTATCGCTTCAAGCGCATCCCATTCGACAAGCCAAGGTATAGACGCATAGAGAAGCTTCCTTTCATTCCACTGGAGAGCGAGATAGACCAACTCATCTCTAGCATGAGCAAAGAGCGATGATGGAAGCAGAAGGGCGGCATGAAGATTCGAACTCTAAGGGAACAGTGGTCTTGTGTGAGTTCCTTGGCGCTTGTTGCTATGGTGTTTCCTCAGCTAAATCCTGCGCCTCTCCGTTCATCTCTTGACTATTCTCCAAGCGACAAGGTTGCCTTTCTTTGCGCGGCGGACCTTGTGAAGTCTCTCCAATCTCGACATATGCCCGGAAAATGGAAACGCCAGATCCATTTTGGCACCTTCAGGTATAGGAGTGAGCTTTTCCGCGGTCTTTGCGATCAGCTCTCTCAACGTTAACGGTCCACTAGTTCTGAGAGCCTTCAGTATCCGATGTTCCGCCTCTCGAGCAAAAACTGCACTTTTGCTAAGGAACTTCTGCGCTTGTTCCCGATCCATGTTTGGGTAATGCGAGGTCAACAACATTTCGGGCTTGAGTTCCCGGACGAGTCTTATCGTTGACAAGTACTCATCTGGATACATGTAGGTTGGTGCAAGCGCGGGTTTCCCATCAGCGGTTGGAATGTAGTTCCCCATTATCGCATCTCCGATTATGGCCGCCCTATTCTTGGGATCCCAGAGGGCAATATGCCCGTGAGAATGACCGGGAACGTGGAGGATCTCAACACTCCATTCGTCAGACAACTGGAATACTTCTCCGCCTTGCAGGAGCATATCCAACCTGCACCGATCGCCCATCATCTGGCGGATAGACGACCTCACCTCGGGTGCATACTCTATGCCATGGTCTGCACTGAAGGCGTTGTAGCGAATTTCCATTATGATGTCAGGATCTTCGATCTGCTCACGGTCTTCTCTGTGAGCCGCAAGTAGGGTTCGGGGGGCCAAACGCCGAACTTCGGAGTTCCCTCCGAAATGATCAGCATCACAGTGCGTATTGACTGCAAAGGTGAGATCCTCTTTCCTCAATCCAATAGACTCCATGAAGGGGATGGTTGTCTTCTCCGGAGTTTCACGGGTTCCGGTATCGACGAGCAGAGAACGGTCCCCGACGAGAATGTACTGGTATAGGATGCGATCGCCCAACGGAGAGGCAACTTGAGAGATTCCATCAAACAGCTTCCTTGAGTTCACGTTTTGTACCAACCTGCGGGCAAGGGTTCATTCTCATTCTCCAGCGCTCTTAACGCTTTCACGGCTCTCACTCCGACTGCGATGCTTCTGTCGTGCTGAAGAGTCCTGATTGCATTGATGATCTTCCTGCGCCTGCGCTTGTCTCTTCTACCTATGATACATAAGCTCGAAACTGCCCAGCTTCTCACGAAGACACTCTCGTCCTTCAACAGTCGGAAGAGAGCAGAGACAACTGGCTCGATGTCTCTCACAGCGAATGCTGTGTTTCCGAATATCATGGCCAAATGCCATTTGACCATAGAGATCCTGTCGCTCGCGGACAGACTGATGAGTTGCGGCATGAGTCCACGAAACAGTCTCTGATTTGTACGAGACACTCTTTCGAGCGCATGGGCTGTTCGCGCACGGATTACGTCATCACGTTCGCTTAGACCCTCGACCAACTGCCCCAACAGCTGGGGGTTTTGTATCACTTCTTCCGCCACATCGTTCGCTCTGCCATCAGAGCGCAGGTCGCAACCAGATAATCTCCGCAACAGCGCGTTCATCGCGTTCTCCCATTCAAGCCTTAAATCATGAAGCTCCTCGACAGAAGCTTGGTGTCTGTCTTGCCAGTCTTGGACGTAATCAAAGCGAGAGGTTCGATAAGAAACTACAAGGACAAACCCGTACCCAAACAAGCATTGCTGGATATCCTGGAGGCGGCGAGGATGGCGCAGTCTGCTGACAATCGTCAGCCTTGGGAATTCATCGTCGTGACAGATCCAGCCACAAGGAAAAGGCTGGCTCAGGTCGCGGGCAATCAGACGTTTGTTGGAGAGGCTGCCGCCGTCCTAGTCTGTTTGGCGAGCCCGGAGGGAAGTGCGCCTGTGGGTCCCTTTGAAGGGTTCCTGATCGACTTGGCGATAGCCATTGAGAACATGGCCTTGACAGCTTGGGATCTTGGCATAGGTTCCTGCTGGATCGGTGCATACAACGAACAGAACGTGAAAGAGCTGTTCGATGTGCCGAGGAATCTTCGAGTCGTGTCCCTGCTTACGCTCGGGTATCCAGATGAGAAAGCTGGAGGCAAGCACAGGAAAGACTTGAACGAGATCGTCCACTACGAGAAGTATCGACAGAAAGAACACTGAGGTCCATGATTGCATCTCGCAATGAAGCCTCTGAATCCGCCTCGCAGGCGGGTTATAGTCTTTTATTTGAAATCCTCAAGAATCCTAACACGGTGCTTGATTAGTGTGCGATTGGTGCATGAAGCACGGAGCTGGAGGCAAATGGTACCTCAACGCCAAGAACTATTCCAACGAAGTCGCGAAAGAACTGAACTTGGAACAGTACCTGACTGATCAATAGAGGATGTTCGAGACTGTCTTCATCAGAAAGATCATGGGCACCTCCTCAATCGGCCTAAGATACAAGCTGAAGATGCCCATAGTCGGCAGAGTAATTCGCTGGAACGCAGAGAAGATGATCCATTCTGAAAGCCCAAACAGAAACCCATTCAGGGCGGATGGTCACTTCGGGCAAGTCCTCCCGCTCGAAGACGCAAAGCTCGTTTTCTCTGAACTAGCCGTGGACCCGATTATTGAGAACTACTGTATGTGCCGCGCCATGCAACGCGGATCTCTTCTCTAGCCTTGGGATCGTCGACGATCACGAATCTCCATGGCTGCCGATTTGCTCCTGACGGCGCTTGAACGGCAGCTCTCACGCAGTACAGAATATCCTCAAGCTTGACCGGGGTCTTGGCGAATACTCTGGCCGTTCTCCTTCTTGCGGCCAAGTCATACACTGATGATGGCGGCGTTGTCGTCAAAGATGCAGATCGCCTGTGTACATTTCGGATGCTGCCCACACTGAGGGTTCCTGTTACTGCAATGTGCTGATGCTTGATAGCGATCTTCCAGATTCGTACCTGACTCCATCGACTGTCTTTGGTGATTCGAGTCGCTCCAGGAACAGCTCAGTAACCGTGATACTGCAATCCTTCTGGCCTTTTGGTTGGAATCCACCTATTCCCAAGATCGCCCGCGCATTTGCGATTGTGCCTCTGGATTCGCCGTAGAACTTCTCGACCACATTCACGATTGATGAGACCCTTGCCCCGGTCTTCTCCACCAGCTGGACGACCGCTTTCCGTGTCTTTCCTGTGAAACCTACGTCATCGAATACGAGTACGCGATCGTCGGGGCCTATTGCACCTTGAGGAATGGCGAAGTAGTTCTCTGTTCCCTTGGTTGCAGATCGAACCTTCTCGTCTCCTACGATAGCTCCGCGCCAGCTCGCTGGCACCTGCGAGTGAGACTTGTCATATATCTTGACGGCGCGGACAAAACTAAGACCGGCCATACTCGCGTAGACCGCTGCCAGAGGCGGCCCTGACGCCTCCGGTGAGAGAACCTTCGTTGCGTCTCTGCTGAGCCCAGGCCTCAACACATACCGGACGACATCGCCGAAGAATGGCGCGTCAAAACTCTGATTGACGAACGGAACATCCAAGCCGCCATCGCCAAGCACGCAGAATTGTTGCGGGTCTCTTAGTCGGGAGAAGAGCGTTTCTTCCAGCTTCGCGATTCTCTCTTTGAACTTGGTCAGGAGTGTGACTTCATTGGAGGCCACAAGCATCGAATCGCCGATCTTCGGGAAATAAACTTGGAGAGCAAGACCGAGGATCTGAGTTTCTCGCGGGTGCTTCACCAGTTGTTGGTAGCGGTCTACTGCGATGAGTGACTCCGCCACCTGTGCAGGTTCAGCTAGAAAACGATTCACTTCCTTTACAGTTCCGACTTCGCCGCGGATCGTGTCAGGTGCGAGCATGGCATCGTCGTTCACCCTCACCTCATCGCCTTCTTTGAAATATGCAAAACCGGATTCTCTTCCGCCAATCTCACCCGGCAACTCTAAGCCTCACCGGTAGAGTCCGTTGGCTTGTTTAAGAAACTGTTGAGCGGGGATGGGAATCGAGAGAGCTTCTCACAGATCTCGTTCCATGACTACGAGAGCCTAGGTGACCTTTTTCCCGCAGTTCGTGCAAAATGCTGCTCCTGCGGTCAAAGCGGTGCCACACTGGCCGCAGAAACGTGTAGCCTGTGCACCGGCGGGCTTGTAGTCAAGAATTATCTGTTCGAATCTCCAACCGTTCGCCTCGACCATATCCTTCACGGGACCACGTATCTTCTTGACATCGAAGTCGTAGTCGTACACCTTGCCAAAGCTGCTTGGGTCGCCAGGTTTCTTGAATCCGAAGGCCACTTCCTTCTCCTTCTTGAAGAGAACCTTGCCCTTGAAGGTGCTCTTCTCGAAGCTCAACTTCGGTGCTGGCAGGATCCCAAGACTCTTTTCTTTCTCTTGGATGATCTCTCTATACTTGACGGTCCGTTCAGCTTCAACGAGCCACATCTTTGCCGCGTATTGCTTTGCGGTCTCTTGCTTCGACGCAACGCCGTAGTACTTCGCGTCCACGATTGTGTATGACAGATAGAGGTCACAATCTTCGCCCGGACGTATCGTGATCGATGGGTTCGAGGTGCCGAGATCGATGAGTTTCTGCCGGAGAGCTTCAGACAACAGCAGATACCACAGCTTCCACGAAGGCGGAGATCTGCCTCTTAAGGTCTTGCGAATGCCAAATCCGATCGAGCATCGACGAACGCCGAAAGAATTGGTGTCCTACATCCTATGTTGGTCGCAGTACCAGGAAGAGTCCGGTCATCTCCCAAGCTGCGCCCAACGCCAGAAGTATGACCACGATCACGTAGATCCTTGCGGCATCATTCCACGCCATCTTGAAGGCCGCCCATCTGCTCTGCACGCCGTATCTTGTGGGCAGGATTGGGGCTAAGGTGATATTGATCCCGGCAGCTCCTGAGAAGACATAGGCACCAAGTTCGAGCATCAGAGTTCCGAATCCAAGAGCGAAGCCCACGAACGATGAGCTGAGCACTTCTGGATAGGCGATTCCAATCATGAAACCTCTGAGCAGTGTCACTGCGATTGTGCCCAGTGATCCGATTAACGGCACAATTCCTGGAAGCGTTGTCGTCAGAAACGCCCCCGACGTCAAATTGACCAGGAAAGTAACCAGAATCGCCTTGGCTAGTTCTCCTCCCTGGAGAGACTGAAGTATCGCAGTAAACGGTTGCTGCGTGAGAACAGATTCCTGGAGCCCCCGACTTGTCTCAACGGCAATTGGGGATTTGATGCTGACCAGGTACCAACCAGCAAGATATGAGCCAACATATAGGAGAGCCATTAGGATGAACAGCATCTTCATTCTTCGCGCCGCTTGGGCGACCTCGGATAGCATCCTCACGGGTTCCACGCGCCGTCAGCCATGATTTGGTCTTCTTGATATGCGTTTCATATAGTGGCCACCGTTACTACGAATGACGACTGCAGGTTCGATTCGATGACACCCCTTCGAGTCGGAATGGCGCAAGTCAATCCCACAGTGGGGGACTTGGACGGCAACGCAAAGCTTGTCAAGTCATTCATGAAGAAAGCCGTGGATCTCGAGGTGGACCTGCTCGCCTTTCCCGAGATGGTCATAACCGGCTATCCACCACTGGACCTCCTTCCTCCGAGGGAGATCCGAACCGAGAACGGTGACTTGCCCAGCGGGCCATTGCAGTTCATCGCAAGAAACAGATCACTCGCAGAGGAACTTGCCGAACAAGCGCCAGAGCTGATCTGTGTTCTCGGTTTCGTCGACCATGACAAATCAAACATCTACAATGCAGCGGCGGTCTGTCATGGCGGGAAGATCGCTCAAGTCGTACACAAGACGCTCTTGCCAACATACGATGTCTTCGACGAGCTCAGATACTTTGCGCCAGCTGCTCGAAATGACCCAACTACAGTTACTGTTGCCGGGAAGCAGCTAAGACTGGGAGTGTCGATCTGCGAAGATTTATGGGACGACGAACTCCGATATGATCGTCACGTGACCATAGGTCTTGTGCAAAAGGGCGCTGAGGTCATCGTCAACATCAACGCGTCGCCGTTCTATGTGGGCAAACGACTCGTGAGGGAGAACCTCCTCAAGTCAAAGGCCACGTCGCTGAGGCGACCGTTCTTCTATGTCAACATGGTCGGCGGACAAGATGAGCTGGTCTTCGACGGGGAAAGCCTCGCTGTCGACAGTCGAGGAGAACTCATCGGAATTGGCAAACAATTCGAGGAAGACTTGGTTGTCGTGGATCTTGAGATCAAGCCGGGCACCGCACCGACAGTCAAGTCGCCGCCCTACGACAAGGAAGAGTCCGTGTTCATGGCTCTCGTGTTGGGCGTCCACGACTACTTCAGAAAGACAGGCTTCAAGAAAGCCGTCATCGGGCTGAGCGGAGGGATCGATTCTGCACTCACAGCTGCGATAGCTGCTGAGGCACTCGGACGAGAGAATGTGGTGGGCGTCTACATGCCGTCTCAATTCTCAAGCGACCACAGCAGACGTGACGCCGAATCACTTTCCAAGAACCTTGGAACTACCTACCTAACTATCCCGATCGATGAGATCCTCAAAGCGTACGAGCGGATACTCGAACAGTCCTTTGAGAAACGCCCTGCGGACGTGACCGAAGAGAACATCCAAGCACGGATCCGAGGGAACATCTTGATGGCGCTCTCCAACAAGTTCGGATACCTCGTCCTGAATACCGGAAACAAGACTGAGCTGGCTCTAGGTTACTGTACTCTCTATGGAGACATGAGTGGCGGTCTTGCAGTCATAGGTGATGTCAGCAAGTCTGAAGTCTACGCCTTGGCAGAGTACTATAACCGGCGTCGGAGATTCGAGGCGATACCAAAGAGCAGTATCACGAAGATCCCGTCTGCGGAACTGAAGCCGAATCAGTACGACCCATTCGACTACTCAGTCGTCTCACCATTGGTTGATGAGATAATTGAGAACCGTCGATCTGTCAAGAAGCTGACTGACCTAGGCTACGATCCCAAGCTTGCGAAAGACATGCTTGATCGAATAAGATCCGCTGAGTACAAGCGACGGCAGGCGGCTCCCTCGATCAAGATCAGTCGAAAGGCGTTTGGGATCGGCTGGCGAATGCCTATCGTCAACCGCTCCCGAGAAGAAGAATCCTAGATATCGGTGGGGTCTTGGCGTTCGCAAACGCCGTCGTCCGGGTAGATCTTGCAGTAGAAAGGCTTGGTGTCATGGATGGCGCACGAACAGAGCTCGCTCTGTTCTTCCTTCTTCAAGAAAGGGCAACTTTCCGTCGTGAATAGTCCGCGCAAACTGCAGGGATCGCTGGAATCAATCGACAGGTATCCGAGGATGTCTTCTCGTCCCTGACGTCTCCAACGAACTATGTCGTCATGAGTAGCTTCAAAGGATCCCCAGTGAATGATGCAACAATCTCCGGACCGCCTGCAGGTATGTTTCCGCAACAAGTGATCAGCCGGGTCAGCGAATAGCCGCAGAAAAACTACGCAGACTGTGGGGACTGAGGCAGCTGTTCTTGAGGTGTGATCGCCTGCGGCGCCCCGACAGGTGCTGGCTCCGGCCCAGCGCACTTCGTGATGTGATCTCGGTACTGGTCCAGCCTAACGTGTGAATGACAGCGTGGGCATTCCAGAGCCTTCATCTCGGTTCTGCTCTGGCCCCTATTTTTTCCGAACCTGCGCCGCGTCTACTTCACTCTCGAAGGGCCTCGTGTGAATCGTCGGTATTGAAGCTACCTGAACCTACGAGAGGAGCAGTTTTCGGCTTGTCATGCTCCTGATGGTATCTTTCCGCCGCAGGAAAAACAGAAACCGGCACCGAGTGGGTTTCTCTTGCCGCACTTGGGACAGAAAGGACCGCCCCGATCAGAGAGATTGCTGCTCACATCTCCGATGGCCTTTCCAATTTCCTGCCCAGCGGTCTTGAAGGCCTCTTCCATCTCTCTTCCAGCGGTTCTCAGCGCGTCAGTAATGATTCCGCCCAGATCAGCTGTTCCTCCGTGTGCGGCTGTTCCGCACTTCGAGCAGAAGCTCGCAGTCTCCATGAGTTTCGTCCCACATTTTGCGCAGAAAGGCATCGAATCACCGGTCAGATCTTCACGGCAGATGCCGCGGAGCGAATACGAAGACCAGCGCTCGGGCGACAATCGAGACTCCCGCCAGAATGATCAGACTGGCGATAAATGAAAGCCACGAGAACGCCCCCTGGGATAGCAGGCTGAGGATGTAGCCTGCGCCCAACCAGAACACGACGCTTGAGAATGCTTCTGCTTTTCCATGCGTCGACGATCCTCTAACAAACTCAAGACCGAGCACCAGGATCTGGACAAGACCGAAGGCGTAGCAGAACTGTTCCGCGGCGGCGTACAACACGGGATGATTGGTCGAAGGCACAAACCACCAGAAGTTCTGAAAGACCTGAACTAGGCGGAAGTCACCCACGAAGGCCTTGGCTTCGGACAGAAGACCAGGTGTTCTCAGATAGATGACTGCAATGATTATCAAGAATGCACCAAAGGAGATCCAACCGGTGTCATCTCGACTATGTCTAGTCTCAGAACTCATCCTACTCTCTCCTCTCAACCGATATGGTGCATTCGCTCACCAAAGCAGCAATCGCGCCCAAGGCAGCGAGCCAAGGCGCCAGTATGGCGCCGATCAAGCCTGCAGCAGCCGGCACCTCAAGGAGCAGCTTGCCCTGTTCATCTCTCACGATGATTCTGTTCACATTTCCCTCGTGTAGTATGTCTTTCACCTTCTTGACTAGATCATCGGAACTCACGGAGAACTCTTCCGTGAGCACTTTGCCAACACGTGATCCACACTTGAAGCAGTACTGAGCATCAGTAGGCAGATCGATTCCGCATTTGTCGCAGCGTACCAATACGTTTCCCTCTATCCCTCTTTCCAGCCACAGGCATTTGAACTATTCACTCTCAACCAAGGACTACGCATTACAGAAGTGGGCTACAGCATGCGGCGCGTTCCCGCGCTGCGAGGAAGATATTATATTCATGTCAGCATCGGTCATGACAAGGAAGAGTGTGTCAGCTTGGTCTACTGTGTCAAGTGCGGTGCGAAGAATCCTGAAGATGCGGCGGTATGCGCACAATGTGGAAAGGCCCTCATGGGTATTGAAAAGGGAAGGACCCGGCATGAGCGAGAGACATGCTTTGGACTGCCATCTCATTGGGGCAGTGTTCTCTTGGGATTATTCGTCATAGTGCTAGGCCTATCGATCCTGCTTCGGAGCTGGATAGGGGTACAGGACTTCTGGCCTTTGGTTCTCATCTTCGTCGGAATAGCTATCCTGCTGGGCGGTTTCTATCGGTACACGCGCCGTTAGCCCATTCTCAAGTGCATGAGAGAAGCCTGCAATCACTCCAGCGGCTAGCTTCGATGCGACAGCGAGATCCGAGAGAGCAGCAAAAAGACGACTAGCAAGACAACGAACATGTCTGCCATCAAGTTCGCAGTCAAAAGGTCGGTAGCGAGAAGCATTAGACCAGTTCCAACGACGAACATGACCGCAAGGGCAAATCTTGCCTTGGCGCCAACGCGGAGCATGACAGTCGGAAACAATCCCATGACCACCGCCGTGACTCCACCATAGTACACGAGATGCGCAGCCCAGCTGCCCGTCCAACCAGACCAACCAGAAGCCGCAAAGGTCGATATGGTTGCCAAGGAGAGAACCGCGCCAATCAGCAGCCCGTAGCACGCTGCACAGTAGCTTCTTTTCCCCAAGAACAGTTCGTGCTTTGACACCTCTAGTCCTGGAGGGTGATGGCCGTGAACAATTCGGATACCCAGGAATTCCGTCGCTCGTATTCCGAGCCCTTCCGGCGCTTCAGCAAACGCCCCCCCAACGTTCAAGGCTCTTGAACACGCTACAGGGAATAGCGCTGCCAACATGCCTGCGATACATACGATGTCATAGGTGAATGCCACCAGCGCCCTCCTTTCGCCGGGCGCTGCGACGAAGGGAACCGGATTTCTTAGCAGAGTGGCGGAGATGACCAAGCCGAGGGTCGAGACTACTAGAACAAATGCGAGATAGGCACCGCGTTTCCCTTGACCTGTCATCATCTGGTTCGACATATCCGCTAGGGTTTGAGTTGATTGATCACAGACTGGCTTGCCATGTATCCGTACGTCCTTCTCTTCAGTTTGTTAGATGAGAAGATGCCCCGAAATCTTCTCGACCAAGACCCGTAGAAGGCTCGGTAACAATGGACCAACTCCTCTCGAAGCTCTTCCCTGCTCAACGTCTCGGTGGGCATGATCGGGTGGATCATGTCATAATTGGCCCAGTTTGTATCCTCTACCCATCCGTTCCTCTGGGCTTCCTCATACACATCTGTTCCGGGAAATGGAGTCAAGAGCATGAAGATCGCAAGATCCGGATCGATGCGATTCACGAACTCTCTAAGATCGGAAAGCGTCTTGTGCGTGTCGTCACGGTGCCCGATGACAAAAGTCGTCTGAGCAAAGATCCCACTCTTCTTCATCAAACGAACCGCATCACCCGTCTGATCCGGACTTGTTCCCTTCTTCACATTACGAAGTGTTTCCTCGCTGCCACTCTCGGCGCCCGTGAGGATCCACATGTTCCCAGCAGCTCGCATCCTCGGAAGCAAGTCGCTGTGACGAATCATGTCGTCACATCGTGCCTGAACAAACCACATAATGTCCTCGGCGATCCCGCGACTGACTATCTCATCACAGAGGTTGCCTGCAGACGGGCCAAGCGGAAAGTTGTCATCAGTCAGCCACAGAAACTCAGCCCCATGGTCGCTGCAGAGGAACTCGAATTCGTCAGCGATGCGTTTTGGCGATTTTGAGCGCCAGGTTCCTCGCCAATGCTTCCATTGTGAGCAGAACGTGCAGCGATGCGGGCAGCCTCTTGACCCTTCGACAAGTGCATAGATAGCCTTCGAGCCGGCCATCATCGCGAAGTGATACTTGCGAATGTGCTCCTCAACGAAATGGTATGCTGGCATTGGGAGTTCATCAAGATTCGCTATTAGCGGCCGATCGGGATTGTGAAATACTCTACCACTCTTCCGGAAAGATACACCATTAATGTCAGCAAATGATCCGGAGGTCTTAGCGACGTTCACGAGGTCTACGAGCGTCAATTCGCCCTCACCTCGGACAATCACATCAACCTCAGGATACGTACGCAGCGACTCGTCTGCTGTCGCTGTGAAGTGCTGACCGCCAGCAATCGTCAGGGTCGAAGGGGCAACTTTCTTCGCCGTGGCCAATGCTCGAACAGTCGTGTAGGCATTGCATGTAGAGAGACTGCTTGAGGCGACGATGTCAGGAAGCGAGGATTCAATGTGTTTCTCGAGGCCGTCCCAATCGAGATTGCTTGCCTGACAATCAAGCACCTCAATCTCCACGTCAGGCATCTTAGTCTCCACATACGCGGCAAGTTCCAAGATTCCCAAGGGGGGAGGAAGATACTCTCCCATCACAAACCAGAAGTGCTTCGGAGGTTCGACGAATAGGATCTTCACATCTTATCCATCCGAAGCCCGACGTGATAGTCGCATGTACCTATGATCGGTTTGTTTCTAGACGACTCTGACCATTCCTGCCTCTTGTGGCCCTGCAAATAGGATGGTGCTATGTGCTGAAACTAGGTCCAAGTACAGTCTCAAATAGCGTTCTTCTTCGGCTCCTTTGAGTACGACGGCATCGTCGTATGCACAGATAGCTGCCAATGGGAGGTCGAGCTCTTGATGCAAAGCCCTCTCATACACAACGAGTTCGTTGATCATGTCGTGTTTGAAGAAGCATGCCATCTCGCCTGCGACGCGGAGCCCCCTAAAGCCGCCTGCCGTTAC
>Ga0315289_10007812_pt1 | contig 15532 bp, 15 predicted proteins | sample YL17G11_40_MG_FD_203452 | JGI IMG/M metagenome (GOLD analysis project Ga0315289, IMG submission 203452) | Sediment microbial communities from Yellowstone Lake, YNP, Wyoming, USA - YL17G11_40 | ecosystem: Environmental > Aquatic > Freshwater > Lake > Sediment | place: USA: Wyoming | collected... | reverse complement strand
AGGTTATCAAACCCCGTCAAAGTTTGCAAGGGGAGCGCCTCGTTCGGCGGGAAACTTCGGCTTTCATGTTACCCCGATCACGGCCGCCGACCAAGACGCTGCCCACCTGATATTGGATAGTTTATTGTTGTCCTACGCTTGTGGTATGAAAACGCGGAAGCAGTACCGGGAATGGCTAGATGGCCAAATCGTGGAGGTGGATACCACCCGACGGGGTACCGACCAGGGGGATCGAAACGGGGACGCAGCTAGTTTTGTCGCATCAATCGTTCATTACTTGCTGGGACGGCCTTCACGGCGAAGGGTGTGCGGCAGGTCGAGTCGCTGCGCCTGCTGGTGCTGCCACGGGAGGGTTAATACTAGCTCCGTCCCCTTTTCGATTGGCTGGGTGGCATGGCCACGCTTGCGTGGCCATGTTCGGCTTTCCCGGGTCGTTGGGCATGCGCACGGCAAGCGTGGGCATGGCACCCGGCTGATCCGATCAGTCGAGGGTCAAGCATGCTGTCCCCCGAATCACCGCCTTACAGTGGAAGGTATATGACTCGACTGGTAACGTCTGCTTCGGTGCCGGCTGTTGCGATCAACTCCAAGTCTTGGACACATTACCCGATCGAGACTTCCTGTTGATGCGCGTAGATGACACCACCAAAGGCGACTGCTGCTTGCTGCCGTTTCGTGGCCTCGGCCAGCAAATCGTCGTCTTGGGTAAAGAGCACCCGCCCCAGGTCCGTCGCTCGGTCGAGGAGGTCGGCGTCTGCACTTTCCTGGGTGCGGTCTTCATACGCCGTCACCACGTCGATCCGCCGCAGCCGTAAGCCCATGGTGATGGCGCGTGGCACATGGTGATCCATATACAGTTTGAGCGCCATGCGTGCTAGCCTTGCGCTTTCAAGTGTGCCACCCATGGCGACGGCGGCGTTGTGCGGCGGAGTTGGTCAACATACGCCCGGCGACGGGCAATATCCTGATCCAGTGCGTCCTTGTGGTCCCAGTAATAGGCTAGCGCGGAGTAGATCTGGCCCAGGGACAGATAAGGATGCTGAAAGTGGAGTTCTTCCGCACTCCAGCCATAAGCGATCTGCTCCAGCACCAGTTCGATCACCTTCATAGTCGTGCCTGCGATCAGTGGTGTCCCGGAGTCATCGAGGACAATATGCTCATACCGCGTTTCCGCCAGCGACATAGCCATCTCCTGCGTACATTGCATGCATCAAGGAGTGTTGCCCCTCATTATAGCATTCCGGCACCGCCTTGAGAAAGGGGCTAAATGGGAAAGGGGGACGGGGCTAATTTGTGCGAAGCCGGGCACCGACGGGCACCGACCGAAAGGTTGGTTGGTTGGTTGTTGGTCGCGGGCCGTTCCGGCAAATTAGCCCCGTCCCCTTTTCCCTCCCCGTTTCAACTGGTGAACTGCGGTATTTTCAGCGGCTCGCCGCCCTTGAGCGCCGACTGATGGGCGATGATGCCGGCGACCGTTAGGTTGAGGGCCAGCACGATGTCTACCAGCGGCTGGCGGTCTTCGAGGATCGCGCGGACGAACTCTTCGGTGAGGTGGCCGTGCGAGCCGCCGTGACCGCCTGGTGCTACGGTCGGCGGCAAGGGCGGACGATCCAGCTCGGGCAAGTTCTTTTCCAGCCCGGTGTAGGCCGCGTCCCACATCGCGCCGCGTTGCCCACGCACGCGGCCCGCCTCGGCACCGGGGCCCTGGGCGTCCCAACTGACGGCCATGCGCGCCATCCCGCCTTCGCTGGTGCGCAGTAAGGCGATTTCGGTGCCGAAGGGATTTTGGTAGCGGTTGTTTTCCGGTTGCAGATGCTTGAGGATGCTGGGCATTCCCATACACGCCACTTCGGTGAAGCTGCCGCCGGTCACGCACACGTAGTAGGCGTTGGAGTGCGTGGGGTACCATTGCGGTGGAAGCCCCACCCGCCAATCGCGAAACGACGCAAGCGGCTGCGGCATGTAGTGGAAATACTCCCCTTCGGTGTAAATGAGCTTGCCAAAGCCGCCCGCCCGATAAATCTGCCGCATGGCGTGACAATCGGCGCGGAAAGCCGACGTCTCGAACAGCATGTACTTCCGCCCGCTCGATTTGACCACTTCGAACAACTGGTGGGCATCCTCGACAGATCCGAAGACGGCCGGCACCGCGCAGGCCACGTGTTTGCCGTGCTTCAAAACGTCCGTGCAATGCTGGGCATGACTCGGGGCATCGGTCGCCACAAAGACAGCTTCCAGGGTGTCGTCCTTGACCAGCTCTGCGAGCGAAGGATACATTTTCTCACAGCGGCAAATTTTTGCCAGCTCCCGGCAGCGGTCCGGCATCAGGTCGCTCACGGCTGCCACCGTGACGTTGGGATGGTTTTGGAAGCCAAACGCCGCGCCAAACCGGCAAACGCCGTAGCCCACGATCCCCACGCGGATCTTTCGATCAGACACGGGTTTCCAGACTCCCTTGGGGCGTTGCGACGTTTGGACACCTTCGGCCCCAAGGATCTTTGCGTCGGGCTCCTGGGCCCCGGCCGTGTTGGGCGATCGGCCGGCCGCGACCGCACCCAGCGAAACCAGCCCGACATGCTGCAAGAATGAGCGTCGTGAGCGAAGGTCGTTCATGATCTATTCCTCTAGGCAAGCTGAAGGCAACCAAGCAGACTCGCATATTATGGCATAGCACGGCGGGCCTGGATATGCGCTGAGCAAGGTCACTTTGATCCTCACGGTGTGCGGCGATCGTCCCCTTTTTTTCGTTCTGGGTCAGTCCGGACCGCTGCGGCGCCGCCACGGCCACGGGGCCGCCGGCGGCCCGGGCTTGACAGGCCCCATCGACATCCAGGGCTGGGCAGCGTATGCTGCGCTGCCATAACCACGATCACCTCATCGAACAGGAGCCAAGACATGATCGATCGCTCAAGAAGTTTGCCGGGCTTGTTGCTGCGCGCGGCGAGCATGGAGGTTTTGGCCGGAATGCTGCTCTGCGGCATGGCAGCCGCCCAGGAAAAGAGCTATCCGCACATCAACCTGGCCACCGACTATGTCGTTGATCCGGCCTGGCCGCAAAAGCCGGCGGGCACAGCATGGGGTGCCATGCCGGGTGTGGCTGTCGATGCCCACGACCAGGTGTGGGTGTTTACGCGTGCCAAGCCGCCGGTGCAGGTGTACGACGCCGGGGGCAAGTTCGTGCGCTGGTGGGACGACGAACTCATCCAAAGCGCCCACGGCATTCGCTTCGCTCCCGATGGCACTGTTTGGTTGGCCGATAACCGCTCCCACGTGGTGATGCAGTTCACACCCGAAGGTAAACGCCTCCGCATCTTGGGCGTGCCCGGTCAGCCCGGCGACGACCTGGCGCACTTCAACCGGCCGACCGACATGGCGATCACGCCTCAGGGGGACGTATTTGTCAGCGACGGCTACGGGAACGACCGGGTGGTACACGTGGATCGCAGCGGAAAGTTCGTCAAGGCCTGGGGCAAGCTGGGCACGGCCCCCGGTGAGTTCAGTCTGCCGCACTCCATCGTGATGGATTCCCAAGGCAAGCTCTACGTGGCCGATCGGAACAACGTGCGAATCCAGGTGTTCGACCGGGAGGGCAAGTTCTTGGCCGAGTGGCGCAACTTAATGGTGCCGTGGTCTCTGTGGATCACCAAGGCCGACGAGATTTGGGCTTGTGGCTGCTCGCCGATGACCTGGCGGCCTGAGGATATCTGCCTGAGTTGCCCGCCGAAAGATCAGGTGATGATGAAACTCAGTACGGAGGGCAAAGTGCTCCAGGTATGGACATTTCCCTTGGGAGTCGAAGGCCAGGAGAAGCCCGGCGAGTTGGATTGGCTGCACGGTATTGCCCTGGACTCGAAGGGGAACGTCTACCTGACGGACATCAAGGGCAAGCGGGCTCAGAAGTTCGTCCCGCAGCCGTGAGGTGCCAGCCTGGGACTGACTGCTTGAGTGGGGCTGTCCCCATCCGCCGTGACCGCGATGCATATCGCCTACCCGAAACGGGAGCGTTCAGGAATGATCCAGAAAAAGGGGGATGCCATGAGTCACCGGTCAGTCACTTTGCGGATGTTTCAAGTCGCGCTGGTGACAATTCTACTCGGCTGGGCAGACCGGCCGAGCGTTGCGGGACAGACACCGCAGCGTGTGGCCGCCGACACCGCGCCGGAAGCCAAGGTGATCTACACGAAGGACAGTGCGCCAAGCTGCCCGAAGCTGGAGGAATTGCCACTGAAGCAGGCGGTTTCGCAGTACGGCATCACCTGGACCTTTGATCAGCCTGCCCACGTCGGCCGGTTCGTCACCGGCGACTGGTACGTGGTCGGCCCAGTTACCGTGCAGAGGATCGACCCCAAGCCGCTCTTCGGCGATGAAGTCGGCGAGACCATCAACCAGGAGTCGGTCCAGGAGGACCAGTACCCTGGCAAGCAGGCGCGGAACGGGTCCTCGTTGAACCCGCCCTCGAAATCGAAGAAGATCGGCTTCGACAGCCGCTGTCCCAGCGGCCGGTACGATCCGGCCTGCTTCACCCATCTGCCGATCGCGATGAAGCCGGGCGATTCGCTGGTGTCCACGATCAGCCGCCGCAACGACGAGATCAGGAGGTTCGGCGGCCAGTTCGTCGATCCGCTGCGCGTGGCCGCCGTGCTCACGTGCGTGGCGGAGCCCCAGCCACCGGATGCTTTCCGTCCCTCCTACTGCGACAGCGCCCACAGCAAGATCTTCCTCTCCCGCAACCTCCGTCGTGACCTGCTGCGGAAGCTGCCTCATCCCAGCAACAAGGCGCCGGCAAACCTGGACAGCTACGCCCGGGGCTTCCAGAAGCCCTGGCTGGACCTGGCCGACTTCGGTTTCGCCGCCCCGCTGGAGAACCTCCCACACTACAGCCAACAGATGGTGGAGAAAGAGGGCGAGGCAAGCCTGCTCCTGCTGTGCGAGTACCCCGCGCAGGAGAAGGAGAACGTTTTGATCGGCCTGGTGCAGATAGGGATCGACTTCTATGGCGTCGCCCGCGGTGGGTTTGTTTGGCAGGCGCACGGGGGGCTGAATAGCGGACGGAAGTGGCCGATCGTCTTCGCCGGGATCATGCTGGACGACAAGGACCTGCAGTCGCCCGTGAAGAGCGTTCCCGGCGTTCGCTTCGGCGAGGACGACCAGACCGCGCTCGGCCCGGTCACCTACAAGGGCAAGCCGTATGAGAAGAGTTGGACCGGCTCCAAAGCGATCTTCCTCGGCCACAGCCCATATCTTTGGGACAAGGTGAAATGGGAAGACGGCTGGGGCCCGCTCGACCTCTTCCCGCCGTCCCAGTGGCCGCTCAAGGAGGAGGGCAAGATGCGCGCCAGCGAGGGCTATCGCCGGGCCAACACCAGCGGCGCCTGGGTGGCAGAGGCACTGGCCATGCGCCTGATGCACGTGGAGGAAGTCTGGGACCATCACGCCTTTTTCGCCGACGTGGACCGCTGGATGACGGAAGACGACACCGCGTTCGTGAAGGCGATCCGGGACGCCAAGTTCGCCGACCACACGGGCATCAAGTTCGGCCGCTTCGGCCGCCAGGGCTACGTCTCGGGCGCCCCATGGGTCCAGGAGATGTGGCTGAAGTACCGCAATCATCTGCCGCCCGCGCCCGACGGCCACCAAGACCTGCCGGCCGAGCAGACGTGGAAGTAGGCATCTTCGGCATCGGTCAGGTTCCTGGCGATCCGCGACACAAGAATGGCGTCCTACGACATCCTACCGCCCACCGGCCTTTCACCTACCCACTCCCGACCCCTCTTTCTCGGAATCACGCAAGGCTATTTAGAGCGTCCAGCCTTCGCGATCCGTTCCCCGAAGGAAGCGATCGGCCTCGGGGCAATTGCGGGCCTTCAGATTTTCCGCGTCCCACTCGAGCTTTTTGCCCGTGCGGAAGGCGACCGTGCCCAGCAGGTTGTGCTCGACGAGCGTGCCCGAGTACTCAAAGTTGCAGAGCGTCGGCGCGCTGGTCTTGCAGGCGTGGAGCCACTCCTGGTGATGGCCAGGCGACGGGGCAATCCACGGCTCTGGTGCCTTGAAATCCTGGAAAGCGGACTGCGGCAGCAAGAGCCGCTTGGCGTAGTTGGCCAGCAGCATCCCCTTGTCGCCCACAAACAGGATCCCCAGATGCCATTTGCTCAAGTCGATCCCGTCGGGCACCTTGGGCCGCTGCTTGCCGTCGTGCCAAGTGACTTTCACCGGCGGCCGCTTGCCGCGGGCCGGGTGCTCCCACCGCACCGTCAGCCAATCGGGATACGTCTCGTCGCGCACCGGCAACGGCCCTTCGGCCTCGATGGTGGCGGGATACTGCAACTGAAGGGCCCAGAACGGCAGATCGATGGTGTGGCTCCCCATATCTCCCAGCGCTCCGTTGCCGAAATCCCACCAGTTCTGCCACGACAGGGAGCGGCGCTGGAAATAGCAGGAATGATAGGGCCGCCAGGGCGCCGGCCCCAGCCACAGATCCCAGTGCAAATTCTTCGGAACCGGCTGCGACTCCTCCGGCCGGCTGCGCGGACCTTCGATGCCCTGCTCGACCCAAACATGCGCTTCGCGTACCGGTCCGATTGCGCCCGACTGAATCAGCTCAACCACGCGGCGGTAATTGTCGGTGGCGTGGATCTGCGTGCCCATCTGGGTTGCCACCTTCGTTTGCTTGCAGGTTTGCCGCATCACGCGGGCTTCGTAGACCGAGTGGGCCAGCGGCTTCTCGCAATACACGTGCTTACCCCGCTTCATGGCCATGACGCTGATGAGCGCGTGGGTGTGCTCGGTCGTGCTGACGGTGACCGCATCGATGTCTTTCTGGTCGAGCATCTTGCGCCAGTCGATGTAGGTCTTGGCCTGGGGATACTTTTGGGCAGCCTCGGCCAGATAGTTCTCATCCACGTCGCACAGTGCCACGATGTTCTCGCTCGCTACGGCCTTCATGTTTTGCGCGCCGCGGCTGTGCACCCCGATGATGCCGATATTCAGTTTTTCGCTGGGCGGGTTACTCTGGGCCATGGCGCTTCGGCCGGCTACCAAGAAGCCGGACGCGGCCAGAGCGGAACTTTTCAGAAACTCACGACGATTGGCATGCCGGCTCATCATCACCTCCTCTGGATTGCGATCAATAACCCTTGGATCCCATCGAACTACCAAGTCCCGGCTCCTTGCTCCCCCATTTTCCTAAAGACCTGCGTAAACTTCAATAGGCGGCCGTCCAACAACAACTCCCCTTTCCCGTTTGCGGGAAAGGGGAGTATCGGCCTTCACCAGTCGTAGGACGCCACAAACCCCCACCAATGCTCCGGCTCGCCGACGAAGCGGCCGAAGGGCGACTTGCCGTTGTAGTACTCCGCGCCGAGCCGGCCTGCCGAACTGCGGCCGCGGCGCACCCGCCACTGCCAGCCGGCCTGGACGGTCACGTTCGGGAAGAAGTTCTGTTCCTCGCGCAGGTCCATGTCGAAGGCGGCGTACGGCCCGTCCTGACGTTCCGAGTTCCGCGGCGGCGTCCGTTCCACGCCCCAGTCGTATCGCCATTTACTGTTGGGAGGCTCGCGGATGTGGTCGAAGTTGTAGCCGAACTGGCCGTACAGGCGGATGCGGTCCCGGAACCGTCGGGCAATGCCCAGCACGATCTCGTCGCGAACGGTCTTGACTGCGGGGCAAGGCACGCCGTAAAACATTCCGTCGGTGATCCAATGGCCCAGGAAGTCGTCGCCCGTGTGTGTGCTCGTGTGTTCGTAGCCCAGTTTGAACTGCCAGTCGTGCTTGGCGAAGGTCAGCGGGCAGCCCACGCGGTAGTCGGAGCAGGCCAGCGTGTGGTCTTGCCCGAAGCGCGTGAAGACGGCCGCGAGCACATCGATCTCGAATCCCTCGTGCTTGCGCGACGCCGGCCCGATCCGGCCCAGCGCGAACACCGCCCCGATCCCCGTGTCGATGGTTCCCTCGCCGCGCAGGCTGGTGAACTTCACGTAGCACCGCGGCTCGCGCTGGTTGGCGATGGGCGGCTCCCAGAGCACGCCGAAGGGCAGCGTTTCCAGCACCATCTCGTCGCCGGGCGAAGGGGTGGGAGCAGCGGCAGGGCCGCGCCCAGGGAACGCCGCCTCGTCCGGCAGCGGGCCGGGCGTCACGACCGGTGGCATGCCAGACGCCGCACCGGGCAGGCCCGGCGGCGGCGAAGGTTCCCCCGGCGCCGCAGACGCATCGACCAGCGCTGCCGGCCCGGCGGGCCCCTGGCCCCGGCAGACTGATTCCGCCGCAAACGCCGCGAGGCAAACCAGCGCGGCCAGCAGCGGCGCCGCCGGCGGCGGCCGTCGGCCCCTTGCCGCTGCAACCGTCGTAGCTGCGCTTGTCCGCACGATTCGTCCCCCGATCACCATTCGTAAATGGCCACCAGCCCCCACCAGGATTCGGTCTGGTCGTAGAACTGCCCGAAGGGCGATCGGCCGTTGTAGTACTCCACGCCGAGCCGCGCCGACGACCGCCGGTTCTCGCTGGTCTTCCACTGCCAGCCGGTCTGGACCGTCACGTTCGGGCAGAAATCCTGCTCGGCGCGGAGGTCCATGTCGAAGGCCGCGAACGGGCAACCTCGGTGGGGCGCCCGCGGCGAGTATTCGACGCCCCAGTCGTACCGCGCCGGCGTCTTTCCCACCAGCGTCTCGCTGGGCGTGAACGAGTAGCCGAACTGGCCGTAGACCCGCACCGCGTCGCCGAAGAAGCGCGCGGCGGCGGCCTGTGCCAGCCTCATCCGCAGCTACGGCTTGCTAGAACCGCTGTTGATCGATAGCGGGCTCCTTTTCCCAGGGGACAATCCATTTGTAGATGGTGTGAGCGGCCTGTCCGTACTCGTCCTCTTGGAACTCACCATTTTCCGCAGTCATCGAGTGAACCTGCACAGGCTTGGCGCCGCGCATGTCGAAGTCGTGGGACACGATGCGCGAGCCGGGTTTGAGTTTCTCAAGCTGCGGCATCAGTTTGACGTTCAGCCCGGGCAACAGGTAGAGGGTCACCACCGTGGCTTCGCGAAGGTCGAGGGTGAAAATATCCGCCTGCTTGATGGTGACCAGATGCTCCACCTTGTTCGCTTTGACATTGGCCAGCGATTCCTTGATGCGCTCCGGGTTGATGTCGAACCCAACGGCCTTCACCCCGTATTTCTTGGCTGCAGTCACCACGATCCGTCCATCGCCACAGCCCAGGTCGTAGACGACGTCTCCCTTCTTGATTTCCGCCATCTCCAGCATCTTGTCCACGACCTTTTGTGGCGTCGGCACATAGACCACGTCGGGCTCCCGTGCCGAAGCTTGGCGGCCATCGCCGGCCGGCTGGGAAGTCTGGGTGCCGGGCTTGGCTAGGGCAATTCTAAACGCAAGAGCGTGCTGGCACGGCATCTTCCCCGGGCGCTTGATGACCAGCGCGTCGGCCTCTTGCTTCCAGTCGAGCCGTTCGTTGCTGCCCAGCAACTCGACGGAGGTTAGGGCTGTCGAAGAGACCTCCGACTGTTTGCCCAGCGAGGCGATTCTCACGTCCGTCGTGGGCAGCGCCAGGCAAAAGGCGTAGAGCGTGTCGCCCTTGGAGGTGAAGCGGATGTCCTGGGCAGTGTAGGCTTTGCTGCGCGTGTCGCTCGTACCGCCATGCCGGCCGGGTTCAGGCTTCTCCTCAACAGACGGCCCTTCGCCGTAGACCTTCCAGGGGCGACTGCCGTAGATCCCCTCGCCGTTGACGGCGATCCAGGCCGCCATGTCCCGCAGCACGTTCACCTCGTCGGCGTCGATCGTGCCGTCGCCCTTCACCGGGATGCTCAACAGCAGGTTGCCGTTCTTGCTGACGATATCCACGAGCATCGGGACCACCATCGCGGCGGTCTTATACTTGTGGTCTTCAAAGGTCTTTCTGTTGTAGTGCCAACTGCCGATGCAGGTGTCGGTCTGCCAGGGCTGCGGCATCACACCCGACGCCTTCCCGCGCTCGATGTCATACACCATGCACTTGCGCTGTTGCTCATCGAGCATCTTGCCATTGAGCACCGCCTCGTTGCGGCCATGCCATTGGATGCTGGAATTGTAGTAGTGGGCCGCGATCCGCAGCCCTACGTCGCTGATGGGATAAAGCGGCAGCACGTGATCATCGAAGTACAGCAAGTCGGGCCGATAGGTGTTGATCAGGTCGACCGTCCGGTGGTGAAACTTGTCGCAGTAGGCCTGGTCGGGGATGCTGCTGCCTTTGGATGCATCCCACTTCCATTCGAGCTTCTGGCCGGGCTGGTGGTTTTGGGCGTACAAGTCTTGCGGATCGAGCCCCTCCCACCACGTTCCCTTGCCGTCGGCCTTGGTCAGTTTGCCGTCGTAGGGCACACCCTTCAGCGGCCCCCCGGGGTCGGAACCCTGCGCCGGCTCGAACCAACTCCAGGCCCGCGAGGCATGCACGGTCACGCCGAACCGCAGGCCCGCCGCGCGGGCCGCCTTCTCCCAGGTGCCGACGATGTCCTTCTTGGGGCCGACCTTCAGCGAGTTCCAGGGCTGGTATTTCGAGTCGTAGCAGTCGAAATTGTCGTGGTGGTTGGCCAAGGCCACGAAGTACCTGGCGCCCGCCTTCTTATACAGCGCGATCAGCTTCTCCGGCTCCCACTTTTCGGCATGCCAGAGGTTGTCGATGTCCTTGAAACCGAACTTCGAGGGATGGCCGTAGTGCTCCACGTGGTAGGTGTAGTCGGCTTCCGGCTTGCCGGTCTTCGGGTCCGCGGCGATGTACATCTTGCGGGCGTACCAGTCGCCTTGCTCCGGCACGCACTGGGCGGTCCAGTGGGCCCAAATGCCGAACTTGGCGTCACGAAACCACTCGGGGCACTGGTACTGCTGGAGCGACTGCCAGTCGGGCTTGAATGGGCCAGCGGCGATCTCTGCTGTGACGGGCCCGAGCGGGGGTGCCGCCGGCTTTTGCCCATCGCCTGCCAAGGCGACGGCGAGCGGTGCCAACACAACGGCGATCATCCACAAAACATCATACTTGTGCACTCGCATGGTCTCTCCTTTGCTGCGCGTGGGAACAAATCCGCTGGTTTACTGCCTGCCAAGGTATCCTGTTGACTGCGGCTTTTCAACCGCGGAACCGAGAATTCTAACCGGCAAGAATGTCGGCCAGCGAATGGGGTGTCTTCCCGGAAATGCTGTTGACAGGTGGAGAGGCTGCCGATATTCTTTCGTTATATGGCGAAATGTAATTAGGTCGAGGAAGGCGTGTATGCGAGACTTCATGGCAGTTGCCAAGGCCCTGGCCGACGAGAACCGGGTACGTGTCCTGCTGGCGCTTAGCAACGGGGAACTTTGCGTGTGCCAGCTCGTGGAGATGCTCGGCCTGGCCCCCTCCACGGTGTCCAAGCACATGGCGATTCTGAAACAGGCGCGACTGGTCGATAGCCGCAAGGAGGGGCGATGGATGTTCTATCACCTCTCCGGGGAGGACGCGCCCGTCGAGGCCCAGGAGGCAACTGCCCTTGTCTGTCGGCTGCTGATGGACGACTCCGAGGTCCGCACAGACGCAAAACGGCTGAAACAAATCCTCAAAATGGACCGCGACGAGTTGTGTAGGAAACAAAACCGATGCTGAGAATCCTCTTGCTCTGCGCTGGCAACTCGTGCCCGGTGTTTCCTGGCAAGGCCGAGGTCGTCCGCGTAGGGTTTGATGATCCGCCCAGGTTGGCAGCCGGTGCCAAGACAGAAGTAGAACGGCTGGACCCGTACAGGCGAGTACGGGACGAAATCCGCGCGTTGGTTGCAGCGCTGCCGGCTTCCCGCGACCAACCGCCGTAGCACCAGGAGTACCCGATGAACAAAGCGGAAACAACCAGCAGCAGGCTTTCCTTCTTGGATCGCTACCTCACCATCTGGATTTTCCTGGCGATGGCCGCGTGAGGTAGCTCAGGTAGGCCGTCACGTCAGCAGCCAATTCCGGCGGAAGCGGCCTCTGGAGAACGAGGTCGCCGGCGGCCAGGCGACCACCGGGCTGGAGAACTGGTGCAATCCCGCAAAAGACGGCACGCCTGCGTGAAGTAGGCGAGCTAGGCAAGCTGGCCAGCCCCCCCTCGACGCCGGGTGCCTTTGGCCCAATCGGGAAATTCTTTGGGGTATGGCCAAAGAAGGCTGTATACGTGCAGCCGAATATATGCTATGGTGGCGGGCCCCTGGAGGCGTGGCATCGGCTGCCGTCTGTTGCCCGCGTTCGGGCAAGGTGTTTGGTAAACCCATCTCGAAGGAGGAAAACAACGATGACTGCGAACCGCACTGCCGCCGTATCGGCAATCCTTATGGCGACTGCCCTCGGCCTGCTTCTAGTGCCGAGCGGGCACTCCCTGGCAGCAGGCAGCGAAAGTCGAGGGATGACGGCGCTAGAAAGTGCCGCTGCCAGCGGCAAGTATTTGTTTATCTTCTTCTGGCGAAACAACGATCCGCAGAACCAAGCCCTGTACCACACGTTTCAATCGGCGATGGAGAAAATGAGCGACACGGCCGATGCCGTCAGCATTCTCATCATCGACGCAAGGGAAAAGCCCGTGGTTGACAAGTTCGGTGTCAGCCGTGCGCCGATGCCGCTGGTGCTTGCCATCGCCCCGAACGGCGCGATCACGAAAGGCTGCCCCAGCCGCTTCGACGAAAGCCAACTGCGGCAGGCGCTGGTTAGCCCCTGCACTGCCGACTGCATGAAGGCTCTTCAAGACCGCAAGCTGGTGCTGCTGTGCGTGCAGAACCAGTCGCAGGTCAAGCAGGTATCGTTGCAGAAGGGCGTGGAGGATTTCACCACGGACAAAGAGTATGCCCACAACAGCAAGGTCGTTGTCCTCAACGCCGGTGATCCAACCGAAGGCGCGTTGCTCAAGAGCCTTCAGGTCGATCCGAACACGGCTGCTCCGGTGACTGTTTTCATGGCCCCGCCCGCTTCTGTCATCGGCACGTTCACGGGCGCTGTGACCAAGGAGCAGCTTGTTGCCAAGCTCAAGTCGGCGCAGTCGAGTTGCTGCCCCGGTGGAAAGTGCGGACCTGGCGGCTGCGGCCCGAAGTAAGAAAAAGGAGCTTTTCCCATGCGTTTACGAACGCTCGTTTGGCGCGAGATTTTCGAGCGGAAGAGCCAACTCCTGACCAGTTTCCTGGCGATCCTGTTGGGGATCACGGTGATTGTTTCCATTAAGAACATCTCGTTCTATTCGGAGAAGGCCGTGGCCCGCGAAATGGACTCGCTGGGGGCCAACGTGCTGGTGTTGCCGAAGTCGGCCACGTTGCAGGATTACTACGCGGCGGACATGCAGGGCGAGACGATTCCCGAAGAATACGTCACCCAGCTTGCGCTGTCCGATCTTCAAGGGCTCGACAACATCTCGCCCAAACTTTCGCTTCCTGTCGAACTGCGTGGCAAGACCTTCACGCTCACCGGCATCCTGCCGAAAAGCGAGTTCCAGGCGAAAGCAGCGTGGCAGGGTGCGGGCATTTTCTCCCGGCCCATCGGCTGCGGGGCCTCGGTGGGCATGATGGGCGCAGATGACAAGAAAACGCTCGCCCGCAAGCGGGTGATCGAGACGCTCGAAGACCGCGAGGTTTTGGTGGGGGCTGATGCCGCCGCCGCGCTGCGGCTTAAGGACGCCGATCCGCTGGAGGTGCTGGGCAAAAAGTTTACGGTCACTGCGGTACTACCGCAGACGGGCACGGTCGATGACTGCCGCATCTTTGCCCACCTGCACACCGTGCAAGACCTTTCGGGCAAGGGAGCAGTTATCAACGCCATCGAGGTGATCGGCTGCTGCCAGGAAATCTCCAAGGGTTTGGTCGCGAAGATCAATCACCTGTTGCCCGATGCCAAGGTGGTCACCATCACGCAAATCGTCCAGGCCCAGTCTAAGATGAACCAGTTGATGTCGCGGCTGTCGCTCATTTTCCTGGTAATCATCGTGCTGGTGGGCGGGGCCAGCATTGCCAACTATATGTATGCCAATGTGTTCGAGCGGCGACGGGAGATCGGCACCCTGATGGCTTTGGGGGCCGATTCCTTTCTGGTCCTGCGGATTTTTCTACTGAAGGCACTGCTTCTGGGCGTTGTCGGCGGCATTGGCGGCTACCTGCTGGGCACGGCATTGGCCGTGATGCTCGGTCCCAAGTTGGCGGGTGTGCCGGTGCTGCCGATGCCGATCTTGGCACTTTGGGCCGTGGGTATCTCGGTGGTCCTCTCGCTGACAGCGAGCTATTTCCCGGCTCGGCGAGCCGCCCGGCTCGATCCGTGTGCCACTTTCCAGGAGATCTGAGCCATGTTACGAATGGAAAACGTCAGCAAGAGTTACCGCCATCGCGGCCAGACGGTGATCGCCCTGGATGGCGCCTGCGTCGACATCGCCAAGGGTGAGTTCGTCTCGGTGGTTGGCCCCAGCGGAAGCGGCAAGAGCACGCTGTTGCTCATGCTCGGCGGGATGCTATCTCCTTCGCAAGGCCGAGTGCTGCTGGAGGGGCAATCGCTTTATGACCTCACTTCGGACGCCCGCGCCCGGCTGCGAAAAAAGAACGTCGGCTTCGTGTTCCAGACATTCAACCTGGTGCCGTATCTGACCGCCTTGGAGAATGTCCAGGTGCCCTTGTTCCTGGCCGGGGCAGACGATAAGATGCAGGAGCAAGCGGCGGTGGGGCTGCTGGAACGTGTGGGCCTGGCCGACCGACTCGACCACAAGCCGTCGGAACTGAGTGTCGGCCAGCAACAGCGGGTCGCCTTGGCTCGGATGTTGGCCAACGATCCGGCGGTCATCCTGGCCGATGAGCCCACGGGCAACCTCGATCCCGAGACTAGCCAGCAGATCATTGAGTTCTTCGAGGAGTTCAACGAAGAAGGCCGGACCGTCGTGATGGTGACCCACGATCCCAAGGCGGCCGAGCGTGCCAAGCGAACCCTCCGCTTGCAAAACGGAGCGATTATCTCCCAGAAGGAACGCGAGGAAGCCTTTCGGGCAGCCTGACAGTATGGCCAAGACGAAGCACACCGAGGCACAGGACGCGGTTGACTTGATGTTCCGGGCGTTTTCCGACCGGACCCGCCTACGGATTCTCCACGTCCTGCGGGGTGGAGAACTCTGCGTGGGCGACATCGTGGAGAGCCTTTGTGCTCCCCAGCCTCGCATTTCGCGCCACCTTGCCTATCTGCGCAAGGCTGAGTTGGTTGTGGTCCGCAAGTCGGGTCTTTGGAGTCACTATTCTTTGGCTCCCGCCAAAACGCCCTTCCATCGCGAACTGCTGGAGTGCCTGGCAAAGTGCTTTGGCGCCGTGCGCGAACTTCAGGCAGACAACGCCCGAGCCGCGAAGATCAGGAAATCCGGCGGCTGCTGCCCGTCGTCGTGAGCGACCATCCCGAGCTAGGGGACTGTCCCGATTTTTCCCGGCTTGCGGCGAGCTCAGCCGAGCGGCGCAATCGACGTCGCTTCGCAAAACGACGTTCTCGCCGACCATGCCCAGGTGAATGGTAGCTTGCTTCCTGGAGCCTGATGCTCGATAATCGTCTCCACTTGGGG
>Ga0315289_10007811_pt1 | contig 15534 bp, 9 predicted proteins | sample YL17G11_40_MG_FD_203452 | JGI IMG/M metagenome (GOLD analysis project Ga0315289, IMG submission 203452) | Sediment microbial communities from Yellowstone Lake, YNP, Wyoming, USA - YL17G11_40 | ecosystem: Environmental > Aquatic > Freshwater > Lake > Sediment | place: USA: Wyoming | collected... | reverse complement strand
AATCCGGACAAGCCCTGCATGCCCGGTTGCTGCGCCGACTGTGTCAAGATGGGCGACCCGCCTTCGTTGACCGACGCCCAGGGCAGCATGTACATCCTCCTGACCGGGGAGAAGGGCATGACGTTGATGACCCCCGAACGGGTACAGATGATGGGCGGCCAGGTGACTGTCAAAGGGCTGCTGGTGAATCGAAATGGGATCCGGGCGATCTACGTTGACAGCATGCAGAAGTGATGCCAAGGCTTTCCAGGAAGAACAGAATCGCCAGTCGAACGTCTCGTCGCGCCGGCCACACCGGCGGAAGGGTCCCAGCCAGGGGGGCACGGTTATGAAGGATCTGCCCATCATCCTGACACGCGGCTTGGCAGGCCGTGCCTTGTTCGTGGCGCTGTTCCTTGCCGGATTCACCGCCTTGACCGGTTACGCCACGCCACGGCCCGCCAAGAGCGTGAACGTGGCTTCCCCCCCGTCTCGACCCGAGGAGATTCCGGTGGGGGTGCGCATCTTCTTCCGACCCTTGCCGGAGAAGATGCCGGGCAGCGAGGACGATACGCCGGAGATGATCGCGCTGGGCTACAAGCTCTATTTCGAACGAGGAATATCTCTGACCAAATCGCAGTCCTGCAACGACTGCCACTTCGTCGAGCGGCAGCGGCCCGGTGTGGATGGTCTGCCAACCTCCCCGGGCGCCAAGGGCATGGCGGGCACACGCAACTCCCCGACCGTGCTCAACGCCGGGTTCCAGAAGGTGCAATTCTGGGATGGGCGCGCCACCGACCTCGTGGAGCAGGCCAAAGGCCCGCTGCTCAATCCGATCGAGATGGCCATGGCCACGGAGCAGGACGTGGTCAACCAACTGAAGAATAGGCAGGACCTGGCAGCCGCCTTCAAGCTCGCTTTTCCGGATCAGCCGGAGCCGGTGACGTTCGACAACGTGGCACGTGCCATCGCGGCCTTCGAACGAACGCTCGTCACCCCGTCTCGGTTTGACCGGTATCTCCAGGGCCAGACGGGCGCCCTGGCCCTCGCGGAGAAACGCGGCCTGAATACCTTCATGGATATGCACTGCATCGAATGCCACAGCAGTATCCCGGTCGGCGGCCGGTTGCTGAGAAAGCTCGGGGTTTATCACCCTTACGAGAACCAGTCGGACCTGGGCCGGTTCGAAGTCACCCACGAGGAGCAGGACAAGTTCGTCTTCAAAGTCGGCATGCTGCGCAACGTCACGCTCACGGCGCCGTATTTCCATGATGGCCGTGTGCCCACCCTGTCAGAGGCGATCCGGCTGATGGCCTGGATGCAGTTGGACATGGAGATCAGTCCGGCCGAGATCGACGAGATCGTCTGCTTCCTCCGTTCGCTGGAGGCGGAAAAGCGGGACTGGATCGAGGTGCCCGCGCCGCCCGCCGCAGTATCCAGCCATTCTCCAGGCGGTCAGTATTGAGCTGGCTCGTCACGAGCCCTTGGTGCCGATATGACGAAAACGATGCTCTGGCTGCGATGTCCCCCGCGCACACGAAGTGCCGATGCGGATGCAGGTAAGGAGGCTGGTCCCATGCGCCGTGCTTTCACTCTCATCGAATTGCTGGTGGTCATCAGTGTTATGGCCCTTTTGTTGAGCATCCTGATGCCGGCCCTGAACAGGGCCAGACAGAAGGCCCGGTCCGCGAGCTGTTTGTCGCGTATGCGTCAGATCGGTTTGGCTTCGGCGATGTATGTTCAGGACAACAACGGTTCCTTCGCCAAGAGCTCCCACTCGGCCGCGGCCTGCGGCTGCCTGCGCTGGGGACCGGCCTTCATGCCCTTCCTCGGATTCGGCCCCTACCAGGGTTCCGCGACGCCGGCCTGGAACACGGCTTTCAAGAAGTTCTATCGTTGCCCGTCGGACCGGCGAAACAATCTCACCTACAGCTACGCCAAGAATGTGTGGTTCGAATTGGAGTCCTACGAGACCGGCCAAGCCCTCGGGATGCCCAGCGGGCCGACGTATCACACGGTGATGCAGGTCCATCGCCCGGCGGCGACCATCGAATTTGGCGAGCTGCTCAGTCCCGGTGGCGAGGACCACTTCATGGCGCATTTCTGGCTGATGGATACGACCACCGACGCCGGGATGAAGACGACGTTGGAGATTGACGAGAAAAGGCACGGCCGCATGGCAAACTATCTTTATCTTGACGACCACGTTCAGACCCAGTCCTTCGAGGAAACGTTCAATCTGCAAGAACATATCGACCACTGGAACCCGGGCAAAACTCGTTGACAACCCAGGGTGATTTCTTGAGGAAGGAGAAGAAGATGAGCAGGAGTAGAACAGTCAAGGTTGGTGTCCTGACGGTCCTCGCGCTGGTCCTGGCTGCGGCCGTGCAGACGCACGCCGCCTATGTAACCCCCAAGATTGGTGGCAGCCAGATGGGCCATATGCAGGCCCCTATGATCATGCCGGAGATATTCTTCGATGGCAAAGGCATGCGCGTGGTCGATGCGAATGGTTTGCCCTGGTCTGCCTCGGCCTGGAGTCGTGTTCCCGTGCTCAGGCCCTTGGTCTCTCCCGATGCGTTTGATCCGAATCAACCCTGGGCCGTCCTCATCGGCAAGGCCTATAATTTCCAGTATGGGTGGGATGCCGCTCTGCTGGACACGGTTACCCATCCCTTCCCGCCGGGAAGCGCGATATGGCTAAAGGTGCTTAGCCGCACGCCCGGTCTCGAAGTCTATTTCAAGGACGGCGGATACGCGCCCCTCTTCGGTACTTTGGGCGCTGAGGGCAAACCCAGTCCGGATATCTGGCGGTGGGACAAGCGAATGCAGCATAACACGTACGCCGTGCCGGAGTCTTTCTACGGCCGGCTGTCGGCCGACTACAAGATCTATCTGGGAGATGCGGCAACCGGTCAAGAGTTCGTCGATGCCGCCGGACTACCTCTCTATGAAAGTGCCGTGGTGACGTTGCGATGGCTGCGGCCTTGCCCCAATCTACTGCAGGGCGATATCAACTCCGACTGCGTGGTGGACTCTAACGATCTGCTGCTGCTGGCCGACAAATGGCTGAGCCCGCCGTGCTCCGCCCCGGATTGGTGTGGCGAATGCGATATAAACCGTGACGGCACCCTGGATATGGTCGATATGACTCTCCTGATGGACAACTGGCACATCGATTGCAGGCAGTCGGCGCTCGACCCCGCCCGTATGCAGAAACCCGGCTCATGACAGCCCTCTAAGGAATCGCTTCGGGCCACAGGTCAGGAGCCGTGGCCTACTTGATGCGCAGCTTGGCGAAGCGGCGTTTACCGACTTGCAGAACCATGCCGTCACGCGGCGTGATCTCGGCGTTCGGGTCGGCGGCCTTCTGACCGTCGAGGCTGACGCCGCCTTGCTGGACCATGCGCTTCGCTTCGCCGCTGGTCTCGACGAGCTTACACGTGGTCAGGAGGTTCTTTAGCATGATCGGCGTCGCGGGCAGGGGGCATTCCGGCATGTCCTCGGGCAATTGGCCCTGGGCGAAGACCTTGTCGAACTCGGCGGCGGCGGCCTCGGCGGCGGCGGAGCCGTAGAATTGGGCGACGATCGTTTTGCCGAGCAGGACTTTCGCCTGTTTGGGGTGCGTTTTGTTGGGGTCGGTCAACTCGGCGATCTGCTCGACGGGCAGGGCGGTCAGGAGCGTGAAATAGTTCTCCATCATGGCGTCGGAGATGGACATGATCTTGCCGAACATGTCGGCGGGGGCATCGGTGACACCGACGTAGTTGCCCTTGGACTTGCTCATCTTCTCCTTGCCGTCGAGGCCGACGAGGATGGGCGTCGTGATGACGATCTGGGGCGGCTGGTTGTTGACCCGCTGGAGGTCCCGGCCGACGAGGTTGTTGAAGGTCTGGTCGGTGCCGCCGAGCTCGACGTCGCTGCGGACCATGACCGAGTCATAGCCTTGCATCAGCGGATAGAGGAATTCGTGCACGCCGATGGGGTCGCCGCGTTTGTACCGGATCTCGAAGGTGTCGCGCTCCAGCATGCGGGCGACGGTCATCGTCGCGGCCAGGCGGATGGTGTCCGCCAGGCGCAAGTCCGCCAGCCACTCGCTGTTATGGCGGACTTCGAGCTTGGCGGGGTCCGTGTCGAGGATCTTGCCGGCCTGCTCGAAGTAGGTCTGGGCGTTGCGCTCGATCTGTTCGGGCGAGAGCATGGGGCGGGTGGTGTTCTGGCCGGTGGGGTCGCCGATGCGGGCGGTGTAGTCGCCGATAATCAGCACGGCTTTGTGGCCGAGGTCCTGGAACTGCCGCATTTTGCGCAGGACGACCGTGTGGCCGAGGTGGATGTCCGGGCTGGTCGGGTCCAAGCCGAGCTTGACCCGCATTTGGCGGCCGGCCCTGGCGGCTTCGGTCAGCCGTTGGCCCAGTTCCGCCGGCGTGAAGATCTCCACCGTCCCCCGGCTCAATAGCTTCAATTGCTCCATGATCTCTGTGCTCATCAGTACCCCGTGGCAAAAGCGACGATCAAAAGGCCCGTAGTCAAACGGCCGAGCCGCGAAGCGGAGCATTATATGAGCCAGGGGCGGGGCGGGCAAGCGCCGGGATTGGCGCAGCCGTTATGGATGTGTTCCATCATGTCTTGCGGAGGCGGCGCGAACGAAGCGATTATCGCACCAGGGTTATCGGCCGCAGGCGCTGCTAATGCTGCGTGGACAAGCTCTTGTGAAGCTCAGCAGAGAGCCAGATATGTAGCGATAGCCAACATCAGGATGGGACGTTTGCTCGCTACAAACGGCAGCCAAACTTCGTCGTAAAAGCGTTTCATGATCATTTTCTTCAGCCCCCCAAGGCCCTTACTTCTACGAATCTCTCTGATGGTCGTATTGTAGCATCCCAGGGTCGGCGATGCAAGAAAAAACCGTCATGTGAACCATAAGTCCTTGCGTGATCGGTATTTACGTCCGTATGCATGAATGGCAAAATATTGCGGGGCGGACACACCTTGGAAGATGCTCGTGCCGATTGTGTCGGGTGGGAGACGAGGCTACAATGGGGGGGGACCGCTTGATCGTGTCCAATCCACAGGAGGTACTGTCATGCGACCAAGAGTATCCTTTCCTCGCCTTTCTATTCTCATCCTGGCCACGACGCTCTCCACGGGCGTCGCGGCAGGTCAGCCGGTCACCCGTGAGCAGCAGGCGGCCCAAATCCTCAAGGCCGCGGGTGTCACGGGAGGGCTGATCATCCACCTTGGCTGCGGCGACGGCCAACTGACGGCCGCTCTGCACGCGGGGCAAGGTTACCTGGTCCAGGGTTTGGACCGGGATGCAGAGAACGTCGTGAAGGCCCGCGCCCATCTCCAGTCGCAGGAGCTCTATGGCCGTGTCTCGGTGGACAGGTTGGTAGGTGACAGCCTGCCTTACATCGACAACTTCGTCAATCTGGTCGTTGCCGAGCAGCTTGGCAATGTCCCGATGGCGGAGGTGCTTCGCATCCTGGCGCCCAACGGCGTGGCCTACGTCAAGAGCGGCGCTGCGTGGACGAAAACGATCAAGCCCTGGCCGGGCGAGATCGACCAATGGACGCACTTCTTCCACGACGCCACGGGCAATCCGGTGGCGCACGATACGGTGGTCGGCCCGCCGCGACGGTACCAGTGGCTGGGCAGCCCCCAATGGGCGCGCCATCACGATCACATGGCCAGCATGAGTGCCCTCGTCTCGGCCGAGGGCCGGCTCTTCTATATCATGGACGAGGGCTCGCGGGCGTCGATCCAGTTGCCGGCGCACTGGAGCCTCATCGCGCGGGACGCGTTCAACGGCACGGTCCTGTGGAAATGCCTGCTCCCGACATGGAACACGCACCAATGGCCGCTCAAGAGTGGTCCCGCCCAGGTGACGCGCCGCCTGGTGGCGGTGGGGGACAAGGTCTTTGTGACGCTCGGGCTGGATGCGCCGCTGACGGTCCTGGACGCGGCCACGGGCCGGACCCTTCGCACCTGCGACGGTACCGCGAATACGGAGGAGATCATCGTCTCCAACGGCGTGGCCTTCCTGCTGGTCGGCGATGCCCCATCCAAGTGGCCCGAGTACCGGCAGGAATTCTCCTACGTCTGGGACAACTCGAATCACGCCAATAAAGACTGGGCGTGGGATGGGCAGCAGCGTCACGTGGTGGCCGTGGACGTCGAGACCGGCAGGGTCCTTTGGAAAAGGGACACGGCTGTCGCGCCGATGACGCTCGCCGCCGATGCGCAGCGCGTCTATCTGCATGACGGCGCGCGGCTCGTGTCTCTCGACCGCAGCAGTGGTGCGCCGCTTTGGACGTCGGAGCCGGTCGCCCGGCGGCAGCCGCTTCCCGTCTGCTTCGGCCCGCGTCTGCTCGTCTGGCGGGACGTGGTGGTCTTCGCGGGCGGCAATCTCGCGATGACGGCCGTGGCGGCCGACACCGGCAAGGTCCTCTGGACGGGTGAGCATCCCCATTCCGGCCATCAATCGCCGGAAGACCTGTTCGTCATCAATGGTCTGGTCTGGTCCGGCGACATCGCCCAGACGGCCAGTTCGGGCGTTTTCAAGGGGCTGGACGCCCATACCGGCGAAACCAAGAAGCAGTTCCCGCCGGATGTGAAGGCGTACTGGTTTCACCATCGCTGCTATCCGAGCAAGGCCACGGACAAGTACCTTCTGACGTCTCGAAACGGTATCGAGTTCATCGACTGTGAGAAAGAGACCTGGCTGCCCAACCACTGGGTGCGCGGGGGATGCATCTATGGCATCATGCCGTGCAACGGTCTGATCTATGCCCCGCCCCAGGCGTGCGGCTGCTACCTGGAGTCCAAGCTTTGCGGCTTCAGCGTCCTGGCGCCGGAATTGGCTGCACCGGCTCGGTTGAGAGAGAGTGGCGAACGGTATCGGCTGGAACGCGGCCCGGCCTACGATGCGCCTATGCCCGATCAGGAGTCGCAAGCGAATGGTGCCGACTGGCCGACGTACCGGCACGACACGCAGCGAAGTGGCTGTACCGCGACGTCCATCGGGACCGACCTGACGCGGCTCTGGCAAACGAATCTGGGCGGTCGGCTCAGCAGCGTCGTAGTGGCGGAGGACCGGTTGTTCGTGGCCTCGATTGATACACACACGGTGCACGCTCTGAAAGCGGATTCCGGCGCTCGGCTTTGGAGCTACACGGCAGGGGGACGCGTGGACAGTCCGCCGACGGTATGGAAAGGGCGGGTGCTGTTCGGGTCGGCGGATGGCTGGGTGTATTGCCTGCGGGCGTCCGATGGAGTCCTGGTCTGGCGCTTCCGCGCCGCGCCGGCCGACCTGCGGATGATGGCCTATGAGCAGATCGAGTCCGTCTGGCCGGTGCACGGAAGCGTTCTGGTGCGGGACGGCGTGCTGTACGGCGTGGCGGGACGGTCAATGTTCCTCGACGGCGGGTTGCACCTGCTCCGGCTCGATCCGGCGACCGGACGCAAACTCTCGGAGACGATCCTCGACGACCGCGATCCCCAGACCGGCAAGAACCTGCAAAGCCTGGTGGAACAGCTCAGGATGCCTGTCGCTCTGCCGGACGTCCTTTCCAGTGACGAACGCTACGTGTATATGCGCTCCCAGCGGTTCGATCCCAACGGGCAGCGGCCGCAGATGGCTCTCCTGCCCTTGACGGAACAAGCCGGCGAGGCAGCGCACCTGTTCTGCCAGGTCGGATTCCTGGATGACTCGTATTTCTTCCGCTCTTTCTGGATGTACGGCCAGGCGATGGGCGGCGGCTACGGCGGCTGGTTCCGCGCCGGACGTCTGGCTCCTTCGGGCCGGATGATGGTCTTTGACGCCGAGACGATCTACGGGTACGCCCGCAAGCCGGAGTTCATGGCGAACGCGTCCGTGCTGGAATATGAGTTGTACGCCGCCGACAAGCAGGTCAAGCCCGCCTCAATCCGACGCGTCACCAAGGGCGACAAGCAGATCAACTCGGCCTCCAAGAAGAACGCCGCCAACGCCTCCGACTGGGAGTTGCGTCACAGCTTTCCGCCGGAGATGTTGTGGGCGGCCGACCCCCGGTGGTCTCAGGATAAGCCGCCGCTGTTAGCCCGTGCGATGGTCCTGGCGAGCCAGACGCTGTTTGTCGCCGGGCCGCCGGATGTGGCGGATGAGGAACTCGCCTTCCGCCAGCCCGACGATCCGGCGGTCCGGAAAGCGCGATTGCAGCAGGAAGCGGCATTGGAGAATCGCAGCGGCGCTCTCTTGCAGGTGGTCTCCGCCCGCGACGGCAAGATGCTGGCCGAATACAAGCTCGACAGTGCCCCCACCTGGGACGGCATGGCCGCCGCCTCCGGACGGTTGTACCTGTCCACGATGGACGGCAAAGTGCTCTGCCTGGGCGGTCGTCAGTGAGGGCATCGTAGCATGGGCATCTTGCCCATGAGTCGCAGGGCCATCCTGGCCCTGACTTCACGGGCAGGATGCCCGTGATACACATGGGCGGGACGCCCATGCTACTAGACGCCTGACGGCGTCACTACGAACGGCGTGCTCAGCGGCGGTCCTTCACGTCATAGCACCAAAGTGCGTCGTGATAACGAAGGTAGAGGCGGGCATCGTGCAGGACCGGGTGGGCCCAGGCGTCGTGACCGGGGGCGGTCGTCAGGCGGAATTGGCTGACGATTTCCATGCTGTTCGGCCCCGGTTTCAGCAGGGCGGCGGTGCCTTCTTCATCGAGGACGTAGAGCCTGCCGTCTGCGTAAATCGCGGCGCCGGTCGTCAGGTCCTTGAGTTCGCCTTTCGTCTGGCCTGTTTGCCAGTCGATGGCGAGCCACGATTTCACATCACGGTAGCCCGAGGTGACGAGGGTACCGTCGATCAGGACGCCACAGCCCGTCACGGTGTCGATGGGCGAGGTCCACACGTGGTCGGCGCTGATACCCTGTGAGTCTGCGCGAAGCCGGTAGAGCCTGCCGTGCTCCGCGTAAGGCGTGACGAAGAAGACGCAGCCGGAGCCGTAGATCGGCGTGGCGACGTTCACGCCGTGAGGATTCGTCAGCGGCACGGTCCAGAGCAGCTTGCCCGTGTCGGCGTCGATACCGAAGCCGTGGGCGGAGGAACAATTCGCGATCAGCCGCCGGCCGGCGTACCGGAACAGGATCGGCGAAGAGTACGAGGTGCGGTCGGTCCCGAGCGGCTCGGTCGTCCAGACCGTTGCGCCGGTGTGCTTGTCAAGGGCGGCCATGAGGGCCTTGGTCCCGCCGGGCGTGACGATCACCCGGGGACCATCCACGAGCAGACATTCACTGACGGCCCAGGTGATGTTTCTGCCGCCGAATCGTTCGAGGACCTCCACGGCCCAGAGCTCCCGGCCCGAGGCCGCCTCGAGACACACCAAGCGTCCGTGGGCGTTCAGATGGTACAGGCGGCCCTGCGACCAGGCACCGCAGGCCCGCGCTCCCGGGTAGGGGGTCTTCCAGGCTCGCCCGTTCTTGGCGCGCCACTGGACCTTTCCGTTGAGATCGAGAGCGAAGATGACAAGATCGTCGCCCACGTCCCCCGTGATATAGAGGCGCTGCCCGACGAGAATTGGCGCGGACCAGCCCAGGCCCAGACCCTCGGTCTTCCACAGCAGGGCAGGACCGGCGGCGGGCCAACTCGGCAGCAGACTTTTCTCCGGCGATATTCCGTCCCGGCGCGGCCCGCGCCACTGGGGCCAGTCCGGCTCGGGCGAGGCAATCAGACCCTCAGGGATTTCCGGTGCGGCCATACCCACGGACACCAGCGCGAAGCACAGAATGGCACAGAGCCCTGCCGGTCGTGTCACATCAACCTCCATCGACAATCTGGATTCTGCACTTGGGAATCGCGGCGAGGAACCGGCGGCCGTAGGGCTTGCGGACGATCCGGTTGTCGAGGACGACCACGATACCGGTGTCGGTCTTGCTGCGAACCAGGCGGCCGAAGCCCTGCTTGAATTTGATGATGGCGGAGGGGAGTTGGTAGTCGTGGAACGGGTTGCCCCCTTGCGCGCGAATCTGTTCGAGCCGGCCCGCCAGCAGCGGCTGGTCCGGCACGGCAAACGGCAGCCGGACGATGATGACGTTCGACAGCGCCTCGCCCGGGACATCGACGCCTTGCCAGAAGCTGTCGGTACCGAAGAGCACGCTGTTGTCCTGGCTCTTGAACTGGGCGATCATGGCGCTGCGGTCGAGCTGGGCGCCCTGCTGGAGCAGGCCGAAGCGATTCTCGGCCAGCCAGTCTCTGAGCCGGGCGGCCATGTCCTCCAGCATCTGGTAGCTCGTGAACAAGACGAAGGCTCGGCCCGCGGTCTGGCGCAGGTATTTCTTGATTGCCTCGACGGCGTCGGCGAGGAAGTCGGGCTCGTTCGGCTCCGGAAGGCTCTTCTCGACGTAGAGCGTGACCTGCTTTTCGTAGTCGAAGGGCGAATCGAGGTGCAGGGCGTCGAAGTCGCTCAGGCCGATGCGACCGGCGAAGAATTCAAAACCGTTGTTCTCGCCGGTGCTCAACGTGGCGCTGGTGAGGATCACGGACGTGTACTTCTCGAAGAGACAACGTTGGACATCGGGTCCGACGTTCAGCGGGGCGGCCCGCAGACGGATTGTCTGTCCCCGGTTGCCTTCCGTCTCCACCCAGTAAACGCGATCTGTCCGCTCCTGGGCCAGGAAATCGGCCAAGTCCAGGATCAAGGCGTGGCAATGGTCCGCCGACCGGGCGAGCTCGAATTTCCGATCTTCATCCTCTCCCTCCGCGCTCAGCACGTCGAGCCTCTTCTTCAATTCCGCCAGAGCCGGTGAGACCGTGTCGTCGATGAAGTGGGGCCGGCAGCGGCCGTTGCCGGTCTCCCGTTCGGTCTCGTACCAGGTCTGGACCCTTTTGAAGAACGCATTGGCGGCGCCGTCGGCCTCACGCACCAGAGCCATGGCCTTGTCGTCGCCGGCATGGGCGAGCAGGCCCCGGTGGGTTCGCGAGTTGTAGAGGCCGTCCAGGAGAAAGCGGGCCCGGTGATTGCTGATGTCGACGCCGAAATGGTCCTCCGCCACGCGCTCGATGTTGTGGGCCTCGTCGATCACGACGGTCTGGTACTTGGGCAGAAAGCCGGCCTCCTCCTCCTGGAGCGCCAGATCGGTGAACAGCAGCGCGTGATTGGCGACGATCAAATTGGCCTCTTTCCAACGTCGCCTGGCGTGGAAGTAGAAGCAGCCGCGATAGTGGCGGCATTGGCGTCCGGGGCAGTTGCCGTGCTCGCTGCAGACCTTGTCCCAGGTCCCTGGACTCGGCAGGAACGGCAAATCGCTGCGTGAGCCATCCTGCGTGGTCTCGGCCCATTGGCCGATTCGGTCGAGTTCGTGTGCGTCGGGCCCGAAGAGCGACCGCTGATTGCGGCAGGCAAAATCGAGCCGGCGTCGGCAAAGATAATTGCTCCGGCCCTTGGCCAGGACCCACGTGAACGACTGGGGCAGGCAACGGGCCAGAAACGGGAGGTCCTTGTTGGCAAGCTGCTCTTGCAGCGTGATGGTGAACGTGCTGATGAGGGCCCGTTGTCCGCTCTCGCCGATCCGCTGAATGACCGGGACGAGATAGGCGAAGCTTTTGCCGACGCCGGTGCCCGCCTCGACGGCCAGGTGGCGGCCCTGCGCGAAGGCGCGTTGAATCGCCGCGGCCATGCGGACCTGCTGCGGGCGTGCCTCAAAGCCCAGCAGCGCCGCCGCGATCGGCCCGTGCGCCCCCCATAGCTCTTGCATATCTGTACTGAATTTGTCTTGTATCATGCCCGGAGACCCGAAAGCCCGCGACCGGGCCATCCTACCGCCATACCGTGGGTTCCGCAAGCTCCTTTGGATGCGGGCAGAATCAGGAGGCATTTGGATTGTTGGTGCGGGTCCAGGAAAGCTGCGGGGCTAATGGACTCCCGCTTGCGCGGGAATGACAGGAGGCGGCCGGTCCGTAGGGTGGGTTCTTAACCCACGCGTGAGATGCGCATCGGGTGAGGGTACGCGTGGGTTAAGAACCCACGCTACACGGGCCCGTTGCTGACATCACGCCTGGGATTGCCTAACGGCTGCGGTAGGTCCGTGGGGTCAGTCCGGTGCTTCCGGAGGGGATGCCGGGCAGACCCAAAGGGCTGGTACTGCCGGTGATACTGGAGCCGCCGGTGTAGCCGGCGAACGGTGCTGTCAAACCGCCGTATCCCAGGCCGAAACCCATCGACGACAGGGAATATCGTGCGGGCGGGGCCAGCAGGTCGCTGATGTCGTAGACGCGCGTGACCGGCTTCGGAGCCGGCAGGGCGTTCGTCGTCGAGATGGTGATGACTCCTTTGTCCACGACGTAGCCGAGCTTGGCGGATGCCCCCGCCGAGAGCGAGAGCATCAGCAGGTCGAGGCACTGGCCCGCGCGGAGTCCGGCCAGGCCGTCAAGGCCGATGGGCGTTTCCCGGTAGATTCCCGCGCCGTCGGCGAGTTGCTTCCAGAGCACGACGATCGTCAGCGGCGGGGCGGTCGAGTTTCGCAGAATGTCGATCGCCTCGCGGAAAGGCGTCTGAGGCGTCAACGACGCCGTACTGCGAACGGCGGCCGGCTTCGGCTGACTCGGCGGCAGGGGCGCCGGCGTTTTGGCTTTCTCCTTCTTCGCAGGCGTGCCGGCCGGGGAGTGGGCCTTCGGATCGGCGGCCCGCGCCACGGGCGACAGCAGGGCAGCCAGACCCAGTATCAGCATCACATTTCGGACTACGGCAAATCGAATCCTGTTCATCCTCTACCTCCTGGTTCGCTGACGAACAGAAAATGTCCCGGCGGCCGGCCAAGACAATCCAGGCTTTAACATGCCATGATTAGACCCTGCGGCCGCCTGCGACGTCAAGGGAAAACGCCGATCAGGAAAAGGATGCGTCCCGGAGCCCGCCGCCTCAGAGAGTCCGCGCCCCGGCACAACCGCGGGTAGGGAAACGACTATTTTTCCACGGGCGGCAGGGGCAGCATCTGTTCGGACTTCTGCAGGGAGCCCGCCTTGGCGGCGATGGCGTGGGGAGCCAGTCGAATGTCGTCGAGGGTCCGCGTCGCGGCGGTCAGCACCTTTTCGTTCTGCTCCTGGGCGACGATCCGCTCCAGCAGCGTGAGCGTCGGCTCGTTCGGGTAGTTCTTGAGGGCGTAGATAGCGGCGGTCCGGCCGTGCTCGGCGGAAACCTCCTTGTTGCCGGCGGCGGCGTAGAGCAGGGACGCCTGCGCGTCCGGGCGGTCGATCTGCGTGATCGCGTTGAAAATCCGGGTGCTTTCGCCCGGCGGGCTGGCCTCCAGACGCCGGAGCAGATAGCTGACCGACGGGGCATCGCCGATTTTGGCCAGAGCCTCGATGGCCGCTTCCTGCAGAGTATCCTGTGGTGCGGCGGAGACGTGTCCGGCCAGCGACAAGAGCGGCTCCGTCGCCTTGGGCGAGTGGATATTGCGCACCAGTTGGGTGAGACGCTCCACCTCGACGTCGGTGGACGCCCCATCGTACCGGGCGATCACCTCGTCGATGACCGGAGCATCGGCCATCATGGACAGCGACGCGCCGGCGGCCCGCACGACCGTCGTATCACCCGTCTGCATCATCGTGTCGAGCAAAACCGGCCAGCTATCATGATTGCTGATGCTCGCGACACGCTTGCTCAATTCCTCCTTGTACAGTCCTTCCTTCGTCTCCGCGAGCCGGTCCAGCAGGGCACTGGTCGCTGTCGGAGTGCCGATGCGCGCCAGGGCCGTGGCGGCCCAGAGGGCCGCATCCCCTTCCTCGTTCGTGAGCAGATCGTTGAGCGGAACCACGGCCTCATCACCCATGGCAACCAGCTCGGCGAGGCATTGCTTGATCCGGGCGTGATCCTTCTCATCGACAGCGATCTGCAGAATCGCGGCGGTCCGGGCGGGACCCTGCAATTGACTCAGGTCGACGGCATGCTGCATTCGACCGGCGATCGCAGAGGTTCGGCCGGACTTGCTCGTGACTTTGCCGGCGCGCGCCGCGCCCGGAGAAACGTAACCGGCAGCCGCCTCGGTGGAGGTTCCAGACCGCCGTCCCAGCCCCGAGGTAAACTTCCTGGGGTGGCCTGACGTCGTGCCCGTGGCGGCGTCGGCAGGGCCGGCGTCCTCGGGCGTAGCCGCCGGCTGCTCTGCCGTCTGGGGCGGCCGGACGGGGGCCGGCACCTCCTTCTGAATCGAGCGGTTCACCAGGCAGAGAATCCCCAGCGTCAGCAGGAACAGCACCGGGTAGATCAACAGCGGCCATTCAAACGACCTGCGGCCGTCCGGATAGCCGGCTCTTCTCGTCCTGGGTTCTTTCGGACCGCTCTTGACGCCGGTTCTTCTCATATCCATCTCAAAAGTCTTCTCCCGGTTGGCCCGGCTTGAATCGGGCCAACCGGGAGATCCTGAGCTCATCGTGAACGAGCCGACTACTTCTTCGCCTTGGTATAGATGCCTTGACGAATCTGGTCGATCTCGGCGGCGGTCAGAACGCTCTTGAAGACCACCATTTCATCCATCAACCCGTCGAAGTACCCGGCGGGACCTTGCCAGCCGATCAGCCGTCCGATCTGCCAGGGGGCATCGGTGGGATCCGTGCGGTTGGTGCCATTGCCCGCCGTTTCCGCCACGGTGGCGGCCGTATCGTCCCAGACCCGGAGCCGATAGCTCGCGTCGCTGTCACGATACGTCATGGCCACATGGTACCAGCGGCCGGGTTGGACGTCCAGGGTGGACAGCTCGAAGGTGTCCGCCGCATGGCCGGCGAGATACCCCACCGACAGGCTGAAGCGGCAGCCGGTGGGGAGGTTGGTGACATACAGCCGGAGCGACCGCTGGTTGTCCAGCTCGCTCCACTTGCCGCAGATCGTGTACAGGTCGTAATACTTCGGCAACGACTCCAACTTGACCCACGCACAGACGGTGATGTTCTTCGCGGGGTCGCCGCCTTTGAAGGGGAACTTCTCGGCAAGGCTCGCGTCGGCGAGGGAGAAGAAGTCCGCCTCATCCGACTCGAAATCGGCCGAGCCCGCCGCTTCTTTCTTGTCCGCCGTATTCACGACCACGCCCTGGTTCGTGAGGGTGTTGGTGCCGATACTGTCAACCGTCAACTTGCCGGACTCGAAGCGCCACAGGGCGACGCAGTCCACGTCGGAGGCGAAGTTGTTGCCTGTGACGGGCGGAGCCTTGGTGCCGTACGTGGCGGTCAAGGTCAATCCCGTATAGGTCTGATAGCCCCGCAGCAGGATGTACCACGTGGCGGCGGCGGGGCTCTCGATCTCCACCTTTTCATCGTTGCCGCTCAGCCAGGGACGGTAATCCCAGCTCGAGAGGGTTGGCTTGGCGCCTTTCTTGACGTACAGATCGACGTCGCCGGTGCCACCGGCGATTTCAATGGTCAGGAAGTCCTGACCGGTGGGGACGTCGATCTTGTAGTACTTCTCGCTGCTGGCGGCGCCCGACAGATTCGGGACCGGCACGCCGCTCGTCAGCGCCGTGGCCTGCTCCGGCACCGGCGCGTAGGTCGCCTTGAGCGTTACGCCGCCGAAGGAGGAAAAGCCGCGG
>Ga0315289_10007810_pt1 | contig 15536 bp, 22 predicted proteins | sample YL17G11_40_MG_FD_203452 | JGI IMG/M metagenome (GOLD analysis project Ga0315289, IMG submission 203452) | Sediment microbial communities from Yellowstone Lake, YNP, Wyoming, USA - YL17G11_40 | ecosystem: Environmental > Aquatic > Freshwater > Lake > Sediment | place: USA: Wyoming | collected... | reverse complement strand
GCCCCACAACGTCTTCGGCCTGAAGCTCGTCCAGGAGGTCTCCCGGCGCTTCCTCAAGGACAGGATGATGAGCCGGCCGGTCTGCCACTCCTCCCGGGAGGTGTTCGATTACCTTTACCATTCCCTATTCTTTTTATTTATAAATCCTTCTAGACAGAACAAAATGCTGAAAGGCTCATGCCAAACGAAAGTACCCCCATCATTTATGAGGATGATTTGCTTGAGCATTACGGAGAGGATCTTCGCCTTGTCCTCTAGGTTGGCGGCTAGATAGACGTCCTTGAACCCGCGAAGTAGTTCGATGATCTCGGAACCTTGCTCCTTATATTTGAAGTTCCGGTTGCTGAGTTTTTTGATCTCGGATTCAATCCGGGAAAGCTCAGCATGCGCTTCGGCCTGGACTTGCTCGTACTGCTCTAACGAGATTTTCCCGTCAAGTCGGTCCAGATAGCTCAGCTTGAGGTGGGTTTTTCTCCTTGTCCTTTCGGTCTCAAGCCGGCGACTCTCTTTTTTCTCAAATGCCTCTTCCTTGACATGCGTCTTCTTTAACCGCTCCCGAATCTTGGCGTTCATGAAGTCGTCGATGTATAACCGGCCAAGTTCCTCAGCAATTAATTGGTCCACCTCGGCCTCTGTCCGACGCTTTTGTTTACAATAGTTCGTCCCAAATTTTTTCTTGTACCACTCGTGGTCGGTAGCCTTTTTCCCGGACGAGCAGTGATAATAAACATAGCGACCGTTGCCGCTCTTGCCTTGCTGTTCTTCGGCAGTGATGGAGCAGCCGCAATAGCCGCATTTAAGGAACGGTTTGAACGCGAACCATTTCTTCGACGCAGGTCGGACGTAGGAGCGATGTTCATCGAGTAGCTCCTGGACACTATTGAACAGCTCCCGGGTGATCAAAGGCTCGTAGTTGCCCTTCCGTAATTGACCACGCCAGTAATGCTCGCCGTAGAAGAACGGGTTTTTAAGGAGCTTATGCAAGTTGGGTACGGTCATTGAATGGCCCGGACGTTTCGGTGCAGGCCGGGTTGTCAGGCCTTGGCAGTTCATCTCTTCACACAGCGTGCTCAGCGAGTACTTGCCTTGGGCGTAAAGCTCGAAGGCCTGCGCAACCAGCGGCCCCCGTACAGGGTCAACCACGACAAGGCGTCGCCTCCCGAAGGGATCGGCTGGGTCGGTGGCCTGCAGATAGCCGGTGGGTGCCTTTCGCGGTACTCCACCACTGGTGGCTACTTTATCCATCCCCATGCGTGTACGGTCGGCCCGATTCCTATTTTCCATCTCGGCAACTGAGCCAAGCATTTGAAATAAGAACCGCTCGGCCCCTCCTGAATCCTTACTAATCGTTTTTCCTTCGCCCACAAGTCTGATGGTGATGTCGTGGTCATCTACCAACGATTGAACAGTTGCCAAGTCCTTGTAATTTCGGGTGAGGCGATCCGTAGAATAGGCGACGAGATGCCCAACTGAGTTCGCTTTCACGTACTCGACCATCTCTTTGAACTGGCGGCGGTTCTCAGAGGTCTTAGCGGACTCGGTGACTCGAAATGTCTTGACTACTTCAAGCTTCTCTGCCGCCTTCTTCAAAAGCTCCTCTTGAGCCTCGGGCGAATAGCCGTGACTCTGCGACTCCGAAGAAACGCGAATCCAAAGAACGGCGGTATCGTTCATTTCTTTTTCTTCAAGCCTTTCTTAACGTCCGCGACGACTTTGGCTAGCTCGACGAGTTTGTCGAACATAGTTTCCCTTGCGGCCTCCTCATCTCGATAGACGTCGTCGGACAGGAACGTCTTGAAGTAATGATCTAGCAACGCTTGGCGGTCGCGTTTAAGGTCGGGGGGTTCAAATAGCCTCATGTTTCACCTTGGTAAAAAGCCCGCCCCATCTTATTGTGGATAAGGCCAATGCTTGTAAGGCAGAGGTTTGAGGCGGGCTTATTATGACGTTTTGATATCATCGGCTTTATCCACAGCTATATTATATATTATTCCCAAGGCAGTCCAAAGGGTTTGGGAAAAATAAATGAATCTTCTACTGTTGCGGAGGGTGTGCGGGAAGAGACATCTGTTGTAATGCTTGCTGTTTAACCAATGCCACTCCATTCTGGTTTTCAATCATTTTAAATGAAGGGGTATTCATTAGGCTATGCATAAAACAATGATGGACAGTAAGCACTAAGTCTTGTAGCTCAGGATCATCCTCTATTCTGTCAACATTTAATCCAATTTTTTTACATTCTTCCATATGAATATGTCTTTCGTGACGGAGATTTCCTTTATAATCGGATAATTTTCCCGCAACATTTTTTGCTTTATCTTTTGCGTTGGGCTCTCCAGCAAACATTACTGTTTCAAGTTGTTCCTGAACAAATTTATTTGACCATTTTATTGCATTTTCACATTGACTCAAAAATGTTGGTTTATATTGGCTTATAATAGAACTCCATAAAACAATCTTGCTTGGGTCTTTTTTAATTTCTCTATGGGCTCTCTTAAATTCTTCAATGACTCCATACGCTGGTAACCCTCGTAATTGAGGATCAATAGGGCCAAGATTTGAATGCTCCGTCATTAAAATACGCCGACAAGAACATGCGATCATAGTACCAGCGGACATCGAAATTTGGGGCACTATTGCGCGAATATCATTTTTAAACATCTTGTGGAGATAGTTGATAATGGATTGGGTTGCGGCAAATTCTCCGCCAGGAGTGTGAAGGATTAGATCCAAACCTTTTGTTCTATCTAGTTTATGGACAGCCATCATAAAGCCGTTCTTGTCTTCGTCGTTTATATCTAATTGGGCAATCCCGGGTTTTGAGAGAAAACCAGAATAATAGGCAATAATATTTCGAGAAGTATGGTCGTAAAGTTTTTTTAAATATTTTCTTCGAGTAATATCGACAGATGCATTCCCTTGGGCAATGGAATTATTTCGTAAAGTTACAATTTCTTTAAGAACATCGTTCCAATTTGGCATACTTTTAGATGGGCTTCTCGTAAGCCCCGTAAGTTGTTACGCTATCGATAAATTTATATATATGAGGTTGTTGAAGCGTTCCCTCTGCGGCAACAAGGGGGCGAAGAGTCTTGACAATATCCCAATATTTATTCTCAAGCGATCTTTTTTTCTTGAAGGTTGTTTTATTCTTTTTCATTTGAATACGTCGTTTAAATTTCGGCATGGCCGCTCGTTCATTAAAATATATGCCTTCTTTATTAGTTTGTCAAATATTTTTTGGGTGGGCAAGCGCGGCGTTCAGAGGCCTGCCTTGGAACTCGGTTCGGTTCACTTCTCTTTCCTTTCAGCTTCAATCATCCTCATTTTCTCATCGAACGAGAGTTGCTTTGGCAGGGGCTCTACTACAGGCGCTGACATCTCCCGCCACAGGATTATCAGGTTCCTGATTGCGTCCGCTCTCTGTAGCTGTTGAGGCGTGGGGTCTTTCAGCTTTCGCAAGCGTCTGATTTCCCTTCCCAATGTTGTAGCCAACTCTTCCTTTGTGACTTCGTGGGCCGCCTTTGGTTTGGCAAGGAAAACGAGCGAGCTGTGGAACACGCACCGGGAGTCGGGGTCTCGAAGGACAGCCGCCGCGCGACATGGGCTTCCATCCTTCCTAAGCGCGGTGCACGGTTTCATCTTCCAACGTATTCAACGCCGCCATGACCGCTAGCGTCAAACGCACTTTGACGACTATGTCCTTGATGTGGACGATACTGCCGTAGAGCAGGCGGTTCAGGAGCGCGATGTCCGCTTTCCTTGTCATTTCTGTATCCTGTTTCATGATGCCCCTCTATTGATATTCGGTTGTAACGGTTATCTTTTTCTCCAAGGATAAAAGATACCAACCTACCCATAAAAACCTTGGCACGCTCGTCTGAACGCGTTGCTTGGCGTAAGGATTAGGCATCCACTACCTCAGTCTCTGATGATTTCGGGAACCGTTGCGCCATTTCTCGCTTGGTCTTCGCAATAGCTTCATCGAGGAGTTGCTTTTCAATGTTCTTGATTTCCTTTCTGCTTCGCTCAGTCTTGACCATCTCGAGCTTCTTGATGGTTTTGAAATAGTCGCCATCCTTCTCCTTGCGCTCGACGAACCGCCACTCTAGCCGGGCGGTAAACGCCCACTCGCGGTCGTGAATGTCGACTGGAATCAGCTTGGGAATGCCTTTGTAGCACCACCAAAACGTTCCAGCAACGCTGAATGATTCGGTCTCCACGCCATCGACGTTCAGAGCTTCAAGGCAGAGGCTGTCACCATACGGCCACTTCCACGTGTGGTTCTCGTCGAAGGCGATCTTGTCATCGTCTTTGAACGTCAACTTAAACCACCTGGCATAGGTCGTCGTCGGATCAAAGGACTCAACAAACCTACTCTCACCCGGTGGAACAACGCAGAGGATTTTCCCGCTCTCATGAATGTGCACACTTCCTTTGCGCTTGTTTTTGAACTCGGTTTCGTAGTATGTCCTGTCCATCCTCGTCCCTCCTAATTTTTCTCATCGGCGTCAGCCGCATAAGCCGCCACAGCCGCAAGGTCATCCGTTGGTGCCGGAACCGTTGGCTCGAAATGGCTTTCACCGGGCAGGAGATGGACACATTTCGTTCCCGCCGCCAGCGTTACCGCCTGCTCGATGGCCGTGTCGTTTTCATAAAGCGTTCCGGCCTCAGTTTTTGTGATTTTCACGATTTCCTCCTAGCTAAGTATTCCTTTCTAAACTCCAGATACCCTTTTCGATATCCGGCTCGAACCGCCCCAGCGAATAGGGCAGTTATTTTTTCATCATCGCCCTCAGCGTTCATGCCATCCATGTAGTCCTTTAAGCTCCCCTTAAAGCCCGCCTTGAGGGCCATCGCATAGCGGCCTTCAAGTCCCTCTGTAATCAACTCAGGGCTAAGTTCTTCGCTCTCGAACACATTCGCTGAACTGACGTGAACATCGAATGATGGGCCCAGTACCATATCGACGCCTTCCAATTTCCAGTCGTCTTGAACGATGCCTTCCTTGACACTGCCGATGCCCCTCATCGACGCTCCCAAAACGCCCCCACCTTTCACGATCGCAATGAGATCATTACCCTTCGCTGTCTTAAGAACGGCGCACTCGGCAATTCCATCCTTACCCTGTATTGAAAGTTTTGTGAGCCTGTGGCTGATGTCAGCGATGCCCATTACATCTTTATGATCGCAAGAGCCGAACAGACTGGAACCCTTTTCGATCTTCGCTTGGGCTTCCATAATACCCTTACTAAAAACAGCCATCGGATACGTCCGCTTATTCGCATTTTTCAAGTCTGCAGAGCCAAAACAAAATTTGAGATTCATCCCACCTTTTGCTTCGAACAAAGTTGGCTTTACGTTACTGATCTCTTCCAGCCTTGCAAGTATCAAATTGTCTTCCATTTGTTCACCTAATTCTAAATCACTCAAAGTCACTTTGAGTGATTTTCATACCCTCAGCCAACTTCTTCATCGGCAGAGAGGGCCTCGGCCGGGGGCGGGTTCAGATCAGGAGAAAGATGAAGCCCGAAAATAGCCCGCCCCCAACGTCGGTTTGACAATACCGGAGAAAAGAAGAAAAGGGGAGACGGACCTGCGCCGTCTCCCCCGAAGAACAGAAAGGGAATCCTAAACATGATGTTCGATATCCAGTAGTTTTTCCAACTCCGCGGCAATAGCTTCAAGCTCCGCTTCTGGCCTGTTGGTGAAGATATCCTTGAGCTTCCACGAGAAGGTTGAGTACCCAGGGAACCAAGAATGCTCCTCTCGCTCCCTGACCTCCTGAATCGTCATCGCAGAGTATACGGCCCACGGGTCGTCAGGTGGCGTCACTACCTGAATCGGAATGCCCCGAAGGAGTACGATCTCGCGCCCACAAACGATGCGCCTCTCCATCTCCCGCCCGTCCCGATTGAGTGCCGTCAGGAGCCAGCGGCCCTGAGGCTTCGGCCAGAGAGGATTTTCTACCAGCTCAACGATCGTGTCGTTCTTGTAGACGATTTCTTCAAACGGACTATAGGGAGTATCTGCGTTCCAGGCGTTCAAGGTTATGGACTCTCCTGGGGCGACAAAACCCATCCCTTGTCCAGTTCGCTCCCAAAGGACAATGCCGGTTTTACGCTCATTCCTAACTGTCGTTCGATAGATAATCTCTTCCACTTTTATCTCCTCACATATGAATGGGAAGCAATACCGGGTTTTATGGAATTATTTTTTGCTGTTTGGTTTTTCTTCAATGATTTTGTCGATGGCGTCTTCCATGTTCCACGGGTCGTCTTGCATCAAATGCTCTATGATATAGTCCAACACTGCTAGTTTTTTCTTCTTTTTCAACCACCTTATGAATCGTAGGGAATGCTTCGTTGCACGATTGTCATTGGCCTTCTCTTCGTCTGTCAACGTTCTGAAGCCCAGGATGATCTTGTCTAGTTGGTAGTCAGCCCTTTCTCCATCGACCAGCCAGTGGCCACTGGCATCCTTTCGATATCTCTCTTCGTGCTTAGGAGGGATATCAACGCCAAACGGTTCTAATTCCGTTTGACGTCTTGGTTTTGGTTCTGGCTCAGGCATTCTCTTAGGGTCAAGCACTGGCCTTAATTTCTTTTGTTCAGCTTTGAGGTAGGCCCTGAACTCCATGTCTATTTTTCCGATCAGCATACCGTCAGACAATTTCTCGAACTTTTTCTTTCGCTTGGGAAAGTAGTTCAATGATTCGTAGTATGAGAAAAACTCCTCTGGGTCTTGCACGGAAGTTGGAAAGTACTTGTTAGCCAGTTGGAACTGTCGTAGTATGATTCCCAACCTGACCTTTGCCTGGTCTTTATATTCCTTCATGCCCTTCTTGCCATCATAGAGTTCACGATAGAACGCCGCTATCATCTCTTTATTGGTCATGCCTCCTCCTTAACCCCTGAGCTACCCATTTGACCGGAGGAGGCATGAGTAGCGCTGGTAGAACTCGCAGGGGGCCATCCCTCTATACGGAGAGGAATGGTGCGGGGTCGCTTAATCATCCTCGTCGCCTTCGATGGCCGCGTTGTCCTTCCGGTCCTCTTCCGCTCGGTCAGGACCAGCGATCTGGACGTAGACCTCCGTGGAGAGAACGCTCACGTGACCCAAGCGCTTCTGAATGGCAAACGAGTTGCGGCCCTTACGGGCCAAGCGAATGCCGCACGTGTGGCGAAATTGATGAGGATAGATATCGGGCATCCCCGCCTTCTTTCCGTACTTGTGGGTTAAGCAATTGATCTGGTTCGTGGAGATGGTGAGCGCCTGTCGGGTGAGGAACAGGGACTCTGATGCTTCGGCGTGGGCCAGGCCCTTCCTCACCTTCAGCCAGGCCTTGACTCGGGCCTCATCCGACTCAGAGAGGCGGTACCAGTCGCCGTCCCGTTTCTTCTCCACGCGGACCTTCTCGCCGTTGACAGTCCTGAGGCATTTCTTTTTCACTCTGACGACGTAGATCATCGCCGGCACGGTCTTGAGGTTCACGTTGTCCACTCGGAGGAGCTTCGCCTCCAGGCACCTCAATCCGAATGATAACATCAGGTGGAACAGGCAAAGGTCCCTTGCCCTTGTGAGCGGGTCCTCCGTCTTCTCCACCGTCTCGAAGAACCTTCGGACCTCGTCGTCGGACAGGTACTTGATCGTTGCGCCCGACCCGCCTGTCCATCCACTGGGATTTGTCATTTGTTCCTCCTTCCTGCATAGGGCAGGTCTTGCGGCTTAATAGGCCAGGCCATGTTTCCGAGTAAGCGAATCTCGGCTTCGGAAAACTCGCCCCATTCCTCCTCGTGGCCCTGAACGAGCCCGAACCAAATGGTATCATCCACCACTGAGCCGTTGGCCATGACGCTCCCGGAGCCATCGGCGACCTTGCGTTCCTCAACCTTCTCGACCGCGAACCAATACCATCCCGAGAAGGACTCCCAGCCCTTCAGGACTTTCCTCAGGCCAGCGTAAAGCTCGCCGTTCTTCGTTCGGAGGTCGGTTTCAATCATCGTTTGTTCTCCTCCTTAATTGTGGTAGAATGAAGGCCGGACCTCGGGCATTGAAACGGGGCGTTGGGATAAACGCATGGGAAACACTGGACCTTAGCCATTGCATCTCCCGCCTTTGGTCCGGCCCTTGTGATCATTACGACCTCAGGCTCCCTACAATGACTTCGCTAGGGAGACTGCTGGCCTTGAATCTCTCGACCGACTCCGCCTCCTTTTTCTCACGAGTGATGAGGGCCTTTGACTTGGGCTTGCCTTTCTCAGCCTTCTTCTGGCACTGAACCACAGCCTCCTCAACCCATTGCTTGGCAAGGCGATTCAATGGCTTTACCTTTACTGAGGAAGCAAAGGCCTTGTCCGCCTCGACGAGTGCAAGGACCAGCTTGTTCCGGGTCTTGATGAGCCCCAAGGCATTCAACGTGTAACCGACCATGGTGTCCGGGAGCTTGGTCGCTATCCTGACGAACCACCAGCTCGCCTTGTCGCCTTCACGTGCAAACTCTGCCGCTAGGGCCTTTCCATGTTGGGCCACGAACGCCTGGCGCTGATCGTAGAGCGCCTTGGCATCCTTGACCTTGACCTGCTGAGCCTTCTCAGCGACCTTGACGATGTTCTCGGCCTTCGTCCCGCCTCTTGCCTTACTCATCCTTCTCTCTCCTTATTATCGCGAATGGTTTACCGACCATTTTCGCCTTTGAATTGTCCACCAATTTGACCACCACAATATGATTATAATATACTTTCCCTAAATAACCAAGAGTTATTATATAAAATTGATAAATATATTTATGAACTCACTGCTATCCCATATAGTGTGGTAGGGTGGGAGCTAAATTAGAAGGTCAGTAAAAGAAATAACCAGGCTTTCGGGGTCAGTCACACCGAAAACAGCCTATCCTTTATACCTACCTGTCACAGTTCTACCTGCAGACGAGGGCTGACGAGGGTAGGTAAGGAGGTTCTAGGTCCTTATGGGGGGAATGGGAGGCACTAGAAGGTTTGTTAGGGTTCTACGGGCTTTCTATGGCTACTAGGAACTTCTCGTTTTCCTACTTTTCCCCATATAGATGGCTTACTACTGCTCTTTACTGTCTCAAGGCATACCGTTGTCCGGTGAAAGAAACCTATATGGACGAGTATTACAAATCATTGAGACGAGTATATGAAAACATATCAAACGAGTATATAGTAACGCTTAGACTGGGCTGAAGGATTTCTCTCTCTGCCTCTTCCCTAAGCCTGGGATTACTTCGTCCGCTTTTTGATTGTCTCCACTACTGCCGTCGCCTTCTGCCGTCTAGCTTTTGAAACCTTCATGAACTTGCCCGTCTTCGCACTTCGGCCGATCTTAAAGCTTTTCCCTCGTCCTCGTGGCATTCTCATTCACCCCCTTTCTTTATTTCTTAAGACCCGAAAGATACAAAAGGTCTTGCACAACTATTGCCAGGTCCTGTCGAATCTCGTCTATATCCTTTCTGCAGGCATTGTAGCGTCTACCATGTGCGGATAGGTCCCCGAGTATTTTTATTTTTCGAGACTCTAATATGCGCTTTGTTTTGGGGGCAAGGGTCAGGCTGGACTCATTGATTACAGCCTTGATCAGATCATCCAGCTTAAGCACAGCACCACTGGCGTCCTGCGTTTTGTTTATTAGGCCTTTTGCGTCAAACGTCTCTACTATTAGTACCTCGAGCAGACGCCTGATCATAACAGCGCATGCGTCATAACAATTGACACTATAGGATTTGTTAATCTGGAAAACTATTTTCTCTAAATAGCCTCTCGTGTTTTCGAATACAGAGTAGACCAGGACATCATTTCGTCTAGTCGAGACTATATCCTGTGGGGGAAGGAAAGTTTGATCTGCTTCCTTTTGTAAATCTCTTGCAACGTCGAATAACGCCTTCTTCAGTTTTATAGTCATTTAGGCTTTCTAATGCTGAACTCCTTCAAGTGCTTGGCGATACTCGCAAACAAGTGGTCTACTTGTTCAGGCGTGGAATCGGCGGATACATGAACTTGCACGTTGATATGAATTTCAGGAAACTGATTGACTATCTTATCCGCATCTTCCGTCTCTTCAACTTCATCGTTCGTTTTGTCCCTCACAGCTGGTTTTCCTTTCCACCCTCTCTTTGCTGTCTTCGTATCTGCGGACTTCTTAACCATTTCATGAATGCTCTTTTCACCTTCGACATTAGCATCCTGAAGTAAGGCATAGAATGCTGTCATCTTATTAGCGGCGTGGGCACCTACGCCAGTCTCTTGCATAAACCATCGTTTTGCTTCGTCTCTAATTTTGGATCGATCAGAGGCGGTATCCAATAGGCTCTTGGGATATACATGCTCTAACATCTCTTTGCAGACCTTCGGATATTCCTTATCGTCTCTCCAGCGTTTTGCTAAGTCTTGTGTCTTACCCTCTGGGTCTATCAAGACTATCATCTTTAGAAACGGCAAGATGTTGCTTTGGGCGGATTCCTTGCTCATATTCAGGACAGTTGCTAGATAAGTACTATCTACTTGGGTTGGGATTGTTTTTTTGAATCTGTTCCTAAGATCCCACCAATTTTTGGGGCTTAATCGTGGATAAGTCTTTTTTGTTGTGTCGGCCATCTATGCCTCCTTTGCTGGACTTGTTTATATTATACGACCGTTAGCATCACGATCTCAAGGCTTTTTCTTAGACTGCCTGATTCATAAGTGAGACCCCCACGCCCCCTCAAACGTCTATCTCCTATGAGGCGCGATCATCCGTCTTCAACGGCGTCTATTGCTGACCTGGGGAGTCCATGCCCTTTGTGGCCTCTGGCTCCCCTTGGCGCCTCTCTACTCCCGGCCCCTTATTGAGATCATACTCATATCGTTGACAAAAATCAAGCCCGGTCTTATAGTTACTCTTAGCTAGAGGGGGTTCAAAGAAAATGCCAATTGATGAAAGAGAGTATTACAGGGTCAGGGATATCTTTATAAAGAATCCCGACAGGATTGTTACGCTTGAGAAGTCCTATATGGAATTCCTTCTAAAAACCACCTTAGATGCCGCTGACGATTTGTTCAACGATTTTGCGTCGGCCGCGGACCTTGTGGCATTCTGGATAAACTATGTACCGAAACAAAGGGGGAGGAAACCTAAGGGCACTAGTATTCCCTGGATTGAGGTTGGCGAGAAATCGCTGAGCTTCAACTTGCTCAAATCCATTTGCAAAGCAAAACCGTCGATAACTTTCCCAGGAATTCCTTTTGGAGGGGATGTGCGGTTTGCGACGGACGATGCTTTTATTCATTGTGATATAAAGCTGACAGGACCGAACGATAATCCTGATGAGTTGGTTGTACCTCCGCAACAGGTTTCGGGAGATGGCATCAGGTGGGATGGTAAGGCCATTAATTCGCCTTTTAAAGTGATCGGGCCTCGAGCCCAAATGCTTTTCCAACCTAAACTTCCAGCGTTTTACATATTGAATAGCAAAGTGCTCCCGTGCCTGACTTATTTCTTAAAAGGCGTGTACACGGTCGAGGAATGGGGTGTCCAGCCTCTTAACTATGTAGAACTTATTTGTGTTCCTAACGGCCTCTTGCTATTTGATTCAGCACATCCTGCCGCCATTCCGGGCCTCTTTATACCTGGCAAGGATGTTAAAAGCAAAGCACTCGGAGACAAACGAACTAGGATTAGGCTAGGTCCGCTTGCTTCGTCAACGGGAAGCTGGAGATGTATGAAGATAAAGCGCCTAGAAAAAGGATGGCAGGTTGTTCCTCGCTGTTTGCCTGGAACACGTTAATCTATTTATCTAGAAACGTCAGCACTTTTTGCTCAGCTGTTTTTTGCTGACTTCTAATCTCCTGTGGACTTTCAAAATTTAGTTTTCTCGACCGTAGTTCTTCTTTGACAATCTCCCGGGCCATCTCAACATACTTTGAATGGAGCTCGATGCCTAGATAGTTTCGGTCCTCCCGAATAGCCGCAACCGCTGTTGTGCCGCTTCCCATAAAGCAATCGAGGACTATGTCGCCTGGAGACGTCAGCAGTTTTATCAATCGCCGGGGTAGCTCAACTGGAAACTTCGCTTCGTGATTATCGTTCGCCCGTACTGACGGAATGGGCCAGACCGCTCTTGATCCCCATTCAACCCATTCTTTTACGGATAGCTTCTCCCTATTTACGACGGTTACTCCTGGCTTCCAAAAGAAAAACAAGTATTCAAACTCATCGACAGCTCGATAGGATAAAGTATGCCATTTTGAGTTTTGCCAAGCGGCATCTTTTACCCACACTCGTCTATCATACATAAACAATCCGGCCTTTTTTCCTGCCTCTTCAATCATGCCGCTTACGAGATGCACTCTAGTTTGGACTGAATACTTGCCGCCCCGGATATTGTTTCCATGCAACCGCCTATCTATTGTCTGTTCGCTACATCCGAGTACGGCGGCCAGTTCATATTTGTTATAGCTAGGATACTTCCTTTGAGCTTCTAGCACGTCTTCCTTTGTTACGGCAGAAATCTGACGGCGAAGATTCATCGATTGGATCCTTGGCATATTCTCATCTGGGAAACAAAGGATGTCTGCTATGTTTACAACAAGGAAACCCCCTGGCTTCAGGATGGGATAGTGCAGGACAATAACATTTGTGATGAGGTCAACCCACGTCTTAAACGTATATTGCTTTTCATATTCTTTTCCTACGTGGTACGGCGGGGACCAAACACTCAGCGCAATGCTTTCTGGTTCAATTTTCTTTAATAATTTGCGGGAATCTCCCTGATATATGTCGTTAGCCTGTAAATAACTTTTGGCCTTCATATTATAATTATAAAGTCATTCGGCAAGAAAATCAAAGGCCATCATCTACAGAAATAAATAAGGCGTTTTGGGCCCTCTCCTCATGTCTCCTGGCCGTTCTCGGGCCAAGCTAGGGATTAGTATGGGCCAGGGGGTGGTGGTGGTTTCAGAGGCGTTATTGAGCTATTCTTATGCGACAGGTTCAGCCTTTCTCCAGTTTAATTTCGGGTCGGGCCTCCAGCTTCCTGACCTTGGCTTCCAGGTCCATAATGTGTTCGTCGCTCTCCATTGCCCCTTCATACAGAAACTTAACGTCTTTGGTAAGAGCGCGGATAGCCTGTTCTATTGTCAGTCGTGGGGCCAGTGACTTGAGTTGTGCCCGCATCGTATCCTCTCTCAACTGATCTGGCTTCGATTTCGTCATATCTGATACCTCCTTTCCTGTCTATCTGACTCCCCCAATCCTAACACATCTGGGACCTCCGAAACAATCCTCCACTTTCCCACCGCCTCTCCTCACGTCTCTACTGGGAGTTCTATAGCTGGCCTAGAGCTTTTAGCTCTTCTTATATAAGAAGAGCTAACCACTGCTTCTCATCATTTACTGGGGAAGAAACCCAACGGGGCTTATGTTTTTGACTGGGAACTGCTTTCTTCCCCCATATGGGCTTATAGATAGCTTTTATTAGCTTCTTTTCTTTCTTTCTTCTCCTTCCTTCCGCTCTTCAAAAGCGGAGGAGGAGGGTTGCCGCTTCGGCACAGGCTGGAACAGGCTCTTGCCTGTGGAGGCCTGAGTTCTGTTGTCCTAGTTCGCCCCTATGGGTTAATAAGACTAACGAGAGGATTTCGCCTTCGGCGAATTGGCAAAGCCAACGCTCCTTATCTGCCGCTTTGAAGGCGGCAGGAGGAGAAGAGAAGAGAAGAAAGACTTAAAAGCATCTGCTCTATGGTCTTAATATGATCTTACCTTGGGGGAAACTTAGGGTAAATTATGGACTTCGTTAGGGTAAATTATGGACTTCTATTTCCAGACAAACCATTTTACTTTCTCCCCTTTCTCAGTAAAGAAGGATAAAAGCATTTACCCTGCTTCTTACTAATGCTTCATATGGGGGCAACTATAGTGTCTTTATGGACCTATATATAGTGTCTTTATGGACCTCAGAGGAGGTTTAGTGAACCAGAAGGATTTCTTTTTTCCTCTACCTTTAGTATAGTAACGCCCTATCAAACCCAAGTCTTTAGCCTTCTGTAGATAGTCTTTGATTCTGTTTATCTGATGTAACCTAAGAGCGGCAGTCTTTGGCTTCTTCCACCCCAGCCAGTCCTGTGCCTGTAGTAAGGTGAAGTGCCACGGCTGACTCATGGCCCATGCCAGAAAAGGCCGTAGAAGTTCTTGAGCAGGATGTGGAAGCTTGGTAGTAAAGCACTCAGGAAGCACTCTAACTTGTCCACTTTTGAGGTCGTTGAGGAAGGCTAGGATGAAAGGACTACTACACCTAACCAGCCATTTCGTCTCCGTCGCCTTTCGTTGACCAGCTGTCAGATGTTCCCGCTCTACGTTTTCTACTGTGTCTATCGTACCGACCAGGAATCCTCGATAGTGGATGAACGCTTCTTTCTCTTCTTCGCCAGGTAGCCGCAGGAGGACTTTCGGAGTCTTCCACTTTATGACAACTGCCTGAACAGGATCTACTATTTCTTCATCTATTCGCTTCCACGAGAATCCCCTAAGCTTTGGATGCTTCAGGAAGTCCGCTTCTGAGAGTACTACTGTGAACGCGTATTTCCTGTAAGCATCCTTTCCCATAAGCATCAGGTCATGTGTGGCTGCTCCTATCTCTTCCTTGTCTTCATAGACCTGGTCAGACCGTCGTAGTCCAGGCAGAGCTTGAGGATTACTTTCGAAGTACTTCTTTGCTATGATATCAAGGAAGATTCCAACGCGGTAGTCTTGTAGTCGCCCACTTATCACTTTCTCCAGCTCAACCCCCCGCCCACCAAGGTTTTCTATTCCCAGCATTTGAGTGAACAAAGTCATGCCCAATTCAGGGGCAGTTACAACTTTGTCATACAAAGGTACAGCAGCTCTAGGCTTTACAGCCTTTGGTTCCTCAGGAGGGTCCTTAGTCAGCCAATCCATCACGTCCAAGCCTAGCTCATCACACCTCTGGAAACGTTTTATCAACGCCTCCGTTCGAGGTTCACATTCCGCAGGTGGTGCTTCGGGAAGAGGCTCAGTCAACCACGCTGGCAAGTCCTCCGCCTTCGGAGGAGGGCCGAGGAAGGCAATGGCATCCTCCATGGCAACATTTCCGAAAGTCTCTTCCATGTATTTCACATACGAATTTGGAGGTTCACCCCACCACTTGTCATCGTTAATAAAGTCAAACCTCTCAACGGTGCGGATATGGGGCTCGTGCCCTTTTAGCAAGTAGATTGCTTCGGCTTTGTTTTGGTCGCCGTAGCCATCAAAAAAAGATCCGTACATTTTGTTTCTCCTCAGGCCCCAGCCGGGCAGAGTTTTGGCTGCTTATACGTTTTGATGAGTTCTCGGAGTCGATCGATTTGAGCAGAGATATCTATATGCCGGAGAGCATTTATAAATTTATATAGTGAGGTTTCCCTGCGGGAACTCCGGAAGGAGCAGTTCAAGGTCATCTTCATGGACACCAAGAACCGGGTCCTCGAGGAGAGGACGCTTTTCGAAGGGACCGTGGACTCCAGCGCCGTCTATCCCCGGGAGGT
>Ga0315289_10007809_pt1 | contig 15537 bp, 13 predicted proteins | sample YL17G11_40_MG_FD_203452 | JGI IMG/M metagenome (GOLD analysis project Ga0315289, IMG submission 203452) | Sediment microbial communities from Yellowstone Lake, YNP, Wyoming, USA - YL17G11_40 | ecosystem: Environmental > Aquatic > Freshwater > Lake > Sediment | place: USA: Wyoming | collected... | reverse complement strand
AAGGGAACTTAGAAAAACATGCTCTGTGTTGGAATAGACGCTGGTTCAAGAGCGATAAAGGTTGTGCTGATGGACGCGGAGAGCCTGAAGGTCATCGCGTCCGGAGTGGCAGACCAGGGCGTGGACCACAGCACTCTCGCCTCGCGGCTCTTCGAGCACCTTCTCGAAAGCAGCGGTTTCGGAGCGGAAGACGTTGCCCGAATCATTGCGACCGGTTACGCACGGAACGGCGTGGCTTTTGCAGACACGACCATTACTGAGATAAGTTGCCATGCGTGCGGCGTTCACCACCTGATTCCGGACGCAATGACGGTCGTCGAGATTGGAGGACAGGACAGCAAGCTTTTGCGGCTGAACAGCGACGGCAATGTTTACGATTTCGCGATGAACGACCGTTGTGCTGCGGGCACCGGGCGATTTCTTGAGCTTGCGGCGAACCGCCTCGAGGTGGGGCTTCGAGACCTCGGCGAGATGGCAAGACGCAGCCACAAGCCAGCCGCGATAAGCAGCATGTGTGCGGTCTTCGCCGAGACGGAGATTATCGGGCTCCTCGCGTCCGGCATCGCGGCGGAAGACATTGCGGCAGGCGTGCAGGCGTCCATTGCAGCGCGCGTGGCGTCAATGGCGGGGCGGAACATCCGTGCGCGCATAGTTTTCACTGGCGGTGTGGCGATGATTCCCGGGATGGAGGCCTGGCTCGAGTCGGCCCTCGGGCAGCCGGTGTCGGTGGCGCCGAATCCGCAGATGACTGGAGCACTTGGCGCGGCGATTCTCGCGTGCCGACAGGTGCGCGACGGCCGCCAGCGGAGACCATGACACGTGTCTTTGTGTCTTCGTGGTTAAGGTTTCCTCCGCTCTCGCCTAGGGCTGGACTAACCACAAAGACACAAAGGCACTAAGGCGCCAGGGGGGCGCATCTCCAAGGCCCCCCCCGCGGGAACGGTGTCGGGGCCTTTTGGCATCCCCCACCCGCCCAATACGGAGGGACTACGGGACCGCGGAGTTTTTCCTTGCCGTCGAGGAACTGATGTGGTATTAAAATAACAGAAAGTGGCAAAAAGATGCGCGGCGGTTCATCCGCCCATCGGCAAACTGAGCAGCTCTGAAAAAATGAAAGACAAGAACGCAAGAAGGCACTTACTCATCGTCGGGGGAATTCTGCTATTCTGTGCTCTTCTCTTATTCTCCGTCCTGAAAGTCCGGTTTCCCGTCGCGGCGGGCGAGAAAAGCGAATTTGCCGTCATCGAGTACAGCTTGACGGACAGCATCAAACGAGGGCGAGACGGGAAGTTCGTTGTCACCCCTGCTCAGCCCGGCGACTTTGCCGGAACGGGGACAACCGCCAAGCCCTGTCCTACCTGAATTTGATTGATGGGGATTATGGGTTCCATAATCACAGCAATAAAAAAGGTCAGGGCTCAGGTTTGGAGTCAGGGGGCGTCGGCACTATTCCTCAACGCTTACTTCTTCCGCCTCCGTTCGATATGCATTCCAGCTCTTAATTGCCACTCTTGCCCCGCGGCAGTTTTTGCCTGCCCCATAGGCGTCTTGGTCAATTTTGCCGGACTGAGGATTTTCCCTTTCGTGGCAATCGGGATTCTCGGCCTTGTCGGGATTGTGGCGGGGAGACTTGTCTGCGGCTGGCTTTGTCCGTTCGGACTTCTCCAGGACGGTCTTCACAAGATTCCGTCGAAAAAGCTGACACCGCCCCCGAGACTCGGTTACGTCAAGTACCTCGTTCTCATCGCCCTCGTCGGGATGGTGCCTTTCTTTTTCCCGAAATCGCCCCTGACGTTCTGCCGAGTTTGTCCGGCGGCTACGCTTGAGTCATCAATTCCCTGGAGGATTATGGGCGTATCGTCGGGCGTCCTGTCGGCTTTCGTTATCAGGGTTGCGATTTTGGTGGGAGTGTTGCTACTGGTCGTCGCGGTGAGCCGAGGTTTTTGCCGCCTATTGTGTCCGCTCGGTGCAATTTTCGCCCTCTTCAACCGGGTCTCACTTTTCAGGATACGGTTGACCAAGGAGGACTGCAACGACTGCGGCTTGTGCGCGAGGGATTGCCCTGTTGAGATACATCCCGTCACCCAGATGAACAGCGCCGAGTGCATCCGCTGCCTCAAGTGCACATCGAGGCGCCACCTGAAGCTCGGGATGAAGTAGGCTTCACGCATTCGGGCGCGCCCGCGCCCGCGGGCCGAGGCTGCCTGAACTCCACTCCTTCTGCCCTGCCGCATGGACACCGCGGCAACGTGAGTGTCCCACCCCTTATCGTCGCCCGCCCTACATGTTGCCCCTGTCGAGTTGCCCAAAGTTCACTCCCCACTCGATTATCTTATCGTCACTCGGGTTCTCGTAGGCATCGAGGCACCCAACGCCGAAAGCCAGCCGCCTGTATGCGACGACGGCGAAATGGCGGAGGTCAGCGTCAGCGGCCAGCTTGGCGGACGTAAGCGTCTCTTCCCAGGAGACGGTATCGTCCGCGAGCGAGCAAGCGTAGTCGGGCCCGTCCAGGAACTCCGAGGATTGCCAGGTTTTGTGCAGCTCCTTTACGGTGACGCCCCTGATGTTTCGGAGCTCGACGTGACCCAAGACCTGAGCGTCAAAGCCGATGCGCCTAAGCAACTTCCGCAGGAACAGCAGGTAAAGCAGCGGATAGACAATCAGGTCCGGGCGGCACACGTGCGGCGACCTCCGCAGGGTGTTCCTGTAAGACTGTTCGCGAAACAGATGCTGCGCGAGGAACACGGATCCCCAGGCGGAGACCTCGAGGTGGGAGTTGGGCTTCGGGCCGGGGTCCTCAAAGACGACGGCATCCTGCTGACTGAACCACCTTGCTTGCCCCCACGGAAACTCGTCCATGTCGGCCATGCACGCCTTACCTCCGGTATCGTAGACGGTGGTCGTGTGCGGCGACGCGTATTTGACCCCGGCCTGGCAGGCGGCGTCGTGAAGCTCTGACGCGTCCAGCAGACGCTTCGAGGGAAACTGGGGTACGGCCCACAGCAAAATCCCCGGTGCCTGCCTGCCGCCGTCGAGTTCCCGGCGAGCGCGCGCCTCCCACCTCGTAAGTGCGGTCTGGACGATGCTCTCTCGGTGCTGGATGATCGCCTTGCGACGGTCGGTCAGCCGGAGGACCTCGTCGAGGGTGGCCAGCTTAGGCTCGAACGTCATGGAGTGTTCACCAACCCGTACGTAGCACCCCTCCCTTTCGAGGACGAAGTGGGGCGCGGACATGCTCGCCGGAACGTGGACGACATAGCAAACCTTATTCTGCTTGCCGACGGGAGTCGGGTCGGAGACCTCAATATCTACGAGCGGGGGATACACCCACTCCACGGCCCATTGAACCAGCGTCTGCTTGAGGTTGGGAACCGGGTCCACGCCCGGGATGGACTTGATCTGGCCCCTCTCCTGTCCTCCCTTATCTTCTATCCCGAAAATCAGGTAACCGCCGAATGTATTAGCGAACGCGGAGATCTCCTTCAGCACGTCGTCCCTGCCAGCGTCCCCGGACTTAAACTGGGACTTGTACTCCAGGACGACGCTCTCACGGACGTCGTTCTTTTGCAGTTGTTCGATGTCGCTAAATGCGATATCCGAAAGAAGCTTTCCAAATGCCATATCCCGTACCCTCCGTGTTAAGGCGCGCTACTGCCCGCACGAGAACTGCCCGGCGAATGGGTCAAACCCACTCGTGGTCTTTCAACCACTGGTACTCCGGCGGGAGATTTGCCCGGACCTCGTCTGAAATCCTGTCGAGCTTGGCTCTCTCCGCGAGGTCGAGCTGTCGTCGCTCCCTGACGGCGCGCACGACGTTGTCCACTTGCTGGTTATTGATGAGGCCGGGGATCGGCGAGGTCATGGCGTCGTTGGAGAGAATGTAGCGCAGAGCCAACCGCGCCCTGTCATCGTCTTCTGCTGCTGCCGGGTTCCCGGGCTGGCTGTTCCCGCGAAAGAGTGAGTTGCTCGCAAAGGGCTTTATGCCGAACAGGCCGACATCGCACTCTCTGACCGCGGCGAAAAGGCTGTCCTTGGGCTTCTCCCTGGTCATGGCGGTGTAGGGGGTCAGAATGACTTCGATTTCGGGGAAGTTCTTGATGACGTGCGCGAGCCACCTTCTGTCGTGGGAGGAGATTCCGGTGAAGCGGGCTTTGCCCTGCTGCTTCGCCTTCTGGAGGGCCTCGATGAACTCCATGGTCTCGTTGAATGTGTGCTGCCCGCCCGGCTCGTGGCAGGTGATTCGCCACAGGTCAACGTAATCGAGCCTGCATTCCTTCAGACCGTCGTCGAACCCTTCCATGAGCTTGCTCGCCTTTCGCCAGTCGGCGAACCTCATCTCCCGCTCATACCACGAGTATCCAAAATACATCTTGTCGCGTCGGCCCTTGAGGGCTTTGGCGTAGGCCTGAACCTCGTCGCCCGCGCAGGCGTCCACGTAATTGATTCCGCAATCAATGCACTTGCTGACGACCTCGGTTCGGTTCTTGACGAGGTCTTCGTTGCCAGGCAAACGCTTCCAGTGCCCACCGAGGCTCACCGCCGAGACCATCAAGCCGGTCCTGCCGAGCCTGCGGTACTCCATGTTCTCGTTGTAGTTGAGAATTTTCGTCTGGTAGCTTTCCTTTTTCTCCTGCCCGCTGACACGTCTCGCGGCGAGACCTGCTGCAATGCCGACTGCCGCCATCGCACCATCACGAACGAAGTCGCGTCTGGTCATTTTCTTTTCTGCCATGATGAGAACCTCCGTGTTGAGGTTTGGCTAAAATGAACGCCTGAACGAATCTGAAAACTCAATAATCATATCACGTTGGCGGCTCCAGTGCGATTCACAAAATGTTCTCTGTGAAACCCCTCAGTCACAGGAAGAACTGACCGCAGAGAACGCAGAGGACGCAGAGAATGAACAGGACGATGATGGAGCTCCCCTGCGCTTTCGGCGAACCCTGCGGTTCACTTTCTTGCGCAGAAAGGCATCCCCTAATCGCTTGAACGTGAGCAGGGGTGTCGAGGAATGGCCCAAGTGCTCGTCTCATCCGGGACGAGACGGCCTATTCTTGCTTGAGGCGCTTCCCGGTCGCCTTGTCCCAGCGCTGCGTCCGGTAGGCGAGGCGGTGTTCGCCGTGGCAGTCGGTGCAGTATTTCTCGTCGGCGGCGCCTGCGAGGATGGGCTTGTGGATGTCGCTGAGCTTCTCCGCAGCATGGCACTTTAAGCATGACGGATTAATCTTCTCCTTCGGATACATGATGTCGGGTGGGGTAACGTTCGCTTCGTCGCCGCGATGCGGATAGGATTCACCGTGACATGTCGCGCAGCCGACATTCGCTCGAGCGTGTGTCACGGCAAGCTCCTCTTGTGCATAGTTAATGTGGCACACATGGCACCAACTATTGTCAGCGACAGTCTGTCCCAGGGGTGGGGGAAGGTCCTGCTTCTCGCGGGGCGTGTCGGGCGATTCGCCCCTCTTCTCGTCGAGAGTAGGATGGTGAAGGCACGAGACAAGGGAGACAACTGCCAGCGCCAGGACGATGGCAAAAACGCTATTCCGCATGCAGCGTCCTCTTCAAAGGGGCGAGGTCTTTCAGAGTCAAATAGAATCACGCGGATGGACGAGAATATTCCCCGCGCCACCCGCGTGAAGTGTCGTTAACCAATGTCGAAGGGTCTTACACGTACTTCCAGTCGTGCAACCACTGATATTCTTCCGGGAGCTTTGCCCACATTTCTGCGACTGCCTCGTCGAACTGCCTGAGTTCTGCGGCGTCAAGCTGGCGGCGTTCCGCGACGGCTTTCGCGACATTCTCAACCTGGTGAGTGTTAATTAGCCCCGGAATGGGGGCGGTGACTGCCGAATTCGAGAGGATGCAGCGAATGGCCCAGCGGGCTCGCTTGTCGTCCTCCTCAGCGGTCGAGCTCGTCGGGGAACTGTCGCCCTTGAAGAGCGAGTTGCTGGCGAAAGGCTTAATCCCGAACACGCCGACTTTGTACTTCCTCACCGTGTCGAAGAGGCTGTCCTTGGGGAGCTCTTTGGTGTTGGCGGTGTACGGCGTCACAACCACGTCAACAATCTCCGGATAGGTCTCTATCATCCATTTGATGTGCGGGCGATCGTGCGAGGAGAAACCGGTGAAGCGGGCTTTCCCCTGCTTCTTGGCAGCCTCAAGAGCTTTCATCATCTCCTCGACTTCGGCCTTTGAGTGGTTGCCGCTCTGCTCGTGCATTGTGATTCGCCAGAGGTCAACGTAATCGAGGCCAGCATCCTTCATGCCTTCGTCCAGCGTTTTGAGGAGCGCCTCTTTCGTGCGGAAATTATCGTTTCGCATTTCCTTCTGATACCACGAGCAGCCCAGGCACATTTTGTCCCGGCGTCCTTTCAGGGCTCTGCTGTAAGTCCTGACGTCCTCGATGGTGCATGCGTCAATATGGTTCATGCCCAGTTCAATGCAGCGGCTGACAACCTCGTCGCGGTTCTTGACGAAGTCGGAGTCGTTGAGATTGGCGCCGAGCCAGTCATCGCCCTTGAAGGCGCTGGGCGCCATCAGGTTGACTCGCTTCCAGTGCCCGCCCAGACAGACTGCCGATGCCATCAGCCCAGTCTTGCCAAGCGGGCGGTACTCCATGTTCTCGTTGTAATTGAGAATCTTCGTCTCCTTGGCGCCGAGGGCAGGTGCTCCGGCTGCGAGACCGGCCGCAATCCCAACCGCCGCCATGGCGCTGTCCCGAACAAACTCTCGTCTTGTTATTTTCTTTTCAGCCATGATGAAAACCTCCCTGTTTCAAGGTCAAACGATTTGCCGTGAAGTTTACCACGTTTAAGCGTCGCGTGGCAACCCCTGACGACGGACGACCGGAAGGGCCATTTTGGGAGGCGCTGCGCTTTACGGTGCACTGAGGGGTCTAATCTTCGCCTCCCTGACCATGATTTTCATGTCTCTGTACTGTTCCCCGGAGGCAACCTCAAAGCCTATTTTGCCCCTGCGGTGCCCGGTGTCTTTCAAATCAGCTATCAGGACTCCGTTCAGGGTGACCTTGATGTGGTCGCCGACGGCGATGATGTCGGCAGTGTTCCATCCGTCGGGGTTGATGATAGTCTCGTCGGTGATCTTGGTCAGGAAATCGGCTGCCGCGTCGGATACCATGCCCACTTCTCCCCAGGACAGGAGACTTCCGGTGAGATTTTGATGAAGCGGCTCTCCGGGACTCACTATGTCCAACTGGTAACCGCGAAGTTTGTCGAACGCGCGAAACCAGATGCCGCTGTTGGCAGGCCAGCGAACCTTGAACGTCACCACAAGCTCGAAATCGTCGTAACTCTCCTCCGTCAAAAGCTCGCCATGCTGACCATTGTTCTGCTGACCGACCAGGACGCCGTTCTCGACACTCCATTTCGCATCGCCGACGGGTTTCCAGCCCGTGAGGTCCTTACCGTTGAAAAGCTGGGTCCACTCGGCGGCCGTCGGTTTAACCTGGGGCATCGGCGCGAGAAGCCGCACGTGTCTGCCGTGGCAATCGGTGCAGATGGCGTTGTTGGTGATGAGCTGGCCGTTGGGTCTTCGTCTCCCGTACCACTCTTTCAAAAACGCATCCACGGCGTCTTTGTTCTCGTGCTCGCCGTGGCATTCGCCGCACATGGGCTTAACTTCCGCACGGCCGAAGAGCCGGTCGGGTCTCGTCGCGGCCATCTCGTCGTCCATATGCTCGAGGCACGGCCCGTGACAGGCGGCGCACATCACGCCGGCTTTTCGATGCTGGACGGTGAGTTCCTCGTCGGCGAAATCTATGTGGCAAACCATGCAGGGGGAGTTACTCTTAAGGACCGCCTCTTCGCCCTCCTTTCTCCTCTGATCATCCTCGCTCCCAGCGACAAGGAACGCCGCCGCGAGCACAACCGCCGCCGGAGAAATCCTGGACCGAGTCAGGCGCACGCATTTCATTTCGCGTCATTCCCGTTCGGAGGGCGTCTTAGACCCACTCCCACTCTCGCAGCCAGGCGTAGTCCTCGGGAAGGTTCGCCCACGCCAGGTCGGTCTTTCTCTTGAGCCACTGAACATCCTCCCAGGAAACACCCTTGCCGCGCTCGTAGGAAGCCCGGACGTTGTTCTCGACTTCGCGGATTGTCGTCATGCCGGGCAGGGTCGCGGTGATTGCGTCGTTAGCGGTGATATACTGCAAAGTCAACCGCGCGAGCTTGTGCTCTTCGTCCGACCCCTGCTCCGGAGCGGGGAACTTCTGTGGGCTGAAGACTGAGCCGCCCGCAAACGGCTTAATCGTGCAGACCCCGACATCGTGCTTCTTCACCGCCTCGAAGATGCTCTTGTACGCGGCGTCGGACTCGTCAGCGCCCTGCTCGACAATCATCTCCTTGCCGTCAATGACCTTTGACTGGGCGGTGTATGGGAAAATAATCATCGAGATTTGCGGGTACTTCTCGATGATGTGCTGGTGCCAGAAGCGGGTGTGAGACGAGACTCCAAACCACTTCGCTTTCCCCTGCTTGTGGAGTCTCTCGAAAGCCTCAACCATGTTCTCGACTTCGGCGTCGGTGTTCAGAGGGGGATTCATCTGCGCCTGAACGCGCCAGATGTCAAAATAGTCCGTCTTGAACGTTTTCAGGCACTCCTCGACGTCGAAAACCAGTTTCTCAACTGTTCGGTTGGCGGGATTTCGCGGGCCAAGGAGATGGTCATCCGCGCCGACAATCATCTTCTCTCTCCGCCCTTTCAGGGCCATCCCGTAGGCGATGCACTCCGCGCGGGTAGTGATGTCGAGATAGTTGATGCCGCACTCGATGCACTTGCTGACGATCTCGGAGCGGTTTTTTTCGACGTCCTCCGGACATTCATCCTGATCGAACCTGTCCCAGTATCGTCCGCCGCCGCGATTTTTCCAGTGCCCGCCGAGGCTCACTTCGGAAAGCATCAGGTTCGTTTTTCCGAGGCGCCGGTATCCCATCTTCGGGTTGTAGTTGACGATTTTCGACGTGTCCACTTTCGGTTCCTTCGCGTCGCTCGGCTTAGCGCCCGCCGCCGCGAAGAACATTCCCGCGCCGATCAGGGAACTGTCTTTCAAAAACTCTCTTCTGCTGATTTCCTTCTTTGTCATGGTTCATTTCCTCCCTTGCGACCGCATCACCGGCTCCGGGGGGCTTTTCGTAGGGCCCGTCAGCGGACTCCCGGGACTGCCGACCGATGTTCTCCGCCACCCAGATCGTTAGAATTATACAGAAAGTCCGTTCCGAGACGAAACGTTATAACAGCAACCTGGAAATGCCTCAGTCATGGGCGGCAGACCAGCACGCCTCGGCACGGAGGGAATGAACCGCGGATGAACGCAGATGGACGCGGATGGCACCCGAAGGGACCCGCGACACATCCCGCAGGCCGCGTTCATTATCACTTTCTACGCAAAGAGTGAGGCGTTACGCAACCGGCGGGTTTCTCCTTCGGAGCTTCGCCGCCCGCACCCAAAGTATTTGACAAGGGGTTCGCGGAAGGTTATTCATTTTAACGTCTGTGCTTCCGATGGTCAGGAATCCGCACCGGCTCTCTGCGCTGCGACAGAACGTTTGTAGCATGCAGCGTTCAGCAGAATCGGGCAAAGCGCGACTTCTCGAACGCGCGAGCGGCCTCGAGGAAGGGAGATGGATTATGGCGGAGAAAAGGATTAGCAGAAGGCAATTCTTGAAAGACAGCACTCTGGTAAGCGCTGGTGTGCTCCTCGCTGGCGGTGCGCAGGTCAGCGAGGCAAAGGACTCAGAGAAAGGAGGGGTTACTATGGGTATAAAACCTGGCATCAATATGGAGTTCATCCGAAGGGCTGAGAAGCCTTTCAAGTGGGGAGTCGCAAAGGCTGCTGAAATCGGATACAAGTTCTGCGAGCCGATGGTGCACTGGGGCCGCGAGCTCATGAGCGAGGCGGGCTATTACCACACCATCTCGATGAACGAAGACCCGCTGGAGATTCGAGACATTCTCCAAAAACATGGCATTCAGGCGAGCGGCTTGTCCTGCCACAGCCCTTTAGCAAGACCGGAAATCTCCGTGGAGTACATCAAGCAGGCAATTCGGTTCGCGGCGGAGATGGGAGCGCCCGTCTGCAACACCGACGAGGGAATGATTCCCGAATGGATGGATGAGGACACAGCTTTCAAGATTATGCACTACACCCTGAAGTCGGTCGTTCCGGTCGCCGAGCGGCACAACATCAAAATCGGGATTGAGCCGCACCAGAAATTCAGCGTCCACACGGACAAAATAATCAAAATCGCAAACCTTGTCCCGTCCCCGAACGTCGGATTCAATTTCGATTCCGGGAACGCCTACCTCGGCGGAGTGAGCGACCCGTACGAGATGCTGGAGGCGATTGCCGACCGCACGTTCCACATGCATGCTAAGGACATCGAGCTACAGCAGAGCAAGGACGAAAGAGGGAAGGTTACCGGGACCGCCGTCGGATGCGCCTGCGGCGACGGAGTGATTGACTGGACGCGCATCGTCAAGATTTTGAAGAAGGCGGGCTTTCAGGGTGTCCTTTCCGTCGAGTGCGGGACCGTCGAGCAGGCAGAGAAGAGTCTCAAGCACCTCAACAAGGTGATTGCAGAGCAAAAGGCATAGGACTTTCTGCTAAGGAGCCGCTGCGAAAACTGCGAGAGCTGCGAAATCGTTGCTATTGGTTCTCGACGCGAGAGTTCGCAGATAAAATGAGAGGTCAGCGTCCGCACCCAGGTCGCTCCTGCGGAGGACGCCGGAATAGACAGACAAAACAAGGAGATGTGGCTCAGTTTCAGTGGCATGCCATCGGCACGACGAAGGCACGAATACGCACAGGGAACCTGCCGTTGCCGGCTTTAGCCGGCACGTCCTCAGGCACGGGCTTCAGCCCGTGTTCAGAGTCGGAACGCCGGGTTCCCTCCAAGCCGGCTTCAGCCGGGCTTCCTGGACAACGGCTTCAGCCCGCGCCCGCCACCAGAATGGAGCCCCATCCAAAACGAGGAGTCAACCATGAAGAACCGCTTTGTCAAGCACGGTTTCGTGCGAGGAGTTTTGCTGGCTGCGGCTGGTCTGGCTTTCGTCGCGGCCTTTCTGACGCCGAGCCTTGCCGAAGAGCCAGGCCCTAAGACGAAAGTCCTCGTCTTCGCTGGTGGGACCATCCACGACTACAAGGGAATCGGGAATGAACTCGAGAAAACGCTGAAGGAGTTCGGGCAGTTTGAGGTTACGAAAATCGAGGAGGACCTCAACGCCCTCATCTCGCCGAAGCTCGACCCATACGACGTGATAGTGTTTTACTACACCGTCGGGTCAATCACCCCCGAGCAGAAGAAAGGTCTTCTCGACTTCGTTTCGGGCGGGAAAGGTTTCGTCGGATTTCATTCGACGGCGGACTCGTTCCGAGAAGACGAAGAATACCGGAAATTCGTCGGCGGGCACTTTGTGACTCATCCGGCTTACCGGGCATTTCCGGTGAAAGTTACGGACAAGGATAACCCCCTTACGCGGGGCTTGATTGACTTTGAAATCACGGACGAGCAGTACATCCTCCAGCAGGATGACCCGGAGATTCACGTTTTGGCGACAGCCCCGCACGAGGGGAAGGACCTCCCCATTGTCTGGACGAAATCGTCTGGCAAGGGACGAGTCTTTTACATGGGGTTCGGCCACGACCCGAAGGCGTGCGCGCAGGACATTTTCAAGACGTTCCTCGTCCGAGGAACGCTATGGGCCGCAGGCAAACCTGTCCCTGATTACGTCGCGGGCTTCACTCCGATTTTCGACGGAAAAACTCTCAACGGTTGGCACGTGAGCCGCTCGACTGGCCACGGCACCGGAGGGAAATGGGTCGTCGAGAATGGCGCCATCGTGGGGCAGCAAAATCCTCCACGGCAGGGCGGCATCCTCATCACCGACGGGCAATACGGTAATTTCGAACTGATTATCGAAGCGAAGCCCGAGTGGGGAATTGACAGCGGGATTTTCCTTCGCTCGACGGAGAATGGCAAGTCTTACCAGGTGCTTGTTGATTACCGCGAGGGCGGAAACGTCGGCGGGATTTATGGCGAGGGGATTGGCGGGTTCGGAGCGCCGTCAGAGCAGTATCCCGCTGCATGGAAAAAAGACGACTGGAACATTTTCCGGGTCAAGATTTCCGGTCAGCCGCCGAAAATTACCGTCTTTATGAACGGCGTCCACATGATTGACTACGAGGATAAGGAAGTCCGCATTCCCGAAAAAGGCGGAATCGCCGTCCAGGTTCACGGCGGCGGCCCGGCGGAAGGTATAAAGGCAAGAGCAATCTATCGGAACATCCAGATGCGGCCCTTGTGAGCGAAGCGAGATGCCACTAGGAGATGGCTCTTTGCCTCCGAGACGGTCGGATGCGTGGGCGAGACGTTGAGCAGCGCGAGGGCGGCTATGCGCGACGTGTGGCTTTCCGCTTTCCCGATTGACCAACCGACCGCTGTGGGGTGCCCAAGGATCTGGGTACTTTTGAGTGGCGCATTTTGTGGGTCTTGAGCCATTGATCCGGCAGTAGCCTGGAAGCGTAACGCTGCCGTCCCGGCGGCTGTCGTGAGGGCGTCCCGCCCGCACCTCGGCGACCTGCTTGACCCCCGGGAAGTCGAAGCGGGGGCAAGATGCCCTCCCGCCTTTGGCGGGACAAGATGCCAGTGGTACACGCCCGCACCTCGGCGAGTAAACCCGGGCTCGCGCCCTCTTGATCCGGGCACTCGGGAGGGACCTCGGGCTTGGGCCCCGACGTAGCTCAACCCCAGGAGGCGCAGCGGCATTTCGGGGACGGGCACGGCGGCGAGTTATCGCGTTGTGGTGACGCCACGAGCGATGTTGGAGTCCTTGGAGTGCGGGAGCAGAGCTCCCGCCTTCGAAGGCTGAAGGAAGGCTTCAGCACTCCTAAAAGCCTGGCGTAAGATTTTGGGGTAGCCTTTGTCGGCGCTCTCCGCCAACCTCGGGCGGTCGGCACGCCCACGCGCCTCAGACACGGGCGGTCCCCGTCGGATGGATATGGTTGGACAATAGCGGCGAGCGACAACCGTAACCGGACATCGTGGGCGGTCCGGGACAATAACCGGGCGGCCCGGTGCGCGAGTGGCCCTCGGGTGTACCCCCGGGATGGTGTCCTGTCCCGCCGGGCGCGGAAAAGGGCATCCTCCCCCGGTGAGAAAGCCGTTCCCGTAAAATGGGGCCTTGAATGTGGGGCGGCACCTGTGTAATATATGTGTGCATAACCGGCCCGTTGTCGCGGGCATGTGTTAGGGAGGAAGGGAAAGGTTTGTCCTTGTCAAAATAGGAGGACGGAGAGCAGTGAAAAGAAATTGGGGTTCGGCGTTGGTTCTGTTTGTGCTTTGTGCGTTCGTTGCGACGATTTCAGGCGGAGCATGGTGCGCGGCTCCGGTCGCTCCGGCGGAGAAAATCAAGGTTCTCGTCGTGACGGGCGGACACGATTTCGAAAAGGAGCCGTTTTTCGCGATGTTCAAGGCTCTCGACGGGATTGTCGTCGAAACCGCCGAGCAGAAGGAGACAAGCGAAGCTTACGACGGAGATTTGACGAAGTACGACGTGATTGTTCTGTACGACATGGTTCAGAAAATCACGGACACTCAGAAGCAGAAGCTCGTGATGTACCTCGGGAGCGGAAAAGGGTTAGTGGGTCTCCACCATTCCCTCGGCTCGTATCAGGACTGGGGCGATTTCCAGAAAATCATCGGTGGCAAATTCTATACGGCCGCCCGGGAGGAAGATGGCATGAAACACCCGACGTCCGGCTGGAAGCACGACGAGAAACTGAAGGTCCAGATTGCTGACAAGAGCCATCCGATCGCGCAGGGGCTGAGGATTTCAGAGTTTGAAATCCTCGACGAGGTGTACAATAAGTTCAGCGTTCGGGCGGACGTTAAGCCTCTCCTCACGGTCGAGCATCCGCTCAGCAAAAAGGTCATCGGCTGGACGCAACTTTGCGGGAAAGCGCCTGTCGTGTACATTCAGTTGGGGCACGGCGCGAGCGCTTTTAACGACGCGAACTACCGCAAGCTCCTCTCGAACGCAATTGGCTGGGCTGCTGGTCGCGCCCCCGGGCAAAAAGCCCAAACCCCGCCAACAACCCCTGCTCGGCGTTCCTGACCGTGATGCTGCTTGCCCGCAGGTTGCGGGCACACAAGAACTAAAACGACGCGTGCTCCGGGAAGGGTCTCATGTTCCGGGATGTTTTCAGTCAAGGACGCAGTGTGCGCGTAGAGGCGACGAAGGTTGCGTCCCTCTCACTCCTCCGGCGGGCCGAGTTCCTCGACGCATTGCTCGATGAGGTTTAGCTCGTCTTGCGTTAGGCGCCAATCGGCGGCGCCGGCGTTCTCACTAACCTGCTGTGGATTTCGCGCCCCGACGAGGGGCACCATCAGCTCATCCTGGCAGATGACCCAATTGATGGCGAGCTGCGCGAGGTTTTTGCCGTGGTCGGCGGCGATGGGCTTGAGCTTATCTAAGAAATCGAGCACTCGCCTCAGATTGTTCTCCTGAAACCACGGCCTGTCTCCTCTGTAGTCGCTCGGGGGGAATTTGCGGTCGAGGGTGACTTTTCCGCTCAAAATCCCTTGCTCGAGGGGGCTGTACGCAAGGATTGCGACGTTGTTTTTCCGGCAATATGGGAGAATCTCCGGCTCGATTTCTCGGTCGAGCATGCTGTATCTCGGCTGGTCGGAATGGACCGGGCCGTGTCGTCGAAAATCCGTTATCTGCTCGACTGAGAAATTGCTCACGCCGATGGCTCGAATTTTCCCTTGCTTCAGGAGAAGGTTCAGCGCTTCCATGGTCTCGTCGGCGGGCGTAAGGTCATCGGGGCGGTGACATTGATAAATGTCAATCCAGTCGGTGTTCAGGCGTCGGAGACTCTCGTCGGCTTCTCGCAAAACGCTCTTCTTGGTCAGGTCTCTGTAAATCTTCTGGCCTTCTTTATCAATCATCGAAAGCTGTTCGGTCGGGTGGTCCCAAACCAATCCGCACTTCGTTGCGAGAATCACCTCGTCCCGACGGCCCTGAATCGCTTTGCCGACAATTTTTTCCGAATAGCCGAAGCCGTACACGGGCGCTGTATCGAGCAGCGTCATTCCTATGTCAATCGCTTTGTGAATGGCAGCGATGGCTTTCTCGTCGTCTGTTCCGCCCCACATCCATCCTCCCATGGCCCAGCAACCCAGCCCAATCACTGACACTTCGATTCCCGAACTCCCAAGTTTGCGCTTCTCCATGGCAGTCCTTTCTGTGCTTGCATAGATATGTAAGAAACCCACCGGGGGACTCTATTGTGTCTCAAAACAGCATCATACGAGGCGAAGGTTCCCCGTTCAACAAACAATTCACCTGCGTCCGCCAGTGCGGCGAGGAGAATTGGCGACGCTGCTTGCGGGTCGTGATACGCGGAGGAATGGGGCTCGAAATTGGCAGGAGGTGAGCGACGGTGGAACGACAACTCGCGGCTGCAAAAACCTACCAACCACTGAGAGGCTATTCGGTGAAACTCTCAATCGGCAGGAC
>Ga0315289_10007808_pt1 | contig 15538 bp, 12 predicted proteins | sample YL17G11_40_MG_FD_203452 | JGI IMG/M metagenome (GOLD analysis project Ga0315289, IMG submission 203452) | Sediment microbial communities from Yellowstone Lake, YNP, Wyoming, USA - YL17G11_40 | ecosystem: Environmental > Aquatic > Freshwater > Lake > Sediment | place: USA: Wyoming | collected... | reverse complement strand
CTCTATTGAAAATTCTAAACGTACTATTAAGTGTGCTACTTTCTGCTGCTATAGTTCTATTACCTGCAACACTATTATCGGCCAATAAAATACTTGTAGGTGTTTTTAATATACCAGTAACAAAAGTAAGCTCACTTGAAGCACCAAAAGAACCAGCATTATTAAACTGAACTTGTGTTGTTGCTCCTGCAGGTGACCCACTACCACCAGCAGCAGTAATTGTAATACCAGTACTGGATGGAGTTAATGTAATATTTGTTCCTGCAGCAAGTCCTTTGAATTGTAAATTCTTGCCTGACTTTGTACCTACGATTGAAAGGTTACCTAATGAAGTTGCTCCAGTTACATAATTAGATTCAACAGTTCCTAATCTAGTTGCTGTTGTACCTGAATATGTGTTAAATGCTGATGTGGCTAATTTTGTTCCAATTAAGGTAGCAGTAACACCTGAATATGTGTTAAATGCACTCTTCTTCAAATAAACTGCAGGTTCTGTTGTACCTGTGTAGAAATTAAATGATGAAGTTAAAAGTCTATTTCCGATATTAGTTGCTGTTGCACCTGAATATATGTTAAATGCTGATGTAGCTAATTTTGTTCCAATTAAAGTAGCGGTTGTGCCAGAATAAACAATAAACGATGATGTCGTTAATCTAGTGTTGATGTTTGTTAATGTAACACCAGAGTATGTGTTAAACGCTGATTTTGTTAAATAAACAGATGGTGCTGTTGTACCAGTATAAAAATTAAACGATGATGTTGCTAATTTCGTATTAATTAAAGCACCAGTAGTACCCGAATAAAAATTAAATGCAGATGTTACAAGTCTTGTATTTATGTTAGTCAACGTAACACCAGAATATATATTAAATGCTGACTTTGTTAAATATGTTGCGGGTACTGTTGTACCTGTGTATGTGACAAATGATGTTGTATTTAACTTCGTATTAATTAATGTTAAAGTAAGTCCAGTATATGTAACAAACGTACTTGAATTTAATTTCGTACTAAATAAGGTCGCAATTGAATTGGATGTATTTCCTGAATAAATATTAAATGTTGCGGTTGATAACTTTCCGTTTATGTTTGTTAATGTCGCAGCAGAGTATGTGTTAAATGCACTAATATCTAATTTACCTGTAACAATAGAAGCTTGTGTTATCTTTGTTATTTTTTTACTTGATGCATTCCATGTCAATACATCATCAGCACTACCTGCACTTGGGGTTGTTGTTATTGCAACAGCACCACTTACTAATGTAGTATTACCTGTAAAAGTTAGATTTGAAGATGCTCCAAGTGAACCATTATTGTTATATTGTAATTGAGTATTTGATCCAGCTACTGGTGTTCTAATGAATGCTTGTGAAACTTGATTAACAATACCTGTTGTAGTATCTCTTACTAATATCGCATTATTTGAATTACCTGTTACTGGTGTTGCTGATAATGTTAAATTTGGAGTCGTCAATATACTGGTAAGATATGTTAATCCACCACCAGCACCTAACGCACCTGAATTATTAATCTGTACATCACCATTTGAACCTGCTGGAGTCATGTTGATTCTTATACCAACATTTGTTCCATGTATTGAGCTTACTGTGTTTATATTAGTACCACCAGTTATTTGAATTGTTCCGGTATTTGGCATTGCAAAAGAACCACCACTATTACCAGCAACATTAAAGTTTATACCACCACTACCAGATGGCGCAGCAGCACTGTTTATTCCTGTTACATGACCTACAGAATCTAATTGTATACTTTGTATGAATGTAGTACCCGTATTGATTACTGAACCTTGTGTGGAATTGTCAGGATGCACCCATGTTCCACTACTCATTCCAATTAAATGTCCAGCACCATCAAGTTGAATACTTCTGATGTATGTGAGTCCAGTATTATTTATGTCTGCTTGACTAGATGTATCTGGATGTACCCATAATGAAGTAGTAGCACCAGTAACGTGACCATATGTATCAAATTTTAATTTTTGTGTATAAGTATATCCACTCGGATTTAAACTAGCTTGTGATGATGTATCTGCATGTTGAAGAGATATTGTTCCAACTGATGGAGGTACAGTACCTGTAATGCTACCACCACCAGTTAATCCTGCACCTGCAGTAACTGTTACACCACTGATTATATTTGGACGATTTGTTAATAATGTGTAATTACTAACATTACTTGAAGTACTACCAGTACTGACTTGTAACAACAACCATTTTGAGGTTGTCTTATTGTAATTATATCTAGCAAATTTATTCGTACCGACTGCAGGGTCTGCAGTTGCATTTAATACTAAAACGTTAGTATTGTCAATAATTGGTATGTTATAACCAGTAGTTCCAGTAGTTGGTGTGTTTCCGGTTAGTGCATTACGATCTATAATGAAATTTACTCTAATATCACGCAAATCGCTAATAACAGTCCATTCAGACGTTATAAATGTAGCAGAAGTATCGACTAAAGCTCTATAGATTAGACCATTATATTCTACATAGGTTTTAGCTTTATAAACTGCTGGTGTATATTGTAATAAAGCATCTTTACCCGGGATTAGCCTTAATGCACTTTTTTCTGCCATAAATTCTTGCTTCTTTCTGTATAAATACAGAAAAGAAGTTTAAATTTTGTGTCAGAATTAAATTAATTGATCTTAAGGGAATTAGGGGTTACTTGTAGTCGTATTTTGTGGTTTACTGTTTGTTATTTCAGTAGTAATCCTGCGTGGAATTCTATTACCATTTGCTTCATGAGCTTTCAGAACATTAGCATAATCATCTTTCAATTTTTGGAAATAGTAGATGAATTTATCACAATCTTCATGGTTTACCACATAATCATCCCAATCACCGTATGCTGATTTATATCCAAAAATATATCGTACACCAACAATAATTCTCTTCCAAAAACCAAAAGTAGGATTTAAATAGGTTTGAAAAGTCAGCATATCGAAATCCAATTCATCATCACCAGAGATATAACATAAAATTAGCTGATGTTCATTGGAGAAGCAGTCACAAATGAATACTTCTTTTGTTGGGTAATCTTTTTTCATAATCTATTCATCCTCCATTTTTTTCTTCATCTTAGTCTTGATATAGCTAATTTTATTTGATACTGTTGTGCTTGTCATTGAATAATGTACTCCGATCTCTTTATGTGTCTTACCTTCTACATATTTCTTGTGAATCATATCATTTGAATCTTCATCAAGATCAGAGGTTATGTAATTAAGAGTACTATTCATTGAGAATGTCTCTTCAAAACTTTCTTGCGCTGGTATATCCTCTATGAATTGATGTTTATCAATATCCTCAATATTAGTATATACGAAGTGTTCAATATTGTTTGATAATTTCTTCTTGAAATTAATGACTGTATTATCTGCTATCGTTATTACCCACGTCCTGAAATTAGACTTATCTCTCTCGTATGATATTAAATTAGATAACATCTTTACTAAAGTATCTGAGGTCAAATCCTCGGCATCTTCTTCGGTTAATTTAAATTTTTTCTTTATATGTTGTTTTATTTCATCAGTATAAAACCCATATAGTTCGTTGCTTGATTTAGGATCGTTATTTTGTAAAATTGATAGTAATAATTCTAAATCTTTATCTTGTCTTGAGGTCATTCATAGTGCGCATATCCCATTAAGTTATCTGACGTATAAATAATCGTCATCCTGTAACTGTCGTGCTTCTTTAATTTGAGCAATGACAGATGAGATTCCTTCAAATCTCTTTAATTCATCTAAATCGTTTTTACCTTTCATTTCCACTATTTTAACCTTTTCTTCACAGTCATAATAAATCGTCAATAATTGTTGATATAAACCCATTGCGTTTTTCCACGCATCGGGGTCTAAGATAACAATAATATCTGGTTTTTTCTCTTTTATCTTGAAAAATAATTTCTCACCCAATATCTTACCTAACAGTGGTATTGTATTGATATTAAAACTCAAGAAATCGAACGGCCCTTCTACCAGATAAACCGTTGAATCCCAATCAATATATCCCTCATTGAATATAATAGCGTCCTTGCTTGATTTAAGGTTATCGTAGGGTCTTTTACAGTACTTGTCGTATGTTCTACCCACGAAATAATTAAGCTTCCCATTGGCATCAAATGAGGGAATAATGATCCTCTTCTTATACCTACCTTCAAGACAAAAACCCAACCTGAATTTCAATATGGTGTTATAATCCACTTTTCTTACATGTAGCAAGTAATTATATGCTTCCATATGTGCAGGATTAGATGTATCTAAACTAGTAAATGAAATGAACTCATTAGGTAATTCAACATCTTTTATTACCACCTTTTCTTCTTCGTCAGCAAGAATATCCGAATTATTATATTCATATTCCTTGTATTCATTTACATCATCAGTATTTCCATAACACTGTAATAGATATTTCAAATCACCAGAAAAGAATGGTTCGTCACATTTCCAGCATCTAAATTTTCTTAATCTTAAATTGATTTCAAGATTATATTTTTCATCTGGTTCAGGCAAATCATCACGCTCCTGACATCTAGGACAGTTTACTTGAATCTGCTCGTGACCTTCATTTTTTATGTCAGTGAATACACGACCTATTAATGATGTTAATTCTCCCCAATTACCTTTCATACTACTATTGTTTAAATGCCAAATGCTTTGATATTGAAATCAAAGCATTTATGCATCTTCCCACCCACTATATAACTATTAACCCCTATGTTGATAAGCTTTATGCTCATGTAAATAAGGAAATGTACTTAAGAACATATCAAGTACCCCAGTACCATACTGTGGGTGTGATAACTTTGCAGTATCAAATGCTCCACCAAATTTATTTCTACCAGTATATACATTTTCAAAATGTTTATACAATTCCACTATTTTAGCTTTCTCAGAATGAGAAACATCGTCACTGTTTCTACCACTATTCAATGATGCCATTAAATTAGCATTATCATTCTTTAATTGCATAATGGTTTTTTCATACTCATCAACTTGTTGAGTAAGACCCGCAACTTGCTCGTTTAACCAAGAAGTTGCATTATCGTTGTTGAGATTTTCAGCATGTACATCATCACTCATTACTGGTGGTACAAAAACATCGGTAGGGTCTTCTAGACCAGTTCCTTGAAGCAAATCATTTACTTTCTTTTTTGCTTCCCTTACTTTTGCTTCATCAACTACAGGAGTTTTTTTCTTGGTTGATTTCTTTTCTTGCTTTTCTTCCATATCTATTCAAATTACTAATTATCTTATTAAAATACATTGTGTGAAAATTCACCGATCATTCCATTCTCTTTATCGTATAAGAATGCAACCGCAGACTTAATAGAGATATAACCTTTCGTGTTGTGCCATTTATCTGATGAAGATAAACTAGGTAATATTCTTACTTGAAATCCTTGGAATTCCTGAACATCCACATACTTCGTAGTTTTACGTGAGTGAAAATGTCCTAAGTGAATTTGTCTGAATCTAGTCGCTGCCCACAAATCAGGTTGTTCCGTAGCCATGATCAATCCTAAATCCTGATGTTTCTCTTCATTACCATGAGTAAATCCAATAAGATTAATTCCATATCTATGATATTTTCTTTGGAACGGTGAATTGTCTAGACTAACTAAATCAGTATTCCTGTAGTATGCCTCTAAAACTCTTCCCAAATAAAAAATAGTTTGATTGTCATGATTTCCCGCAACCATTACAACTCTTACTGGTGCAATTGCAGCTAATTTATTGATCGTGCTAATGATCAATTCTTGCGCCTTCATGAACATTTGTTGCCATCTTGAATCGGTGTCAACTTTCGTACCTGCAGTTGTAGTTCCTTCCATCTTATCAATTTGGAGTAAATCATTTCCTATAGGAAGAAGAATTTCTTCAATTTCGTTTCTATAGTGACTAACATGATCAAGGAGTTTATTAACTGACTCAGTATATCTGTTAACTGCAATTTTGGTGTCATAATTTTCACCAACTTCATCTTCGTGTGCTAATTTTCCTATGTGAAGATCAGGAATTGATACTTCAAGCATATATTTTCTACCCTGTTTTGATGCAGGTTTTTGAAGATAGGATAAATCCGGTGCTGAATCTGCTATTGAATTTAAGAAATTATCCCATGCTTTTTGTTCATCATCACTTCTGATTTTGGAAAGCCATAACTTTACTTGAAAGTTTTGCGCTGTGAGTGGTTCACCATCCGAACCTCTCATTGTAACATCCCATACGTTAGCTATTTTTTTATCGACTTTCCAAATATTCAAATCGATTTTAGCTGCCTTTATTAGTTGCTCGGTGGTTTTAATTACTTCATTACCTCTAAAATCGAGTTCTTTAGTGTTATTAGAAGTATCTGTAATTTTTGAGCTTTCAGTTTCTACAACTGTATCTGGTGAAAGAAATGCTTTATCCATTTCTTCAATTCCATCAAGCATTTCTGAATTAAGAATTAATGTTTCCTCTGTAGTGGCTTTGACCCTCTTAGTCAAATATTGATTATAAAGTGCTAAAAACTCCTTCACGAGTTTTTTCTCTAATTCAGTTTTTGGCACTGAATCCTTCTTCAAGTATCGAAGATATTTTTCTTGTTTTCCAAATTTTAAGCACCCTATTGTTAGATTCTTATTTTCCTTAATACAAAATTTCAGAATATCAATTCCAAGATTAAGTTTCTGTTCAAGAGTCTGTATTGTCATTAGTTTTTGTTTTTGTTTAACTTATGTCTATTCGTAAATATATAAAAAGAATCGATACAAACAACAAATCCTACAAAAAAAGATTTCCAGACTCAAGCAGCCGTTTAATATTTTCATTAGATTTTTGACATAAATTTAGAAATTCTAACTCGTCTTCTAATGAAAGATTGAACCATTCTCCATTCACTTTATACATCATAAAATGATTCTGTAAACTCTGCTCAACTAGAAATGGAATATCAGTTTCAAATGAGTAAATCAATCTAATTTTTTCACCATTTCCCGTTTGGAGTTGGCGAACTCTTTTTGATGGATTTTTACTCACCCCTATTTTATATAGACCACTGTCAGATTGTAATAGATAAACCGATTTCAAATATGTTGTCCCTATTGCAAATATATAAAACTATTTGATAATTCCAAGCACTTTTAAGCCAGCATAGCCAACTGCAACACTATCACTCATGTCATAGCTGGTTTCTCTTATTGAACCATCCTTCTTATAATGCCAAATAATATTAGGATATTGCTTTGCAACCTTATTCCAAATATAGACCTTTTTGTCCACGTCTTTAGGAAAGCTTAAAGTCTCCTTCAATTTACCCTTAACCTTCTTGGTATTGACCAGTTCTGGACAGAAAAGCTTACGGGATTGGTATACGGAGATCAAATATGGAGGTACGCCAAAGACCTGATGCAGGATATAGCAAGAAATGCCATTAAAGGCCAGTAATTTGGCCGTAGTTTCAATATTAACTGGAGTGTTCATAAGGGGAGCCTCCACAAAAATGTTCTCTATAACGCAATTGTATTCGTTCTCGACCTCACTCTTGAATTTGACCAAATATTCCCTAAAAGTATGGGCTTTATCCAAGTATCGCACCTCTTCTGGTACGGATTTGTCAGTATCCAGTTTTAAGTGTCTTATTTCAACCAATTTACCTTCGGTATTCCATAAGGTCATACCAATATTAGTTGTACTAATATCTAGTGACCATGAATATTTACTAGGAGAGCTTTTGTCCATTACTTATCCTTAAGATTTTCAATTAAGTTCTCAGTTTCTTTAGGGTTGGCAAGGTATAATTTAATGAGATTTTCAATAACTCCACCAATTTTACGCTTCGTTCCCATACAGTATTTCTTCATGCTGGCATGTAGTTTACCGTCAATTATTACCGATTTTGAATCGGATTTTGGTTTGGTCGCTGTTTTTACGATTTCCATCTTAGTATATTTTATAATAAATACTAAAAAAATCCAAAAAAGAATAAAATTTTACATATTTTCCAGATTTGATCTAAGATCAAACCATTAGAAATCAATACTAAATTGAACAGTTCTAAAGATCGTTGAGTCTTTAGCTATCGGATAGTTCAATTTACCTGCAGCAATTAAATTGTTATTATCATCGAATAGACCTGCTTCCGATATTTGTATGGGAGATATACTATCCCAAGTTGGATTAGTCGTTGAATTATACTGATTCAAAGGTAATACCATAGAGATGTCTGTAGTATAGGCCGTTGCTTTAATATCGGTTCTTACATTTCCGAAGAAGAATGCTTCTTCACCAAAAGCTAATCTATTATCATCAACAGTTAATGCTGATGGATATTTCAAATATCCTAAATTGTATTTGTATGCTGTGGAAAAAAGTTTAACAGGAACATTGATGATTGTATCCGTGTCGAAAGTACTTGCTGGTATTGTTGAACCTGAGAAAAAATTATAACCATTCAATTGTGATGTAACATCAATTACTGCCCAATTTGCTGGATCAGGTTCTGCAGTATCACCAGTAACCCCAACAGCTTGTCCCAAAACATATAATTTCTTTGCATTCCATCCAGTACCACTTTGACCTGCTTGAATATCTGTAGCTTGTCTTAGAAATGGGAATTGTGAACTATTTGGCATTATCAATGATAATGATTTATTCGATAAATTTTCTGTTTCTACCTTTTGGATATAATTACAGTGGATGGCAGTTGAATAACCATACGAAACACCTGTTTGGAATTTCTGTGTACTATTACCTGTTATCGGTGTAGATTCAAATAGATATGTTACAAATATTGAGACAGCCATTTTTCTTTATTATTTATTACCCTTCACTTATACTAACATTAATAAGGTCACCAGTATTAACTGATGTTACGTTATCTGTATGCCATACATATAAAACATTTGCTGAAATACCAGCACTATATGTTGCGATAGTAGACAAATTTTTAAAAATTTGTGCTGAAACGAAATCTTGTGCAATACCACTATTTGATGTCTTACCTATACTAACTGTAACTGTATCATTAGGTGCAACCAATATTGATCCATATTTGGTTAATATACCACCAGTTATTGTTTGAGTCTTAGTTTCTATACTTGAAGAGTATACTACTTTCCACGTTAATCCGCTTGTGAATCCAGCAAAGTCAAATTGAAGATCAGCTAATGACGGGGCTACTGTAGTTGTCGTAGTTGTTGTCGTGGTTGTAGTTGTTGTCGTTGGTGGTGCAGTAGTAGGTGCTACTGTTGTTGTCGTAGTTGTTGGTGCTGCAGTTGTCGTAGTTGTTGGTGCTGCAGTTGTTGTCGTAGTAGTCGTTGGTGCAACAATGTTAACCGTTGTCGTTGCACTACAAGCCTCAGCCACAGTGTCAATAACAATAATGTTTTTAACTCCAGAAGATAAACCAGTAAACAAATTGCTCTTCTGATATGTTGTTCCATTAATAGAGTATAACAACATTCCTTGTCCACCAGTAGCAGTTACCGTTACCGTAGCATTATTAGCACCAATTGAAGATTCTGGAGTGTATGTCGCTGTAGGTGTATCTAATAAACAAATACCACAATTAGCAACCTGTAAATTAAGTCCAACAGTAGGTTTTGGTAATGTCCAATTTCTATTAGCCTTATATGTCATTGCAAATAATAATTCCTGATCTTCAATAACGAAGATTTTCAAATCATTAAATATCTTACCCACAATATTTCCGAATCTATCAGCAAGATCATAATAAACTGACGATAGACCAGTTAATGTTTGTTCAATACCAGTAGCACTTAATCTTAATCCAATTGTATTACCCGTTTCATGATGCCACATTATCGTTGGTAAATCAAGTATCGGTGTATCTTGGAAAAATCCTTCTCCATAATGATTCGATGGTGAAGCATTAGTAAAATGTATAATACCAATGTTCTTTACTTTTGGAGCAATTCTTTCAATGTATTGAACAAATCCACCAAATCCCTTTGTGTAGTATTGAGAATAGTTCCTATCAGTTGGTTTTACACCAGCAACTTCTTGTGTAAATACGATTGCCATGTTCCACACCGGAACATCTCTTACTGGACAAATACAATTTTCAATAAAAGCAATAACACTATCATCAATAAAATCGGTTACATATGGTGCACTATAGTATGATTGAATAGAATCACCACTTACTAATCTATTGTTATTGTTCGGATATAAATATGCACCTGATGCTATCGTTCCACCCAATCCATTAAAATCAGGTAAAGGTTTGTCAACTTTTACCACTAAATTATCCGTAGCTAAATTACCCGATACTTTTGATTCTATTTTATACCAGATATAAGGTACTGCTTTATTGATCAATGGTGTCACCGTACCACCAGTAATTATAGGATTAGCCCATTTAACTAAGAGATAATCTCCAACAACAGGTTCTGTTGGATTAGAAAGATATGTCGGTGATTTTCTTATTTTTAATGTTGTTCCACCAGTCAATGTTGCAATGAATATTTGCATATCCGCTTGCTTCATTCTAAATGCGTCTGTTAATAATGAACTACCTGAAAAGAAACCTCTCTCAAGTGCTGTGTTCACCATAATGTTCGTATTAGAAACGACTGTTGGAAGTTTTGTAAAATTTGTTGTTAGATCAGTACCATTCTGTAAAATATATGATGTGAAATTAGGGTTTTGATCTTTAGGTCTTAAAATATTACCCATGAAATCATCAAAACCTATTTTCTTGTTAAACGAATAATCCACTTCACTATCACCAACCGCCCACTTCGTAATAGTCAATTTACCTTGTGAAAGTAATTGTCTACCAACATTTGTCAGCTTGATGTTAATTATGGTCGGGTTATTCTTGAGTATAAATGACATTTAGATCAATATTTACAATAAATACTACTGATTTGAATTTAGAAGTTTACCTGTTTCAATTATCTCTTCAACATACTTTATAGTGCAAAACTTATCACTTACGTTATCAAACGATGAACTAAATGGCGATGATGAGGTAAAGTCTCCTTTAAAGAATAGTTCCTTTCTATCTGGAGTAACACCTGCATTATGAAATATCTTATAATCAGGCCATTCATTAATTGAAAGTGTAGGCCATGAAAATGCCAAATCCTTACTTATTGGTGTATCATATCCCTCTAACCAAAAATTCCATAATATAGCCCACATTTCAGCAGTCCAAGATTGAATTGGATGTAATGGATTATACTTGTTAGATGTATTTACCATGAGATTGAATAAATTAACTGAATCTAATTCAACTTTATTCCAAAACTCGTATGTCATTGGGATGTTTTTAGGAATAAGATATTGTGCTCCCCCTGATTTCTTTTCATTAGCTATAACTATATTTGGATCAATACCAACAACACCACACATTTCTTCAAGTAAACCCTCTCCCTTACTTTTAATATAATCTGCTCCAATATATGATACGGTATCACTAAGTAATATTTTCTTCTTCTTCACCAGTTTTGTGAAATCAGGTAATTCTCTAAATAAAATATCTGAATCATGTATAAAAAAATCATCATTATATTTTTCACTATGTTTAAAAAAGAATTGTTTAAGAATGTGTGGTTTTATAGATGCGATGTATTTTGAGTGATCTTCATTTCTTTTGTCAGAGAAAAAAAATGTTGTCGCTTTAGTTCTTGTACTAAATCTAACTGCCTTCGGATTAACACCTCTCTCAGCATCGAAAGCAAATAAAATAATTGCATCTTTTTCAATGTCAAATTTTCTAAAATTATTCATTTGAACTTGAAGTTGCCAAATGAAGTATTCGCTGTCCGGTTGTATAGAAATGAATTTCATATTATTTTAAGTTTTCGTAATACTTTGAAGCTCCCATAATTTCTTCAACATAAAATGATGAACAAAATTCGTTACTTACATATGAGAGATCACGTCCAAAAGGAGATACATTAATAAAATCTCTTTTATAGAAGAATTTATTTGCCATTTCTGGTGTAACACCAGCATTGTGATAGATATTGTTTTTTTCTAACTCACTAATCGGTGAATGTGCTACCGTAAATGAAAGTTCTGGACTTATTTCAGTATCAACCCCTAACAACCATATATTCCATAATAATGCCCATATATCCGCAGACCAAGATTGGTCGAACATATGACTTCCATATTTTTCACTACTTACAAGCATTAATTTGTATAAGTTATTTGAGTCATCCTCAACCTTATTCCAAAAACTATAAGAAAAATTCAACGTTGAATTGAACAGATATTGTGCACCTCCTGATGTCTCTTCATTTTTTATAACTCTTGAGGATGGTATGCCTACTATCTTGCACATTTCCTTAATTAACTCTATATCAATTCTATTTATATAGTGGGTGTTTATATCACTAACATAAATTTCTCTCTTTTGTATCAAATCCTTAATGTGTGGAAGCTTAATGAACAAAATGTCACAATCATGATATAAAACGGCAATGTTTTCCAGCATATGTGGGTGTTCTACATATAATTGTTTTATTAGATGTGGTCTAATGCTCGGTGCATATAATCTATCAGACAAATCTCTATTATCTGGAAGAAATATTACTCTTGCTGTTGTTGAATCTTTAAATTCTAACGCTCTATCACTAACACCTATTTTAGGATTAAAACCCAATAAAATTATTGACTTGTCTTCAATCCCAAATTTTTTAAAATTAAACATTTGTACTTGTAACTGCCAAATATTGTAGTCATTATCCGATTGTGCTGATAGGAATCTCATATTACACTAACGGTAGTCTTGATCTCGATATTCCTTTCATTGCAATTCCAGAACCCACCGATGATAATGTCCAATTTAATCCACCATCACTAGTAATTAACACATTACCAGTTCCACCTTGAGATAGAACAATAATTCCATAATTGTCATCAACGAAATCAATCAATGTGCTATAATAGTTCGTATTAATATATCCACTGGTTATCGGTATTGATGTTATTGTCCAATTTAATCCCCCATCTACTGATCTTGCAATTTGATTTTTTGTTACACTACCATTAATACCTGCAACAATTATAATTCCATTACTTAATAATTTAATTGAATATATGTATACATCGTTAGCAAAATCCCCAACAAAAGGCATTGTAAGTTTTGTCCACGATGATCCTCCATTTGTCGTCTTCCACAAATCTTCACCACCACCAGCATATCCAGTACTACCCACAAAAGATAAATCCATTACAAATGATCCATTCATTGATGGAATAGATGTTACGTCACTAAAGAATCCTGCATTTGCTGTTTTTGTAACACGAATACTACCACCCGCAGGGAATGCATCTGTCGAATAACCTATTTGTGAACTACTAAAATCTAATCTGTATTGTGATGTTACGGCTCCTTTAGATATTGGTGTAAATAAAGAACCACCATTTGTCGATTTGTAGACATTACTATCTGTGTAGTATGTACCAAGTAAAACAGTATTCGTATCAATACATAATATCGATACAACATCTTGACTAGGTAATGTTAACATAGACCAATTATCTCCCCCATCAACGGTTTTATATAATTTCGCTAATACAGTTGGGGATGTAGTTATCGCCAAGATAAAACCAACATTACCGCAGAAAGAACCATTATATACAACTGAAAGACTAGCTATATTTGGATCAACCGTTGCGGGGATGGATTTGTTAATCCAACTAACCCCACCATTTGTAGTCTTGTATACTAATCCACCAGTACCAAAAGTCCAGAACGTCTTAGGAGCTACCGTAGTGGTTGTAGTTGTCGTGGTAGTTGTCGTGGTTGTAGTCGTAGTCGTAGTTGTTGCTATAAGAGGACATGCAATAGCATCATTACCCTCAGATGTTGTTTGTAGTGATGTGATTTGTGCTGGTGTAATGTCAGTTACATTAAACAAAAAATCATTTCTTCTTGCCACATAATCAACTTCATACATCGTAGCTAGTTGGGTATCTGTTATTGCAGGATATGATATTGTCGTATGACTTACACTGCTCAACCCAACAAATGCAGCCTTTAAATCATAATTTTCTATTATTGTCTGTGTAGTCGAATTTCCGAAAAAGTCGTATATGTTACTTGTCGTTATATTTTTTATTAGTAATGATCTTCTGAAATCCCCAGTAGTAACAGGACTAGTAACACATGTATAACCTGTCCACTGAAAAAATATTGATGTTATTGGAACTTGTTTTCTAAATTCACTACCATCGTCACCAAGATATGATAAGGCTGGTGTTAAATTTACGCCTCTTCTGTATGATACTTTCTGTTTCGTAAATGCTGTATTTCTAATTAAGACACCACCCTTTTTTAATATGATGGTTGCACTCAATAACTGTTCAATGAATCTATGAAAAAATGAATTGAATTTATTGATGAATGGATAAACATTTCCAAAAGTATATGCATTACTTGCATTTAACGGTAATTGTGCATTACCTCTCTTTAGATATTCCTCATAAAGTTTTTGAACTGTAGGATATATTCCACCCTCATGATCAGTCAATGTTTTTCTGTCTCTAACATTAATCAATCTTCTGTTTATGATTTCAAGATATTCCAAGAAACTAATTTGAGACATATTTGGGAGCACATAATTTCCAAAATTAAGTGGTGCATCTATTGCCTCATTTCCTGTGATGTAAAATGCATTAATAATATATCCCAACTGTATTGCACCAGTATTGAATAATACTTGTTTTCTATTTACGCTATTAAGAACGAAATCAACACCGTTCTGTAGTGTCAGACCATTTATTACAACTTTAATTGCTTTAACATCTGGTGGTTCATAGTCTAAAACATAAACATATTTTCCAATACCAGAATTGTAGAAAAACTTTGTAGATGAAAAACTATCTACTCTATGAACTTCTGATTTTTTTAGAATCGGATCGTTATTTACTGATTTAATATAACTTATGACTACAATAGGGTGAACAAGCAAATAGTTTTTTAAATCTTCATTTACTACAAGTATCTCATGTGAATTCAATGGATTTATAACATAATCACCAGTAAATAAAGATGTACTCTTAGTAAGAGTTACTCCATTCACTACTAATTGAATTTCACCTAACGTTGTATCAATTAATGGAATCACTATACCATCAGGATTTGTTGTTACTTTAGTAACAATATATTGAACCTGATTATATGTTCCACCAGTTGATTGATCCTTTGCATATGTTAAAGTAATAATGTCTTTGAATCCATTAGTGTAGCTCTGTGCTGTACCGCTATTGAGGATGGCTTCTTTGCTATTTAATGGGTTGATATGATAATCTGCATTAACATCACCTGCATTAATACCCTTGACCAATGTAAGGCCGTTAAAACTAACCTGTATATCACCTTGAGGTGTTTCTGGTATTGAGAAAACGTTTGCTGATGAACCATAGGTGAAAGGAATGTTGATATATAGGTATGGCTTAGTAACTCCAGTACTGGTTAAGGGGAAGTTATTGATGACGTTGTATGAATACACATCATATTCTATACCTCTAGCAATATCTAATGAGACATCA